>Ga0307503_10000288_pt1 | contig 11216 bp, 8 predicted proteins | sample 17_S_MG_FD_194514 | JGI IMG/M metagenome (GOLD analysis project Ga0307503, IMG submission 194514) | Soil microbial communities from Populus trichocarpa stands in riparian zone in the Pacific Northwest, United States - 17_S | ecosystem: Environmental > Terrestrial > Soil > Riparian zone > Trees... | reverse complement strand
CTGGGTCAGACCAAGCACCGCTATATCGTGAGTAAGGGGCCGCAACATGCAGAGTACGAGCTCGCGGACAACATGTGGGGCGCCGAGTTCGTCCCGCAGACGACTTTGATGCCACTGGTGGATCTCGTGATCACCCATGGGGGTAACAACACGACTACTGAGGCGTTTCACTTTGGCAAGCCCTTAGTGGTCCTGCCGTTGTTCTGGGATCAGTACGACAACGCGCAGCGAGTTCACGAGCTCGGTTTTGGTCGTCGGCTCCCCACGTACTCGTTCCGTGACAACGAGCTCATATCCGCAGTAGACGAGCTCTTGGCAGACCACACGCTTCGCGCAAAGTTGGCTGACATGGGGGCAGCAATTCGAAGTCGAAGCGGAAAGGAACGCGCTGCTGACGTCATCGAGTCAGTCGCTAAGGCGGGTAGCGCCACCACGTGAGCTCGAGTTCCGACTTGGCTGCGCTGGTTTCCGCAACCGATCCACGCAAGTTGCTTCCTACGCGGTTGTCGGAGGAGAACGCGCAACTTCCTGCCCGGGTGGAGTTACACGATGCGTTCGCGCTGGGTGAGTCGTTACTACTGTTGCTCGTTGGCTCTGGCGACGCGCGATACGTCGCGCCGGTTGTCACTACTGGGACCAGCCTCAAGAGAGCACGACCGGGAGATGGGGCGGCGACGGCTCTGATCGACGTGCTGCGCGCCGGGGGGGCAGTCGACGCACCCGCATTCCTGGTTCAGGTGTTTGGTGATGTTGCTGTCGTTACTGGTGAGCGGCCAATGCTGGTCGACCAAACCCACGAGTCGGTGGTCGTTGCCGATTCGGCCGTGGTGAAGTGGATGGTCAAGGTCGAGCCAACTCCCGCACCAACCCTGGTCGCCCACCTTCAGGCCGTCGGCTTTACGCAGATGCCTCGTCCGTGGGGGTTCGTTTCGTGGGGGATCGATGAACCAGTGGTTCTCGCGGCCGTTACCGATCTCTTGCCGGATGCCTCGGACGGCTGGTCATGGTGTGTGGCCGACGTAGGTTCCTACGGTCGCGGCGATCTAGCCCAGGACGAAGCGCTGAAACCGATCGCCACACTGGGCAGACTCATTGGCCAGCTGCACCTGGCGCTGGCGACCCCGTCCGAGTACTTCGCGGAGCCAAGACACGTGGTGGGTGGCGACGAGATTACTGCTTGGTCGCGTCAAGCTCACGGGCTGCTGGCGGAAGCGTTGGACCTCGTAGCTGGCGACGAGGGAAAACGTCTGCGTGAACGCGCTGGCCAAATCGCAGCTGCGATCGATGAAGCCTCGCAAGCGTTGTCAACGCCAACCATCCCGGTACATGGCGACCTGCATGTCGGTCAGATCCTTCGCTGGCAGGGCGGATATGCCGTCAATGACTTTGACGGCAACCCCGTGCTGCCTGTAGCTGAGCGACTGCGTCCGCAACCTGCAGCCAGAGATGTCGCTGGCATGGTCCAGTCGTTGGACCACGTGGGTCGCGTGGTGATTCGGCGGGTCGACGGCGTCGATGCCGACCTGGTGCACGAGTGGATTGTCGCCGCCCAACATGCCTTCATCTCAAGCTACAAGTGGAGCCTTGCTGATGCCGGGATGTCGGATTTGCTCGATGAACGCCTGCTCCTTCCGTTTCGGGTCGAGCAAGAGTGTCGGGAGTACCTGTATGCCGAGAAGCACTTGCCTCGATGGCGGTACGTTCCGGACGCAGCGATTCAAGCGTTGTTTCCATCGCCTGCTTAGAAAACTTAAGGGGACACGAAGTTGGAGCCACAAGGCCATCTGGCCGACTTAGAGCGCAAGCCGGAGGTTCTGCTGAAGTTGGCTGACGCCGTTGAAGCAGGTGATGTGCTGGCTGGCGTCCCTGACGACGTGGACCGCGTCCTGCTTTTGGGTATGGGTTCCTCGACCTACGCCGCAGGCGTCGCAGCAGCTCGACTTCGGTCTCGAGGCGTCGACGCCGTCGCTGAGCTTGCGTCGTCAGACCTGCTCCCGGCCGCTGATCCTCGCACTCTGGTTGTCGCGATCTCTGCCACAGGTGGATCGGCTGAGACGATCGCCGCCGCGCGCCCATACGTCGGCAGGTCCCCAGTCATTGCGGTAACAAATGTTGTTCAGTCTCCGATCACCGTTGGCGCGACATCGGTGGTCAATCTGCGTGCAGAGCCCGAGGTTGGTGGCGTCGCGTGCCGGTCGTTTCAGAACACGCTCGCGTTGCTCCTGGCGCTTGAACATCTGCTGGTGGGGAGTGAGCCTGACCTCGCAGCAACGCTTCGGACAGCCGCGAGGGCCTGCGCCGACCTACTGCAGCGCCGCGGGGAATGGCTTGCAACGGTGACCGAAGCGCTGGCCGGGCCGGATGGCACGTGGTTGGTCGCGCCGTTCCGCCGGTTGTCGTCTGCCCAGCAAGGCGCCTTGATGTTGCGAGAGGGACCGCGCCGTCCAGCTGTCGCATGCGAGACCGGCGACTGGAGTCATGTTGATGTCTACCTCACCAAGTCGCTCGACTATCGGCTGTTGCTGTTTCCGGGCAGCGGCTATGAAGACGAGCTCCTCAAGTGGACGCGCGAACGAGGATCCACCGTGATCGCAGTAGGCGATGACATCCCAGCTGCTACGTATTGTCTGCGCTACCCAGGTGACACCGAAGACGACGTACGTCTGCTCACCGAGGTCCTCGTTGCCGAACTAGTAGCCCAGCGCCTTTGGTCCGCGTCGGTTAGCGGGCCCAAGCCTTGACATACTCAGGTACTGGGTAGGGCTTCCGAAGGTCGGGTGCGTCGATGGGGGAGCCAAGAACCTCGCGCATCGGAACGACCCCGGCCCAGATAGGCAGTTCGATGTCTTCGGGCTCATCGGTGGGTGGGCCGTCTGCAACCTTGACGGACGTTTCGTCGAGTGGAAGCGCGAGCACCAGCGTGGCCGCGAGCTCCTTCTTGTTCGGGTGTCGTGCGTCGGCCCACCGACCGGGCAGCAGGTGTTCGGTGATGACCTCGAGCGCCGCCGCCTTCGCCTTTCCGGTGACCTTCTGCGCAACGCCCAGCACCATCACACCGCGGTAGTGCATCGACGACTCGAACGTCGAGCGCGCTAGCACGAGACCGTCGAGCAGGGTCACCGTGAGACAAGTGGGCTGTCCGGAAGCCAAACCCCGGAAGAGCCGACTACCCGTCGACCCGTGGAACAGCACTCTGTCACCGTCGCGCGCATAGCCGACGGGGACCACATAAGGCTGGCCACTGTCGTCTGTGACGGCCAAGTGAGCCACGAGGCCAGCGTCCAAGATTGCATAAAGCACGTCGCGCTCGCGGACAGTTTTTTCTGCAAGCCGTCGAATGCGGGTGCGCGGCGTTGACCCCGGGCGGGCGAGCGCGGTCACTAGAGGATGGACCAGGCTTCAGTGAGCACGGATCTAAGCGTCGACTCGATCTCGTCGAACTCTTTCTGGCCGACGATGAGCGGTGGTGCGAGCTGGATGACGGGGTCGCCCCTGTCGTCGGCCCGGCAGTACAGCCCCGCATCAAACAGTGCCTTCGACAAGAACCCACGCAGCAGGCGTTCGGCCTCGTCGTCGTCGAAGGTTTCTTTGGTCTTCTTGTCCTTGACGAGTTCGATTCCGTAGAAGTACCCGTCACCACGCACGTCACCGACGATCGGGAGGTCGTTCAGCTTCTCCAGTGTCGAGCGGAACGCGCCCTCGTTGGCTTGGACATGCTCGTTGATCTTCTCACGCTCGAAGATGTCGAGGTTGGCCATCGCGACCGCGGCCGAGACTGGATGGCCGCCCCACGTGTAACCGTGGGCAAAGTACTCCTGGCCGTGCCTGAACGGCTCAAACAGCCGGTCGCTGACAATCATTGCGCCGAGCGGCGCGTAGCCAGAAGTCAGACCTTTGGCCGACGTGATGATGTCGGGCGTGACGCCGTATCGCTTCGTCGCAAAGTAGTCGCCGATGCGACCGTACGCACAGATCGTCTCGTCGGAGACAAACAGCACGTCGTACTCGTCGCAAATCTCGCGGACGCGTTCGAGGTATCCCGGGGGCGGTGGGAAGCATCCGCCGGAGTTCTGTACTGGCTCCAGGAAGACAGCCGCGACGGTGTCGGGGCCTTCGAACTCGATGGCCTCAGCGATTCGGTTCGCTGCCCACTGACCGAACGCATTGATGTCGTCACCGTGCTCTGGCGCACGGTAGAAGTTCGTGTTCGGCACCTTGATGCCCGTCGGAACGAGAGGCTCGAAGTACTTCTTGGCGTCTGGGATTCCCGTGATGGAAAGCGCACCGTGGGGGGTTCCGTGATACGCGATCGAACGGCTGATCACCTTGTGCTTCATGGGCTTGCCGGTCATCTTGAAGAACTGCTTGGCCAGCTTCCACGCGCTTTCGACCGCCTCGCCACCACCCGATGTGAAGAACACCCGGTTGAGGTCGCCAGGAGCGAGTTCGGCAAGGCGATCGGCCAGATCGATCGCCGGCGGGTGGGCGTATGACCAAAGCGGGAAGAACGCCAGCTCGGACGCCTGCTTGGCCATCACCTCGGCGAGCTCCGTGCGGCCGTGTCCAACCTGAACGACGAACAGCCCAGCGAGGCCGTCGAGGTAGCGCTTGCCCTGGTCGTCCCAGATGTATGCACCGTCGCCTCGCGTGATGACTGGCACGTGGCCACCGGACTCGTACGTCGAGTGTCGGGTGAAGTGCATCCACAAGTGTTCGCGTGCGTTTTCGGCCAGACGGTCGTCGCCGGGCTCGTTGATGTACTGCGGTGATGTGCTCATCGGGTTCCCCAGGAGTAGATCTGTTTACGGAGCTTCAGGTAGACAAAGCTCTCGGTGTGACGGACTCCGGGGATCGCCCGGATTTGTTTGTTAATGACATCAAGCAAGTGGTCGTCGTCCTCGCAGACGACTTCGACGAGAATGTCGAACGCACCAGCGGTGATCACGACGTAGTCGACCTCGGTCATGGCTTCAAGCTGCTCGGCCACGACTTCCATGTCGCCCTCAACGCGCACGCCGATCATCGCGGCGCGTGGGAATCCAACCGACAAGGGGTCAGTGACTGCCACGATCTGCATGACACCAGCCTCCAGAAGCCGCTGGACGCGTTGTCGCACTGCAGCTTCTGAGAGCCCAACTGCCTTGCCGATCGCGGCGTAGGGTCGCCGACCGTCCTGCTGGAGCTGTTCGATAATGGCCTTCGACACGTCGTCGAGGGCCACTCCGTTGCTCCGGTCTCGGCTCGCCATGTCGGGCATCCTGTCGTCGAACGCCGCAAAAGGCAAGCGAATCCGTCGAGCTAGCCGGATTTGACAACGGATTCGGTACGTATTCTGGCCTACCTCTGCCGTTTCCCGCCGTCTGGGGTTACGCTCACCTCGGCGACCCCAACCGGGCGCCAGTTCGGACTACCCCGCACGTCGGGGAAGGGTCATGTCGTAGTCATCCACCAGTGGGTGAGAGGCTGCGCCTACGCCCGCCCGGGCTACCCCAGACGCCTGCCACGTACGCAAGGAGAACCCGTGAGCGACCGCGTGTTCCGTAACTTCATTAATGGCGAGTCTGTTGACTCCGCCGACGGCCACATGATGGATCTCGTCAACCCGACCACGGGTGAGGTCTACGCGCAGGCCGCGAACAGCTCAGCCGTCGACGTCGATCGTGCTTTCGCGGCTGCGGCTACCGCCTTCGAAGGGTGGAAGAACAGCACCCCGGCTGAGCGCTCATTGGCCCTCCTCAAGATCGCTGACAGCATCGAAGAGCACGCTGATGAACTTGTCGCGCTTGAGAGCGAGAACACGGGTAAGCCAATCGCTTTGACCATGAGCGAAGAGATTCCACCGATGGTCGACCAGTTGCGCTTCTTCGCTGGTGCGGCCCGTCAGCTTGAGGGCAGAGCCGCTGCCGAGTACATGGCCGGCCACACCTCGATGATCCGCCGCGAACCGGTCGGGGTCGTCGGGCAGGTGTCGCCGTGGAACTACCCCATGATGATGGCGGTGTGGAAGTACGCCCCAGCTATTGCTGCGGGCTGCACCACCGTTCTCAAACCGTCTGACACGACGCCTGCAACCACAGTTCGGATGGCAGAGATCGCCGCAGAGCACCTTCCTCCCGGTGTTTTCAACGTGGTTACTGGCGATCGGGACACCGGTCGCGCGCTGGTGGATCACCCGACCCCCCGGCTGATCTCCATCACTGGCTCGACACGTGCAGGTATGCAGATCGCCGAGGCAGCGAGCACGGACCTCAAGCGGCTGCACCTCGAGCTTGGTGGCAAGGCGCCCGTCATCGTCTTCGATGACGCAGACATCGCCGCAGCGGCCGAAGCCATCGCGATTGCTGGGTACTTCAACGCTGGACAGGACTGCACGGCAGCAACCCGAGTCATCGCGGCGCCTGGCGTGTACGACGACTTCGTGGCAGCACTGACGGAGCAGGCGCTCGCGGTTGCCACCACGTACGAGAACGGACCGAGCGACGAAGACGCGCTACTGCCGCCGGTCAACAACGTCAACCAGTATGAACGTGTACTCGGATTCTTCGACCGGTTGCCTGACCACGCACGCGTCACGGCTGGTGGCGAGAAGATCGGTGACCACGGCTACTACGTCAAGGCCAGCGTGGTCGCCGACCTCAAGCAGGACGACGAGATGATTCAGTCCGAAATCTTTGGGCCAGTGATCACCGTTCAGAAGTTCGCCGACGAGGCTGAAGCCCTTCGGTACGCCAACGGGGTCGACTACGGTCTGGCTTCAAGTGTGTGGACGAAAGACTTTGGTCGCGCTATGCGCATGGCTAAGAGCCTTGACTTCGGGTGCGTGTGGATTAACACCCACATCCCGCTGGTCGCGGAAATGCCACACGGCGGATTCAAGCACTCCGGCTACGGCAAAGACCTGTCCATGTACGGGTTCGACGACTACACGCGCATCAAGCACGTCATGGCGAACATCGACTCCTAGCTTTCTGGCTGGCGGGCCAGATCAAGAGCGGACTGCGTCGAGTGCAAGCAGAGCAACATGCAGGGACAAGCACGTTTCGACGTCGTCGAGGTCAACGCCTAAAACCTCTTCGATTCGATGAAGCCGCTCATAGAAGGACGGCCGCGACATGTGCGACGCGTCTGCCGCGGCCGACTTGTTTCGACCGACCGTGAGGTAGCAGCGCAAGACCTCGACAAGCTCGCTACCGCGATCCTCGTCGAATGCCAACAGTGGTCCCAGCTCGCGCTCAATGTAGGTCTGTAGCCGACTGTCCTCGCGTAGCAGTTGCACGAGCCCGCGAAGGCGGACGTCCGGGAGTCGAAACACCGGGCGTTCCGGCTGATGGCTCGCAGCATCGGCAACCTGCGCCGCCTCATGGAACGAACGCCGAACGTCAAGCACACCTGACACCGTAGAACCGGCAGCCACAACCACCGGGCTTGGTTGATGGCCACTGGCGTCAAGCGGCGTGGGCTGGGCATCGGTGTGTTGTTGCCGGATCCTCGTGGCGAACCGTTCCAACGCGTTGTCGACGTGCGTGCGGTTGGCCACCGAGAGCAAAACTCCGACCGTGTCATCGTCAATGACGCCGACTAGGCCAAGGGCACGCAGCCCCCGCAATGAGCCAGCAGCAAGCTCTGAAAGCTCCCGCATCCGTGATTGCGCGTCCAGCGGCGCAAGTGGCGTGTTTCGCAGGCGCAGTACAACTCCAACAAGGTTGCGGCCTTGAAGCGGTACCCCGAGGGCCTTGGCGCGCAGCTCCATCTCAGCGGCTGTGAGGTCATGGGTGAGCACAGCATGCAGGAGCGTGCGATGTGTCTGCCGTTCAAGGGACTCTCGGTCTCGTTCGACCAGGCGGTTGAGTGCGAGAGTGGCCGCACTGCGCTCGGCAAGCATGATGTCGCGTGGGCTCGCGGGATCGGCCAGGCAGATCACAAGCCGGCCCCAGTCGATGCCTCGAGCCCCAACCGTCGTAACTAACCAACCCGTAGCCGGGTCGTTGGCGGTTCTGGCTGTCGCCCTTACCGCACGTGACCGAGCCTCCCAGCGATCCAACAGATCGGCCGCGTCGGTGCCCGCCGCGTCGAAGGCGAGCACCTGGTGGCTGAGGTTTTCGAGCACGACGGGCGCCGCGGCCATTCGCGCAGTTTGCCGAACCACTTCTCCTGGCTCTGCTCCCTCCACTGAGAGCTCGGTGAAAGTCTGGTGAACCTGCTCTGAAATTCGAAGCTCAGCCAGCTGGGCGTCGACGATGAGTGCGTGCACTGACTCAGTGATGCGAACGAACGGAGTCTCGCGCCTCAGCTCGATCAAGCAGACCTGATGGCTTTCAGCGGCGGTGACTAACGCGGCGGGTAATGCCTGCTCGTATCGGCGCCCCAGCTCGATGACAACGCCAGCAACATTCACCTCGGCCAGCTCGCCGACAAATCGGGTCAGCTCCTCGTCGCTTTCAGGCAGCGCAACACCCGTTGACAACAAAAGCTCACCGCCACTGAGCAGATGGGCGATGTCGGGGAGTTCGGCAACATGTGTCCACCGCACCAGCCGACCGAGGGATCCTCTGCCAGCAACCACCTGTGGTCGCCCCTGACGCAGTGTTGGAAGTTCGAGAACCTCAGCCACGGTGGGGAACACGGGGCGCACGCTGTCATGCTGTCGACAGGCTGTAAAGCCGAGGACGTCATACGGAGCAGGCTGCTGTCGCAGCGGTTCAGCAAGTGCCGCAAACTTCCTGAACCGTCATTCGGGAGCGCGAAATTCACCTGATTTCGTCGCCTGTTAGGAGTAAGGCCACGGAATCACTTGTCTCAGGCGAGGTGATCTGTCAGGATCGGCGGCCGGACACCGCTGTATTGCTGTTGTCTCACGATCTCGCCGAACTCATATCCGGTTTTGACGTGCGACAGGTACCGTGGCGGCCCATCCTGTGAACCAAAGGGCCACACTGCCAAGCGCGGCGCGGCCCGTGTCGCGCAGGTGTGTGTCAACTGGCCACGAGCACGTGAGCTGATGAAGGGAGTGTCGATGGCAGCTGGTAGCCATTTCATCGATGGTAAGCGCGTCGACAGCGTCGCCGGTGTAAATCCGGTCGCCACTCACGACGTCATCGACCCCAGCAATGGCGATGTCATTGAAACCGTCAACCTCGCGGGTCCAGCCGACGTCGACGCAGCAGTTGCCGCAGCGAGTTCCGCATTTCCTGAGTGGTCCACCGCAACGCCGGGTGAACGGTCTGGAGCGATGCACACCCTCGCCGCTTTGCTCGCTGAGCGCGCGGCCGAGTTCGCGACCGTTGAAAGCCGGCAGGCGGGCAAACCGATCCGGTTGACGACAGAGTTTGATGTACCAGGCACGGTTGACAACACCGCGTTCTTTGCTGGGGCGGCGCGAAACCTCGAAGGCAAGGCGGCCGGCGAGTACAGCGCAGACCACACCTCGATTATTCGACGCGAAGCGATCGGAGTCATTGGGTCGATTGCGCCGTGGAACTATCCGTTGCAGATGGCCGCATGGAAAGTCCTTCCCGCGATTGCCGCTGGCAACACCATCGTTTTGAAGCCAGCCGAACTCACACCACTCACTTCGCTGATGTTTGCCGAGGCCGCGCACGACGCGGGTATCCCGGCTGGGGTCGTCAACGTCATTACGGGGCGGGGGAGCGTAGCGGGCGAGCATCTGATCGCCCACCCAGACGTGTCCATGGTTTCGTTTACCGGCTCAACTCCGATCGGCCAGAAGGTCATGCAAACCGCGTCCGGCACGGTCAAGCGAGTCCACCTTGAGCTAGGCGGTAAAGCGCCGTTCCTCGTCTTCGACGATGCTGACCTCGACGCGGCAATTCAAGGCGCAGTTGCCGGTGCACTCATCAACACTGGTCAAGACTGCACCGCCGCAACTCGTGCCTACGTCCAGCGTCCGCTGTACGAAGCCTTCGTTCAGGGAGTGGCCGACGTCATGGGCACCGTGCGACTCGGAGCCACGGCTGACAGTTCCACCGACCAGGGTCCGTTGATCTCACGTAAGCAGCAGGAGCGGGTCGCTGGCTACGTCGAGCGGGCACGCAACTACGGCGCGAAGATCGTACGAGGCGGCGCGATTCCCGGGGGAGAGTTAGCGCGCGGTTCTTACTACGAGCCGACGCTCGTCGTCGACGCTCCCCAAGATTCCGAAATCGTCCAAGAAGAACTCTTTGGACCTGTCTTGGTTGTGTTGCCCTTCGACGACGATGACGAAGGTCTGCGCTTGGCCAACGACACCCCGTATGGCCTGGCGGCGTCGTGCTGGACCCGAGATGTGTTCCGGTCGATGCGCGCTACTGCCGAGATTCGCTCCGGCTGCGTATGGGTGAACGACCACATCCCGATCATCAGCGAGATGCCACACGGCGGCTACAAGCAGTCGGGTGCTGGAAAAGATATGAGTCAGTACTCGCTCGATGAGTACACCAATGTTAAGCACGTCATGTACGACCGAACCGCGGTCGTACGCAAAGACTGGCACCGCACCATCTTTGGTGGTCGGTGATGCCGTATCGAGGGGATTCGGCGCCAGATCAACTCACGCGGAGGATCAACAAGCATGACTGAAGACAACACACAGCCCTTCCCGGTCGCGGGGGTTCGCGAGACCGGTTTGTCGCGGCGTCACTTCCTACGCGGAGTCGGAGCGAGCGGTGCTGCGGTAGCCGGCGCAGGTCTGCTTGCGGCGTGCGGAAACGACACCACTCCGTCTGGCGAACAGCCGACCGACCAGTCGACGATTGACAATCTGCTCAACGTGGCCAACTGGCCGCTCTACATCGACACCAAGCGCGTCGACGACGTTAAGACCTATCCGACCCTTGAGGCGTTCGAAGCCGAGACTGGCATCGATGTCACGTACACCGAGCCGATCAACGACAACGAGGAGTACTTCGCCAAGATCCGGCCGATCCTCGCGGCAGGAAACGACATCGGTCAAGACATCATCATCATGACCGACTGGATGGCGTCCAACCTGATCAACATCGGGTATCTCCAGAAGTTGGACAAGAGCAACATCCCGAACATGGACAACATCGTTCCCAAGCTCAAGAGCCCGGTGTTCGACCCCAACCGGGACTACTCGATTCCGTGGCAGTCCGGCGTCACGGGCATTGCCTACGACTCTGGCCAGGTGGGTGAGGTGTCGACAATCAACGACCTGCTTACTAACCCCGACCTCAGTGGTGCGATCACCGTGCTCAAGG
>Ga0307503_10000286_pt1 | contig 11245 bp, 8 predicted proteins | sample 17_S_MG_FD_194514 | JGI IMG/M metagenome (GOLD analysis project Ga0307503, IMG submission 194514) | Soil microbial communities from Populus trichocarpa stands in riparian zone in the Pacific Northwest, United States - 17_S | ecosystem: Environmental > Terrestrial > Soil > Riparian zone > Trees... | reverse complement strand
TTTGGACGCTTACTATCATCCTAAAAATAGGACGATACCCGCGCCACGACGGATGTCGGCCGGGCCCGAAATGGATCGCCCCGCGTCGCCGATGCCGCTCGCGCCCCAAACAGCTGGACTATCGAGCACGAATGTCTCGTCATCCCAGTCGGTCCGACCGGGCCGGGTGGCTTTCAAACCGTAAGCACACGTCGTCATCGGAAGACGACGGATCGGAGGAATCGACATGAAGAAGTTTGCAGTGATGGCGGCAGGCCTGTCGGCTGCTGTGCTGGCCGGAAGCCTCATGACGAGCGCGTCCGCGCAGACGATCAAGATTGGCGTGATCGAACCGCTGACCGGTCCGTTCGCCGCGTCTGGCAATTATGTGACCAATGGCGCGAAGATTGCGGCTGACGAGATCAATGCGAAAGGCGGCGTGCTCGGTCAGAAGATCGAGCTGGTGATCGAAGACAACAAGAGCAACCCGACCGAAGCAGCGTCGGTCGCCGAGAAACTCATGGTGCGCGACAAGGTTCCCGTTCTGATGGGCGCCTGGGGCTCCAGCCTGACGCTCGCGGTCATGCCCAAGCTGATGGAATACAAGGTGCCGATGCTGGTCGAGACTTCGTCGTCCGGCAAGATCACGACCTCCGGTAATCCTTACATCTTCCGCATTTCACCGCCGTCGGCTGTCGAGGCGGTTGCCTTCGCCAAGATCGTGGACAAGCTCCACATCAAGAAGGCCGACTTCCTGGTCATCAACAATGATTGGGGCCTCGGCACGGCGCAAGACTTCAGCAAGATGTTCAAGGAGCACGGCATCACCGTCGGCCTGGTCGAAACCATGGACCAAGCCGCGCAGGACATGAGCGCCCAGCTCGCCAAGTTCAAGAATTCGGATGCCGATACCTTGATCGTGACCAGCGCGGTCGAGCAACTTACGCTCGTGTTCAAACAAGCGGCTGCGCTGGGCTTGAAGAAGCAGATCATCACAACAGGCGGGTCGCAAAACCCGGATCAGCTGATCGATCAGGCCGGTACTGCGGTCAACGGCACGTTTCATCTCACCACGTTCGCGCCGTGGGTGCCCGAGGTGTCGCCGGATCCGGAAGCGACCAAGAATTTCATCGCGGAGTGGAAGAAACGCGGATTCCATTTCGCCGGCGTGACTGAAAGCTTCCGCGGCTATGACGGCATCAGGACAATCGCGGCGGCCATCCAGAAGGCCGGAAAGGCCGACCCGGAGGCGATTCGCGCGGCGTTGTGGCAACTCGACATCACCGGCCTGAACGGCAAGATCAAGTTCACGAAGGCCGGGCCGGACGGAAAGGAAAGCGGTCAAAGCATTCCGACCGTGTATCTGATCAAGATCGAAAACGGCAAGGTTGTCGTCCCGCAGGGATGATGCATTCCGGCCCCCGGCATCGAACACCGGGGGCCGGCATTTCTTGGCCCGACAGGTGAGAGCACGATCCAGGCGGCGGCTCCTCGCGGCCCCGTCACCGGGGAAGTGAACGCGCGTGGACGAATTACTCCAGCATCTTGTCAATGCGCTGATCCTGGGGAGCACCTACGCGCTCCTGGGAATCGGCCTTACGCTGATTTTCGGCATCATGCGGGTGGTGAATTTCACCCATGGTGAGCTTTATGCGCTTGGCGCCTACGCGGTGTTTTTTCTCGAAGTATCGCTGGGCGTAAATTTCTTCCTGGCGCTGGTCCTCGCTGTGATCATCGGATGCGCTGTGGGCGCGGCCATCGAATTCGTCCTCCTGCGTCCACTTCTGGACGCTGATATCGATACCACCATGCTGGTGATGATCGGTGCGTGGATCGTGATGCAGAACACGGAGCTCTTCTACTGGGGCGGAGTGTCGAAGGCGATCATGACCCCGTTTCCCGACGAGCCGCTGCAGGTCGGGCCGATCTTCGTGTCCTGGCTGCGGTTGTTCGTGCTCGTCATGGCGCTGATCCTGATCGGCGCCACCTACGTGCTGATCAACCGCACCAAGCTTGGAAAGGCCATGCGCGCGACATTCCAGGATCGCGACACTGCGGCGCTCATGGGAGTGAACATCAAGGGCATCTATACCGCCACCTTCGCCATCGGCTCGGGCCTTGCCGCCGCGGCGGGCGCCTTGCTCGGTCCGGTGTTCCTGGTCACGCCCTCGATGGGCGATCTCGCCTCGCTGAAGGCATTTGCCATCGTTATCCTGGGCGGCCTTGGCAACATCACCGGTGCGACGCTGGGTGGCTTCATCCTGGCATTCGTCGAGGAGATCGGCGCCGGCTACATCTCGTCCGGCTACCGCGACGCGATGGGGTTTCTGATCATCATCATCGTGCTGTTGTTCAAGCCCACCGGCCTGTTCGCGCGGGCGGAGCGCATTGGATGAAGCGCGTGCTCCCGTTGTTTTGGCTGCTGGTGATCGCAACGGTCCCGTTGTGGTTGCGCGATCAGTACTTCTTGCATGTCACGATCACCACCGCGATTTTCATCATCGCGGCGATGAGCCTCAATCTGCTGCTCGGCTATACCGGCCAGCTCAGCCTCGGCCATGTCGCCTTCTTCGGCATCGGCGCCTATGCCAGCGCCTTGACCACGCTGGGATTCAACGTCGAGCTGCCGGGCGGTTTTGCCGTTGTGCATACGCCGTGGCCGGCAGTTGTCGGTTTTGTCATGGCCGTGATCATCGCCGGTCTGAGCGGCTACGCGATCGGCAAACTGTCGTTCAAGGTCCGTGGCGCCTACTTCGTCATCGTCACGATCAGCTTTGCCGAGGTGACGCGGCTGGTGGCCCTGAACTGGGTGGAGCTGACGCAGGGGCCGCTCGCGCTCACCAACATCCCGCCCTATACCCTTTGGATTCCCGGGATCGGCGAATACGAGTTTTGGAACAAGACCGCGTATTACTATCTCGTCGCCATCATCGGCGTCCTGGTATATGTGATCATCAAGCGGCTGGTGAACTCTCGCATCGGTCGCGCCATGATTGCCCTGAAGGAGAACGAGTCCCTTGCCAGTTCGGTTGGAATTGATGTCACCCGCTACCTCGTACTGGCGGCGGTGGTGTCGGCGGCCATGGCAGGCGCGGCGGGAAGCCTGTACGCGCACTATGTGAAGATCATCGACCCCGACATTTTTCTCTTCATCTACACCGTCACGATGGTCATCATGGTGATCACCGGGGGCAAAGGCACGCTCGCCGGACCTATCGTCGGCGGAGTGATTTTTGGCTTCATGCCGGTCATCGTGCGATCGTTCGCCGCGCCTGCGGTGCAATGGATCCTCTATGGCGCGTTGATGATCGTCATCGTGTTTGTCCTGCCGCAGGGAATCGTGCCCGCGATCGAGCGCTGGGCGGCGAGCTGGAGGCGGCCTCGCGCGACCAGTGACGCTGTCGTCCTGGCCGGACCGAAAGTGCGCGAAGAGTGACGACCCAGGCGGACATCGTTCTCTCGATAGAGCACGTGACCGTGCATTTCGGCGGCCTTATTGCCATCTCCGATCTCAATTTCGAGGTGCGCGAGGGCGAGATCGTCGGCCTGATCGGGCCGAACGGCGCGGGCAAGACCACGGCGTTCAACGTCATAACCGGCTTCCTCAAGCCGACCAGCGGCAACGTGCGCTACCGCACCACGTCGCTGGGCGGATTGAAGCCGCACGAAATCGCCAGGCTCGGGCTGGTGCGAACGTTCCAACGCACCAGCGTGTTCCAGACCAACAGCGTGTTCCAGAATGTACTGATCGGCTTGCACGATCGCGGCCGTTCCACCTTGTGGGATACGTTGCTCGCGCTGCCGCGCGAGAGCCGGTCTGAGCAGGAGCTCGTGCATGACGCCAACGAGATCCTGCAGCTCGTCGGCCTGGAGCAGCGGGCATCCGAGCCCGCCGGCACCCTGCCTTACGGCGAGCAGCGTCTCCTCGGCATTGCGCTCGCACTGGCGGCGAAACCGTCGATGCTGCTGCTGGACGAGCCGGTATCCGGGATGAATGCGTCCGAGACCGCGCGATGCATGAAGCTGGTCGAGAAGATTCGCGGCTCCGGCGTGACCATCCTCCTGGTGGAGCATGACATGCCCATGGTCATGAAAGTGTCGGACCGTATTGTCGTTCTCAACTACGGACGCATCATCGCCGAGGGGCCACCCGAGGCCATCCAGAATGATCCCGAAGTCATCCGCGCCTATCTCGGACAGGGGAAAAAGCGTGCTTGAGCTGCGCGAGCTGGTCTGCTGCTACGGCAAGGTGACCGCAGTGAAAGGCGTGTCGCTCACCGTCGGCCGCGGTCAGCTCGTGGCCCTGATCGGCGCCAATGGCGCCGGCAAGACAACCATCCTGAAGGCAGTCTCCGGACTGTTGTCCGCGGCGAGCGGCACGATCCTGTTCGACGGCACCGACATCACCCATGCGTCGGCGCGCTCGATCCTCTCGCTCGGGCTCGCGCATTGTCCGGAGGGGCGTCATGTGTTCCCGCACATGACGGTGGCCGAAAACCTGGAAATGGGATGCTATCTGCGCACCGATCGGGTCGAGATCGCTACAGATTTGGCGCGTATTTTCGATCAGTTCCCCCGGCTGGCCGAACGTCGGGAACAGTCGGCGGGAACGCTGTCGGGCGGCGAGCAGCAGATGCTCGCGATCGGCCGCGCTTTGATGTCCCGACCGAAGCTCATCATGTTCGACGAGCCTTCGCTGGGACTCGCGCCCAACATCGTCGAGCGCACGTTCGACATCATCACCGGCATTCGGGACGCCGGCACCACCGTGCTCATGGTCGAGCAGAACGCCTCGGCGGCGTTGGATATGTGTGATCACGCCTATCTGCTCGAATCAGGATCGCTGGCGCTTTCGGGCCCGGGCCGCGAATTGATCGACAACCCCCACGTGCGCAGTGCCTATCTCGCCGGCTGACCGCTCGACCCTGGTCGCCCCGCGGGGTGTCTGCGGCTTGGGCCGCTGGGCAACCCCCACGGGAATGCGGGTTTCCTTGCGGCCGCGGGCCTCATTTCATCCTAAAATCTCTGTAAGCTCGAGCTTGGAAATGGCATTGAGCCATCACATTTGTTACACTTGCTTCGTCCATCGTATCGAAAGGAATCGCACGCGCGCTAATCCCTTGCGGGAGAGATCGGTCCGACCGACGCCGAAGGAGCAACCGCCCCGGAAACTCTCAGGCAAAAGAATCGCAAGGGACGTACACTCTGGAGAGAGGCGCTCACGCGTCCGCCGACGGGATAACGCTCTCAGGCACCATCACAGAGGGGGCACCACATAGATCGACCGTCGGGTCGGATCAAAGGTGCCTCGCATGTCCTCGGTCTTCATCGAGCCACGTCCTTTTATCGTTGCCACATTCGCGCCTTTGGCGTTGCGCGCCCGGGTGTTCGTTCGTGTTGCGCGGGTGCCGTCATGAGCGACGTGGTTACGGCCGTGCCACTCAAACGCACGCCTCTCTACCGGCTCCATCTCGATCTCGGCGGCCGTATGGTGCCGTTCGCGGGATACGAGATGCCGGTTCAGTACCCGAGCGGCATTCTGAAAGAGCACCTTCACGTCCGCGCGGCCGCGGGGCTTTTCGACGTGTCGCATATGGGACAGTTCGAAATCCGGTCGCGCACCGGCGGCGAGGACGCCGCGCGTGCGCTGGAGTCGATCGTGCCCATGGACATCGTGGGCCTGGCTCCTGGTCGGCAGCGATACGCCCTGCTCACCAATGAGGACGGGGGAGTGCGCGACGATCTGATGATCGCGCGGCTCGGCGAAGTCTTTTTGGTGGTCGCCAATGCCGGCTGCAAGGACGCCGACGAATCCTACCTGCGTCAGACGGTGTCGCCCACCTGCACGATCGAGCGTCTGGACGATCGGGCGCTGCTGGCGCTGCAAGGACCTGCCGCCGAGGCCGCTCTGGCGCGGTTGGCGCCCGATGTGAGGTCGATGCGCTTTATGGACGTGCGCGCGATGGAGGTCATGGATGTGGCCTGCACCGTCTCTCGCTCCGGTTACACCGGCGCGGATGGATTTGAGATCAGCCTGCCGGCGTCGCATGCCGAGGCTGTGGCGCGTGCGCTGCTTGCGAATGGCGATGTCGCGATGATCGGCCTGGGAGCGCGGGACAGCCTGCGTCTCGAGGCGGGCCTGTGTCTCTACGGCTCTGATCTCGATGCGACCACGACGCCGGTCGAGGCCGGCCTCGAATGGAGCATTCAGAAGGTCCGCAGAGCCGGTAACCGCGCGGGCAATTTTCCGGGCGCCGAGAAAATTTTGCGCCAACTCGCGAACGGTGCACCGCGGCGGCGGGTGGGGTTGCGCCCCGAGGGCAGGGCGCCGATCCGCCACGGGGCGCGGCTGTTTGCGGACCAGGGCGCGGCGGATGCGATCGGCGTGGTGACCTCGGGAGGATTCGGCCCCAGCGTCAACGCCCCGATTGCCATGGGTTACGTGACGCCCCCCGGCGCGCTGGCTGGCGGAACGATCTACGCGGATTTGCGGGGAGCGCGCGTGCCGCTGCGGCTGTCCGAGCTTCCCTTCATTTCCACCACCTACAAACGCTGATGCAGAGGGCGGGAGATCGAACATGTTGAAGTTCACCCAGGACCACGAGTGGCTCTCGGTCGAGGGCGACACCGCGACCATAGGGATCACGCAGCACGCGCAGGAGCAACTCGGTGATCTTGTTTTCGTAGAACTGCCGAAGCCTGGGCGATCGGTTGACGCCGGCGGCGCTGCTGCCGTTGTGGAGTCGGTGAAAGCGGCGTCGGACGTGTACGCGCCGATCGCGGGCGAGATCGTGGAAATCAATCAAGGGGTCGTCGACGACCCCAGCCTGGTGAACGCTGACCCGATGGGAAAAGGCTGGCTGTTCAAGATGAAGATCGCCGACCGCTCGCAGGTCGAGGCGCTGATGGACGAGCAGGCCTATCGCACCCTGATCGATAGCGCCGAGTCCGCATGACGAACCTGACCGCTTAGGAAGAGCCCTGCAATGACGAATGATCCATCGATCTCCGACGATTTCGAGAGCCGCCATATCGGACCGGGGCCGCATGACGTGCGCGCGATGCTGGAGACGATCGGCGTCGCGAGCCTCGACGAACTGATCGCCCAAACCATTCCTGATGACATTCGCCAGCGCAGCCCGCTCGATCTTGGAACGGCGCTGTCGGAAATCGAGGCGCTCGCGAAGGCACGCCAGTTCGCCGCTCACAATGTCGTCCTGACCTCTCTGATCGGCCAAGGATATTACGGCACGATCCTGCCGCCGGTGATCCAGCGCAATATTCTCGAAAATCCGGCTTGGTACACTGCGTACACGCCGTATCAACCCGAAATCAGCCAGGGGCGGCTCGAGGCCTTGCTGAATTTCCAGACCATGATCGCGGATCTGACTGCATTGGACATTGCCAATGCTTCCCTCCTCGACGAAGCGACGGCGGCCGCCGAAGCGATGGCCATGGCGCAGCGGATTTCACAGTCGGGGCGAACCGTCTTTTTCGCCGACCGCGATTGCCATCCCCAGACTCTTGCCGTGCTGCAGTCCCGCGCCGAAGCGTTGGGCTGGCAGGTGGTCACCGGCGACCCCATGCGCGACATCGATCCCGGGGCGATTTTCGGCGCCCTGTTCCAGTATCCAGGCACGTTCGGCGAGGTCCGCGATTTTCGCGAGCCGATCGCGCGGCTGAGGGCCGCCGGCGCCATTTCGGTGGTGGCGGCTGATCCGCTGGCGCTGACGCTGCTCAAGCCACCTGGCGAGCTCGGAGCTGATATCGCCATCGGGTCGACCCAACGATTCGGTGTCCCGATGGGCTATGGCGGTCCGCATGCCGCCTATATCGCCACCAAGGACGTCCACAAGCGCGCACTGCCCGGTCGGCTAGTCGGCGTTTCGGTCGACAGTCGCGGGAATAAGGCCTACCGGCTGGCGCTGCAGACCCGCGAGCAGCACATCCGGCGCGAGAAGGCGACATCGAACATTTGCACGGCGCAGGTCCTGCTGGCCGTGATTGCTTCGATGTATGCGGTCTATCACGGTCCCGAGGGCCTGCTGGCGATTGCGCGCCGCGTGCATGCGTCGGCCGCCCGTCTCAAGGCGGGCTTGGTGCCGTTGGGCTGGAGCGTTCGTCCGTCGGCTTTCTTCGACACGATCACTGTCGAGGTCGGGGAACGGCGCGAGGCCATCCTCGCACGCGCGGTCGAGAACGGTATCAATCTCCGCGACATCCCCTCGTGCCTTGGCACGGCGTGCATCGGGATCAGCTGCGACGAAACAACGACGATGGAAGTGGTCCAGCGGGTGTGGTGCGTGTTTGGAGATTTGCCGGCCAAGGCGGCGAAACGGGCGGGCGAGCGCGCGGGCAATGCGGTCGCTATCCCGGCCGGGTTGCTGCGCGACAGCAAATTTCTGACCCACCAGGTCTTCCACCAGTATCGCTCGGAGACCGAGCTGCTGCGTTACATGCGCCGGCTTGCCGACAGCGATCTTGCGCTCGATCGGTGCATGATTCCGCTCGGGTCCTGCACCATGAAGCTCAACGCTACCGCCGAAATGATTCCGCTGACGTGGCCGGAATTCGCCGATCTCCATCCGTTTGCCCCGGCGTCGCAGGCCAAGGGCTACGCCGCCGTGATCGCGGAGCTCGATACGATCCTGCGCATGATCACGGGCTACGATGCAATTTCGTTCCAGCCCAATTCCGGCGCTCAAGGAGAATACGCTGGTCTGCTCGCAATCCGCGCATATCATCGCAGCCGCGGCGAGGCGCATCGCACGGTCTGTCTGATCCCCGCATCCGCGCACGGCACCAACCCCGCCTCCGCCCACATGGCGGGTATGGACGTCGTGGTGGTCGGCTGCGACAGCAGTGGAAACATCGACTTGGCCGATCTTCGCGCCAAGGCGGATGCGCACGGAGATCGCCTGGCTGCGATCATGATCACGTATCCCTCAACCCATGGCGTGTTCGAGCAGGAGGTCCGCACGATCTGCGACATCGTTCATGCCCGCGGCGGTCAGGTCTATCTCGACGGCGCAAACTTGAACGCGCAGGTGGGATTGGCGCGTCCGGGCGACTATGGCGCCGATGTCAGCCACGTCAATCTGCACAAGACATTCTGCATACCCCACGGCGGAGGCGGCCCCGGCATGGGTCCGATCGGCGTCAAAGCCCATCTCGCGCCGTTTCTCCCGGGGCATCCGGAGCGGGCGGGCGCGCCGACCGCGATCGGTCCGGTATCCGCGGCGCCATATGGGTCGGCGTCGATCCTGCTCATCTCCTGGATTTATTGTCTGCTGATGGGAGGCAAGGGCCTGACCGCGGCGACCAAGGTCGCAATCCTCAATGCGAACTACATTGCCACGCGGCTGGAGGCGGACTATCCGCTGCTCTACAAGGGACGCTTCGGCCGCGTCGCGCACGAATGCATCATCGATATCAGGCCGCTCAAGACGATCGCGGGTGTCAGCGTCGACGACGTCGCCAAGCGCCTCATCGATTACGGATTTCATGCGCCGACGATGAGCTTCCCGGTTGCGGGAACGTTGATGATCGAGCCGACTGAATCGGAGTCCCGACAGGAGATCGACCGTTTCTGCGGCGCCATGATCGCGATCCGTGACGAAATCCGGGCGATCGAAGACGGGCGGATGTCGCGCGAGGACAATCCCCTCAAGAATGCGCCGCACACGGCGCTCGACCTGGCGGAGGACAACTGGAGCCGGCCGTATTCACGGCGGCAGGCCTGCTTTCCCGCCGCGCTATCGGCCCATAGCAAGTATTGGCCGCCGGTGAACAGAATCGACAATATCTATGGGGACCGCAATCTGGTCTGCTCCTGTCCGCCGATGGACGAGTACGCGACGGCGGCCGAGTAGCGGCAGGTAGGCGGCTCGAGGCGGCTAGAGTTTCACGCCGGCAGCCTCGAGGATGGAGCGCGCGCGCGCCCGATGATCGTCGGAGATGGTGAGGCGCTCCGCGAAATCGCGACCGGTTGGGCGGGTGGCATCGATGCCCATCTTGGTCAGGGTGAAGGTCTGCGGGTCCGACGTAGGGTCGAGGATCGCACCCTTCGCGCCCGGGATGAATATGATGTCCTTCTCCGCCCGCACGCGCGTCGCGACCGCCCACATGACGTCGTTGATGTTGAAGATGTCGACGTCGTCGTCCACCACGATCACATATTTGGTGTAGAGCTCGGTTCCGAGCGTGGCCATGATGGCCATCTGCGGCTCTCCTTCGGCGATCTTTTTCATGGAAACGAATGCCATGAACGCGCCGCAGGTCGTGTGCGGGACGTGCACCGCCCGCACGTTGGGCAGGTTGCGCCGGAGCGCGTTGAGGATCTCGCCCTCGCGGGTGATGCAGGATACCAGGATGTGATCCCGCGACATGCCCGAGGTGACGCTGTGCAGCATGGCGTCGCGGCGCATGCGAATCCGGTGCGCGACGAACACGTTCTGCGTGCTGCGGTAGGAGGCATAGCCGGTGAACTCGCCAAACGGACCCTCCGGCTCGTGCACATTGGCGAGGATTTCGCCTTCGATGATGATCTCGGCCGCGGCCGGCACTTCCAGGTCGTTCACGCCGGAACGGGCAAGCCGATAGGGTTCGCCGAACAGGCCGCCGATGATCTCGAATTTCCTCACCTGCGGCGGGTAGGCGTAGACCATCGAGCCCATATAGTGCAGCGGGTGAACTCCGAGCGTGATGACCGCCGGCAGGGATTCACCCCGTTCTTCGGCGCGGCGGTGGAATTCGTACAGGCGACGGCGTGAGTGCAGCGACACGCCGAGCCGGTTCTTGCCCTTCAGCATCAGCCGGTGGAAGCCCGTGGTGTCGATGCCGGTCACGGGGTCGCGGGCGACGATCTGGCCGGCGGTGATGTAGGGCGCCGCGTCCACCGAGAATTGCAGTGGGACCGGTAGCTTTGTCAGGTCGACATTATCCCCCTCGACGACCACGTCCTCCCATGCACCGCGATCCACGGTCTCGCAGGGAATGTATTTCTGGCAGCGTTCGCGAAACGCCGTGGGGAGGTTGCCGGGGTCCACGCCGAGGCAGGCAGCCAGCAGCTTGCGGTTGCCGGCGACGTTGGTGACCAGCTGCATGCCGCTCCCGCTCACGTTCTCGAACACCACCACGGGGCTTTTCCCCGCCTGGTCGAGTTCGAACACCAGCGCCGTCGAATCGAAACGCAGATCGATCGGCTGGCGGATCCGCAACAATTCGTCCGGATATTGGGTTTCAACCAGCCGCAGGAAGCCGCGCA
>Ga0307503_10000285_pt1 | contig 11278 bp, 29 predicted proteins | sample 17_S_MG_FD_194514 | JGI IMG/M metagenome (GOLD analysis project Ga0307503, IMG submission 194514) | Soil microbial communities from Populus trichocarpa stands in riparian zone in the Pacific Northwest, United States - 17_S | ecosystem: Environmental > Terrestrial > Soil > Riparian zone > Trees... | reverse complement strand
TCCTTTTGGGTAAAATCAATTTTTTCCAATGGCGTTATCAATTCGATATCCGGCGTTAAAATTCGGGTATCCATAAATTTTGAAAGTATTTCGGCGGCATGGATGTAACATGTGGCGGTGATCTTGCAATGTGGAACGGCAACACGGCCGGATCCATCCATTGCAAATCCGTTTTCGGTGATGGTAAACGTTTTCATTTTCATTTTCAATTCTCTTTTAATTGTTGTATGGCATCCATGTATTCCACATCCACGTTGATGGTATATTTCCAGGTATCGCCATCACCATCATCCACAATCATGATGATTTCATGGCCATCACCTTTTTCCAGGATGGCATTAAAAAATTTCACGGCAACGGCGGCGTGATCGTGCCGGGATGAAATGTGATTGTTGTAATGGATTTTCGTTTTGGCGTTCATATCGTTTGATTCAAAAGTGAGTTTAATTTGATGGCATCCCGTTTGGCATGGCGCAATGATACGTGTTCAACATCCTCATACATTTGCACATCCTCATTCCACACCATATCCATCCGTTCGGCCAATTTATAGGTATCATCCAGGCACCACGGATTGGCCATGTTCAATTCCTCAAATGCCAATTGGGCAATTTCATTTTCATCAACAAAAATTTTCATGTTCGTTTGATTTGTGATCCAGGATCCGGCGGTGGATCCTGGATCGGTTTGGTTTAATTGATGGCGGTTTTCAGGATGCATAATTTGCCAAATATTTTGTGCGTATTATAAAAAAAAATTTTCATCCTTACGTTGTGTGCCTAATGTGGGATTCCAATTTTTTGGAACGTTTTTCACGTGTTTCAATTCGGCGTTGATCACGGCCAACAACCAATCCAATTGTTTTTGACTTAAAATAAAACAATCACCTTTGATTGTTTCGGCCGGTGAATAAGAATAATAAGGTTTCCGGCCGGTTGTGAACATTTGCATTAATTCCAATGATGTTTTCATGATTTCGTTTCGTTTTCGATATACAAATATAACGGAATCAACTTGATATTTGTTACATTATCATGAAATATTTCAAAACTTTGTTGCCAATCCGGTTTGTTCACTGATTAGTTTGTGCAAATCACCGCAATGGATTTCGGTGTATTCGGCAACCGTTTCGATTTTGGTGGCCGTTATCTTTAAGAAATCCACCATGTACGTATCGGATCCCTCATCCAGGATAACACGGATGTAATTGGCGGCCGGTGATCCCTTGATTTTAAACCCTAAATAAGGCCGCCGGCGGCCATCCTTTTCAACCTCATCACCGATAAAGTTTTTGGCACCCAACAAAAACAAACATTGCCATCCTAATTGTTGTTTGATTTCCGTTGCAATCACTTGATTTCGATTTGTATTCATGTTTATTTTGGTTTGATTACGTTACAAATGTAAGGATCCAGGATGTTGGTTGCATCCTGGATCACTGTTTTATTTTGCGTAAAAGGCACGCCGTGTTTCCTGTAATGCCTCATGTAAATCATCCAATTCATTGTGATCAAATGTGGAATTCAAACCTAATGGATCGGTGATGAATGATTGCACCGTTGTATGGCCATAATATTCGATCCATTCAATATCCTTTGTTTGGATCCAATCACGATAAAGTGTTTTGATATCCTCAACATCCATTTGGTATTCGTTGGATTTTCTGTTTTCACGCCAAAATGTGAATGAGGTTTTTTTGATTTTCGTTTTCTTTTTTGCCATTGGTCAAAGGTTTGAATTGATATAAATTTTAAGATTGTGCAACATTAGTTTGGTGTTGTTGCCACCAAACCGGATTCGAAAATGGGCATCCAAAACGTTGTTGATAACCTGGATGGCCATTGGATTATTTTGGTATTGTGCGATGTATTCCAACAAAAGGATGGCGGCAAACCCACGGTTGGGAATGGCCAACGATTCGGTGCCATCCGAATCGGTGCAAATGAATGCTAATTTTTTTTTCGCCATGTTCGTTAGTCGTTTTCGTTTTGATATTTGTATGCATCCAGGGATGCCGGATTGAACGGCAACGGTTCCAATGGTTGGCGTGCAATCTCATTCACACATGCCGTGTATTCAACGCCGTTCATGATCGGATCCAGGTTGCGGCGAACATAATTGAATTCCCAAAAGGATTCCACACCGTGCCGTGGATAGCAACGTTTACATCCGGCACCATTGCATTCGCCACATGATACGGCATTTTCAAAATAATAACGGCGGAATGTTTCACCGGCGAATGATACCGGTGCAACCTGTTTTGATAGTGTTCTAATGATTTTCATTTTCGTTTGGTTTGGGATCCTGGATGATTGTGCATCCAGGATCATTTTATTTTTTATTGCGGTAACACGTTCCACAATCCCGTGTTTTCAATCTCATAAACTTGTTTCCAGGTTTTCAAGGTTGGCACCAATGCAATCACTTTATCGAAATCCGCCTTTTTAAAACTGATTTTGTAATAATATAGGATGCCTTTTTTTGCCGGGATGGTGATGGTAATTGATGTGGTTTCCATTTGTCGTTTCGTTTAATTGATATACAAATATAAACGTTTCCATGATGATAATGTTACGTTATCATCATATTTATTTTTGATAACGTAACATGTTGCGGTGATTGCGGTTTATGCCGCAATCGTTGGACGATGTTGGCCGTTCACGTTTTCGGATCCGTGCATGTTGCGGATTTCATCCATCGAATATTTTTTGTTAGTAAACGGGCGATATCCGGCCGGTTTGAAAAACCAATGTTTGTGTGTTGAATGCCATTGTGCCGCCGAATACGTTGGATATTTGGCACCATCCACGTTGATGGCCTTTATCAAATCCTTTGCCGGTTTGGTTTCTCCCATCACACGGATATACGATCCGGTTAATTCGATGATGATTCCAGGGATGTGGATCAAATCGTTTATGATGGCCATGAATTCCGATGAATTCCATTGTTCGGTTTCACCTTTGAATTTTTCAGTTTGCGGCACAAACTTTTCGAATTGTGCAATGATTTGTTGCATCACCGCAACATCGCCGCCTTTATCCGGATGGTGGATCCATGCCAATGCACGGTATTGTTTTTTTGCCTCATCAAGTGTTGTGCATTGTGCGAAATAATTTGTTGCCATTGTCGTATCGTTTAATTGAATAATCAAATTTACAACAAATAATTTGATTTCGATACGTTATCAAGATATTTATTTTTTATCCACCATTTTTTTCGTTTGCCTGGATATAGGCCACAATTTCGGCATATCGTTTCCGTGCCTCATCCAGGGAATTGAAACCCAATATCGAAACGGTGGAATCAACGCCGGCACGTTCAATCATAATACACGGTTCATCCATTGGATTTAGAAACAATGAATATTTGGATCCATCTTTGGCGGTGTAATTGGCAATTGAGGTGATCATAAAAAAAGGATCCAGGCGGCACGTTGCACATCCTGGATCCCGGTTTAGGTTAGATAACTATTTTTTTACATTCAATTCACGAAACATCACCCAATCATGCATTTCATCCATTGCCCGTTGCAATGAAAAAAAGTAACGTGGGAAACCATCGGCATAATCAATGCATACCTTTTCGCAGTTCGTGGATTCGGCCCAAAATCCAAACCGCCCACGATCACAATAAAAATTCCGGCGTTCAATGTAAATTGTAACATCCGGCAATTCAATCCGTGGTTCGAACAATCCCGGTTCAAACTCATCCCATTGGACTGTGAATCCATGCATATCGATTCCATTAAAATCGTGATCGGTTGGTTTCATGTTATCGGCACCAATTTATTTTCCACATATTTGAATGCAAAAAATTCAACGATCCGGAACCGTGTGTGCATCTCATCAAAATACCAAATTTTATCCGCCTTGATCAAAAAAATGTGTTCCGGTTTTCCCAATAAAACATTGGGATTTTTTACGGCGGCCGCCGGCACATTGGTTTCACGGCGTTCGGCCTTTAAAAAAAACAAGTGAGGACAAACGGCCAATGAATACCGGGCGCAATCCTCATGCATTGGCTCATCCGATACGGTGGCATTGTGGAATCCCATTGGGCCGGTGATAAACCAAAATGATTTTGCAAAAAGGCGGTTGCCACAAACGGAACATTTTAAAAAATCCCGGCACACCTTTTTTTTCCTGGAATCCTGAAATCGGAAATCCGGTTTGCCGTTTACCATCGGCACAAAATACGGCACCGGATATCCACGATCATCGATTGGTAAATGTTCCATCAACTTTGGAATATCGGCACCGTTGGGTTTCATTTTGGTTTGAACGTTTCAAGTTCTTTTTTTATAAACACCTCATCCAGGATTTCACCGTTATCGATGTGCCAAATCAACCGTTCAATGATTGCATCGATTAGTTTTTCCAATTGTTCGTTTGAATAGTTCATGATATCGGATGCCAATTTATGTTTTCCCTGGATATCAAATCCCATTGGTTTATAATTTTCAATCCAGGCAATTGCAATTTCCCGTGCCTCATCCGTGATTTCTCCCATTGGAATTAAATGTGGTTTATACTTTGCCATCAATTCAAATGGATTTCAATGCCATTGTATTCACTTTTGATTGGTCGCAAACTATTGCCAAAATGTTTTTGTGAATCATCCACACATTTGTTTCGTGCCTCAAAATATGATTGGATGGAATCATGAAACAAAATTTTTTGTAATCTGAATACTATTGTTTCCGTATGATCATCATCAACATCACCAACACATTGCAATTGTGTTTCGATGAAAAATATTTGTTCGGTGTGATCCTGTAAACGGAAAAACGTTGAATGAACAACGATGGTGCCGGGCGGTTGGCCGTGCAACGTATCCGCTACATGCCGATGGATGTGAGGGATCACGGCAATCACCGCCTTTTCGATTTCGGTGCACAATCCTTTGTTGGACTGCATCAAGGTTTCCGGTGTGTATTCTTTATGCATAGAAAAATAGTGGGATCCTTTTGGTTCCGGGATCCCGGCGGATTTATGGATGGGCATTCATAAACATTATTTATCCCGTAATTTACGAACAACGAACCGGTAAAATTCAACATAAGCAACGGCCACCGGATCCCGGCGGAATTCCGCCCATGTTTCCGGATCCATTTTCACCAATGTTAAATCCTCATCGAACATTGCAACATTCAAACATTCGATGCACACCGTAACATTTCCAGGTTTTGGAGGTTTGGCCATTTCCATATCATGTTTCACCGCCGTTGCCATATCCATTTTTTTTCCACAATACGGGCAAACGGCCAATGTGTTGGTATCAAATGATTTAGTTTCCATGTTATTACATTTCATCCGGAAACAACCAATGGCCACAAACCGGGCATTGTCGTTGCCGTATCCCTTGATTGTTGAGTTTTTGCGCCCAATCGTGCCATGCATTATATCCACGTTTCACAACCTTGTGGCTATCGCACGCCTTTAACAAAACCGGCATTGGTTTCCGCCGGCCGCCTTTGCGTTTATCCGGCCACCGTTTTGGCTCATCCATCCCGTTTCACTTTAAAACATTCGTGGATGGCCAATTGATGTTCGGCCAATGCCGCCTCATAAGTGTATGAACGGGATTGGTATTGATCGTGATCACCACCAAAAATCATGGTTTCAAATAATTCACGACTATCGATGCCAATGAATACGGTGGATACACGAACATCACCGGGCAATTTAGTTTGTTTTATATGCCGTGCATTGGAATGTTCAAACCAAATTGCCCATGTGTAAAAATCAACTTTGATTGGTTTCCTTTTCACCAAAATGAAATGTTCACGCCGGCCGCCAACATACGGGATTTCTTTTTTCCCGGCGTGCCAATGATTCAATCGTTTCCGTGTTCTGAAAAACTTTTTTTCTAAATCACGAATTGGTTTTGCCGTGGTTGCCATCACGATCATTTAAATATTTTTTCCAATATCTCATGATTTTTTGTTGCCGGATCAAAATTGCAACACACAAGATTGCAACGATACCGTTGGCAATGGTTGCAATCAATTGTAATGTGCTCATTCGATTTCCAACACCGGTTCCAATGAATCCTTATGAGCCAATGCATACATGATCGTTGCAGTTTCCACGGATTGGCCTTGTGATTTGTTATAATGTTGGATTAACAATCGGCGGCATCCATCATCGGTTTTCGTTCGTTCACTCATCACCAACGTATCCGGAATACTTGCAAGGGATTTCCGGAACAATATTGGATTGATCATTTCGCGAACATGCCACAAAATATCATAGGCGGCCTTTATTAGAAAACCTTTTTTAGGTGATATCCGTGCCTTTAAATGTAGTTTGGCAAATGATTTTATTTCCAAATAAAATTCATCGGAGGCGGCCGCCTGGATCAATTCTTTATCCTCAAATGTTGCCATCGTGGTTTTGCGCCAACGGCCAATAAAATATCCGGTATCACGTGTTAACAATCCCATCAAATCCATCCACAAAAAATAATTGTTGAATGATTCAATAAATTGTTGCATGGCCAACGCCAATGGTGCCTTTGTTTGGATGGCGGCGGCAAACAATTCATCGGATCGCCATGCCGTTGAAACTGAATTGATCAAGTAAACCGAACCAATCAAATCACGTTTGGTGCATTCGTTAAATCGTGGATCACCGGTGATTTCGTAACGTATAGGCAAACCGTTGCGTTTACTTACTTCGAACGTATGTGCACCATCCACGATTTGAAATGAATTGTTTACTTTTACACGTGCCATTTCAGGAATCCAATTGCCGGCATCAATCATCCGTTGCAATGTTTTAATTTTCTTTTCCTTGATTCCTTTGGTTTCCTTGTGTCCTCTGTTTTCATCCAGGATTTTGAATTGATCATAATCCCACGTTTCGAAAATTGTTCCAACCGTTTTTGTTCCGGTTTTTTTTGGTGTTTCTGCCATAAGAGTTTTTTTATTGTTGAACATCGTTTAATTCAGAAATCAAAGGCACGATTGGTTTGCCGTTTTTATTTTGTTTAGGGCCGGTTTTTCCTTTGCCTTTTAATGCACGTAATTTATCGGCGGCGGATTTAATGGCGGCGGCACCGCCCGGCCGTGTTATCAATCCATCCTTTACACGCCAAATCCTGGATTGTGATGGATTGATTTTTTTGATGATGTATTTTTTATCATACAATTTTTTCAACCGGTTCCGGATTGCGTTGATGATGTTTGTTTTTGATGTGAGGAAAACACCGGATTGATTGATGTTCATGGAATTAATTAAATCAAATTCCCGTGGATGGGTTGTTTCGATTGTTCGGCCATACAATCCAATCATTGGAATCGGTTCAATATCCATCACTAATGTTTCACCTTTTGGAATCTCAAAGGTGCCCATGTAATGGGATGGTTGCACGGGCGGTTTTTTCCCTGGATGGGTTTTCTTTTTTGTCGTTGCCATAATAGTGTTTTGTTTGATATCGAAACGAAATTAAAATAAATTCCTATTCATTCCAAATCCAAACATTTTTGATGGCCTTATGTGCAACCGGGCGGTTGGATGTGGTGGTGCCTTTTGGACGTATGAGGCCGGCAACACGTGCCCGTTTGACAATGAAACCCCATGCCCGTGCATCCGGCGGTTCCGGAACAATCCCGGCGGATGCATCACGCACGTTTTCCTGTAAAAATTCCTTTGCCTGTTTACCGTATGTAACAAAAAAATTAAACGCTAATTCCGCCCAATTAGGAACCACGGCGTTGGCGTGATCCGTTGCCATTTGCATTCCTTGATCCCTCAATTCCGATCCCGTTGGGAATAGTTCGGTTTGATTCGGATCCTTTTTGCGTTTCCTTTTTTTCGGTGCCATCGTTCATGGATGTTTTCATGTATTCCATTTCACCATTTTCGTTCATTACAAAAAAGGCGGCGGCCCATTGTGGTGCACGTTCCACCGTTTTTATATTCCAGGTTGTTTTTAACCTAGTCAATCCGTTGCGTTTCCTTTTGCATTCATGCATGAACCAATCCCATCCAAACCAAAATTGAATGAACCGCCGTGCCTGGATTCGTGATGGCGATACATACACACGGCCGTTAAATTGAAATGTGCATTTCATATCCGTTTTGATTTAATTAAACCATGATCATCATTACGCAAACACACCAACGATTCATTTTTGTTTGCCATCATCTTTTCAACAACTTGATTAAAAATTTTTTCCACCTCATTCACCGGATAATGTTGCCATTTCCTGGATTGATATTGATTATCTTTTAAGTAAATAACCTCTACATACATTTCATTCCTTATCGGATTTAAGAAGATCATAAAATTCCTTAATGGCACGAAAAGATTCATTTGTGCCGCCTTTATCCGGATGATACTTTTGTGCAAGTATTCTATAAATTTTCGTTGCCTTAGTAGTATTTTTTTTTGGTTTTTTTTTAACGGCATAACAATCCACACGGCGGATAATTTCTACCGTTACCACATCACGGATTTCACCTTTAAGATTGGCGGACTCAACCAACCATGCCAAATATCCCAAACTGATTTCGGAAATCTGTTCACCACGATATTTACCAAACGGCATTCGGAATGGATCCATGTTTTCAAAATGGTTGTGTTTCCTTTTCACGATACATCCGATCAATCAAATCCTCATTCATGGGATGATCCAAACAAAAATTGGTTTCATAATACCGTTTCGTCCGGATGTTAAAATATAAACTTTGTTCGCCCGGCCGGCCGTTCAATTCATGGCGTTTGATTTTCCATGTTTTGAATGTTACCAACCTATCATCCGGATCATTGGCGTTTGGCCGGTGCACCGATGCCAACACATCAACTTTGTTCCACCACATCGTTCCACCGAACAATTGCCGTGGGCCGGGAATGTTTAGATATTCCTTTGGATCCGTTGGCGTCCGTGGGTGTTCCACCAACCACACCATCACATTTTTTTGGGTTGCAAATCGTTTGAATCTTGTGAGGTTATTTTTTAACGCAACGGCAATATTTTTTTCCTCACTTTCAGTAACTAACGAATTGAACGGATCCACAACAAAAATTTCCACACCGTGATGTTTGTGCAAAAATTCAAATGATTTTACCAGGCGTTCGGCCGTTGGTGAATCATCCCAATCACAATAAAAAAAATATTCGTTGGCCCATTCAATGGCGGATTCATATTGTTGCATAGTGCACACGTTGGGATATTTACGATCCGTTGATTTACCCAAATAGCAATGAATGAACGTATCCACAAACTCATCAATTGGGTATGATTCCGGCGAATAAAATGCCGTTTTGCGTTGTTTGAAATGGGCTTGCAACACGGATAATTGTGTGAGGAATTCCGATTTGCCGGCGGATGGCCAACCGGTGAAACAATACAGGAAACCTTTTCGCAATGTGAATATTGGTTTGAGCCAATCAAAATAACATGTTTCACCGTGGATTTTCCCATGCAAAAAAGTGTATTTAAGTTTATCAATCAAATCCTTTGCACGTGTATAGAACACGTTGCCATCCGCTAAATCATTTGCAAATATGTTTGCCTCATCAATCATAAATCGATTTTAAATTTATCACGGATTGCGTTTATAATGCACTCATCCGCCATTCCGTTGGCCTTGATGTATCCATGCAATTTTGCATTTTCAACCATCAACATTGCCATCCGTGATTCCTGAAATTTCACTATGTTCAAAATCTTTGGCATATCATCATGCATTTTTTTTATGAATGATAAACTTTGATCACATTTCAACCACGGATATTTTTGTTTCAATCCCTGGATTTCATTCAACGCCGTTGATGTATCAAAACCAACGGCCCACAAACAAACCATGTGGTAATTTTCCAAATTCATAATTCAAAGTATTTTGAAAATTCAGGATCCTTTGAAATCCGTTTGGCATAAAATTCCCGCCAATACTCATCCGTCCACATGGATTTGTTGTATGCCGCCTCTTTAAATTTTTCGGGCACCACCGTTTGTTTTCCATTGTTCATGTGATCATCATGTGTTTTCCCCCTTGCATCCCCCTTTATATTTTCATTTTCATTTTCCATACGTGAATCATGTGTATTCATATGTTGATCACTTGATTCACGTATGATACCACGGCGGCGGTTGTTGGATCTTGATAAACTGTATGATTTCCGCTTTTCCATTTCAGTTTCCAACCTTTTGTTGAAATACCGGCCTTTATCATCACGAATAAACTTTGAAAATATCCGTTCATCGAATTTTCCACATATCATCATCATATCTTGATCATATAAATGGCCGGTGTTAAATTGTGCAATCAGTAAACGCACATATTTTCCCAATTGATCATCGGTGAAAAATTGGGTGCCGCCTAAAAAATCGCCGGGATAAAATAGAAATGCCGGATCCTTTGCCATCATTGGGTTGGTTGTAAGTCCACAATAAAAAATCGTTTGAGTATTCCCGCCGCCATTGTGCGTGTAACACCGGCGTTGGTTAATGCCTGGATGATATCACACCATTTCAAATCCGTTTCGATGTGGTGGCAATCCTCACATAAGGTGATCAAATATTTATCCGGTGTTTCCCACGGGAAATTTCCAACATATTTGATGTGATGAACATTCAATGGTTTATCATCCGCCGAACAATGGCGGCACGTGAAATTATCACGTTGAAAAATTTCAAGGCGTTTCCGTTGCCATCGTGGATCCTTTAAGTGATCACCGTATGTTGCAACGATGGATTCCATTTACTTTAAAAAATAAGCCATCACACCGAATGCCAATGATAAAACAGTAAACAGGATAAAGAAAATCCGAACGGGATTCACTTGATAATGATTCGTTTTCATTAGAGGTTCCTTTTTATTGTGTAAGAAATTAGGGCCGGCAAACTCTTTACATAAACCGGCCCATTACCCAATCCGTTGCATGGTATCACCAAACGAACCATTGCACCGGGCGGATGTTTTTAAACCGGATTGATTACCGTGTTCAATTGCTTTTCAAGTTCATCCGCCAATTCAATTGCCTTTGTTGCAAGTTCGGCCGGTTTCAAATAGGTTAGTGATGGATTAGCGGATAGGCCGGCCATTAAAAAGGCGGCCATTGCATCACGTTTCAATTTTTTCCAATCCTCTGTGATTTCCATAATTGATAGGGTTTTATTTATTTTTTCTTCCATTAATTTTTCGGCCAATCGTTGGCGAAATGTTTTTTTTGTTTTCATGCCGGGATCAATTCAGGTTGCACCAATTGTTTTCCACATTCCACCACACGGGCGGTTAGTTTATCCTTATCACTTTGAGGGATAGGAAAC
>Ga0307503_10000284_pt1 | contig 11370 bp, 11 predicted proteins | sample 17_S_MG_FD_194514 | JGI IMG/M metagenome (GOLD analysis project Ga0307503, IMG submission 194514) | Soil microbial communities from Populus trichocarpa stands in riparian zone in the Pacific Northwest, United States - 17_S | ecosystem: Environmental > Terrestrial > Soil > Riparian zone > Trees... | reverse complement strand
ATGTTCCAAACTGCTTGACGCACCACACTAGTCCCGCCCATGTCCAAACTTGAAGACGAAATCGTCGTCGATGATCCGACCGCGCCCTCGGAAGACTCACCCGCAGTATCAAACACGCGCCGCGTCGAGATCATCACCCTGCTGCTGCTGCTCGCGCTCGCCGTGCTGCTGGCCTGGGACAACCGCCGTACCGGCATGTCATGGGATGCGACCGGCCCGCAAGCCGGCTACTTCCCGTTCTACTTGTGCGTCATTCTCGCCGCCGCCTGCCTCTGGGGCCTCGCCAGGGAATTCCTGACGCGAGGCCAGGCAAGTGAAACCTTCGTCACGCGCGACCAGCTGCGCCGCGTGTTGCAGGTGTTCGTCCCGACCCTGCTGTTCTGCCTGGCCATGCAATGGCTGGGACTGTATGTGGCGAGCTTCCTGCTGATCGCGGCATTCATGGTATTCGTCGGGCGCATCGCGGCGTGGAAATCGCTCCTCACGGCCTTGCTATTCTCGGTCATCATGTTCGTGACTTTCCAGATTGCGTTCGACGTGATCATGCCGAAAGGGCCGCTCGAAGCCCTGTTCGGCTATTAGGGCAGGACGCAATGGAAGCTTTCGGACTGCTGCTCTACGGTTTCAGCGTGCTGCTGACCTGGAAAACGCTTGCGCTGATGATGGTCGGCCTGGTGCTCGGCATTTTCGTCGGCGTGCTTCCGGGCCTCGGCGGCCCGAACGGCGTCGCGATCCTGTTGCCGCTCACGTTCACCATGGATCCGACCTCGGCCATCGTGATGCTTTCCTGCATCTACTGGGGCGCGTTGTTCGGCGGCGCGATCACTTCGATCCTGTTCAACATTCCCGGCGAGGCCTGGTCGGTGGCAACGACCTTCGACGGCTATCCGATGGCGCAACAGGGCCGGGCGGCCGAAGCGCTGACCGCGGCCTTCACGTCTTCTTTCATCGGCTCGCTGGTCGCGGTGCTGTTGATTACATTCCTCGCGCCCGGCATCGCCTCGTTTGCGCTGAAATTCGGCCCGCCGGAATTTTTCGCGGTCTACCTGCTAACCTTCTGCTCTTTCGTCGGACTCGGGCGCGAAGAAAAGTACAAGACGCTGATCTCCATGTCGCTCGGCCTGCTGCTCGCAGGCGTCGGCATGGACACCGTCTCCGGCCAACTGCGCATGACATTCGGCTCGAACGACCTGCTGCGCGGCATCAACTTCCTGGTCGCGGTTATCGGTCTGTTCGGCATCAGCGAAATCCTGCTGACCATGGAAGAGCGCCTTGCGCTGCGCGGCCATGCCGCCAAGATCAGCCTGCGTGTGGTGCTGAAAGTGTGGAAAGAGCTGCCGCAGTACTGGGTGACGCTGCTGCGTTCCTCTGCAATCGGATGCTGGCTCGGCATCACGCCTGGCGGGGCGATCGCCGCTTCTTTCATGAGCTACAACCTCGCCAAGCGCTTCTCCCGGGACAAGGATTCGTTCGGCCGGGGCCGCATCGAAGGCGTGTTCGCACCGGAGACCGCGGCGCATGCGTCCGGCACGGCGGCGCTGCTGCCGATGCTTGCGCTCGGCATTCCGGGCTCGGGCACGGCGGCAATCCTGCTCGGCGGCCTGATGGTCTGGGGTCTCAACCCCGGTCCCTTGCTGTTCGTCGAGCACAAGGAATTCGTCTGGGGGCTGATCGCGTCGATGTATCTGGGCAACGTGGTCGGGCTGATTCTGGTGCTCACCACCGTGCCGCTGTTCGCCGCCGTGCTGCGCGTGCCGTTCGCGGCGATTGCGCCGATGATCGTCGTGTCCTGCGCGATCGGCGCCTTCGCCATCCAGAACGCCATGTTCGACATCTGGCTGATGCTCATTTTCGGCGTCGTCGGCTATGTGTTCAAGAAGATCAACATTCCGCTCGCTCCGTTCACGCTGGCGCTCGTTCTCGGCAATCGGGCCGAGGACTCCTTCCGCCTGTCGATGATCGGCGCCGCGGGCGACATGCGCGTATTCTGGTCGAACGGTTTGGTCGGCTCGATCACTACGCTGGCGCTGATCCTGCTGTTCTGGCCGCTCATTGCTGCTGCGCTTGCGCGCATCTGGGGTGCACTGCGGCCGGAAGTGGTGAAGCCACATGTCTGACTCTGTCTATTTCGAACGCGACGGCGCCATTGCGACCGTCGTGCTGAACAACCCCGAAAAACTCAACGCGATGTCCTTCGCCATGTGGATGCGCCTGGGCGAAATCATGCGCGAACTCGATGCGGATGAATCGCTGCGCTGCATCGTGCTGCGCGGCGCAGGCGACAAGGCGTTCGCCGCGGGCGCCGACATTTCCGAATTCGAGACGACGCGCTCCGATTCCCGGGTGGCGAAGGATTACGGCCGCAGGATCGAGGACAGCATGCGCACGGTGCAGGAATCCCGCCACCCGACGGTGGCGATGATCCACGGCGTGTGCGTCGGCGGCGGCCTCGAGGTCGCCTCGCAATGCGACCTGCGCATCTGCGGCGCATCGAGCCGCTTCGGCATCCCCATCAACAAGCTGGGGCTCGTGGTCGGCTACGGCGAAATGGCCGCGCTCGTCGACCTGGTGGGGCGCGCAACCGCGCTCGAGATCCTGCTCGAAGGCCGCGTGTTCAGTGCTGCCGAAGCGAAGGAGAAGGGCCTGGTCAACCGCGTGGTCGCGGACGACGAAGTCGAGGAAGACGCCCTGGGCGCAGCGACGCGCATCGCAGCGGGCGCGCCGCTGGTGGCGCGCTGGCACAAGAAATTCGCGCGCCGCCTGGCTGATCCGCGCCCGCTCACCGAAGCCGAGCGCGACGAGGGCTACGCCTGCTTCGACACCGAGGATTACCGCATCGGATTCAAGGCCTTTCTGGCGAAACAAAAGCCGCAGTTCAAAGGCAGATGAAGCGCCCGGCATGAATATGCTGCAGTGCAATGCCGATAGGTTTGTCTCCTCGCCCGCGAGACGTACGGCGACAATATACCTCGGCAAACCGGGGAAATCTGCGGGTCACAATTCATCGACTTAATTGGAGGAGGTAGCAATGATGACGAAGTTCAAGCGCATGGCGATCGTGACGGCCCTTGCGGCCGCTGCGCTGAGTGGATCCGCCCCGGCTGCCACGACACTGCGAGCGTCGCATCAATTTCCCGGCGGCAAGGGCGATGCGCGCGACGAGATGGTGCAGATCATTGCGCGCGAGGCCAAGGCTGCCGGCGTCGATCTGGAAGTGCAGGTCTATCCCGGCGCATCCCTGTTCAAGCCCAACGAGCAGTGGAACGCGCTGGTCAACGGCCAGCTCGACATTTCCTCGTTTCCGCTCGACTACGCCAGCGGCAAGGTGCGCGCGTTCGGCGCGACCCTGATGCCTGGGCTGGTGCGCAACCACGAGCGCGCCGCGCGCATCAACGACTCGAGGTTCATGAAAGAGATCAAAGCCAAGATCGAGAAGGCCGGCGTGATCGTGCTGTCGGACGCCTGGCTGGCCGGCGCCGTGGCCTCGAAGAAGGCCTGCATCCGCACGCCGGCCGACATCAAGGGCCTGAAGATCCGCTCCGCCGGCCCGACCTTCGCCGCCATGTGGCAGGCGGCTGGCGCTTCGATCGTTTCGGTGCCGTCGAACGAGGTCTACAACGCGCTGCAGACTGGGGTTGCAGAAGCGACTGACACAAGCACCGGCAGTTTCGTGTCGTTTCGCATCTACGAACAAGTGAAATGCATCACCGCGCCGGGCGAGAATGCCTTGTGGTTCATGTACGAGCCGGTACTGATGTCGAAAAAGGCGTTCGACAAGCTCAACAAGAAGCAGCAGGAGGCGCTGCTAAAGGCCGGCAAGAAGGCGCAGGAATACTTCAGCAAGGAAGCCAAGGGGCTGGACGACGAGATGGTCAAGGCGTTCAAGGAGCACAAGGTCGAGGTGGTCACACTGACGCCGGCCGAGTACGACGCGTGGGTCAAGGTCGCAAGGGAAAGCTCCTACGCCGAATTCGCCAAGGAAGTGCCGGACGGCAAGCAACTCATCGACGATGCGCTGAGCGTCAAGTAAGCGCCATTCCCGGTGGCGGGTCGGCAGCGCCGCCCGCCGATTCGTTCCTGCAGCCGGCCCGCGGGCCACAATCGATGGAACGTCCATGGACGTATTTGTCCGCACTGTCAAATTGATCTCGACGCTGTTCGGCTACCTTGCCGCCGCTCTGATCGCGCTCAGCGTCGTTGTCGTCTGCCACATGGTGTTCGTGCGCTACGCGCTCAACCAGAACACGATCTGGCAGACCGATTTCGTCACCTACTGCCTGGTCGCGGCGACCTTCGTCGGCAGTCCATTCGTGCTGACGACGCGGGGTCACGTCGCCGTCGACGTCCTGCCGCTGTATTCGGCCCCGCGCCCGCGCTGGTGGCTGGCGCTGTTCGCTGCCGCGGTGACGCTGTTTTTCTGCGTGGCGATGACCGCACTCACCTTCCAGTTCTGGCGCGAGGCCTGGGACAACAAGTGGGTGTCCGACACCATGTGGCGGGCGCGCCTGTGGATCCCCTATTCGGCCCTGCCCATCGGCCTCGGCCTGCTGACGTTGCAGTGCCTCGCAGACTTGATGGGCCTCGTCAGCGGCCGCGAACCGCCGTTCGGCATAACCAAGGTGCATCGCTGATGAGCCCGGGCGTGCAGGGGACGCTGGTCCTGATTCTCACGCTGATGATGCTTCTTTCTGGCGCTCCCGTCGCGTTCGGGCTGGGCACGATAGCGATCATATTCATCGTCATTTTCCAGGGTTTCGACGCGCTGCACGTGGTCGCCGAAACGTTCTATGCGGGACTGAACGACTTCACCCTGGTGTCGATTCCGATGTTCGTCATGATGGGGGCCGCGATCGGCTCGTCCCCCGCGGGCAAGGACCTCTACGAAGCGCTCGACCGCTGGCTCTATCGCCTGCCCGGCGGGCTGGCGATTTCCAACCTGGGCGCCTGCGCCATATTCGCCGCGCTTACCGGATCCTCGCCTGCGTGTTGCGCCGCAATCGGCAAAATGGGCATTCCCGAGATGCGCCGGCGCGGCTACCCTGACGACGTCGCCACTGGCTCGATCTGCGCCGGCGGCACGCTTGGCATCCTGATCCCGCCCTCCATCACCTTCATTCTCTACGGCATCGCCACCGAGACCTCGATCGGGCGCCTGTTCCTCGCCGGCGTGATGCCGGGCCTGATGCTCACCGGCTTGTTCATGGCATGGACCCTGTTCATCATCTGGAAACGGGGATTCCGCTCGCACGCGGTGGACTTCCGCTACAGCTGGAAGGAAAAATTCCAGTCGATCCCGAAGATCGCGCCGTTCCTGATCATTATCGCCGGCGTGATGTACGTGCTCTACGGCGGCGTGGCGACGCCCTCGGAGGCGGCCGGCGTGGGCGCGGCGCTGTGCGTGGTGATGGCGGTGCTGATCTACCGCATGTGGCAGCCGCAGGCGTGGTGGGCGATCCTGCGCGATACCACCCGCGAATCGGTGATGATCCTGATGATCATCGCCGCCGCCGTATTGTTCGGCTACATGCTCACTTCGCTGTATCTCACCCAAACGCTCGCGCATGCGATTGCCGACATGCACGTCAACCGCTGGGTGCTGATGGCGATGATCAACGTGTTCCTGCTGGTGTGCGGGTTTTTCATTCCGCCCGCGGCGGTGATCCTGATGACCAGCCCGATTCTCTATCCGATCATCAAGGCCGCCGGCTTCGATCCGGTGTGGTTCGGCGTGATCCTCACCATCAACATGGAGATCGGCCTGATCCACCCGCCGGTGGGCCTGAACATCTACATCGTCAGTTCGATCGCACCGGACGTGCCGGTGACGCGCATCATGTGGGGCACCATTCCTTACGTGCTGTGTATGATGCTGGCGATCGTGATCCTGTGCGTATTTCCCGACATCGCCACCTGGCTGCCCGACCACATGATGGGCGGCGCACACTGAGCGCAAGCAGCCGCTCACGCTGACGCCGGTCGAACCCGCACTTCTCCATTGGCCATTAGCCGAAGATCTGACTCCATGCCCGGTCCCTTATCCCATATTCGTGTGCTCGATCTATCCCGCGTACTCGCCGGCCCCTGGGCCGGCCAGAATCTCGCCGACCTCGGCGCCGAAGTGATCAAGGTCGAACGTCCCAGATTTGGTGACGACTCGCGCACCTACGGCCCGCCCTGGGTGAAAGACAAGGAGGGCCGCGACACCAAGGATTCGGCTTATTTCACCTCCGCCAATCGCGGCAAGAAATCGATCACGCTCAACATCGCGGCGCCGGAGGGCCAGAAGCTCGTGCACGAGCTGGCGCGCGTCTCCGACGTCCTGATCGAGAACTACAAGTTCGGCGACCTCGCACGCTACGGCCTCTCCTACGACGACTTGAAGCAACTGAATCCGCGCCTGATCTATTGCTCGGTCACCGGTTTCGGCCAAACCGGCCCGTATCGGGAGCATCCCGGCTACGATTTCATGATCCAGGGCATGGGTGGGATGATGAGCGTCACCGGCGAGCCCGACGGCGCGCCGGGCGCAGGCCCGCAGCGGGCCGGCGTGCCTGTGGCCGATATCATCACCGGCATGTACGCGAGCATCGCCATCTGCGCGGCGCTCGCCCACCGTGCCGAGACCGGCATCGGCCAGCACCTCGACCTCGCGCTGCTCGATTCGCAGATTGCGCTGCTCGCCTACCAGAACACCAACTACTTCGCCACCGGCTCAGCGCCCAAGCGCATCGGCAACCTGCATCCGAACATCGTGCCCTACCAGCCGTTCAAGACCGCCGACGGCGACGTGATCCTGGCCTGCGGCAATGACAACCTGTTCCGCAAGTTCTGCGAAGCCGCCGGCTGCGCGGAACTCGCCGGCGATCCGCGCTTCGCCGGCAACGGCAAGCGCGTGGAGAACCGCGCCGAACTCACGCGGCTGCTGCAGCCGGTATTCGCCAGGCGCCCCACGCGCGAATGGGTGGATGTCCTGGAAGCTGCCGGCGTGCCCAACGGCCCGATCAATGACGTGGCGCAGGTGTTCGAGGAACCGCAGGTGAAGGCGCGCGGCATCAAGGTCGAGCTCGAGCATCCGGTCGCAGGTAAACTGCCGACGGTCGCGAGCCCGATGCGCTTCTCCGCCACGCCGGTCGAGTACAAGCTCGCCCCGCCCGTGCTCGGCCAGCACACCGATGAAATCCTGCGCGGCCTGCTGCAGAAAACCGATGCCGAGATTGCCAGGCTGCGCGCCGAAGGCACGGTGTGATTGATTGTCCGCGAGATTTTCCGTGTGTGTGCCAACGCACGGAATAAAGCTGCGTTACCTGCCACCATGGGGTCAGCTTACAAAGGACCTGACCATGAAACGCACCAACGCCCTACGAAATCTGTCGCTGTCGCTCTTGCTGGCCGCCGGCGTGTTTGCAGCGCCGGCCTACGCGCAAGTCAGCTTCAACATTAGCATCGCGCCGCCGGCGCCGCAGTATGAAGTCGTGCCGATCATTGAGCCGGGCTATGTCTGGGCGCCGGGATATTGGGGCTGGACCGGCGAGCGCCACGTCTGGGTTCGCGGACGCTCCATCCGTCAACGCGAGGGCTTTGTCTGGGCGCCGGACCGCTGGGACCAACACGATCGGAACTTCGTCCGCACAGCAGGCCACTGGGAACAAGACCGGGGCTTCAAACCCGCCAAGGTGAAAAACGACAAGAATCACAATGGCCGGGATAACGACGAGCGCGGCGACGGCCGCCATGATAACGGCAAGCACAATGGCGACAAGCACGAGCGTTGAAGCCCGGCGCGCCAGTCACTCGATGCCCGTCCGCAGTTTCGACGGGCATTTTCTTTGGTACGCGGGGTGGCAGTTCTTAATTTTCGTCACCACAGACTGACCAGCATTTTCGCCGCCAATCCATACAGCAGCAGCGCAAACACCTGCTTCAGGCGCCTGGTCGGCAGGCGGTGCGCGGCGGCGGCGCCCACGGGTGCCGTCAGTACGCTCGCGAGCGTGATGCCGAGCACGGCCGGCAGATACACATAGCCGATGCTGTGCGGCGGCAGACCGCTTTGCCCCCAGCCCGATGCAATGAAGCCGATGCTGCCCGCAAGTGCGATCGGAAAGCCGACGATCGCCGCGGTGCCGATCGCCTGCAGCATGGGCACGTTGCAATAGAGTGCGAACGGAATGGTGAGGAATGCGCCTCCCAGAGCCGCGAGGGTCGAGAAAAAGCTGATCACCACGCCCACCAGCATCGATCCAAGTGCACCCGGCAGCGCTCGCGTTGGCTTGGGCCTGCGATCGATCAGGATGTTGGTCGCGGCAAAAAAAACGACGGCGGTAAACAGTGCGGCGAACACCTGGGTGGAAATCCACGCGGTGATGGCGGAGCCGAGCAGTCCGCCGGCGAGTATGCCCGGTGTCAGCGCGAGCGCCAGGTCCCAGCGCACCGCGCCGCGCAGCGCATGCGCGCGCATGCTCGACAGCGAGATAAACAGGATGCTCACCATGCCGGTGCCGACAGCGAGGTGCAGGATGTGCACCTTCGGCAGCCCCTGCGCTTCGAACAGCATTACCAGAAGCGGCACCATGATGGCGCCGCCGCCGATGCCGAGCAGACCGGCGAAAAATCCTGCCGCCGCGCCGACCGCGGCATAGCCCAGCCACCATTCCATCAATTATCCGCTTGCATCCGGCGCCAGGACGGCATGGGATTGGCGTTCGCGTATTGCGGCTTGCGCCCGGCGCAGGCTACGTGTCATGGTTTGCGCCGAGGAGCAATTGCGCGACTTCGACGAAACCGTCGCCGCTGCGCTGGCTCGTCACGTAAGCCGGCGCGTGGCTCAGGCGCGCGCCGAAATCAGCCACATTGGCCACGCCGACCGAATTGGCAAAGAACCTGAACATGGGCGCGTCATTGGGCGAATCGCCGACGAACAAGTACCCGGCCTGCTCGCGCGCGAGATCGACGCCGTAGCGTTCCTGCATCAAGGTACGCGTCATGCCGAGCTTGTCGTAATCGCCGAACCAGCCGTTGACGTGGATGGAGCTGATCTTCGCCGTCATGCCGGCCGCGCGCATCATGTCCGCGATCCGGTCCGCTTCTGCCAGCGGCAGGCGCGGGACGTCCTCGCAGTAGTCGATCGCCAGGTCGGCCTCACGGTAGCGCTGGTCGGAGGCGAGTGCGCAGCCCGGCACTTCGCGCAGGATGCGTTCGCGCACGGCGATCATTTTTTCGCGGTTGTCGGCGCGCGCCGCCGCGTCGAGCAAAAAGCGCTGCGCCAGTTTTTTCCGCGCACCATCGTAAAAAAAATAGAAAGCGCCATTCTCGCCCACCACCGCGTCCACCGGCCACATACGCGCGATGTGGTCGCACCAGCCGGCGGGCCGGCCGGTGATCGGGACCAGCAGCTTGCCGCCCGAGTGCAGGCGTTCGAGCGCGGCATAGGCGCGTGCGCCGAGCTTGCCCTCGATGCTGAGCGTGTCGTCGATGTCGCAAAATATGCCGCGAATGTTTTTCACGTCCGCGGCAGGGAAGGCGGCGAGCGGCTTCACCGTTCGTCCACCAAGCTGCAGGCGACGCGTTGGCGACGCGCCTCGCTCACATGCAGGCCGCACACGAGCACGGCGGAAAGCGCAGCAAGCGGCTTCACCGTGTATCCGCCATGCGGCTGGCGACGCGCCGGCGCTGCGCCTCGCTCATATGCAGGCCGCACTTGGTGCGTCGCCATAGCACGTCATCGCCGGTTTGCGCCCATTCGTTCTCGATCAGGTAGGCGAGCTCGCGCTCATACAGCCCGCCGCCGAAGTTTTCGCCCAGGTCGGATTCGGTTTGCACCTGGTCGAGAATCTTCTCGCTCAAGGAGCCGTGGCGGCGCAGCAGGCGCGCCAACCAGTGCGGATCGAGGGCGATATGGCGCGAACGGAACTCGCCCAGCATGCCGTGAAAATCGAGCCCGCCGAAATCGCCGCCCGGCAGCGCTTCCGTATGCGTCCAGGGGCGGCACGTCGGGATCCAGCGTGCAAGCTTGTCCAGCACGTGCTCGGCCAGCTTGCGGTAGGTAGTGAGCTTGCCGCCGAAAACGGACAGGAGCGGCGGGCCCTGCTCGTCGAGCAGCAGCACGTAATCACGGGTGATGGCTGACGGATCAACCGTGCCGTCGTCGTACAAGGGTCGTACGCCGCTGTAGCTCCACGCCACCTGATCGGTGGAGACCGCCCGCGCGCTGTAGCGGCTCGCCGCCGCGCACAAATAGGCGACCTCCTCGGGCGAGATCACCGGCGGGAGGTCCTCGCCGGTGACCTGTACGTCGGTGGTGCCGATCAGGGTGAAGTCGCGCTCGTAGGGAATCATGAATATCACCCGCCGGTCCGGATTCTGCAGAATATAGGCGTAATGTTTGTCGTGAATGCGCGGCACCACGATGTGACTGCCCTGCACCAGCCGCACCGCGCCGGGCGAGTCGATTTTCAATTCTCGCTCGAGCAGGCTTTTCACCCAGGGACCGGCGGCGTTCACCAGGATGCGCGCGCGCACTTCGCTTTCCTTCCCGCTCGCCTGCTCCCGCAGCGTCACGCTCCAGACATCGCCCTCGCGCCGCGCACCGGTGCAGCGCGTGCGCGCGAGGACGGTCGCGCCATGGGCGCGCGCCGAGGACAGGGTCAGCAGCACCAGGCGCGCGTCGTCCACCCAGGCGTCGTAGTAGGCGAAACCACGCGTGAACTCGGACTTCAGGCCGGCGCCGTGGCCCTGCGGCGCGAGCCTGACGCCACGCGATTTGGGCAGGCTGCTGGGATGACCGCCGAGCGTGAAAACGCGCGTACCCAGATTGTCATAGAGGAACAGGCCGGCGCGGATCATCCATGCCGGACGCAGGTGTTTCTCGTGCGGCAACACGAATTCCAGCGGCCAGATGATATGCGGTGCAATGCGCAGCAGCACCTCGCGCTCGGCCAGGGACTCGGATACCAGGCGGAACTCGTAATACTCGAGGTAGCGCAGCCCGCCGTGAATCAGCTTGGTGCTGGCTGAGGAGGTCGCCGAAGCGAAATCGTCCTGCTCGGCGAGCAGCACCTTGAGCCCGCGGCCGGCGGCATCGCGCGCGACGCCCGCGCCGTTGATGCCGCCGCCGATGACGGCGATATCGTAGAGTTTCATGGAACGCTCATTACAACACGAGGGAATCAGGCTGCGAAAAAAGGGGCGCCGACCGTACCTGCGCTCCCCACGCTCCAATCAGTCAGGGGCAGTTCCGGCAATTGTGAATCAGCGTCCAGTCAAGGCGTACCTGCGCCGCATTCGCCTCGGATACGGCGCGACCCCAGAGCACTGAATCATAGCAGTACCCTGCATCCGCACCCGGCGATGGCATCGAACCACGAACAGGACAGG
>Ga0307503_10000282_pt1 | contig 11459 bp, 8 predicted proteins | sample 17_S_MG_FD_194514 | JGI IMG/M metagenome (GOLD analysis project Ga0307503, IMG submission 194514) | Soil microbial communities from Populus trichocarpa stands in riparian zone in the Pacific Northwest, United States - 17_S | ecosystem: Environmental > Terrestrial > Soil > Riparian zone > Trees... | reverse complement strand
TGCAGCTACCCCCATCGCGATCGTGAGCGATCGCTGGGTACCGTCGTTGCGGATCACAACCGTCGTGGCCGCGGCTGCGACAAGCGACACGGCGAGCAACACGCGAGAGGCCCGCGAAGGCAGGCGACGCCCCGCAACACATGCCACCGGCACGACCGACAAGGCACACGTGAACGCGATCGGGTATTCGAGAACCGTCGTGAACAGAACAGGAGCGACGAGCCCTGCGAACACCCCGCCGGCCGCACCTCCGGCCGCGATCAAGAGGAAGAACCGCGTCAGGTACTCCGCCGGTGGTCGGTCTTGGGCAAGCCGGGCGTGCGCGAGGAGCGCCGCGGCTGCGAAGGTGCCGAGCTGGATCGGCAACTGGATCCGGAGTGACGGAACGGTCCCTATGAAGGTGAGGGCAAGCGGAATCGCGAGAAACCGGACCGCTCGCGCTGATCCGCGCATCATCTGCGCAGAGCGCGACCCGAAAGCCAGGATGAACGTCCCAAGGTAGAGCGCGAGCGGGACCACCCACAATAAGGGCACCGACGCGATGTCGGTCGCAAGATGCCGAGTGACACCGAGCATCAACGCGCTTGGGATCGCCGCAAGGGCAACCCACCACAGTTGTCGTCGAGCCGAGATGTGGAGGCTCGGGCCGGGAGGGCTCGGATCGACCGCACTGCGGCCCGTGATCGTCCGATGCCGAAGCATCGCTGCCGCACACCAGGCGATGAGCAGCAGAAACACGACATAGAGAGCGGTCCACGCCGACGACTGCGCCGACAGCGGCAGGTTGGGTTCCACCGCGAGCGGATAGCTCAGCAAAGCGATGAGGCTCCCGGCGTTCCCGGCGGCGTAGAGGAAGTAGGGGTCCTGGGCTCGAGGGTGATTCGTGTATGAGAACCAGCGCTGCATCGTCGGTCCGGTCGTCGACAACACGATGAATGCTGCCCCTCCCATCACGAGACAGGCGAGCAAGGTCCACCACACCGGGTTTGCATCGACCGGAGGCTCCCATGCCGTCGGCAATGCGATCGGCAAAGTGAGGATGACCGCAACAAGCAGCGCGCACTGCAGGGCAACGTGTTGTGTTGGGCGCATCCGCCCCAGCGTGAAATGTGCCAGCGCGTACCCAACGACGAGCGCGCCTTGGAAGAACACCATCGCCGTGTTCCAGACCGCGGCCGATCCTCCCAGCGACGGAAGGAGCATCTTGGCCATCATCGGCTCGAGTTGGAAGAGCAAGAACGCGCCCAGGAATGAGGCGACGGTGAACGGAAATACCAACCCACCGGCGAAGCGGGCTGCGCTGCGATCGTGGATCTTCACGCCGTCCATCGCGCGAGGCATCGGCGGGTGGGACCCCGGACCGAAGATTCTCTTGGACAAGCTCCCCTCCCGCACGGGCATCTCTCGGCGTCGACGGTGATGTCGTGGGGGCGGAACCCATCCAGCTTGGTCGGCACGAAGTAGGCTGACCGCTCCGAAGGAGAGGGGTGCCTCATGCCGACCGCTACGTTCGTCACCACCAAAGGTTCGTTCACGGTATCGCTGATGCCCGAGCACGCGCCCAAGACTGTCGAGAACTTCGTGGGGCTCGCCACGGGGGCCAAGCCATGGACCGATCCGCGGGACGGATCGGCGCAGACAGGCGCGCTCTACCCGGGAACGGCGTTCCACCGCATTATCGACGGGTTCATGATCCAGGGTGGCGACCCCACCGGCACCGGCAGCGGCGGTCCCGGCTACACCTTTGAGGACGAATGTCCTCCCAACGGCCCGACGTTCAACCAGGTCGGCAGGCTTGCAATGGCCAACGCCGGACCCGGCACCAACGGGTGCCAGTTCTTCGTGACGGTGGCGGAGACACCCTGGCTCAACGGTCGCCACACGATCTTCGGTCAGGTCACGGAGGGCTACGACGTGGTCGAGGCGATCGCGAGCCTCGCCACCGGGGGCAACGACCGCCCGGTCGACGATGTCGTGATCGAGCGGATCGACATCGCGGACTGAAGGCTAGGGCCGCCCGGTCGTCCACAGGATGTGCGCCATGCCCGCGCGCACATCGCCGCGCCACGGCCGGAAGCCAAGCGCGCGCGCGACCGACCAGCTGGGGACGTTCTCCGGTCGGATGATGCTGATGAGACGATCAACGTCCAGCGCCTCCCACGCTCGATCCCGACAGGCGACGCCCGCCTCCGTCGCGAACCCGAGGCCCTGTCGATCCCGCCGCACATGCCAGCCGAGCTCCACGAACGTGCCGTGCCCGGTCTCCTGCACCATCGGCCCGCAGTCGCCGATCAGATCGCCGGTCGCACGTTCGATCACGGCCAACAGCCCGAAACCGTCGCGCGCGTAGCGTTCCTCGACCCGTTCGATCCAGGTTCGGGCCACCGCCCGGTCGAAGGGCCGGGGATAGAAGCGCATCGACCACGGGTCGCCGACGACCTGCGAGAACGCGTCGAGGTCGTCGGTCGACATCGGTCGCAGCTGCAGTCGCTCGGTCTCCAGGTGCCACGTCACGCGGGACATCGTCGCATGACCGATGGCCGGGATCGCGGGCTACCGTCCGCGCCCCAGGCCATGGCAAGCTCATCGTTTCCCTGCCAAGAGGAGCGAACCGATGACCCGACCGAACGTGCTGGTGACCCGACCGATCATGGACGGACCCCTCGCCCGGCTCCAGGAACGCTGCGACGTGACCGTGCACGAGAACGACTTCGGCATCCCGCGCGAGGAGCTGCTGCAGGTCGTGGCCGGCCGCGAGGCCTTGATCACGATGCTCACCGAGCGCGTCGACGCGGAACTGCTTGCGGCGGCCGGGCCTCAGCTGAAGATCGTGGCGAACCACGCGGTCGGGTTCGACAACGTGGACGTCGCAGCCTGCACCACCGCGGGCGTGCTCGCGACCAACACGCCCGACGTCTTGACCGAGACCACGGCGGACACGGCCTTCGCACTTCTATTGGCGGCCGCGCGACGCGTGGGTGAGGGCGAGCGGTTCCTGCGCGCCGGCACGCCGTGGATCTGGGGACCGCTGATGATGCTCGGCCAAGACATCCATCACAAGACGATGGGTGTGGTGGGATTCGGGCGGATCGGGCAGGCGGTCGCGCGGCGGGCGAAGGGCTTCGGCATGACGATCATCTACAGCGACGCCGTCCAGCTGCCCGCCGACGTCGAAACAGAGACAGGTGCACGACGCGTCGAGCTCGATGAACTGCTCGCGAACGCCGATTTCATCTCGATCCACACGAACCTCACACCGGAGACCCGTCATCTGTTCGGTGCCGACCAGTTCCGGCGGATGAAGCCGAGCGCGGTACTCGTGAATACGTCGCGTGGGCCTGTGGTGGACGAGACCGCGCTGGCGGACGCTCTGGCGTCCGGCGAGATCTTTGCCGCGGGGCTCGACGTCTTCGAGAAGGAGCCCGAGGTCGCCGCTCCGCTCCTCGCGCTCGAGAACGTCGTCGTGATCCCGCATCTCGGGAGCGCCACGATCGACACGCGGGACGCGATGGGCAACCTCGCCGTCGACAATGTGTTCGCCGCCGTCGATGGCGCCCGGCCGCCCACGTTGCTGAACCCCGACGCGTTCGCGGGGTAGCGGTGAGCACCGAGACGGTCACAGGAGGCGGCCGCGGGGAGCGGCCGGTGCCTGACGCCCTCCGGGCTGACGTGCGATTGCTCACTACGCTGCTGGGCGACGCCATCCGAGACCAGGGTGGGCTCGAGCTCTATCGGCGCGTCGAGGCCCTTCGCCGGGCGGCGATCCGTCTGCACACCGATCCCACGCAGGCGCGCCGGACGGCGATCGAGCGCGTGGTCGCCGACATCCCGACCGGCGACGCCTTGCCCGTGGCCCGCGCGTTCACGGCGTTCTTCCAACTGGTCAACGTGGCGGAGGAACGGCAGCGCGTGCGCGATCTGCGAACGGGGATGCCGGGCGGACGCGTGCCGGCGCCGATCGAGGGCGCCGTTGAGGTGACGGAGGTCCTCACGGCGCACCCGACGGAGGCGAAGCGGCGGGCGGTGGTCGAGCACCTGTGGCGGATCGGTGATCTGCTCGATGCCCTCGATGATCCGCGGTCCGCGGGGCGGGTACGCGACGAGCGGCTCCGCCGCCTTGGCGAGGAGGTCACGAGTCTGTGGGTGACCGACCCGATCCGGCGCGCGCCGCCGACGCCGCTCGATGAAGTCCGCGCCACGATGGCGCTGTTCGACCGGACGATCTTCACGACGTTGCCGCGCGTCGCGCGGACCGCCGGCGACGACGTGCGCTTCCGTTGGGCCACCTGGGTGGGCGGCGATCGGGACGGCAACCCGGCCGTGACCGCAGACGTAACGCTGTCGGCGGCGGCCATCGCCCGGGATCACATCCTGCGCGGGTACGAGGCAGCCGCCCGGCGGATCGCTCGGTCGCTCTCGGCCAGCGACCTGGACGTCCCCCCCTCGACGGCGTTGCGGCGGGGGCTCGCCCGAGACGCGCGCATCTTCCCGGATCGCGCCCGGGAACTGGCGCGAACCCTGCCCGACGCACCGCACCGCCGACGGCTCGCCCTGATCGCCGAACGGCTGGTCGCCACGCGGGAGCGACGGCCACAGGCCTATCGATCCGCCGCATCGTTCCGGCAAGACCTCGAGGTGCTGCGTGGTTCGCTGCGCGCGGGTGGCGCCGCGGCGTTGGCGGAGGGCGAGGTCGCCAACCTCGCGCGGCAGGCCGACACCTTCGGGTTCCATCTCGCATCGATCGAGGTGCGCCAGCACGCCCAAGTGCTGCGAGGGGCACTCGTCGAGCCCGACGAAGAGGTGAACGCCACCTTCCGCGCGATGGCCGAGCTGCAGGCGTGGCTGGGAGAGGAAGCCTGCCACCGCTTCATCGTCAGTTTCACGCGCGACGCCGCGGACGTGGCGGCCGCCTACGCCCTGGCGCACCGGGCGGACGCGCGACTTCCCCGTCGACTCGACGTCGTCTGCCTGTTCGAGACCGGCGCGGAGCTCGCACGCGCGACCGAGATCCTCGATGACGTCGTCGCGCTGCCCGCGGTCCGGGCCCGCCTGCGGGCCAACGGCGATCGGCTCGAAGTGATGCTCGGCTACTCCGACTCGGCGAAGGAGGCCGGCGTGCTCGCCGCCTCGCTCTCGCTCTACCGGGCGCAGCGCGCGATCGCTGCCTGGGCGGCGCGCACCGGGCTCGCGGTCACGGTGTTCCACGGCCGCGGCGGCGCGCTCGGCCGGGGTGGGGGGCCGACCGCGCGAGCGATCCGTGCGCAGCCGCCGGGATCGGTCAACGGCCGCTTCAAGGTGACGGAGCAAGGTGAGGTCGCGTTCGCACGCTACGGCGACCCGGATATCGCCTGGCATCACCTCGAACAGCTCGCGCGCGCGGTCGCGACCGCGCCCGGCGCGGAGGAGCCAGACCCCGCGGATCGGTTCGCTCCGGAAATCGCGGCGCTGCGGGCTGCGAGCGAAGAAGCCTGGCGTGGCCTGGTGGGCGCCGCAGGGTTCGCACAGTGGTTCACCAGGGTCACGCCGATCGGGCAGATCGCGTCGATGCCGATCGCCTCGCGGCCGGTGTCGCGCACGGCGACCGTCGACGATCTCGACGCGCTTCGCGCGATCCCGTGGGTGTTCTCCTGGGCGCAGGCACGCGTGAACCTGCCGGGGTGGTACGGGCTCGGCGCAGGGCTGGAGGCGGTGACGTCGCGACGGGGAGGGCTCGGTCGCCTGCGTCGCATGCGACGCGCGTGGCCATTCTTCGCCGTGGTGCTGGAGAACGCCGCGCTCTCGCTTGCCAAGGCCGATCGAGTGCTGGCCGCGCGCTACCTGGCCCGTGGCGGTCGCACGGACCTCGCGAAGGCGATCTTCGAGGAATGGGATCGGACCGAGCGATCGCTCCTGGCGGTCACCCAGGGCGATCGCGTCCTGGCCCGTCGCCCCTCGCTCGAAGCCGCGATCGATCTTCGGGCACCGTACGTCGACGCGTTGTCGTTCCTCCAGTTGCGCTTCATTGACGATGCGCAGGCGACGCACCTCGTGCAGGCGACGATCGGTGGCGTGGCGGCCGGCATGCAGAACACCGGCTGACCGGCGGGCACTGACCGTGGTTCAGTCCGACCAGCTACCGCTCGCGCCGGGGTGTGCCCTATGCTCCGGGCCTCCCGGGCGGCCGACCGCTCCGGATTCGATGAGGAAAGGAAGAGCCATGGCTGACCTGGTGACTTCGATCCCCGCCCTGAACCCGGGCGAACGATACCTGTGCGGGCCCGGGCCCTCGAACGTGCATCCGGATGTCATCGAGGCGATGCGGCTGCCGATGAACGGGCACCTCGACCCGGATTTCTGGGACATCCTGGTCGACCTCGTGTCGGGCTTGCAGGCGTTGTGGCGTTCCTCCGAGGGTCTGTCGATCTGCCTGTCGTCGTCGGGCACGTCCGCCATGGAGGCCGGGTTCCTGAACCTGATCGAGCCAGGCGACAAGATCATCAGCTGCCACTGGGGTTTCTTCGGGTCGAGGCTGAACGACTTCGCCCATCGCATCGGCGCCGACGTCGTCGAGCTGACGGCAGACTTCGGCCAGCTCGTCTCGGTGGAGCGGATCATCGAGACGCTCGCCGCGAACCCCGACACGAAGATCGTGGCGGTGGTGCACGCGGAGACCTCGACCGGCGTTGAGTTCCCGCTGCAAGCGCTCGCCGAGGCGATGCGCGCCAGCAGTTCGGACGCCCTGCTGTACGCCGACTGCGTGACCTCGCTCGGCGGCCAGCAGGTCGAGGCGGCGGCGTGGGGCATCGACTTCGGCTACTCGTGCTCCCAGAAGGCGCTCGGGTGCCCGCCCGGGATCGCGCCCGTCACGATCAGCGACCGCGCGATCGAGGTCATGAAGGCCCACACGAGCCCGGTGCCTTACTACTACGACTTCGAGGAGCTGGCGAAATACTGGATCGATCGGCCGATCGCGTATCACCACACCATGCCGATCCTGCAGTACTACGCGCTGTACACCGGCATCCGCCTGGCGCTCGACGAGGGCCTGGAGAACCGTTGGGCACGCCATGCGGATGCCGGTCGCTACTTCCAAGAGCAGATCACGTCGCGCGGCTTCGAGCTGCTCGCCGACGAGAAGCATCAGCTCGTCGAACTGACCGCGGTCAAGGTGCCCGACGGCATCGATGGCAAAGAGGTGCAGGGTCGGTTCCTGCGCGAATACAACCTGGAGGTCGGCGGCGGGCTCGGACCGAAGGCGCCGCCCATCTGGCGCATTGGCCTGATGGGCGTGAACGCGAACCGTGCGGCAGCCGATCGGGTGCTTGGCGCCTTCGACGCCGTCCTGCCACGCTGAGCCGTCATGACCGACAAAGCCCGGCTGCATCGCAGCGAACTCGCCGTGCCCGGCACCAACGCGCGCGCGATGGAGAAAGCGCCCGCCCTCGGCGCCGATCTCGTGTTCCTCGACCTCGAGGACGCCGTCGCGCCCGATGACAAGGAACAGGCTCGCGCCAACGTGATCGACGCGCTGGGCGCCCAGGACTGGTCCGCGACGGCGGTGAGCGTGCGCGTCAACGGTCTCGACACACACTGGTGCTACCGCGACATCGTCGATGTCGTCGAGGCACGCGGGAACGTGGTCGACACCCTGCTCGTGCCGAAGGTGGGGGCGGCTTCCGACGTGGAGTTCGTGGCGACCCTCTTGGATCAGATCGAACAACGCCACGGCTGGGAGGCCGGCCGCATCGGCATCCACATCCTGATCGAGACCGCGAAGGGCATGGCGAACGTCGAGTCGATCGCGCGGGCGCGGCCGGACCGTCTCGAGGCGATGGTCTTCGGGGTCGCCGACTACGCGGCCAGCGTGCAGGCGAGGACGACGAACATCGGCGGCGCCAACCCGGACTACGCGGTGCTCACCGATGCCGACGACCAGGGTGCCCGCGCATCGCACTGGGGGGATCAATGGCACTTCGGGATCTCTCGGATGGTGGCCGCCTGCCGCGCCGAAGGACTGCGCCCGATCGACGGGCCGTTCGGCGACTTCGGCGATGTCGACGGCTACCGCAGCGCGGCGCGACGAGCCGCGGCGCTCGGCTGCGAGGGCAAATGGGCGATCCACCCCTCGCAGGTGGCGCTGGCGAACGAGGTCTTCACGCCCGCCGCCGCCGAGGTGGAGCGAGCAGAGCGCATCCTCCAGGCGATGGAGGACGGGGCGAAGGAAGGAAAGGGGGCGGTCTCGCTCGACGGCCGCCTCATCGATGCGGCGTCGATCCGCATGGCGCAGAACCTGATGACCAAGGTCGAGCAGATGCGCGCACGCTGACGGCGCGCGACCCGGAACCGAGCGGTGCGGGCCCCTCGCCCCGCGCCCACGATGCGGACCCGCCGACGGGCCTGCGGAGGTGAGGACGGATGAACATCCACGAGTACCAGGCAAAAGAGCTCTTGAAGCAGTACGGCGTGCCCGTGCCGGCCGGAGAGGTCGTCTACACCGACCGAGCTGCGTCACGGGTAGCCGAGGAGCTCGGGGGCATTCGCTGGGTCGTCAAGGCGCAGATCCACGCAGGCGGTCGCGGCAAGGGCGGTGGCGTCAAGGTCGCGAACTCGGTCGCCAAAGTGGCCGAGATCGCGGACCAGATGCTCGGCTCGACCCTGGTGACGGCACAGACCGGACCGTCGGGCAAGCGCGTGCATCGCGTGCTCGTCGAGCGCGCCAGCCGTATCGACCGCGAGTTCTACCTCAGCATGATCGTGGACCGCGTGTCGCAGAAGATCGTCGTCATCGCCTCAGCGGAGGGCGGTGTGGAGATCGAAGAGGTCGCCGCCGAACGACCCGAAGCGATCCACACCGAGTACGTGGATCCGGGGGTCGGATTGCTCGACTTCCAGTGCCGCAAGATCGCAACCTCGATCGGGCTCGCGAGCCGCGCGGCGTCGTTCACGCGCTTGCTGAAGCGGATCTACCGGCTCTTCCGGGACAAGGACTGCCTGCTGCTCGAGATCAATCCGTTCATCGTCACGGAGGACGGCGATCTGGTCGCCCTGGACTGCAAGATGCAGTTCGACGACAACGCGTTGTACCGCCAAGCCCCGGTCGCCGAGTTGCGGGACTTCGACGAGGAGGATCCCAAAGAGGTGGACGCATCGGGACACGGGCTCAACTACGTGGCCTTGGACGGCGACGTGGGCTGCATCGTCAACGGGGCCGGGCTCGCGATGGGCACGATGGACGCGATCGTGCACCACGGGGGACGTCCGGCGAACTTCCTCGACGTCGGCGGCGGCGCGAGCGCGGAGAAGATCGCGAACGCGTTCCGGATCGTGCTGACCGACCCGAACGTGAAGGTGATCCTCGTCAACATCTTCGCCGGCATCAACCGATGCGACTGGATCGCTCAGGGTGTGGTGCAAGCGACCCGCAACCAACAGATCGACGTGCCGGTGATCACACGGCTGGCCGGAACGAACGTCGAGGAAGGGCGTCGGATCCTGACCGACTCGGGGCTCGCGGTGATCCAGGCAGACGACCTCGACGACGCGGCCGCCAAGGCCGTCGCGGCGGTCGCGGAGGTGGCGGCGTGAGCGTCTTCGTCGACAGAGACTCCAAAGTCATCGTCCAGGGCTTTACCGGCCAGCACGCGACCTTTCACGCCGAGGAGTCGATGCGGTTCGGCACGAGGGTCGTCGGGGGCGTGACACCGGGCAAGGGTGGCATGACGCACCTCGGCCTCCCGGTGTTCAACTCGGTCGCCGAGGCCGTCGAGGAGACGGGGGCGACGGTGAGCGGCATCTTCGTGCCGCCGGCGATCGCGACCGATTCGCTGTTGGAGGCGGTCGAGGCCGGCATCCAGATCGCCGTGATCATCGCCGACGGCGTGCCGGTCCAGGACATGGTCCGCACGAAGCGGTACTTGGCGGGTCGATCGACCACGATCATCGGTCCGAATTCGCCGGGCATCATCACGCCGGGCGCGTGCAAGGTCGGGATCATGCCGAGCCACATCTACCTCCCGGGCCGCGTGGGCGTCGTCTCGAGGTCCGGCACGCTCAACTACGAGGCCGTGAGCCAGATGACGGCGCTCGGGCTCGGACAGTCGACCTGCGTCGGTATCGGCGGCGACCCGGTGAACGGGACGGATTTCAAGACCGTGTTGCAGGCATTCGAGAACGACGACGACACCGACGTGGTCGTGATGATCGGGGAGATCGGCGGCCAGCAGGAGGTGGAGGCGGCCGCCTGGGCCTCGCAATACATGGCGAAGCCACTCGTGTGCTTCATCGCGGGCATGTCGGCGCCTCGCGGGCGGCGGATGGGCCACGCCGGAGCCGTGATCGCCGGCGATGCCGACACCGCCACCGCCAAGCTCGATGCGATCGAGGCGCTCGGCCACCGCGTCGTACGGAATCCAGCCGAGATCGGGGACACCGTGCTGCGGGCTGCGAAAGAGGCCGGTCAAGGTCCGGCCACGGCATCCTGACGTCCCCTACACTCCGCTGATGCGCAACGACCGATCGCAGCTCCTGTTGGCCAGCTTCTTGATGCTGTTCGCGGAGCTCGTATTGATCCGCTGGGCCGGCGCCTACATCGTCTACCTGTCGTATTTCTCTAACTTCGTCTTGCTGGGAAGCTTTCTCGGGATCGGGCTCGGGTTTCTGCGTGCGCACCGGGGGCCGGATCTCTTCCGATGGGCCCCGGTGTCGCTCGCGATCTTCATCGGGCTGGTCAAGGGATTCCCGGTGCAGATCGACCGCGGCGGGAGCGACCTGATCTTCTTCGGATCGCTCGCCACGAAGGGGCTCCCGACCTGGGTCATGCTGCCATTCGTGTTCCTGGCTGTCGCCGGCATCATGATGATGATTGCCCATGGCGTCGCGCAGCGGTTCCAGAAGTTCTCTGCGCTGGAAGCGTACCGACTCGACATCATCGGATCGTTGTCGGGGATCGTGGCGTATTCCTTGTTGGCGTATCTCCGCGTCTCCCCGGTCGGCTGGATGATCGTCATCGCGGTGCTCTTCGTGCTGCTTCGATGGCGCCCGAGCGCACTGGACGTCGTTGCCGGCATCGCCCTCGTGCTGATCGCGGTCGTCGGGACGACACAAGGTCTCACGATCTGGTCGCAGTACTACCGGGTGCAGTACTACGCCGATGAACGGCAGATCGACGTCAACGGCATCCCGCATCAAGGGATGATCGATATCACGGGCACGATCTACGAACGGCCGTACGAGTTGATGACGTCACCGCCGAAGAACGTCCTCATCGTCGGCGCCGGAAACGGGAACGACGTCGCCGCGGCGCTCGCGGCGGGCGCGGAGCACGTAGACGCTGTGGAGATCGACCCCGTCTTGCAGGACCTGGGCGCGACCTACCACCCCTTGCACCCCTACGACGATCCTCGCGTCACGCGCATCGCGAACGACGGTCGCGCCTTCCTCCAACAGACCGACAACACGTATGACCTGATCATCTTTGCCCT
>Ga0307503_10000281_pt1 | contig 11467 bp, 16 predicted proteins | sample 17_S_MG_FD_194514 | JGI IMG/M metagenome (GOLD analysis project Ga0307503, IMG submission 194514) | Soil microbial communities from Populus trichocarpa stands in riparian zone in the Pacific Northwest, United States - 17_S | ecosystem: Environmental > Terrestrial > Soil > Riparian zone > Trees... | reverse complement strand
GAAGGTTGCGGCCCTCGACCCAGTCCTGGTCATGGCGATGCAGGAAAACCGAATCAAGAAGGACGCGATGACTGCGTTGGTCCGGCACGCCCTGGGTGGCGAGGGCGAGGCGTCACCGATCCGCGAGGGCCTGCGCGCGCAGATGGGCCTGCGTCCCGACATGGCGGTGTTCATCAACGAGGCATGGGTGGCGAAGACGACGCCCGAGGCCTACCGTGCTGGCCATCGGCCCGCGCCTTCGGAGCAGCCCGACCGCTCCGAAGCGCTCGTCGTCATGGTCCACGTCAAAGAGCACACCTACACGAACATCCTGCCGATCACGGGCAAGGGCAAGGAACGGCACGTTGAGTCGGAGCCGTTCAAGGTGGCGCCCAGCGAGAAGGCTGCTCCACTCGGCGGCGCCCTGACCATGCAGGGCTGGGACGACATGCCGGAGGGCCGCCGGGCGAAGGACAACGGATGAGTCGAGAGGGGTAGGAGCCGCAATCCTCAAACTGCGGTGGCGGGCGGAGAAAATTAGTGCCGCCGACTGGCCCCCGTAAGGGGCTGCCTCACGCCGTCGCCTTCACCTTCTTCGGCCGCCGCGCCGCGCTGAATTCCTCGTAGTCCGGCGGCACTGCCGAGCCGCGGTACTCGTCGACCAGCACCTCGCGCCATTCACCCGTCGCGTCGATGTGCAGCATGCGTTCGACCTCGCTGCCGCGCGCTCGCAGCACGATGTCAGCCATGCCGGCCGGTGCCTCGGCGAGGCGACTGCCGCCGGCGTAAATCTGGATGTGGTCGAAGGTCTCGATGACGAGCTGGCGGGCCTGCACGCGTGCGTCGGTCTCCTGCGCCAGCACGCCGTCGGCAAGCGCGGCCCAGCGTTCATCCAGGCCGACCAGGTCCGCACGCGCCACCCGCGCGAGCTCGGCCTTCGCGGCGACGACCTGCTCGTCGACCAGCTGCTGCTCGGCCTCGAGCTTGACCATGCGCTTGGTGTACCCCGAGCCGGTGCCGCCGGCCTTCTTCACGTTCGCCACCTCTTCGGCCAGGCTGTCGATTTCCTGCTCGAGCTTTTCCTTGCGGCTGCGCGCCGAAGCCAGCACCGCACGCGGTGCCGCCTCGCGGTCGGCGCCATACAGCGCCTTGAGGTTCATGAGGTCCGAGCAGAACTCCATGATCGCGCGCTCGAGCGGCGCCGCCGGCACCGACCCCGGCCCGCCCAGGCAGTTGATCGTCGGGCGAATGCGGTACGAGCAGCGCATGCGCCGCACGCTGTCCGGGATCAGCCCGTCGGCGCCGCGCTCGCCGTTGTAGACATGCGCCACGAACGCGCAGCCGCAGTGCCCGCAGGTCGTCGAGCGAAAGCCCGTGAGGATGTGCGGCACGGTGCCCTTGGTGCTGGTGCCCTTGGCGCGGGTCTTTTGCGCATCCTGCAGTGCCTGCCATTCGGCCAGGGTCAGCAGCGCCGGGTAGTAGTCCGGCAGCACGTACTGGGTGCTCGGCTTCTTCGGGTCGGAGACGGTGACCGCCTTCTCGCCGATCAACGCGCGGTTGGCCAGCGTGCGCAGCACCGCGTCCTGCTCGGACCCGAAGCGCGTGAGCTTCAGCTTGCGCCGGGTCAGTTCGGCCGAGATGGCAGTCGTGCCGAAGCCGCGCATGTAGAGGTCGACCGCCGCACGCACCGCCGCGGCCAGCTCGGGCACCAGCACGCGCTTGGTGCCGTCGGCGCGAATCCAGGCCGGTTCGCTGCCGGCATGCAGGCGGTGCGTGCGGTCGCCCGCCAGCCAGGCCTTGCAGCGCAGGTGCAGCGCGTCGCGCGAATGGCGTGCCTTGTTGAACGACTCTTCGTGGGCGCGGATCATGAGCATCAGCGAGAACACCAGCTTCATCTGGTTTTCCTCGAGCGACTCGGCGCTGTATTCGGCCTCGTCCTTCGCGGTCACGACCCGGATGCCGGCCTCGATGATCTGGGTCAGCTGCGCCAGCGCGGTCGTCGGTTTGGCGCGCGACAGCCGGTCGAGCGCTTCGACGATGAGCACCGAGCCGCGCGGAATCTTGTTCGCTGCGACGTCGTCGAGGAACCGCCCGAGCTTGCCGCGCGAGACGTGGTCCTCTTTGTAAGCGGACCTGCCTTCGTCGCGCAGCGTTACATCGAGCCGCATGCCGTGCGCGGCGGCCCACTTCTCGGCGTAGGCGGTTTGCCGCGCGATGCTGGTGCCGGCCTCCTGCGCCATCGACGAATAACGCAGGTACGAGATGACCACCTTCTCGCGGTCATCGTCGACGACGGCGGCTTTTCTCTTCGGCTGTCCCACGTTCTGCCCTCTGTGTAAGTTCGAATGTGGGCAGTGTATACCTCTCTGCAGTCGTCAAGGCGAGCGCGGTGAGATATACAGACAAGAAAAAGCCCGTCGAAACGGGCGTTTTTCATAGGTGAACGCGAGGCTCGGGTCGTGCGTTCGTCGATGCTTGCGAAAGCGTCGGAAGGTCAGCAGCAGACCAGCGCAAGTGTAACCGTCAGGCCGGGTCGCGGCGCGGCTTCAAGTGGCTCTTGATCGGTGCGCTGTAGGTGCGCAGCCAGCCGTGGCACTGCAGAAATTCTCTGTACGCGTTGATCGCGGTGGCCTCGGCCTCGCGCGCCACCTGGGCGCCGATGGCGACGACCTGGCCGCGGTCGTCGACCACCGCGAGCTGGGCCGGTCGGCCTTCGTAGGTGACGATGAGGCCTTCGCTCACGGTGCTCGAGATCATCGCGACGCCGGGGACGGCGCCGACGGGTTGATGGCCAATCATGATGCTGGTCCTTTGCCGGCCTGACTGTCGCGCCACCAAGCGATGTATGCCTGCTCGGTCGTCATGCCCTGGATCAGATAGGGCCGCAGCCCGATGTGCGTTTCTGAATTGTTGTAGTGCTGTTCGGCGACGTCGCGGACCTGCTTCGCTTCGCGGTCGAGTTTCTCGAGCCAGTCGAGTTCAACCGACAGATTGAACGGCGTGATTGTCCCGTCGCCGTTCTCGATGATGATCTGCTGCAACGTCGCGCGAATCTTTTCTTCTTCCTCGAACATCGAGACCTGTTTCAACGTCGGCGGTTGCAGGTCCGAATGTCTTTTCTTGAAGTCGCGAAAGACCAGCCGCGCCGTGATTGCGTGCGAGACCCTGTTCCATTCAGGCTCGCTGTCGATCGCCTTGACGAGCTCATGAATGATCGGTTCCTCGGGTGTCTTTCGGTCGGTGATGCGGCTTTGAATGAACGGCTCGAACCGACGCAGTAGTTCGCCGAGCGCTTGTGCTTCGATTGACTTCGTTCTCGGCGGCGGCGGATTCTTGGTCATGGATGGCCTCCTGAAGGATGCTGAGACGCTTCTGCCAATGGGCGACGTGCTCGGCCAGGTTGAAGTCGAAGTGCTCGCGATGTGCAAGGTAGTTCCCGACGAATTTAGTTAGCAGCTCGCCGTCGAGCAACCCGACGGCATCGTGCAGTGTGCGATCGGTGCCCGCAACTTCGCGAATGTCGCGCCGCTCATCATCGCGGCGCTTTGTTGCCACCGCTTCGGCCTCGCCGAGTTTCAACTGCCCGTCGCGCACACGGTCGACGAGGTCCGGGTCGCTAGTCGTCAACTTCGCGAGGCGTGCATCGTCAGCTTGCAGAGTTCGGCGTTGCGTCTGTGCCTGCTCGACCGCTTCATCGAGACCAGTAGTGCCTGCGATGACGCGCTCGACCACTTCGGCCGGGCAGTAGGTGATGACCTGTCGCGCGGCCTCAATGCGCCGCACTGAAACTTCCGCTGATTCGGCGGAAGTGCGTTTCTTGCCCTGCTGACGCTTCGGGTTACGCACCGCAATCAGCATCGCTTTCTGACCCTTCGTCAAGTCGCGCCGGTCGAGGTTCGCGTCCGCAATGTAGTCTTCGACATCTTCGCCATTGAGCATCACGTGCGGCGGTGTGATGCCAGCGATGCGACACGCGGCAAGTCGGTTGCGACCATCGACGAGACACAGTCGCGGCTCGTCGCCTTCAATGAGTACCGCGGTTCCGATGACTACCGGGAATCGAACACCGTTCGCCGCAATGCTGGCAGCCATTGCCTGAAGGTCTTCAGCAGAGCGCATCGGGAACCGCGCTGCCCACGGGTACACCGGCAGCGCGAACACGTCGATAGGCTTGTCGCTCATGTGCCCACCTTCGGCGGCTCGAGCTGCAGGAACACGTCGGCCTGCACGTTCATGCCGAGCGTGCCGACCTTGGCCGGTGTCAGGTCGCGTGTGCAGCTCGCGGTGAACGCAATCGTCACCGTGCCTCCTTCCTTCGCGACCCACGAGATGCGGTGCACACGGCAGTCGGCGAACTCAATGCTCGACTTCTTGCCGCCCAGGCCGTAGTCGAGGACCAAGCGAAAACCCGACGATTCTTCGTCCCACTTCGCCGCCGGGTCGAGGTGCGGGAATTTGAGCTCCGCGTTGTCGGCTACGCGCGCCACGCCGTTCAGCTGCGCCTGGCGCGATTCGTAGAAGGTGGCCGGCAGCTTCGGGTCGAGCAGCGCGAGCACATCGTTGCCGGTCTCGATTTCGAGCCGCAGGTCGAGCGCGGGAATCAAGGTCTCGCCGTTGCGTTCGCTTCTCGGGTTGACGTGCGAGAGCTTCGCCTTCGTGCCTTCGGGAAATTGCAGCATGTGGTTCTCCTTCAGGTTGTAGGCGCCGCCGGCCGCATCGCCTCGGCGCGGACCTGCTCGGCGACGGCGTAGTGCTGGCGCAGCATCGCGCGGGCGATTTCGTAAGCCCTCACCGCGATTCGCTTCGTTTCGTCGTCGTTGAGGTCCTGCCAGTACGGGATCAGCTTCGGCAACGCGGCAATCGCGAAGCGATCGAGCAGGTCCATCGAGGCGGCGACCGTCATGACTGCCAGGTCTCGCGGTACACGTCGACCAGCTGCTGCATCACGTCGTTCGGCCAGCCGAGCGTGCGCGCGGCGTCCATCTCGAGCGCGGCGAACTCGGCGTCGGGAGCGTTGCGCACGGTCTTGATGAAGCGCTCGAGGTCCGAGTCGATGGTGGTGGAAACGGGCACGGCCTGCCCCTGTCGTTCGCCGACTGGCGAGGACGACGATGCGGCGACAGGGCTCTCTGCAGGCCGGCCCGCTTCCCTTGCTTGGTTGTCGGCCGCCTTGGTGGCGGTGCGCAGCTTCTCGGCACGGCGCTGCGCGGCGACCTGGCGCGCCACGGCCACGCCGGCGGCGGTCGGCGCGAGGATCTCGCCGGTGGCCTGGTCGACGCTGCCGATGCTCGGCATGTCGATGACGTCGGCCATAGGCATCTGGTCGCGCGTTTCCTCCGCGGTCGGACCCATGCCCATCACGATGTCGGGCGCGTGGATGTTGCCGAAGAAGGTGCCGGCGCGGTACTGGAACATGAGCGTGCGCAGCTCGGTCTGCCACTTCGACCCTGCCTTCGCGTACCAGCCTTCCTCGACGACCATCTTCATCGTCACCGGTGCCGACTCGACCACCGGCAGGTTCGCTTCGCGCGCTTGCTGCAGCGTGTAGATTCCTGGCGCGTGCGTGCCACGCGGCAGCGCCCAGGCGATGCACTCGATGTTGTCGACGTTGACCTTGCGCTCGGTGTAGATGACGCGCCGCGCCTTCTCGTCCCAGCCGGTCTTCTCCTTGTAGGTCGCCTCGATCGGGCCGAGGTTGCGCAGCTGAAACCGCAGCGGCGTGAAGCGGCCCGACGCGTTGATGGCGGCGATGACGAACTTGCCGGACCAGCGGAGCTTCCCTTCGATCATGTCGGCGTTCTGCATCACCGCGACGATGCTCATCCGGATGGCCCGCGCCATCTCGATGGCGACCAGGCAGTTGCCGATGGCCGAGTCGTTTTCGACCCACTTCTCTTCGCGATCGATCTTCTTCAGGTTCATGGAGCGGAACTGCGCCGGCACCGCATCGGACGAGGCGAAGGCCTTCGCGATGCGCTGCGCGAGATCGAATCCGCGTTCGTGGAACAGGTCGAGCGGCTGGTCGGGAAGCATCGCAAGCTCGCGCCTCGGGCTCATCGTCGTCATGTCGTTCATCGTTCGCTCCGGTAGAGGTCGTTGAATTGCCTGTCGAAGAACTCGCGCGCGATCGGGTGCCAGCGCGGCGGCTCGAGTTCCTGCACGCCGATGGCGTAGCCCGGCCAGGTGCCGCGGCGCTGGCACTCGGCGTACAGGTCGAGCGCCGCGCGGCAGCGCTTCCATCCGTAGGCGCGCCATACCTCGGGCAGCGTGTAGAGCGCGGTCGCATGCGGGAACGCGCTCTCGACGCAGGCAAAGATGAAGGTGTGCACCCGCCGGCCCGTGGCCAACTCCCAGCCGAGGCTGTAGTACGCGTCCTGCATGTCGTACGCGTACGGCGTGATCGACTTGTTGAAGACGTCGCGCCTGGCGCTCGCGGTCGTCTTCACGTCGACCAGCACGTCGCCGAGCGTCTCGGCATCGCCCACCGTCACCGCGGCATCCGGCCGGCACTTGCACAGCAGCCCTGTCGCCTTGTCGCGCCAGAAGCCGGTGGCCTCGCAACTTGCACCAGATAGCAAGTCGCCCAGCGTGCCGTCGTCCAGGTCCTCGCCCATCGGTGTCTTGCGCAGTGCCTTCGCCTGGGCATATGCGACCTCGGCCTGCGACGGCTTGATGGCCTTGCGCCCCGGGTGCGCCTTCACGAACTCCTTCCAAACCGCCGCGGCGCGGGTCTTCACCTCCGGCCCGATCACATAGCGCGTCAGGAACTGGTCCGGCTCGATGAGCATGCAGTGCAGCAGCTGGCCGGCGAACTTCTCCGGTGTTGTCGGCTCGTCCGGCGGCGGTTCGACCTCTACGACGGTCGGATCGGTCTCGCATGCATGCACGTGGTACGGAGAAGTCTCGAGCAGGCGCGCGAGTTCCGAGCGCGACAGGCCCGGCCCATCGCGGTACTCGTCCGGCGGCATGCCGAAGACGACCGCGTTGGCGTCGACGTCGCTGTCGAGCAAGGCGGCCATCATGCTGGCAGTCACAAGGCACCCCGCTGCTCGAGCAGGTCGACCTGGCCCTCGGCGTAGGCCTGGGCGAGGCGCTGCAGCATCTGGCCGGAGTCGGTGTCGTCGCGGCGCGCGAGGATGTGCAGCAGGCGCTGCAGGTGCATGCTCGACGCGTCGCTGCCACCTTCGAATACGAGCTCGTACAGCAACTCGAGCACCGACATCGTCTCGCGCTCGCCGCTGTGCACCTTCACGCGCGAGACCTGCACCCAAGGGTCATCGGCCAGCACCGCGGCGATGAATTCCGCTTCGAACAGCTCGCGCGCCTCCTGCACGCGCTGCTGGCGCAGGTGCTCGACCTCGTCGGCGATGCGCGGACCGACGCGCAGGTTGTCGACGGTGCGTGTCACCGCGGCACCCACAGCATGAGCACGACGAGCGTGGCGACGGCCAGCAGTGCGGCCCAGCGCCAGCCGTGGCGGTGCGCTGGGCGGTCCGGACCCTCCCACCAGCCGTACGGGTCCGGGTTCACGTCACGCGCTTCGTGTTTCCAGCGATGCGTCAGCGGGTCATTGTTCATTGCGCGCTCCGACGTGATGTGTGGTCCCCAAGGGCCGCGATTTCATGCCGAGCGGAATCGACTGGCAATAGATAGGCGCGTGCGCAGTAATTGCTATTTGTGGAATCAATTCCAATTTGTGCGATTAAGGCGGCCTAGACCGACGTGCTGGTGCGGTTTCTAGGTCGGTCAACGTCGCTCACTGTCGATCAACGTCGGTCAGTGTCGATCACTGTCGCTCACGCTATTGCGGTAAAAAATATTTCGGCTTCCAATGCCTTGACCATGCATCGCAATTACGCATTTGAGTTGCTCGGAAGCTATCGGCCTAGCATCGCGAAGATGCTCGGCGTCTCGCCTTCCGCCGTCTACAAGTGGCCCGAGGAACTGCCGCGCTCGCTGGCCGACAAGGTCATCGCCGCGCGCATTCGCCTCGAGTGGTGGACGCTGCTGCAGAAGTACCCGCACATCGAACCGCCGCCGCTCATCATGGAAATCCTGAAGGACGTGCCTGCCGAGCAATGCCTGGGCATCGTCGAGATTGGCCGCGCCAGTCCGATCGCCCCGCCCGGGCCGAAAACCGCCGCACTCTCTGGCACCTGATCGGCCAACCGTCTGCACCGCGTCGAGTACGACGACCATGCGTTCGCGCAACATCAAGCCGGGCTTTTGGGACAACGAGGACCTGGCCGCATGCTCGGCGCTCGCGCGACTGTGCTTCATCGGGTTGTGGATGTTGGCCGACCGCGAAGGCCGGCTCGAGGACCGGCCGAAACGCATTCGCGTGCGGCTGTTCCCGTTCGAAGAGGTTGATGTCGACAGGTTGCTGCGCGAGCTCGAGGAGGCCAGCTTCATCGTGCGCTACCAGGTCGACGGCGTCGCGTTTCTGCAGATCGTCAACTTCGTCAAGCACCAGGACCCGCATTACCGGGAAAAGGCCAGCGAGATTCCGCCGCCCAAGACCCGAACACGGGCCAATGTTGATTCAAGGTCGGACCAAGGTTCGGGCAACCTTCAGTCAATGTCGGAGCAAGGTTCGGCAATCATCGACCAATCATCGGTTAACCATGTTGCGACCTGTCCCTCTGAACCCGGATTCCTGAACCCTGAATCCGGATTCCTGAATCCGGATTCCGGAACCCTGAATCCTGAACCCGTATTCCCTCCGGTCCCTTCGGGACCTACGGGAATCGTCGACGATGCTGGCGCATCGACGACTGGCAACGGCGTCGCACGATGTCCGACGGACGAACTCGTCAGCCTATGGCATGAGTGCTGCGCGCCGCCGCTTCCGGCAGTCGGCGTGCTCAGTCCGACGCGTCGCAAGGCTGTTTCGGCGCGATGGCGCGAGGTCTGCTCAGCCGAGCACTTCGACCGCGCGCGGGGCGTCGACTGGTTCCGCTGGCTGTTCGCCGAGCGCATCGCGACAAGCCCGTTCCTCATGGGCCGCGTCAACGGGCGCGGCGAGCCGTTCCGCGCGACGTGGGACTGGGTGATGCGGCCGACGAACTTCGCGAAGGTGGTCGACGGCAACTATGCGAACCGCAACGGCAACGGAGGCCACGCATGAGCGGCTACGGCAAGGCTCGCGAGGACGCGAAGGACCCGCGCGAAGCGACTGGCCCAAAGAGCATCGACCCCGACCTCATGTGCCGCGTCGAGGGCTGCCCGAACCGCTGGAGCGTGCACCGCGACGGATGGCAGCCGCTGTGCAGCGCGCATGCGTGGGCGCATCCGAAAGCCTGGCCGCGCATCACGCAGGAACAGGTCGAGTGGGTCGAGCAGCACCAGCGCTACGGCGAGACGATGGCGGCCCAGCGCGCGAGCTCGCCGCCGGTGCCGAGGCGCGCACCGCAGGCGCCGCAGAGCTCGAGCCGGGCATGGCGGGCGCTGCACGGGGTGGTCGAGGACATCGAAACCGATCGCGAAGGAGCATGAGCATGGGCGAGAAAGCGTCGCAGTTTCCGGTCGTGATGCAGCAGCAGGACGACGAGCCGCGTATCAGCCTCGCGCACTTCGTCGACCCGCTCGGTGTCGACTACAAGAGCCTCGGACAGCTGGTGCGCGACCACCGTGAACGCTTCGAGGTGCTTGGCGTTTTGCGTTTTGAAAACGCAAAACCTGGACGTGAGGGCGGCCGGCCCGGCAAGGTTCCGATGCTGACCGAAGACCAGGCCTACCTGCTGGTCGCGCTGACCCGCAACACCGAGAAGGCCGCGGACATCAAGCTCGCGCTGACGATGGCATTTCGCGATGCCCGTCACGCGATCAACAGCAGCGTGCTCATCGACCGGAATTTGTGGAACCACGCGATCGCGGTCGAACGTGACTCGGCGGCCGCAGAGGCACGCGCACAGTTGGCCGGCACGATTCTGTCGAACTACCGGCATCACGAGAAGCCGCGCGTGCTCAAGGCCATTGCCGACCTGCGTGAAGCGTTGCAGCTGGTGCTCCCATGGGGTCACAAGCCGTGATGGTCTTGGGCCTGGACCCCGGAACGACCATGTCGGGCTACGCATTGTTCGACGGCCGCCGCGTGCACCAGGCCGGCGTCCTCGCCAACGAAGCGATGCTGCAGGCCATTGCGACCGGCCGCGGCCTGCGCGTCACCCCCGATGCGCTCGCCATCGAGAAGGTCGAAGCGATGGGCATGGCGGTGGGCGCCGAGGTGTTCGAGACCGTGCACTGGGCAGGCCGCTTCCTGCAGGCCTGGGAGTACCCGGACATGGTCCAGCGCATCACACGCCGCCAGGTCAAGCTCGGGCTGTGCGGGTCGATGCGCGCGAAGGACCCGAACATCCGGCAGGCGCTGCTCGACATGCTGGGCCCGGCCGGCACGAAGAAGCGCCCTGGCCCAACGTACGGGGTGCACTCGCACGCGTGGAGTGCTTTAGCCATCGCGGTGATAGCCATCGGGGCGCAGAACCTGCCCATTCCGTTCGAGCAAATGGAGCAGCACGCATGACAGAGCAATGGGTGCCGGCATTCGGGTTCGAGGGCTTCTACGAGGTCTCGGATGCTGGGCGTGTGCGCGGCGTTGATCGACTCGACTCGTGGGGGCGAAGACGGCCCGGCGTCATTCTGCGAAATGCCAGGAAGGGAAAGAATCGACCCGGTGGCGGCACCTACTTGCGGATCAGGCTCAGCATGCGCGGCAAGGTGCACGACGTCACGCTGCATACGCTGGTGCTTTTGTCGTTCGTTGGGCCGAGACCGCCGAAGCATGACGGGTGTCATAACGATGGCGACGTGTTCAACAACGCCCTGTCGAATCTTCGATGGGACACGAGTTCCGCAAACCAGCGCGACAAGATTCTGCACGGCACGATAGCGTGGGGTAGCCGAAACGGATTCGCGAAGTTGACTGTCGATGACGCGCTGGCAATCAAGGAGTCGACGCTCGGAAGCACAGATCTGGCGCGTCGCTTCGGTGTCTCTCGCATTCACGTTCAGCGCATCCGCCGCGGCGATGCGTGGGCGGGTGCCCTCGCCGTTGCGGTCATCGCCAGGGACTGAAGGGCTGATGCCATGCCTGGCCATCCCTTCTACGGCACCGCTGCATGGAAGGCCGCACGCGTGGCCTGCCTCGCACGCCAGGGCTGGCGCTGCGCCATGTGCAATGCGTCCATCGCATCACGTGGCTCATCGCGTGTCGACCACATCAAGACCCGTCGCGAGGCACCTGCGTTGCGACTCGAGCCGACCAACCTGCGAGGGCTGTGCATCGGCTGCGATGCCAAGCGCCATGCGGAGAAAGGCGGCAGCCATGCACCTGCCTTGCCGCCTTCAGTCGATTTGAATGGCTGGCCGACCGACCCGCAGCATCGATGGAACGAACGTGAGGATGTCGCGCCAACTTCTCACGAACCCGCGGGGGTGGGTGGCCACTACGGCGGGGGGGACGTGTGTCAGCTTTTGCCCTCGCCTCCAC
>Ga0307503_10000280_pt1 | contig 11488 bp, 9 predicted proteins | sample 17_S_MG_FD_194514 | JGI IMG/M metagenome (GOLD analysis project Ga0307503, IMG submission 194514) | Soil microbial communities from Populus trichocarpa stands in riparian zone in the Pacific Northwest, United States - 17_S | ecosystem: Environmental > Terrestrial > Soil > Riparian zone > Trees... | reverse complement strand
CAGTAGCTTCTTACTTCTTCATCTGTCGGACGTCGATCTATCAGCACTGTTACCTGGTAACGATCACTACCACGAAACGCGAACCCAGTCGATATAGAATAGAAATCGTCGTCGCCACTCGGTGATGCCATACGCAACACGCACGGGATGCCAGGAAGGTCTATCTCTTCATATGACGATAGATATCGACTGAGCATCGCGGGATCGTTAAGCATCTTCCATAGCGCGTAGCTTGGGATAGCGATCCCGACGAGCAACCCGATAATTAACACGTTACGTAATGATAAGCCCTGTACGAGCTTGACCCAGCCGGTGAGCTTATCGTGTGGAGGTTGTTCGCTCATAGTCGCAAAGATTCACATAAAGCGCTCAGGAACGCGCGTGCGACTATGTTGAGCTAGTATGATGCCGGCGAACATGTGTTTCGCGTTCCTGGACGTTCCTTGTCAGCGCTAGCGCCTATATAATCGTCATTGCTAGCTGCTTTCAAGCGCTGTCACAGCTTACATAGTCGCAAAGAGGTCATTTACCACGGTATAGCTTAGTTCCATTCTTCTTGGACCAGTCTCTCCACTCGTGTAGCTCGTAATGAGGCATGTCCCATCCTGAGCCTTTTTCGTGCGAGCCGTCCATGCCCCAATCGCCACCCCAGCGAATAGGTATCCTCATCTCGAGCGCGAGACCCGAGCCTTGATTGTTCTTAGGATTGAACCAACCTATAACGAGCCACAGATCCTTGAACGCATCGCGATCATCCCAAGGAATCTTACCGTTGACAGGAAGTGGCGTGATGTCACACGCAATCGCCGGCGTGTAGTTGTGAGGGCTTTGACCGTAGTGTGCTTTACTGTGTCCAAGCTTGAACGCTAACTCCTGCGCTGCCTTGCCTCGACGTGCATCGAGAACCTGAAATGCGATACGACCTCGAGCCGCGTTGAGCAGATGCTGCAACAGCAAATGAGCCTCCGCCAAATTCTTGGCCGACGTGGAGTCGAACTCAGCTGACACAGCTTCCGTAGGAGGCGCTTCACCAAAAGGCCACAGGGATGACTGAGTACGAGGGCCTGCTATGCCATCAACCTGCAAACCATGATCACGCTGAAACTGCATGATCGCAGTCTTAGTGTCACGACCACCCTTGCCGTCAACGCCATGAGGCCCGATGTCGTAGCCGAGTTCTACGAGACGAGCCTGAATTTCCTTCATACTTTTCATGCGGAATCCTTTCTACGAATAGTGATCCGTACGAAGTTGTCCTGCACATCGACGTTGCGGCGAACGACCGTGTACGTGTCGCCATCGCCGAATGTCATATCGTCTCCAGTGATCGGTGGATTGTACATTAGATACTCACCTTTAGTACCACCACCCTCAATGAAGAACTCACACTTCGAAGCACTCATGTCAATCTCCTACGTTGATCCGAACGAGTAACGGGATGCCGCCGACATCGAAATCCCATGCTACCTTCTTCACCGTATACATCTCACCGTTCAGCACCACCGTATCCCCGACACTTGGATGCGACGGAATCGTGATTGAAACCAGGAAGCCCTGATCGGTATAGAAGTCAGTCGGGATAGTTTGTAGAGTTTCAGACATTACATCCTCACGGTGTATTTGCTAGGACTGCTTGAAGGAGTAGAGGAACGAGGTAACTGTTGTTGGCTGAGAACAGAGGATGCGTGCCATCCATTTTCGGCGGGTTGCTCCCGTAGATATATGTCGTCACGAAAGGAACAGTGTTCGGCGGAACTGCTACCACAGGCCAACCGGGAGCAGTATCGACGAGAATACCAAATCCTTCTCTAGCCAGCTCACGGTTCATCGCAAACGCTTGATCGAGGTTCTTGAAGTTCGCAGCACCTGGAGCATACATGCGGTTGCTGTTGAGCAGGTATATGATTGGATCGTGACACTCGGCGCGCAATCTGTTGATGATCGCTTTGTGTCGCTCCATCGCCCCGTTCATGTTGTTACCCGCACCTTCAGCGAGTGCGAGATCGAGGATAACTGCATCGGGACTGAAGTCGATCACGGCTTCGAGATTGATCTGAGCTACCGCGCTGCCTTGACCATCACGCCCAAAGTTACGACCGACAACCTTCAGATCAGGTCGCTGTGCTTGCAGCAGACGACATACCTCTTCGTGCCAGCCACCATATCCTGTGGTCGACGGACCGAGCGACGCAACCTTGTAGACATTCATAGGCGACGGGAAAATGTCTTCTCTGCGTAGCACGTTCACCTGCAGATAGCCAGTCATGTTGACTGAACACCTGAACAGGTATGCATTGATCATCGCTAGGTCCAAAGAACCGAATGACTCAGTCCGCATCAACGATGGAGTCGATACGCCTCCAGTGCCGATTGACTTCGACTCCCAATGTTTCCACGTCTGATAAGGATTATAGTTACGGCTTCCTCGATATTCGTTCGGCTGCCATATTGTATACTCGACATCCCACGGGCTACCAGCGATCATGTCATATGCCGAGTCCATCCACGATGCATTCTGACGTGTACTGCCTCCCGACGATGGTGGAAAGCTTTCGGTATAGATCATCGACTGATGCGTGTTGGCACCGTTCTGATACGACGCTCCGCCATCAGTTGACGCCTGTAGGTAAATCCAAGGAGCTTTACCAGAGACCAACGTGTTGGTATCCGCTTGCACCTGAGAAGTGATCACAAGCTTTGCGAAATCGCCAACCGCCGCTGACGGTGGGATGACGACTGCGTTGACGTTTCGGAATTGCGTAGCGAATACCGTTTCCATGTTGTCCCCTTACGTGGTGAGATAGAAACCACTGAGATTGATTGTAGCACCAGTATCCATAGCCATATTCGTTGTGGAACCTGTAGCTTCCTGCATCATCACGATGACAGAAGTGCCTGAAGATAATTGGGCCACAGGTACACCAGTGAATGTCAATGCTAATGCAACCACATTAATGGGATAATCACCAGATGCTGCCGGTAGACCTGTGGCGATTGTCAAAGTGCCTGTACCTGTATGAGCTGTCCAAGCTACAACACCACTGAAGAATATCAGCTTACCAAAGCGATACCAATTGATAGACTGCTGTGTATAGGTACCGGCACCTCCTACAGTTGAACCGACGACTGTAGGGGTCGTAGTGCCCTTCGTTATCTGACCACCAATTGATGATGGTTGCCAACTGAGAAGTCTCCAATCACCTGCAGCGTATTCGATGAATATGCCGACATCGCCGGCGACAACTTGGATGTTCTCACCGTTAGGCAATATCAGATCGGTGGCATGATGCACGAGTGCTGGAGTACCGGTGAACGTCAAAGTCACTATGTTGCCGATAGTGGTGGCTGCCATCGAAGTTATATTTGTGTTGCCTGTTACCACGAATGAATTACCATCGGATACGAGAGGCAATGCAGCCGCAGCTGCGATAGATGCTCCAATATTAAAACGTGTCCCGAACACATTGCCTGTGGCGTTGACGACACCCATGGTGATCCAGTCAGTGCCATCGTATATTTTAAGGATCCATGGAGTAGCGGTGTCATCGAGCCACATCATGCCTGCCACACGATACGTAGGCTGAGTGGCTCCTTTATGCGCCGAGTGTAATGCTGTGCGCCAAGAGTTCAGATCGGCAGCAAGCGCAGTGCCGCTCTTAGTCGTAGGTACGATAGTGCCGAAATCATATTGCGACATGGTTGCTTCCTTTCAGAGTACTTTACCGTAACCCTTGGCATGATAGTCAAAGGTACGTTGAACTGGCGATCCCCCGGAGTTAAGATACTGTATAGTAAACCCAGCATTCGTCTTGAGCGTAATCGCTTCACGATCACCGGTGTTCATATCCTGCGAGCCAATGGTCAATCCCTTGAGTGCTCGGAACGGTGGTGTGAACGCAACAGCCAACCCGCTCACAGGGACCACGAGGTCGAGTCCGAGAATATCACGATCCGGCATATCTATGTCGATGATGACGTAGTTTACCAACGGAGACGTAACTGAGTACGTGGTACCGAGATCGATATCAGTAATCGGCAAACCGGTGAGGATTAAGCGAAACTTGATCGCCCTGAACGTGATATCACCGAAGCTGAGAGTCGCCCAATCGTCCCATATGTTGAGACCTGGGTCAACTTGTGATACGGCACGTTGAAGCTCTACAGACCAGGACTCCGGATCCGATGTGTTCAGTGCGGGAACGGTCGACAGCTTAAGCCAGTTAGACATCAAGTCGTTTTCAGAATAACCCGACGCATCGATCTGTGAGCTAACACGACTAGTATGAATTTCTCCAAGATCGAAGTAGCCTGGAAAGTAGTATGTACCAGTATCCAAAAAACCAACGTTGTCTATGCTGCCATCACCTTGCTGCATATCGATGACGCTAGACATAGTCACCCAGTCCGATATGACTGCACGACCTTGCAAGCGAAGATCACCATCGAACACTTCGGTACCGTCGTGAACACCGGCCCAAGGAGTAGTCTCGATTAATTGCTCTACAGCATTCATTCCTTCGATGTCGCCGAGGTTCGTAACAACCAAGCTGGCGTTAGCACTCTGCAGTCCAGTTGGCAGTCGAGCTCTGATCAAGAACGTACCACTATTCGTAGGTGTCTGAACACTTGTACCCGTTATGCCGGTAAGCAATGGCGTAGAGGTGTTCCATGTCACGCCTGTAAGTAGTGGAGAATAGCGCATATCATACACTACACTAGTACCAAGAACGGCCTTCCATGTAAACGTTGACTGTGGACCGATGACTGATATAGCGAAATTATCGACATCAGCGGGCAGTTGACTAGCAGCAGCCGCATTGTAGACCGCAGAGTAGACCCAGTCAGAGAACGTGCGGTCGTAGAACAACGCACGAATACGAACCGTATATAGACCTGGATCGAGACGATTGATATTGAACAGCTCAGTCGGAGGTTTTACCGTACCAGCAAAGTGCCATAGATCAAGGTCCTCGTCGGACTCATCGCGCCAATTGATTTCGATATATGCAGTCTTACCTTCGTGTGGCAAATCCCAAGTCACGATCAAACGCTCGAAGAAGAAACCCCCTTCGCTATAAGCGACGTCTGTGACTTTCAATCTAACTGGCGGTTGCTCGAACGGATCGATGTTTGGATTGAGATTTGCATCGAATGGAGGTATCGATCCAGTGTCTGCCAACGATATGCCTGGCGCATCATCGACCAGCGTAAGCTTGTGAGTGAAATCATCGGAAGTCGTAATCTCCGATATCCTCATCACCGAGCTATCAGACTGATAGATACCGTAGGTCATCAGATCGCCGACAGCAGGAACGGTGCCAGTGCCGCTCATCGTGATCGACGAGAACGTTCCTGTAACGCCAGAACAGTTACGAGTGAAGAATACATTTGCCGCTGAACGGAATTGGAACGTATAGATCGGATATGTGGAACTCAACGTCACCGGATCATCGAACGATATCGTCTGACCGACAACCGCCGTCACTCGAGCTTGACCTAAACCGAGAGACATACTGTCCTGTACAACAATCAAGCGGTCATTACGAACATATGGCAACCCCTCCATATCGAGATTGACGAAATAGGTTGTCGGACGAAGTGAGATCTGTGCCAGATGATAACGACCATGTTTCCACAGGGCATCTTTGTTGGTGACGCCAGGCATCTCCATAGTAAAGAAACGAGTAGCATTCGTCTTGCTGTATCCATCAGCATAAACGACACGCTCGTCTTGAGCCCACTTCTTATCGGCATTGACGAATGGCATCCGAACAGCATGTGGCGGATCGTCGTACTCAGTGGTCCACTCGAAGCCCCAAGAGTTACGTGGGCTAATCATCCCAACGATTGGCGGGTTCTGCTCATCCCACACAACTGACCATTTGCCGTCCTTGAAAACTTTCATGGCTCGACCGGAAGTAGCAATCTCGTCTACTAGGTCCTCCACAGAAGTTTGAGCATATAGAGGCTTATTGTACGTAAAACCTTGAGGCCCGGCGTACGCCCAAAACTGCTGCAATGCCACCAGGTCGATCTCAGCATCGGTGATTGGATTATAGTTGCCAGGCCCCTGCAATGCGTGACGTATCAGGTCTGCCGGTCTAGCCGAAGGCTGATTGGCAACCCATGACGTACCGTTGTAGCTCTTAACCAGAGAATACGCTACGCAGTTGAACGTGTCCACTACTCCGTTCAATTGACCTGTGGCTTTGATACGCATTGCCACTAGACACAAAGGTTTCTCGTCGAATGTAATAGGCTCACCGGATCGCATACCACGAAGAGCAGTCCACACAACATCTTGCGCAATGTATTGAGTGGACTTCGGCACAAGCTCAGCCTGTGCCTTTTTAACACGAACCTCATACTGACCTTTAGTAACAGTTACTTCACGGGTTCTGCGAAGCGTATCCTGAGTCTTAGCGACAACGCTATACAGAGGCATATCAATCCATGGTATATCGCCAACTTTACGGAAACCCCATTGGATACGAGTGTTGCAATTCCAGCGGCTACCATCCTCATCAATGAATATCAAACCATTTTGCCACAGGAAATCAACTTGTATCTCAGTAATATCCGTACCAGTCGTCTGAGTGAAGTAGCCAGCTGCAAATGTCAGTTTGATGTCGAGAGGCAACTGATAAACACTCAACGGAAACAGCGACGTTGATGGATCACCACTAAAGCCTTGCTTGATTTGAACCGTACAGTTCTTGAAATATTCAATCGGTGTTTCACCAATCTTCAATGAGCTAAGGGATAATGGTCCATAACCGACGAGAAACAGTAACCGTATATATTGATCGTTCCCGATGACTTCGGTATAAGGAGTAGCCGCCATGTAAGGAGTGACCCGGTGTACACCGAATATCCACGGGATTGGTTGATAAGGTGCGAGGTCGTTTCGACTTGTTGAGATAGAATACCCGACTTTCGGTTCAGGAGCATCTTGACCCTTTTTCTGCTTGGGGGCGAACAGCTTATTGATCAGGAACTTGATACCGAAAGTGATGCCTGCCATCAACAGCTTGCCGAAGAAGCCTAAAGCCGCAATCGCACCTTGGAATGCGGTGAACGCTGCACTTAGGCCAACGAACAAGGCTAAACCAGGTACAGGTCGTATAACGAGATACGTTCCTTGCTTCGGCTTAACGAATTTCCAATTTTCCTGTGGCACTTGCATAGCCGTATCATCTTTGACGAGATACGCGATATGGTCATCCACAGGATGATTTGAGTTCGTCTTCTCAGACGCCTCAGTCATCAACTCTTCGATTGTCTGACCACCGTCCAGAAATACCTCTTCGCGTTCATGCGAGAAAGGAGATTTGCCAACAATGACTCTTATTTCGGATGTCATCTCTGATACCTGTAAAAGCCTACGATACGATCTCTGTAAAGGTGATAGTCGTAACTGTGTATGGCCGAACCTTGCTTTTGGCTTTCGATATGTAGCATACGACGGCCTTGAACGACAACCCCCACGTGGCTAGGCCTGCCACCGTTAGTCGTCAATAGTATACCATCGCCTTCCTGCTCACTACCCTTTGGCACCTCCCGCCACGCTCCGATGTTACCCTCAATCAGATCACTGATGGCATCGTGATCAGCGAGTGTCACATATCGGTCAGAGAAGCTGGGGAGATCGATTTGATATACTTCGCGATACACCAGAGCCAGTAACCCCCAGCAATCGATCCCTGAACGATCTCGACCTCCTTCGAGCCACGGCAAACCAATGAAATTATCGAAGGTAGCCATCTACATAAAGCTGTTCGGAAAGCCTGCAGGAGTGATCAAGCCTGCTGGTACGGGTTCATCATCCATTCCATCTATCCCAAATTCCCAACTGATAACTGTCTCATTTCCTTGTACGTTACGGATACGGAAGGTTGGATAATTGATCGCCTTCACAGCCAAGTTAGTTCGCATGAGGAGTGTCATGTCACAGTAACCACGAGTGGAAACGCTACGTGCAAGAGCCACAAGCTCACGACTAATGTTCTGAATTCCAATTCGTGCTCTCGTTGCACGACCGGGAACATCGTCTGGCATCTGAATGAACATAGGCAAGAATATGTAATCCACAGCAAGGTGTGTTGTTTTATACGTTGGCGGATCGGCAGTAACGAATGTCGTCGGGTCGCTCGACAGATACATGTGTGCGCCACCATTAACACTAGGATGCCAAATCTCTAGCAGGAGAATTGGGTGATCCGCAGTACGCTCGGCGTTGAGCGCATTGGTCATTGTGAGAGGCAACGTTCTCATGTTGCTAGTTTCTCCAGGTCAAGGATAACGTCGAATGTGTTACCGCCGATAGCCGCTCGCATCGGCATCTCATCACCAAGCTGAACGAGAATAGTGGTTGATCCTCCATCGTCGGGGTTCGGAAAATTAAATGCTGCACTACCGGCGACAAGCGTAGTCTGTATGAACGTCTCAAGCTGCGTCCACTGCGCTTGCGTCATTTCCATCTTGCCTCTGATAGATTTGACATTCGCATATGTACGTGGTCTAACCTTGCCGGGCCCTACACTGGTTTGCTGTCTCAGACGACCATCATACATCCTGTCACTGAACGCATCAATCTGCAGAAGCTGTGGAAACGGTGCACTAGGCCAAGTAGCTGCCATTATCTTGTCCTCAATCCTGGTCTAACGCCCATCTCACGAAGAGCGCGATTTGATGAGCTTCCGCCATCCTTTAATTTATCGGAGACAGTACGGTCGATAAGGATGTCTATCTGTGTATCATTGCCTTTTGATTTGGTCTCCTTCGTTTGAACATCCATGCCAGCATAGTTCTGCACATTGATGACAGTCTTGCCCGCCATTTCCTGAGCATGTGCCATCGATTGGAACACAGGCTCACCGCGTTTGAGGATTGCAGGAACCTCATTACCGGCGATACCGCCATTATGCATACGTGGTACGCCTCGAGCGCTCATGTTGATAAAACGACGAGGACCACTACCGCCAGCTATACCACCTTCATGTAGTACGTGCCAACCACCCTGTACCCAATCAGCTATAGAAGTAACAGCACCCCCGCCGCCAAATAGATCACCACCACCCATACCACCGCTGAACAAGCTACCGAGGAAATTACCGACGCCTCCAAGAGAGCCACCAGCGAAGCCGCCTCCGCCTCCACCGCCACTACTAAGAATACTACCAAACTTACTCAAACCACCTCCAAAATCACCAAGACCTTTGGTCGCATCCATACTAGTCTTACCAAGATCGTCAACGCTCTTAGTCGTTTGTTCGGTAACCTGAGCCATTCTCTCCAAATTGCGATCAGATTTAGGAACCTGAAAATGCATGGTATCGGCTTTTCTCCAACCACCGCCGTATTCAAGACCAGACTCCTTAGCCATCTGGAATGGGTCAACCCCATACTGAGACCAATTTCCTCGAGCCCCATATGCCTGTGGATTTTGGCGAGGATTAATATCTACAGCTTGGCCGAATGCATGTCGTGATAGATGACTGGTACCAGCAACGTTACGATATGAGTAACCCCCTTCACCCAATGATGTGATCGGATATCCGGCTGCTTCAAGTTTACTGAACAACGTAGCAAACCGATCAGCAAATCTTGCATCGAGATGAGCGGTCAATCCTTGTGTGGTGACATCTTGAAGCTGGATACCAGTTCTCGTCATACCACCGAGCTTGCCTAGTAGATCACTACCACTACCACCGAGTAATGCATTTGCACCACCAGAACCGCTGATATCACCGACACCTGAAGCGGAAAGCATCTCCATAAAGCCTTGAGCGGTGCTTGCACTACCACTGGCGTTCGCCACAGCAAACGGTGTTGCATCTTTCCCACCAGTTAGCAATGCTCCAAGCAGGCCACCTCCTCCACCATCTCCGCTTCCTTTTGTACCAAGTATCGCATCCGCTATGGTGCCACTAATTGAGGTCAATAGCCTATCGAGAATATCGTCCAGAACCTTATTCATTCCATTCAAGAATGCCTTGCCGAATGCTTCGCCAATATCTTCGCCGTCCATCAGGCCGTCCATCAGATCATTGAAGAAGCCATGGACACCTTCTTGAAGTGCTTTGAAGTTTTGGTTCCAGCGCATCGCCAACGCTTCGGGAGAGTTGAGGTCCACAGTAAGACCTGCGCCACGCTGACGCGATGCGATCTCCTGATCTCCGGGCGTACGGAACAACTGGCTACGCTCGAACATGATATCGTTTTGTAGACTGGCGAGAGCAATGGCATTTGCAAGTTTGCCATACTCCTCTGCCGTTCTCTTGATAGTGTCAATCCATTTCTGATCAACCTCGATACCTCTCTCGGCAGCTTCCAGACGAGCTTCCTGAGTTTTCTCGAACTCAAAGCGTAGAGCTTCCGCCGCACCTTTAGTCAGACCGATTACATCAAGGTCAACTTTCTGAGTAGCTATAGCCTGCTCAAGAGCAATCCTCCTGTGGCGAACTTGCTCGGCACGCTCATGTTCGATGGTTGCGGCTTCTCGAGCGCCTGCAAGGTCAATCGCACGATCACGCTCAGGGCCTTTAACAACGTCAGCCGCCGCAGCCACTTCCCTCGCCGCAGCAATACGCTCGGCGTCAGTGCGTGCCATCTCTTTATGTATGTCGGCAAGTTGACGTGTATCTTCTACAGTATGTTTTAGTATCAGTGAGTCTTCATAAGCCGTACTGAGTGGCTCACGCTCTTCAGCAAGATGCCTCTCCATACGATCAGTTTCGGCGTACTTCTGTTTAAGAAGGAGGATCTCTTTATACAGACCCATCTTTATTCTAATATCTGCGATTTCTTTCTGATCAGCCTGAGTACGATTTAATGTGGCTTCCTCTTCGACTGCCGCAATTAGCTCATGCTGTTTACGAAGAACCTGAACCGCAATCGATGTTTCACCGAGGAGTGTGTTCTCAAATTGAGAACTCTTGATCAAATTCTCCAGAGAACGATTACGTTCATCTTGTGCCTCTCTCAACTTATGTTCGGCTTCAGCCTGCGCTTCCGCAGCTTTCAGACCTGCCTGGAAACGTTTCTCACTGGGACTGAGACTATTGTCACCTGCCATACTAGCCATTGCTTGATTATAGGTAGCATCAGCTATCTCACGTGGTGACTTGGCATATAGGCGTTGAAGATCCATCTTGTATTGATCAAGCATACGCCCCTGATCAATAAGCTGCTTATTCAGCATATCCTTGAAGGCACCTATGTTCTCTGTGGATAAGGCACCTGCACGAAATGGGAAACCAGTTCTCAGATCTACAGCTTTCCCCATGTTCTCCCGAGAGACACGAAGCTCTTCAAAAGCCGCAGCAGCCTGTTTAGTGTTACTAGTTAGTTCAAACAGTATACCAGCCTGATCAGACAAAGCTTTGTTATTAGGATCAAGAGACCAACGCTCTTCGACCATTCTGCGAAAGCCCAGAATGTCGGCTTTGCCTTTCTGCATAGTCGATTGAAGATAAGTAATGGCATC
>Ga0307503_10000279_pt1 | contig 11534 bp, 28 predicted proteins | sample 17_S_MG_FD_194514 | JGI IMG/M metagenome (GOLD analysis project Ga0307503, IMG submission 194514) | Soil microbial communities from Populus trichocarpa stands in riparian zone in the Pacific Northwest, United States - 17_S | ecosystem: Environmental > Terrestrial > Soil > Riparian zone > Trees... | reverse complement strand
CCCCCCGCCGCCCCCCCCCCCCCCCAGCGGCGGCTGCGGATGCGGCACGGCGGATCCATTCCGCTGCCCATGCCAAACCTCACCGCCCTGCCAAACCGCCGCCGCCACAACCAACCTCCGAATTTGATGCTGATGCTGAGGTATCTTAAGGTGAAGTTGTAGAGTAAAGCTGTTCCTGAAACCTCCAATCCCCCATATAAACGTTGGTTTATGGAAGATGCGGAACCTCAGCATCCCCTAATCCCCCCTGAGGAGGGAGGCTACTTCTGAGGGCTAGGGAAGTTCTCAAGGTAGAGGGAGATCCTCTCCAGGTGGTCGGTGAAGTCCTGGATATGGAGTTCGAGGCGGTCGGTCCTGACGGTAGTTCCACCCTCCAGGTCCTCGAAGTTGATGTAGGCCAGGTTGATGAGGTCAACCGCCTTGCGGATCTGGTCCTGGATGAGGATGGCCCTGGGATCCCCAGGCTGCTTGTAGTTGGCCCTTGGGATGGCCTGGAAGTTGGTCGCCATGGTAAGTACCTCCTGATGTGTTGTTGTCCAATGGTCTATTTGACCATATATATAATATAAAAGATCCCCCCTAGGCTTGTCAAATGATCTTCCTGAAACCTTGGTCCTGTAGGAACCGCAGCCTCAGCATCACAGTATCCTCCCCCAGAGGAAGAGGCTAGGTGTCGAAGCTCCAGTTGATGCGGCTATCGGTGAGGTCGAGGTGGTGGATGAATTTGAAGTGGCTGTCGATGAAGTCCCAGTCGTGGAAGAGAGGATTGGTTTTGTCGTAGTTGTCATGGGCTGGTCGATGCATGGGAATCTCGAGGTCGAGGTGGTTGCAAGGGAGGGCAGAAGGGATGTCCCATGAGAGGCGGCGGGTGAGGTCGAGGTAGAGGACGAGGTCGTCCTGGTTGTTGATTAGGCTGATGTCGTAGTCTTGGATTTTGTCCGAGATGTAGTCGAAGAAGGCATTGTCGCCATGGTCGATGATGTAGAAGTCGTTGTCCATTGTCTAAACCTCCTGATCCCTTGTCGGGACGCGTCTGGTCCCGTCTATTTATATAATATATCATCCCATATGGGTTTGTCAAATGATGCTGAGGATCCCTCTGTCAAACCCTAGCATCCAAAGATGACAAACGGCTCCGTAGGTTTCGGGATGAAACTCCTACAAGAACCTCAGCATCTGAGATCCTACGTCCAAGCCCACAGACAAGCCCATCTATCCCACGACATCAGGAATTTGGAGGTAGATGCTGAGGCTCTTAAGAGCTTTTCCCAGGGGAAGTTGCTGTTTTACCCACCAAACCTCAGCAGGAATGCCCTAAGTTTTCCAATCTCGGTGTGAACCTCAGCAACCTGGTGTTGGGAGGAGGAGATCACATGAGATATGGATGCTGAAGCTTCACCCTACACAACGAAGCGGAAGAGGCTAGGATGTGAGTCCTAACCCCTTCCGCAAGGAGGCTTGCTGGGCGTAGATCCTGTAGCGGTCTAAGCTCCGGGCTGTAAGGCCCCTAGGTTCTGGCTACCCCCAAGGAAGTTGAACCTAGCTTCCCCAGCAAAGACGAAGGAATGAAGGCTTATGCCTCCTCCTCGTCCTCTTCCTCCTCTTCCTCGTCATCCGAGTCGTCAGTATCTTCAAGCTCGAGGCCCTCTTCCTCTTCCTCGTCGTCCTCGAGATCCTCGAGCTCCTCCCCCACCTCTTCCGCGGCGCTTTCCTCAGCCTTGGCCTTGGCAGCCTTCTTGGAAGCCCGCTTCTCAGCAGAGGCAGCTTGCCCGGAAGCAAGAAGCTCCTTGATGTGATCGACCGTCTCCTGGGTCAGATCGTAGCGGGTGTACTCCTTGTCGGCGAAGCCGCCATCCTCGGAGCGGAGGATCCGGCGGAGACGGACGGGCGTGATGCCCAGCTGCTCAGCCGCTTCCTTGGAGCTCAGACCCAGCCGAGCCGGCTTCTCCTTCTTGGCCTTCTTCGCCTTCTTCGGAGTTGCCGCCTCGGATGCTTCGGCCGTCGCCTCGACCTCGTCCAGCTCCTCAACCTCGTCGTCGATATCTTCGACAACTGCCACCGGAGCTGTGGTCGCCTTCTTTGTGGGCACTTCTGGCCTCCTATTCCTGAGGACTTCTGTCCTCTTCTACTTGACCATTATAATGGATCAAAGTTGGGCTTGTCAAGGATAAGATTAGTCCTGAGGCATCACCTCCAGCAATGCAGCGGGTACTCGGATTGATCCACCGAATCTACCCACAGGGCCGTTGTCTAGCTGAACAAGCAACTTACTCACCTTCTTCCCTATCACCTTCCCAGTCATGCCGCGGAGGTAGGTAGGGCGAACGGTGGAATTGAAGCGGACTCGAGTTCCGATACCCATGGCATTGAACTCGATGATGGATAGCATCTTCCGACGCTTCTGGACGGCTTCCATGATGTCAATAAGATCATCATCATGTTCGCCTCTGCGGATCTCTCCCACTAGGCTCATCAGTCAACCCTCCATGAAGTTGCTAGTTCGTTGAAGTTGGGATAATCGTACTTCGGAGCATTCTTGACTTCTTCGAGTGTCCATCCACCGAAGAGGTTCAGCCCACCATAGACGCGGAGGAGGCTATCTGCGAAGATGACCCCAACCCCTCGCTTCTGCATATCAGGATCATCTCCAACATAGACCACAGGGAGCCTCGGCCAGTTCGGCCAATCATCCGGGTTGGCAATGAAGGTAGAATCCCTGGCGATGTCAACCTCAGCTCGTGCCATTATCGATCCTCCATGTGACCGAAGCGAACCTTCTCGATGAAGTCGGCAGCCCTAGACGGGTCGTTGAACCACCGAGTGAGGAAGGGCTTTCTTCCCTCATCTGATACCTGGACGTGGTAGCGGATCGCCCCATTGTCCAGTTCCACTTCATCAAGTGTTGCTACTCGTTCCACTAGCCATACATCATCTGGACGCATCCTAGTGCGCTTTGCATCTGGCATCACGTTCCCCATAGGATGTAGGCGAGGATGTGGGCTCCGATGTAGCCGACTGTGGCTCCGATCACGATCCACCCAAGCCTCTGACCCAGGCGATCCCAGTCGTAGTTCATCCGTAGTACCAGATCATCGAGGTGTCGAGGCATTCCGCGACGGTGGCTTCTGGGTGTCGCTTCTTCAGCTCGGCGGCACCAAGTATGATCATCTCCCAGGCTGGTGAGAACTCATCTCCCTCGGAGACGGATCGGGTGGTAAGTTCCATGAAGAGCCCAGTCATGGTTCTCGGGTCGGCTTTCACGGAGGGATCCACCTCCCAAACGTGATCTGGGTCGTCCAGGTAGCTCATCTAAGCTCCTTCCTAATCTTTGTCAGGGTTTTGTCCCGTCCCCTGACTTGACAATGTCATAATATGTGATCCGATACGGGTTTGTCAATAGGATGTTATAAACTGATCAAACGTCGTAAAACCTCTCCAGTTCCTTCTTGAGCAGTACTGCAACACGATGTTCAAGATCTTCTGACTCGGTAGTCAGTTCTTCATCTCTATCTAGATTAGTTTCTCCGTAGAGGCAGATCCGCCTGATCCCTCTCAATTGGAGCTTCCACAAGGCGTGGGTGAGGCGGTCAACTTCATAGGGTTGTGGGCTTAGTGGATTTTGTGGCATCAGGCAACCTTCCTCTTTCTACCCAAGCTATTGAGATGTTGAGCCCCCTTCTCGGTGAGCATCCGCCCATTCCTAATCCTAGCCACCATCCCGCTATACATCAGGTAGGGCTCAACCGTGTTCTCAAGGGTGACTTCTGCTTGGCGTAGCCTAGAGGCAATCGACTCGATCCCCAGTGGTACCCCTGATTCCTTGAGGGTTCTGAGATAGTTGCGATCCAATGGCCTCAGCCCAGCGCTGTCGATCCTCAGCTTACCCCAGAGTACCATCTGGATGAACTCGGCGTCTACCAGGTCAGTATGCTTGTAGAGCTTGTAATCCCGCAACCACTTCAGAAGGGTATTCACGTGTCGTGGTGTTCCCCTCGACCTCATCGCTACCTGTTCCATCCCGCCCACAGGGAGTTCCAAGTCCAACTTCTGGGCTGTCAGTTGTCCCAGATCCTCCAGTTCATCAATCTCGTAGAACTGGAGCTCGAACTGCAATTGGAACCTGTCAATGAATGGTTGAGCCAGTTTGCCCAGATCTGTCGTAGCTCCGAGGATTGTCAGTGGTGGGAGCTTAAACTCTGCGGATGCAATGCCTCTACGGTAGAGCAGCCGTCCATCCTCAAGAACTGGATAAAGAACCTCTTGGACCGGCTTCCTGAGGGCATGGATCTCGTCGATGAAGAACATGGACTTGTCTTTTAGATCAAGCAACTTCTTGCTCAGTCCCAGTGGATTACCCGCTGTGGAGCCGATAAGATCCAGGATAGGCCAGTTCATCTCGTTGGCAATGATCATCGCTAGGGTTGTCTTGCCCAAACCAGGTGGGCCACTAAGCAGAACGTGTGGAAGCGGCGTACCTCTCTGTTTGGCAGATGAGATAGCCGCTGCGAGTGGATCCTTGATGTGGTCTTGCCCCATGTACTCGGTGAGGCGAGTTGGTCTGAGTTGATCAGGCTTCATCTTGCCTCCTTCCTATGCGATTAGGTATTCCTCCGCAAACTCGAGGAGCTCCTGGTTGACGTGATCAGCAGGCATGGGGTACTGCTCGTCGTTGAGATCATCCTTGACATCTGCCCATTCCGCAATAGCCCCAGCGATGAGTTCCTGAAGCGCGTGGAACTTCTCGGTCTGGAACCCGGGCGGGTAGTCCAGAACCTCTTTCCCGATTTGGAACCCCAGGGCGATCATCCTATCCTCGACCTCTTTGGGTGTGAGGTATGGCCTGGGTAGTTGTCTTGCCTCTACCATCCTAACCTCCTGTTTGTCTGACGGGCCGTCTAGTCCGTCTATTGTCATAATATATCATCCTTGATCGGTTTGTCAATAGGATCAACTGGCCTGAAAATGGTAGACCGCAGAGATGATGTACTTCCGGTAGTCGAAGAGGAGCTGGTCGATCTTCAACGTGAAGGGAACCTCATCAACGATCGTCCCACGGTACATGGGCAGTTCGTGCTTCTCCCAGATCCGACGAGCCACCTGATCCTTGACGTACTTCCCATTGCGGGTGGCATGATCGACGAAGACTTCCTTAGCAGTTTCCCCATCGATGTTGATCTTGAAGTTCTTGTCCAGCTCAGGTGTTTCGAACGTAGTCGCCATTCTTCTTCTCCTTGATGTAGTCTGTGATGAACTCCCCCACATAGGCTCTGACTATTCCCCTGCTATCTTCTTTCTCGATGTAGAACTCCCTCCATTCTCCCTTGGGATATGACTTCACGCAGTATGCTCCGGTTCCATGGCCGAAGTCACCGTGATCTGTGATGCACTCCTTCTCTATTTGTTCCTGGCAGAAGACGGCAACGTAGATCATGTGAAATCTCCATTGAAGCTGCTCAGGATGGTTCGGACCAGATGAGCCACAGTCACCCCATCTTCGGTTGCTTGTGCTTCGAGTGCCTCCTTCATATCTCGGGGAACCAGGACCACAAGAGGTACCAGCTTCTTGCCCCTAGAGATCTTCATCCGGGGTCGCCCCCGCTTAGGCTGTTCGATCATCCTCCAATCCTCCATGCTTGATCATGTCGTAGAGGGCGATGTCCACATCATCATGGCCTGTGAACTCCAAGATGAACTGGTCAAGCGCTTCTACCTTGTGGGTCGTGTACCTCGGCCACCGCTCCAACTCGAGGATCAGGATGTCCCCGTCGATGTTGGTGAGCCAGTTAACTTCGAACCCCATTGCTGTGAGGCTGTTCGTCGCTTCCTCTTGGAATGGCAGTGCCTGTCCGAACCACCGCTGAACGATGAACTTGCCCAGGCGGTACTTGACATCATGATCAAGGACATAGACGCCCTCGATGATCTTGAGCCATTCCTCCTGGGTAAGCTGTTGATGTGCGTTGGTCTGTTCCTCAAGCGTTGTCATAGCAGATCAAACTCGATCGCTGCCATGAGGTCCTCCCGTTCCAGATCTGTCATCGGCCTCTTCATTGCCTCCTTCTTCTCTTCTTCTGTTGCCGTTGCCTCGATCACCTTGGCGATCACAACCGACTCGGGTAGAACTGGTTCCTCCTCATACGGAGGGTAGTCGTCTGGTCGGCACATCATTCCCACCCCACCTCTAGTTCCTTGAACCTGAATGCGTGGGCCAGAGCCTCGATCTCGATGTCAGATCGGGTCTGACGGATCTTCTCCCCACCAGCGACCTCTACCATCACGTATCGGTGCTTGCGGCAGGCGTATGTGTGACGGGTTACTCGGCCGTTGTCGATCATGATGTGAAGTCGATCAGGACCGGTAGTAATCCCGCATACATCACATTTGCTGTAGTCGTGTTCCATGTTCCTCCTATCCTGCCTTGCAGATGCAATTGTGAAGGACGTTCTTGCATCCTCCGCACCAACTGTGTCGGAGATAGAGTTCGACCTCCAGCTCCCCATTGATTGCCCGTCGGATCTTCTTCGCCTTGCTGTACCTTCCTTCCCTCTCAGCTCGGCAGAGTTCCAGTCGCAGGTAATGAAGCGTCTCCTGAACCTCTGCAAGTCGTTGACGGTGGTTCATTGATGAGGCAATCCGGTCGAGGTCCAGACCCAACTTCTTGCCGCCTCTAAGATGTCTAGCGGTCATCGGGATCTTCTCCTAGTTGGTCGATCCAGTAAATGATGCGGTCCCGTTGTTCTCCGGGAGGGAAGGAATCAAGAAGATCGATGGCATCGGCCTTGCTTCCCAACTGGGTGTCAAGAAGTTCCTTGGCGAGGGTGCGTGCCTCTCGATCTTCTCGGTGTGTCATCGGTAGATGACCGAGATGCAGTACCGATTGAACCTGATCCCCATCGCCCGATTGTTCTTGAAGAATCTGAAGCGATGATCGGTAAGCGATGTCCAGATGAATAACCTATTGCCCAAATGGATCATCTCGTTCCTCCTTGTCTCGTCTGGCCGTCTGGTCTGACCATTTCATAATATATTATCCCATGCCCATTGTCAAGGGGTAGTTTTAATCCGATCACCAGTGAAGAACAGGATGCTGAGGTTAATATATGACAATAATAATGGACCGCGCGCGTCTATGACAACACGGTCCGGTTTGTCAATAAGAACCAGAAACGAGATCTAGGAAACCCCGCGTACCTCTCATGCGAAAAGTTTTTGACCTGGATCCCATTCAGCGGTTCAAAACTCACCCCGGGGATGCTGTGGAATCTATTGTCTTATGTCAAATTCTCGATCGCCCCAAAAGCCTCTTAAGGAGCTTTTGTGTAGTAAACTTGTCTTGGAGGCCCATCTCCACGATCAGCAACGGCATACCCAGAAGTTACCAGTTGTTCCAACAGTTGTCTCGCCCGACTTCTTACCATCCCTAACTGGGCCGCTACTTCTGAAGCACTCAGGTGATCGAGGTCAATCAGTTCCTTGATCTTCTCCACATGAACTACTGTTTTCTTAGTAGGTCCAGGTGGTCTACCCTTCGCCCTGTGAGAAGCTAACGAGGATCTTTGTTTAGGAGTAGCTACAGGCTTAGGCTTAGGCAACCTGGAAGGTTTGGGTATAACTACGTCCACAGGGGGCTTGAGAATTACCCAGCACAACGGACAACATTGGGCTACCCCAAGATCTTCCCACCCCACTCCATGCTTATATGCCTTCAGCATGACCGGTATGGAGGGACTGGGGGATGTGTGCGAAACACAATCCATAACGTATAACGTCACATACATGCTTTTCGTAGCCCGCTGGACCGGCTTGATCCGCTTCCTACGTTCTACCGACCCGGGAGAAATCGAAGAGATCCTACTTCTATCATGCTTGAGATATCCATCTAATGGCATAACTACCCTCCTAGTAAAATAGAGTATACCAGTAGTTACCCATTGTCAAGGTGAGGCAGTAGAGATCAAATCATCCGCCAGTCTGAGAGAACTGGACGGGTCCAACTGAGACTGCCTGCAATATATGGGGGGAGGACTCTGTCCCCCCAATATTAGGCAGTCCAGGTGGCCCGGCCATCTCTGAAACAACTGTCCCAACCGTAGTCTAACTGTCCCTCTGTGGATGACGACAGTTTATTCATGATTGCTCAGCTCGGCGAGGTACGTGGCAACTTCGTACCCAACGTAGACGTAAGCCCCGTTCTGCATGAGATAGATGAACTGCGCTTCCTTATCCCAGTCAGCCCAGCCCTGTGGCTCAATCATCTGAGAAGTAGGGATGGTCATGATCATATCCCCACCCATCCACTTCTCAACTCGATACGAAGAAGTGACTAGTAGATTCCTAGCTTGATCACTTAATGTCTCCATACGGTAGGTCCTACCCTGGCCAGCTAAAGAAGTCACTGATGGTCCTTCTGCATCAACGTGATGGGGGTCAGATGTCTCTGTCCGGCCCGTCCCGCGACGCGTGATGATGAGGATTGAACCTATAGCGACGATGATCCAGAAGTCAACGATGAAGAGAACTCCAACATTACTTCCGAAGAACAAAACTGCTATCGCTGATAGAACCGTCACTGCCGCGAACGCTAGGAGCCACCTGAAAAGATTCATGACCCTCTTTCCGCAGGATGTCTTTCGCCATAGCAATCAGAAGCGCCTCCGCGAACGGAGTCGGCTTAAATGGGTGGATGATCGGGACCGGCGTGCTCTTCTTCACTGACCCTTTCTTTCTCTGATCACAGCCGAGGAGGATACGCGCTCGAAGTACCCTCCCCGGCTGTGGATGTTATGCTGGGGTTTGGACGGACAGGTACTTCAGATCGGTGTAGCCACTGGCACCAGCTGGGGGTGCGCTGATGATCTCGTTCTGCCAGACCCAGTGCATCGGGCCAGCAGGAACTTTAGTGGTGTCGGTGATGTTCACCTTCTGGACGTTATCGACCCAAAGCTTGAAGTACTTACCGGCTGAGAACTCGGTGACGTAGTTGTGCCAGACCTGCGGCTTGACTCCGAGCGCGGTGTAGATCTGACCTTCCCCGTTACTGCCGCCGTTCTGGATGTGGAGGAAGCAGTTCAGGTCGCGGCCATCGAGGGCAGCTTCAGCGAGGTCGCATTCTCCCCACTTCGGCCATGGATGGCAGAACTCGCCTTCGGCACCGCCCGTCGAACCGCACTTGAAGTCGACCGGCCACAGGAGATGAGCCCAGTAGCCCCACGCCATCAGGTCAGCTCGGGTACGCCACGCGACGCGCTGGATTGGGAAGTCAGCGAAGCCACCCTGACCTTCACCGACGCAACCCGGGACGATGGGGATCATGTGAACGCCACGACCCTTGTTCACCGTCGGGTCATGGAACATGTGGCCTCGCAGTACCCCATCGACTACCGACAGGTTACCGGGCGAGTTGCGGAGGCCGAAACTGTAGGTATCCCTCCACGTATCGCCATACATGAACATCTTGTTGTCGTAGATGTAGCCGTTGGCGCTTGATCCGCCGGTGATAACCCCCTTGAAGTCCTTCCCATCGAGGAAGAACCTCTCCGCCCACCCTGTGGGTACCACTGGACGGTTGGGATCGGTCGTGGTAGGGGGTGGTTCAGTGGTCGGCGGAGGTGTGACCACAGGAGGTGGGGGTTCGACGTACGTTCCACTGACGATGACCCGCGCCTGAGCTCGAGAAGTCGAGACCTTGGCACTCTTGATCGTGTTGGTCCCCTTAGGGTTGATGACGACCTCTTGGCCGGGATCTGGCTCGACCAGAATCTCCTTAGGCATTATCACACCCCGCTTTACAAATCTGACGGCCTGGATCGATTTCCCTGATCTGAGGTTTGGTCATCGCCACCTGAAGTCCAGTCTCATCCTTCATTCGCTTTCCGCAGCGAGTGATGGCGTCGCCTACTACGACACTCTCGACTAGATGCCACTTCCCCTTTGTGCTAGAAGATCTCCGATGGACCCAGTTACCGATCTGAATCCCCGTCAGTGTCATGCCGGTCGCTCCCATACCTTTCCGATGATGTTCCCAGGGGTGAAACGATCTGCTCCACCTGTGACCTGATATTGGAACCGAAATGTTTCTCCACCGCCTGAAGTCTTGAGCATCTCCCCGCAGATAGCAGCGAAATTGCGGGCGTAGATGTCAACAAGGATCGGACCGACTACGCAAGTCTGATCAGTAGTGCCATCTGGAAAGACTCGAACCCACCGCATCCAAACCCCACGAGGTCGGACGTAGGGTTCTACGGGCTTCTTAGTAACGGGATCGATCGTTTCTTTGGGTAGCGGCCAGAAGATCGCCGCATGTACATCTACGTAACTAGGCGCTTGGGGAGTTGGAAAGTCGATCACCCCCTCTACATCCGATTTGGGATCCGTGAAGCGATGCGTGATCCATGTGTTCTTGGCGATGGACTTCTTGGGTCCCTTATCTGACCAAGTGGTTCGAAGCATTTCTCACCTATGGGTGATGGATCGGGTGGTTGAGCGGCAGGCTATCGAGGTTGCAGAGCCCCTTGAAGTCCGTGTTAGTGAGCGAGTTGCGATAGTCGTGGGGAACCCTGGCCCGCTCTGTGGTTGGAGTTCCTGGAACGTGAATGATCGGGTGCAGCGCCTTCATCTGCTCACGCGTGTACTGCGGTGTACCGCGATGCTGCTGAGTAGCGAGATCAGGCTTGGCGACGCGACCTGGGCTGCTATGTTCTCCGGGCACTAGAGCTGCTCCTCCAAATGTGTGATCATATCCTTGAGTTCCCGAACGTAGTCTTCGCTATAGAATGCTCCAATCGATTTGTACCCATGAGGGCATTCAAGTGGGATATTCTCTCCATCAACATAGTAGGCACATTCCTCGTGCCCCGGTGCGGTGTGAGGGGGTGGTTCACTCTGCAGAATCGTCGCAGGCATGACCGCTTCACCCGGCGGGATAGCTTCCATTCTAGTCCTCCGCTGCTACATCGCCCTTGAGATAACGCCAGACGCGCAACCGGATGTGGGTGGCCCAGGCTTCATCATCTTTCATGGGTCGCCGGCACATGCAGCTTTCCCATTCGCTTGAGAATTGATGCTTTAGCAGTACTGCCTCCAATCCTCTCTTATAGAATGGGTCGTTTAGGTCAATAAGCTTTGGACTTTCCTGATCACTCTTTCCCAAAACTAAAATGGAGCCCTTTTCCGTTTTTGGAGATTGGGGGCTATCGCCGCCAGCCGTTTCCAAAACCGGTGGCCCCCAAATGAACTCCATCTCGGCCTGATCCCTCGGCGTGAGGTGCCCACCCATCATATACTCGAAGCGATGCATTTGCTTCGTGATGTGTGCCCACAGGTGGGCTGGCCGTTGTTCCTCGCGTACGAAAAACTGGTAGAGGAGCTGGTCGACGATCCACAGGACGGCGTCGGGCTTTCCAACGAGGGATGACAGCTTCCTCAGTTTGGAGAGCAGCAGATCCATGCTTGGACGCATCGCTGGGTTGAGATGGTCCTCCCGCATCTTCCACTGTGGGTCGTTGATCCAACCAGCTCTAGACATCTAGTCCACT
>Ga0307503_10000278_pt1 | contig 11553 bp, 12 predicted proteins | sample 17_S_MG_FD_194514 | JGI IMG/M metagenome (GOLD analysis project Ga0307503, IMG submission 194514) | Soil microbial communities from Populus trichocarpa stands in riparian zone in the Pacific Northwest, United States - 17_S | ecosystem: Environmental > Terrestrial > Soil > Riparian zone > Trees... | reverse complement strand
CACGGGCAACCGCGCAAGCCGATCCGCCATCTCGTCATCGAACCGCTGGCCGTTGCTCTCGATCTTGAGCTGGACTCCCGCGGCCCCCAAGGTCACGGCCACATCGAGAAAATGCGGCACCACCATGGGCTCACCGCCGCACAGCATTACGTAGGGGACTTCGTTGCGAATGATCTCTCCCGCCAGTCGCCTCGCCTCGTCCGCGTCCAACTCGTCCGGCAAGCGCTTGCCGGGAGCCGAATCTGTGCAGCAATGCAGGCAGGCGAGATCGCAATCACGCGTGAGCTGCCAGGAAACAAAGAGCGGGGCCTTCAGTTCGTCTATGCGGTGTGTCACGGCGATCTCAGACCCGCACGAGGATACCGGCGCCGAAGAGCGCGACGGCAACCATGTAGCACGCCACCACGGCGCGGATGGCCGGCACGAATTGCCGCGGTGACTCGAACGTTCGCAACCCGGTCCGTGCGCTTGAAACGAGAAGCGGCAGCGCCAGCAGCGCCGCCCCGCTCGCGACCGGGAACACTCCGGCAACGACCCCACCCAGTGCAACTGCGAGCCCGGTCGCCGCAAGCCCCAGGTACAGCCACACTCCGCGTTGGCGGCCCAGCCGCACCACGAGGTTTCGCTTTCCCACCAGGCGATCCTGGTGATAGTCCGGTATCGCGTTGACCACGGCGAGCGCCATGATGAGGAAGCCCGGCACCAGGGACGCCCACAACGCTCCCCAGGATAACGCCCGCGTGTGAAGGTACAGGCTTCCCAACACCATCCACGGCCCGTAGGAAAGCGCGATCACGGTCTCCCCCAGGCCCCGGTAGGCCCAGCGGATTGGCGGCGCAACGTAGAAGATGGCGGCCAGGCCGCCCAGTATCGCAAAAGCGAGAATCGGCCACCCGCCCCGCCAGGTGAGATAAAACCCGACGGCGAACGCGCCGGCGAACGCCGCGACGCCCAGCCATAGCACCCAGTCGGCCATCGGCGGCTCGTCCTCCGGATTGAACACGCGGTCGGTCCCCATGCGCGAGTCGAAGTATTCGTTGAAGGCCTCGACGCCGACGACCGCCAACACCACGCCGCCCAGCCCGCACCAGAACATCGGGGCGTCGAACGCTCCTTCCATGGCGTTGGCCCATGCCGCCCCCAGCAGGTATGGCAGCAGCCCCGCATAGAGAAAAAAGCGGTAGCGCACGAGACTCGCCACCAGCAACAGCCGGCGCCACGGCGAGGCATCCGTGCCGGGCTGCGCGTGCGGCGGCGGAGTGGTCAGAGATAGACCCATTTGTGCAGTGTCGCCGTCTTGCGCGGATCCGCGGCGAGGTCTTCCACGAACTGCGCGACGCGCGGATCCTGCCAGGCTTGCTGAAAACGGCCCCATATCTCGCCGAGGGTCTGCTTCCGCAGGTCGCCGCACACGAACGGCAGTGCGTTGATGAGCTTGACCAGGCCGTTGGGCAGCACGATCAGGAGCGCGGCGGGATGGTGCAGGCGGTAACGCAGTTCCTCCAGCAGGCCCATTTCATGGAAATACACCCGCATGCGGCCCTGGTATTCGTCAGTCTTGCGATGCAGGGTTTCGAAAAACGCGCCGTACTGTTCCTCTTCCGGCGCCATGCGGTGCCACGTCTTCACGGCATTTCCGGTGTACATCGTGCGTCCGGTATAGAAGCTGTAGGCTCCCAGCTCCGCCGCCAGGTCCACCGCGGCGCCAATCTCGTGCGCGTTGAACTTGGTGGGTGAATAGTTGATCTCGATCGGCACGCCCACCGCATGCAGGTTTCTCACACCCTGAACTGCGACGTCGAAATCGCCAAGCACTCGCATGCGATTGAATGTCTCGCGCGAAGCTCCATCGAGGCTGACCTGCACCGCCTTCACGCCTATCGTCTTCAGCCGCGCGCAGTTCTCCGGGGTCAGGTAGTGGCCGTTGGTCTCGATTTTGAGCTGGCCGTTGCGCCCGCAGATGTAGGCCGCCATGTCGAAGAAGCGCGGGTGGACCATCGGCTCGCCGCCCGAGAAGGACAAGTACGGAATCTCGAGATCCATTGCCTGCTCGAGGAAACGGAAGGCCTGGTCTTCGGCAAGCTCGTCGTGAAACGCCTTGCCCGGACCGCTCTCCTCGATGCAGTGCAGGCAGGCAAGGTTGCACTCGTTGGTGACCTGCCACGCGATGTAGAGCGGCGCGCCGAGATCGCCCGATTCGGTCGCGGCTGGCGTGGTGGCAGGAACCCCCGCGCCTGCCTCGCTGGCTGGGGACGTCACCGGGTCAGTCCTCCAGCAGGTTCTTCTGGCGCAGCTCGGCGATGAATGCGGCCGCCTCGCGCTCGATCGCGCCGCTTCCGTCGTTGAAGCGTTCCTTCAGCCGCGCCGGGATGGTGGCTGCATCACCTCCGGCCTGGATCTCCCGCACCACCGCGGTCGCGGTCGGATTGAGCGTATAGACCTTTTCGGAGCGCGTCTCGAACAACACGCCTCCGAATTTCTCCTCGCGGAACTTGACGAATTTGGCGAGCTTCATGGGAAAGTCACTTCATTATAGCCGGGATGCATCTCGGGGCCGTCTGCCGACCCGGCCAGCGCCTGTCAACACGGCTGTATTCGCGAGGCAAGCCAACAAAAAAGCCCGGGAATCCCGGGCTTCTTATTGCGAGTCCCTGAGGGGGTTATTTTTTCTTGGCCGGCGCAGCTGCGGCGCTCTTGATGCCGTGTTCTTTCTTGTAACGATCGACCGCGCGGTCCTGGGCCTTGGCGAGATTCTCGCCATCTTTCTTGGCCTGCTCGGCTGCCTTAGCTTTCTTTGTTTCCGCCGCCGCCTTGGCAGCATCGTCCATCGGGGCCACGGGCAGCTTGGCGTAAGCCAGGCTCACTGCGCCGGCAACCAGCATAGCCGGGATAATCATCCAAAACTTGGGTGCATTCATTTCGCCGTATCCTCCAATGTCATGCTGAGCGCAGCGTCTGGTCTATCTGCGTGCGCACTTCGGCGGGCACCTGGTCAACCGTGTGCTGTCTCGCCCGCCCCGCTTTTACCTCTTCATACCAGATCTGGTGGTGCTCCTTGGCCCAGGTTTCGTCCGCGTACCCGGTGCGCATCGCATCGTACGCGCCCTTAAAGCCGAGGGTGCCAAGATAGATATGGAAGCACGACATGGCAATCGCCAGCAGCGCGCATGCCATGTGGACAATGTTCGCGACTTGCATGATGTTGCGCCCCTGCTCGTAGTTCGGGAACAGCAGGACCGCCCCGGAGATGCACAACGCGACGCTGAATACGCACACCAGCCCCCAGAACAACGCCTTCTCGCCGGCGTTGAACCGACCGCTGGGAATGTGCTCGCCGCTCTTCGACAGCATGCCGCCAAACTTCACTATCCACTGCATGTCGTGCAGCGCCGGCAGGTTGTCGCGGATGAACAGAACGATGAACGCGGGAACGCTAACCACGAAAATCGGCGCCACGAAGTTATGCAGGTTCTTGGCGAGTATCGCAATCCACGAGAACAGCGTGTACCCGATAACCGGCAACAATACATACTTCCCGAATGTGATGATCAGCCCGGTAACCCCCAACACTACGAAACTGATGGCCATGGCCCAGTGCACGTAGCGGTCAATGTCCGAGAAGCGTTGAATGAACCGGCCCGTTGGCTTGTCGTGCAACCCGATGGGACCGCGCCACCGGTAGTACCCGTATAGACCCACAAGTACGAAGACCAGGATTATCCCTCCACCGAGCGAAAGCAGCGGCCGCAGCTGGCGCCACGTTTCGCCCTGACTCTGCACCAGCACGGTGGTTTCGATACCGCGGACCTGCGAAGTCTGGTATGGCGGCGTCTCGGCGCTTCGCACGTCACGCCACACCGGCGCATTGTTGAGCGGTTGGGTCTGCTGGCGCTGAACCTGTTCCTTGGCGTGCTCCTGCGCGGGTGCCTGCGCCCACGACGGCAGCGCAATCATCGCCACACACATCAGCAGCAGGCGAACTACCACTCGCATGTCACGCAGCCAGGGCATGCGCTCCTCCTTTGTAATTGATTTAATTTGCTGCCGTGGGGGTGCCGCGCGAGGTTTCATCCTGGCGCTCGTTACGCGCCTTGATCGCCCGCTCCCACGCCAGCTTGTCGCCCTTGAAGGCATCGTTGCCCCACGGTTCCGCGTCGGGCTTGCCTTGGTATTTCCCTTGCTTATAAACCGTTACCGAGGGACTCTCACCGCAGCCGGCGGCGACCAACGCGAGCGCTCCCGCGACCATCAGCAGCAACGGGCGCTTCACGACTTGGCTCCCGGCTTTGCAGCGGGCCTCGATTCCGGCTTGCCGTAAGCGGTTCCCCAGCCCCACACCTCCGAACCCTTGCCGCGCCTCAGAACCCGATTGCGATAGATATCCGAAATAATGTCTGAATCGCCGCCAAGCAGCGCCTTGGTCGCGCACATCTCGGCGCAGGCGGGAAGCTTGCCTTCCGCCAGCCGGTTGCGGCCATATTTCTTGTACTCGGCCGCGGAATGGTCGGTCTCGGGACCGCCGGCACAGAACGTGCACTTGTCCATCTTGCCGCGCAGGCCGAACGCGCCGTCCTGCGGAAATTGCGGCGCGCCGAAGGGGCAGGCATAGAAGCAGTAGCCGCAGCCGATGCACAGGTCCTTGTCGTGCAGCACCACGCCTTCGGAGGTCTTGTAGAAGCAGTCCACCGGGCAAACCGCCATGCACGGCGCGTCCGAGCAGTGCATGCAGGCGACCGAGATCGACTTCTCGCCCGGCACTCCGTCGTTCAGCGTCACGACCCTGCGGCGGTTCACACCCCACGGGATTTCGTGCTCCTGCTTGCAGGCCGTTACGCAACCATTGCACTCGATGCAGCGCTCGGCATCCGCGAGAAATTTCATTCTTGCCATGTTTAGCTCCTCACAGTCCCGTTAGGCCTTGACGACCTGGCACAGCGTGGTCTTGGTTTCCTGCATCATGGTCACGATGTCGTAACCGTAGGTGGTGGCCGTGTTCACGGCCTCGCCGCGAACGACCGGCGCAGCGCCTTCCGGGTACTTGTCGAGCAGGTCCCTGCCTTCCCACCAGCCCGCGAAGTGGAACGGACAGAATACCGTCCCGGACGCCACGCGCTCGGTGACCAGGGTCTTGACCTTGATCTGCGCCTTGGTCGGCGTTTTTACCCAGACATACTCGTTGTTTCTCAAGCCCCGGTCGTTGGCATCCTTGGGGTTGATCTCAACGAACATTTCCTGCTGCAGTTCGGCGAGCCAAGGATTGGACCGCGTCTCGTCGCCGCCGCCCTCGTACTCCGTCAGCCGGCCGCTGGTCAGGATCAGCGGGTAGGTCTTGACTGCGTCCTTGTTGGCGTCTTGGATGGTCTTGAACAGCACCGGCATGCGCCAGCGGTTCTTCTGGTCGGCATGGGTCGGGTATTTCTCAATCAGGTCCGGCCGCGGCGTGTAGAGCGGCTCGCGGTGCAGCGGCACTCCGTCCGGGAAGTTCCACACCACCGCGCGCGCCTTGGCGTTACCCCAGGGATGGCAGCCGTGCTTCATCGCCACGCGCTGGATGCCGCCCGAGAGGTCGGTCTTCCAGTTCTTGCCTTCGGCAGCCTTCTTTTCACCTTCGGTAAGGTCATCCCACCAGCCGAGCTTCTTCAGCAGCACGTGGTCGAACTCGGGATAGCCGGTTGTCAGATCCGAGCCCTTGGAATGCGAGCCGTCCTCGGCCAGCAGGTTGACGCCGTCCTTCTCGACGCCGAAATTGGCGCGGAAGTTGCCGCCCCCTTCCATCATGTGCAGCGACGTGTTGTACAGGTTCGGCGTCCCCGGATGCTTGATTTCCGCGCTGCCGTAGCAGGGCCACGGCAGGCCATAGTGGTCGCCGTCGAGCACGTAGCCGGTCTTCTCGTCCTTGCCGCCCTTGGCGCGCATCGTCTTGACGTTGAATACGCCCTGGTTGCGCATGTGCGCCTGCAACCGCTCCGGCGACTGGCCGGTGTAGCCGATGGTCCACGAGCCGCGATTGATCTCGCGCAGCGCGTCTTCCATGTCAGGCTCCATCATTCCGCCCTTGCCCTTGACGAGCTTGATCTTCGCCGTGAATTCCTTGGCGAAGCCGAATTTCTCGGCGAACTGGTACATGATCATGTGGTCAGTGCGCGACTCGAACATCGGGTCGATCACTTTCTCGCGCCACTGGAGGGAGCGGCCAGAGGCCGTCACCGAACCCGCGCATTCCATCTGCGTCGCCGCCGGCAGCAGGTAGACGTTGTCCTGGCGAACCATTGCGGCCATCGCCGCCGTCGCAGACGGGTACGGATCCACCACCACCAATAGCTCGAGCTTCTTCATTGCCTCGACCATCTCCTTGCCGCGGTTCTGGCTGTTCGGAGCATGGCCCCAAAAGATGACCGCGCGCACGTTCGGGTCCTGATCGAGGTTCTCATTCTTTTCCAGCACCGCGTCCTGCCAGCGGGATACCGTTATGCCGGGCGTCTCCATGGACTTCACCGAGGAGAACTGCTTCTTGATCCATTCGTAGTCGACGCCCCACACCGCGCACCAGTGTTTCCATGCGCCGGCGGCAATGCCGTAGTAACCGGGCAGCGAATCGGGATTCGGACCAACGTCGGTTGCGCCCTGCACATTGTCGTGGCCGCGGTAAATGTTGCAGCCGCCGCCGGGTACGCCGATATTGCCCAGCGCCAACTGCAGTACTGCCGACGCACGAACAATGGCATTGCCATTGGAGTGCTGGGTCTGGCCCATGGCCCAGACGATGGTGCTGGGCTTGTTCTTGGCCATGCTTTCGGCAACGTCCCGGACTTCCGCTTCCTTCATGCCGGTAACTCTCTCAACCTCTTCAGGCGTCCACTTGGCAACTTCCTCGCGAACCTTGTCCATGCCGTATACGCGGTCGTGGATGTATTTCTTGTCTTCCCAACCGTTCTTGAAAATGTGATGGAGCATGCCCCACAGGAAAGCGACGTCTGTGCCCGAGCGGATGCGATAGTAGGTATCGGCGCGCGCCGCGGTGCGGGTGAAGCGCGGGTCAACCACTATCACCTTGGCGCCGCCCTCCTTGGCGTACAAGGTGTGCATCATCGAGACCGGGTGCGCCTCGGCCGCATTCGAGCCGAAGAACAGGATGCACTTGGAGTTCTGCTCGTCGTTGTACGAGTTGGTCATCGCCCCGTAGCCCCAGGTATTCGCGATGCCCGCCACCGTCGTCGAGTGGCAGATGCGCGCCTGGTGATCCATGTTGTTCGTGCCGAACATGGAAACGAACTTGCGGAACAGCTGCGACTGCTCGTTGTTGTGCTTGGATGAGCCGATCCAGAACGTGGCGTCGGCGCCGCTTTCCTTCCTGATTGCCAGCAACTTTTGGCTTACCTCGCTCAAGGCTGCATCCCACGAGATTTTCTGCCACTTGCCGCCCACCAGTTTCATCGGGTACTTCAGGCGGTGCGAATCGTGCGTCATGCCGTGCTCGCGGATCGAAGAGCCCTTGGCACAGTGCGCGCCGAGGTTGATCGGCGAATCGAAACACGGCTCGTGCCGGATCCAGACACCGTTTTGCACCACGGCGTCGAGGGAACAACCGACCGAACAATGCGTGCAGACCGTGCGCTTGACCTCGATCTTGCCGCCGCCTGCATCCGACGCGGCTTCCGAGCGCTCGACGATGTTGAAAGGCAGCTGCGACGCGACCGCTCCCGCGCCGAGCGCGATGCCCGAGCGCTGCAGAAAAGTGCGGCGGTCTATGGTCTTGCCAAGCATTCCCGAAACCGAGCGGGAGAGGCGGCCTTGCGCTGCGGACGCGCGGGTGGATTTCCTGGTGAGCAACATGATGATTACGCTCCCTCAGACTTTGGTGGTTTCGTAGTACTTGCGAACGTGCTCGGTCAACTGGTAGCCCTTCGAGCCGCTCACGGCCTCGGCCTTCTTGGGCTGTGATTGCGATTTTTTGGCGGCCACAACGGCTGCGGTGGCGACGCCACCGGCACCGACAGCGAAGAGGAATTTACGGCGGGACAGTTTGGATGCTGAGGTCTTCATCCCATACTCCTTTTATAAGGCACCTGGAGGGTACATTTCGTGGAAAGTTTGCGCTCTAAATTGGTGCGAATCAAGACAATACAGGAGATTTTTGGGAATGAAAATAAATACTATTAGTTAAAAACACCCTCAATGAGACTAATTCTCAATGTCCCAACAGTTCATCCGCTGTCGGTCATCTCGAATGCGCTTTTTTCTATCTCGAAGTATGACCACGTGAGCGCAGCTACCTGCTTGTAATAGCTGGCTGTTGGGGAGTTTTGCAGCGCAACACAAAACGGCAACACGCCGGGATAAGCGAACTCGTCGAAGAAAAGACGTTGGCGTTCCAGGCTGTGACCGCCCTCTACCAGCCAGCGCATAACGTCGCAAATTCCGGAGATATGATCCTCTACCTCGAACACATTTTCCCGGCGCCCGAGTCCCCACTGCCCCAATTGCTCGCGCAATCGCACCAGGAAGCGGTCCGGCGACGCGGGCTCTGCGTAGCCCGACAGGTACGGCGTCACCTGCGAACGGCCCACGCCGATGAAAAGCGTGTCGTATTCCTGCCGCAGGACCGCCGGAAACGCGCTGCGGCTCGCCTCGCGCACGCTGCGCCACGCAACAATCAGGCCGCTGCCCTCCTCCGCTTTCCCACTGTCTTCGCCGCCGGAGATTTCGGCGAGCAGATTCGGATCCGGCGGCGCAAAGTAGAGCCGCCCGATCACGCCATAGAGACTCGCGCGGGCGCGGTCCTCGGGATCGAGCAGTGGCGCAGCGCTCTCGCTTGCAGTCACCTCGCTCAGCTCCTGTCGGTCACGTCGAAGATGGTGGTGTCGCCGCCCTTCTCGAACATGTCCGTCACGCGGCAGTCCTGGCACATCTGCAGGCGGCGCAGCGCGGCGGGGTCCTTGAACATCGAGTGCGTGGCCAGCTTGCCGAGCATGTTGTCGATGATGCGCTGGTTGGCGAACGGCTTGCCGCAACGCACGCAGGCGAAGACCTTGTCTTCATTGACCACCGCAGGCTGCGTCGCTGCCGACGTCAGCAGCAACCGCGGCACCAGGGAGATCGCATCCTCCGGACAGGTCTTCTCGCATAGCCCGCACTGAACGCAGTTTCTCTCGATGAAGCGCAACTGCGGTTTGTCCTTGGCGTCGAGCAGCGCGCCTTCGGGGCAGGCACCGACGCACGCGAGGCACATCGTGCATTTCTGCTTGTCCACCACCACGGCGCCGTAGGGCGCGCCTGCCGGCATTGGCAGTTCGTCTTTGCGAACCGGTGCATGAAGCATCAAGTGGTCGAATACGAAATCGAGCGTGGCGCGCTTGTCGTTTCCCAGATTAAAGCTCGCCGGTGTCAGCGAGCGCGGCACCCCGCCTTCCCACGCTGCCTTCTCGAGCGCCCCCACATCTCCCGCCACGATCAGGCTAAAACGCCCCTCGCCCAGCCCGAGCCCCCCGGCAATTGCGCGCGCATAGCCCATCTGGCGCTCGAGCGCCTCACGATAGTCATCCGGCTCGGATCCGGCTGAAAGAATCATGAAGCGCGAAGCACCGAACGCAAGGGCGCCGAGCATCAGATCGAGCCCGAGCGAAGCGATGTGGAACACCTCGAGCGGAATCACGTTGGCAGGCAAGCCTTTCCCGCGCCGCGCCAGCCGCGCGATCAACTCGCGGCCGTCAGTGGTGTTGTGAAACAACAGGCACGGGTTCTCGCCGCCGGCTTCGCGGTAGGTCTGGAGCACGGTCTTCAGCCGCATTCCCAGGTCGGAGACGCGCGGATACGCATAGGTCATCGCGCCCGAGGGGCACACCGACGCGCAACCGCCGCAGCCCATGCACAAGTGCGGCTCGACCTTGATGCGGTTGGCGTCGAGGTCGCTCGAAATCGCCCGCGTCGAGCAGACGTCGATGCATTTGGTGCAGCCGGTGATTTCCGAGCGCCCGTGCGCGCAAATCTTCTCCCGGTATTCGAAGTACTTCGGCTTCTCGAACTCGCCGACGAACTGCGCCAGCTGCTGCGCGGCGAGCGCCTGCTCGAGCGGATCGCGGCGCGGGGCAAAGTAGCCCTGCGGCGGCTGCGGAAGGTTGATCAGCGGCTCGCGCGACAGGTCGAGCACCATGTCGAAAGCGTCGCTGCGCAGCGTTTCCTTTCGCCCGAAGTCGATCGCACCGACCTCGCCGCAGGCTTTCACGCACTGGCGGTGCGCCTTGCACTTGTCGAGGTCGATCTGATACGAAAAATCGATAGCCTGCTCCGGGCAGGAGCGGATGCAGGCGTTGCAACGCGTGCACACATCGAGGTCGATTGGATTCGCCTGCTCCCACGTAGCCTCGAACGCGCCGAGATAGCCCTTGATCGCAACGGCGCGGCCGGACCACAGCGGGTAGCGCCGCGTGGACGGCAACTCCGCTTGTACCGTGTCGGTTATCAGAACAGAAACGGCGAGCTGGTCGGCGAGCTTCTCCGCCCACTGCAGCGCCGCCGCCCCAGGCCCGACGATCAACAGGCTCCCGTCCGACTTGTACGACACCAGCGGGACCGGCTCGGGTTCGGGCAAATCGGCAAGTGCCAGCAGCGCCGCGATTTTCGGTGTGGCATTTTTCGACTCGGCGGACCAACCCCCGGTCTCCCGGATATTGACGAACTGGATGGCGCCGGTGCCCTTCAGCTCGCCGTGCAGCTCGTCGAACAGCGGTGCTTCCTGAGTGCAGGCGACGACCAGGTCGTTGCCGTTCTTCACCGCAGCCTCGAATGCCGCCAGGTGCCTGCGGCAAAGCTCGGTGTGCACCGTAGGCGTCGTACCGAGCTTCAGCGCGCGCGCCAGTGCCTTGCCATCGAGCGGCATGGTACGGTTGCAGTTACAGATAAGCTTTTCTTTGGCCATCGGGTTTGGCTCGCGCCCGGGGGGCGGCGCGGCAATGGTGCGGGAGAGTAACGAAAAGTGCCGCTTAACGCTACGAATTCTTGCCCGAGTCGGGGGAAATTGCGGGCGCGACCTCCGCCGACCTCACCTCCGCTGCGGGCTGCTCCGCCGCGGGCGGCTCAAGCGCCTTCTTCTCGGCGGCCTTCTGCGCTTCCAGCCGATCGAACTCCTCTTTGTCTTCCCTCGCCCACCGCAAGATGTCCTGCGCCGTCTTCATCCCGGCGAGCATCGCGGGCGGGATCGGCTCGGACTTGCTGTAGTCGTCGATGTAGACGTCGAGCCCGTCCATCACGTTGAAATGCGGATCGCCGAAGAGCTTCTTCAGCGCGGCGCGGCGCACGTCATCGTTGACTTTGGGATGAAAGAAAGCACGGTAATCGGAGTCGGGGGTGAGGCTCTCGATCGGCGGCAATTCCGGCGCCGGGGACTTCGGATCAGGCTCCTGTTTCGTTGGCAGCGGCGCTTCGCGTGCCTCTTCTTTCCTGCGCGACCAGCGCGAGAGGAAAGCTTCGCCGCCTTCCCGTTCCGGTGCTTCGTCAGGTTTGCCCATCACTTGATCCCGTCGCGGTGCGAGCCTACGCCCTTGTCCCGGCTGCTGG
>Ga0307503_10000277_pt1 | contig 11594 bp, 9 predicted proteins | sample 17_S_MG_FD_194514 | JGI IMG/M metagenome (GOLD analysis project Ga0307503, IMG submission 194514) | Soil microbial communities from Populus trichocarpa stands in riparian zone in the Pacific Northwest, United States - 17_S | ecosystem: Environmental > Terrestrial > Soil > Riparian zone > Trees... | reverse complement strand
CGGCCGATCCAAGAAATGCAAAACGCCCTAGCCCAGGGGTTGCCCTGGCTCGAAAAGAGTTTCGGCCGAGCTTACCCAGCGATCAAGACCTCGCAAGGTAGTTTCGGCGTTAATAAAGTCCTGGTTTATCCCCAGGTTTGGCAAGGGGTAAGGGAATTTAAAACGGGGATCTTGCCCCTCGATATGTTTGAGGTCCTGGGCAACGATAACCTTAAAAGTTTTTGTTTTTTCAAGGTCGAGGATCCCGTCAACCTGGTCGAGTTTGTCTTAAATGGTGACTCGGTTTTTCGGGCGACGGTCTCGATCATCTTTTGGTTTAATTTACGGCGGATCGATCCGGCCATCGATTACCCTTTTACCGAGGTCTTAAAGGGCCAGGTTATAAGGATACTCGAGTCGATGACGTTCGCGGCCTGGGGATCCGGCCAGGTCTTGAGGATTTGGGAAGGTCCCGCCAACGTCTTTAGAGGTTACGATATTTCGATCCTCAAGGACCAAGAGCTCGTTTATCCCTGGGGCGGTTTTCGCGTCGAGACCGAGATCACTTACCAGGACGATATCGCGGGTTGTATGCCTGGGGATATCGTCGAGCCCGCCCCGATATGAGCGTCGCCGCCGAGGCCCTGACCTGGGCGACGATCATCGCCCTGGGGGCCGTGACCGTTTACGTCATCCTCGAGAAAAACGGGGCAATCGATTACTTGCAAGCTCACGCGACCCAGATCTTTGGACCTTTTCGCGCCTTGCCCTCTTGCGCGTTTTGCTGTTTTTTCTGGTTGTGTTTTCTTTTGTCGATCCCCTTGGCGATCGCCTCAAATTTATTTTATCTTGCCCTCGCGCTCATCGCGGCGCCATTATCAAAGGCCATTTATGAGAATAATCGAGCTCGCCCATAGCAACGTCGCGGTTTATATCCGCGAGACGCCCCGCGAGTTACCTATCAACCGTTATACCGATTATCAAAAGTATTTAATTCAGGCGGCCGGGATCGGGTCAACGGTCGGCGAGGTCGAGCGCCATTTTAACAAACTTTACTCTTTTTTGTCATCGGGCCAGGTCGAAAACGCCGCCCGCGAGTCTCAAAACTTGCTTTATAATATTCATTTGAATATTAATAAAATCGATATCGACTCTTTTGCCTTTTTGTGCCTGGTCGACTCGATCCAAGAGCCAGGCAAAGAGCCCGAAAAGATCCGCGACTTTTCCGAGTCGGGCCTCTTGCGTTTATGCGAGCGCCTGGGCGGGTATGGTTTGACAAAGGGCCAGGTCCTCGAGATCCTCAGCGAGGTAAAAAAAAAATCGATCGAGGATTAAAAACTTATTTTCCCGAAAAGTTTCCCGACGACTCGCTCAATTATTTCGACCAACTCAGGAGAAAAATAAAATTGCAATGTAAGCAAGTCACCAAGGGCCGCGACGCCCAGGTCGAGCAAATGATCCGATCGATCACGGCCTGGCAATTGGATTTGATCGCGCCGAAAAATTTCGAGACCGCCGACCCTGACAATTACGTCAAGAGGATCGAGCTCAGTTTTGAAAATGTTTGTACGGCCCTCGAGGAACTGGGGGTCAAGGATCCGGCCGAGCTTACCGTTTTTCAGTTTTACAACAAAGTTGTTTACTTTGAGAAAAAGAAGACTAAGCAACAAACCGAGCGGCGTCGGTGAGATAAATTAACGCTTTAAGATCGAGGGGATAAAATCGACGGATAGGGTCGAGATATACGTTTTAATTTAATCCAAAAGATGAGCCCCGCGATCTTTGTCGTTTTCTCTTTGTTGTCCTGGTCCCAGGCCTGGGGGCAAATAAATCAAACGCGCCGCGAGTATCCCCCCCGTTACGTCCCCGAGATCGAGGCGAGGATCTTGCCCCGCCTTATCGTTTGCGATGACCAGACAATCGCCCGCAACGTGATTGCAAACCAATGGAAAACGATCGCGCAACAAGGTGCGACGATCCGCGACTTATCGCAAAGTTTCGAGACCTTAGCGCATACGACTAAAAAATTTGTGATATTTAAAAACCCGATCGCCGACGTCGCGGCAAAATTGGCGCTCGGCCTTTTCCTGACCTGGGGCGTCAATCAATTATAAGTAAATGGCGGACTTAATCGATTACGGTAAACTCTTTAATTTTGGCGACTCGACCCCGATCGACCAGGCAATCGCAAATATCGAGCGCCTGGCGCTGACAATCGAGGACTTGCAAAAGACCTCAGAAAAAAGCGCCGAGGCGTATAGTCACGCGCTCAAGGATATCTCGACAAGCGCCGAGAAACTCGACGGGGATATGGATAACCTCGACGCAACCCTCGAGGAACATCAGCAACTAATAATACAGGCCGCCGCCCAGGCCGAGAAACTCCTGGCGATCCAAGCGCAAACGACAAAGGCAATGCAAGACGAGCAAAAGGCCGCGGCCGAGCTCGAGGCAACGCAAAAGGCGCTCGCCGATGCAAAAAAGAAACTCGGCGAGGAAACGCTCAAAGAGGCCGGATCGATCGCGGCCCTACGCGAGGAACTTAAAAAGGCCGTAAAGGACGCCGAGGCAATGGGCGACGCGACAAGCGAGATCGTCAAAAAAGAGGCCCTCGATCGCGTGAGCGAGTTGAGCAAACAAGTCACGACGGCCGAGTCAGCCCTCAAGGCGGCAAAAAAAGGCGTCGACGTCGCGGCCGGATCTTACAACCACTTGCAACAAGAGGTTGCAAAGGCCAAGGCGCAACTTAAAGCAATGGAGGGCGGGATCGGGTCGTCGAGCGATGAGTTTAAGAACTTACAAAAACAAGTCAAAGACGGGACCGACAAGCTCAAAAAATTCGACGAGGAAATCGGCGACAACCAGCGCAACGTCGGGGGATACGCGGGCGATATCCGCAACGTCCTCGAGGGTTTTAAACAAGTCCCAGGCCTGGCGGGGGCCGCGACTGGCGCCCTTAACCTTTTGAGTAAGACGCCCGTCCTCTTGATTATAACGGCCATCGGCGCCGCCCTGGGCGCTCTTAAAACTTACTTCGAGGGATCGATCGAGGGACAAGACAATTTAAACAAGGTAATGGCCGTCGGGTCCGCCATCTTTGAGACCCTCAAGGACGTCGCCGAGGCCGTCGGCAAGGCAATTTTTGACGCGATCACAAAACCAAAGGAAGCCTTTGCAAGTTTCTTAAAATTTATCGAGCCCGTTACCGACGCGATCGCTGGCGTCTTTGAAAATCCGATCGAGTCGCTCAAGGCGTTCGGCCAGGCGATACTCGACAACGTGATAAACCGATTTAAGGCCGTCGGCCTGGCGATCGAGGCGGTCCAAAAGATCGCGAGCGGTCAGTTTGCCGAGGGTTTTAAACAACTAGGAAACGCGGCAATTCAAGGCGCGACGGGCGTCGAAAACGGGATCGACAAGATCGCCGCGGTCGCCGTCGCCGCATACGACGCGATGAGCGCGGCCGGTAAAAAGGCCGCCGACGAGCTTGCCGCCCGGGTTGCCCTGGGGCAAAAACTGGCCAACCTGGAAAACCAAATCCGCAAGGAAAAAATTGCCGATATCCTCGACGACGCCCAGACCGAGCTCAAGGTTTACAAACTACTCAACAACGCCCAGGACAAGCTCAGGTTTTCGGCCGAGCAACGTTTTGCAGCCCAAAAAGAGGCGGGCCGATTACTCGAGGATCAACTCAAGGGCGACCTTGATTTGATAAACAAAGAGATCGCCGCCCAGAAAATGCGCAACGATCAACAAGGGGTAACTTATGAGCGACTCGAGGCCCTCATAAACCTCGAGGCCCAGGCGGTCGCAATGCAATCGGATTTTGAAAAGGCCCGCAAGAAACGCCAGGCGACCGAGCTCGCCTTGATCCGCGAGATCGAAAAGGAAACCCAGGACCAGATCAACCGCGAGCTTGACGCCCGCCGTCAGCTAAACGAGGCGATCGCCAAGGGTCACGCCGAGGCCAACCAGAAAATGATCGACGACGATCGGACGAGTTACGAGGACCGCGAGGCCTTGATAAACGAAAACGCCGAGATCGCCCTCGACCTGGCAACGGCCAACAATCAAAAAGAGCTCGACCTGGCAAAAAACCAGGCCCTCGAGCGGGTCAACCTATCAAGCGAGCAACTCGAGGCCATTTACAACAATGAGGCCATAAGCATAAACGAGCGGATCGCCCAAGAGCGGACCGCCAAAGAGGCGCTCTTAACAACTGACCAGGCGTATATCGACCAGGTTGCAAGACTAAACGAGCAATTTAAAAACGAGACCATAAGGATCAACGACGAGACGGTCCAAGCAACGGCCGACAACGTTTTTAAACAATGGGCGCGGGACTTTGACGACTTAATGAGTAAGGTCGACGAGTCAAGCGCAACCCAGGCGCTAGGGCTCAACCAGGCCCTTGAGTCGGGCAAAATTGGATACTCAGAATATCAAGACGCCCTCGAGCAAATCCAAGTCGAAAAACAGGCCAAGCAACTCAAAGCGCAACTCGACTATTTAAAGCAACAAGAGGCCGCCCTGGCCGCGGCCGGATTTAATACGACGGCGCTCGCGGCAAAGATCGCCGAGACCGAGCTCGCGATCTCAAACAACAAAAACGCCAAGCTCATCGAGGGCGAGGCGCTCAAAGAGCAAAAACTCAAAGAGCTCAAACAAGTCGCCATCGATACCGCCCTGAGCGTCATCGACTCGGCCAACGAGGCGGCGGATATCAAGCGACAAGAGGAACTGACGCGCCTCGAGGAAAATTACAACAACGAGGTTTTACTCGCTGGCGATAACCTGGCGGCAAAAACTGAGCTCGAAAACGCTTACAAGATCGAAAAAGATAAGCTCGAAAAAGAGCAACGCGCCGCCGATCGAAAACGCGCCGTTTTCCAAAAGGCCGTCGCGATCGTCGAGATTGCAATCAATACCGCCAAGGGTATCGGTATGGCCCTCGGGTCTTTTCCGCCGCCGGTCTCTTTTGTCCTGGCTGCCATTACTGGGGCGATCGGGGCCCTACAAATCGCGGCGGTCTTGTCCAAACCGATACCGGCCTTTGCTGAGGGGACCGAGCACGCCCCGGGCGGCCTGGCCCTTGTAGGGGAAAAGGGCGCCGAGATCGTTGGCGACTCAAAAGGCGCTCGCGTTTACGACCGGCCGAGTCTTGTCAACCTCGAGCGAGGCGCCAGGGTTTACTCGGCCGCCGAGACCGCCAGGATGAGACGCGCCCAGGCGATGAGCGACGGATTAATCGCGGGCTTTGATGACGACGCCCAAAAAATGAGATTTATCAAGGTCGACGTCGAAACTGGGGCGATGACGATGGCCATCAACGGCCGCCTTGACAAAATAAACGAGTCGATCCAAAAACAAAAACCCGCCAACCTCAACCCCAAAGGCCTGGCCCGCGAGATCGCTCACGGTTTTGACTTGTCCGCCTTTATTGCCAACGAGTATAGATGATAAAAATCCAACTTTATCACGCGAGCGCGGGGACCTTAACGGTCACCCCAGACGCCGAGGGGACCGAGGACTTTGAGCAAACCCTCAAACGATCCGAGGCAACCGACGGGATCGTTTACGAGTATAGTCTGGATTTGCAGTTTAATAAAGTATCAAAAGAATATTTGCGAAACGTTTTCGAGGTCTCGGGCGGGATCGAGGCGGTCGTCGTTTGCAATATTTTCGAGTATATGCCCAACGCGTTTAGTTGGGACCAGATCGGGGCGGGGACGATCAAGTTTACAAACTTTGACCTCAGCGCCGAGCGACTCAAAACCTCGATCGAGCAAACCGGCCTCGTAAGGAAAACCTTAAACTCGCTCGACGTCGACGTCGACCTGGCGACTCTTGTCAGCCAGGGCGGGGTCACCTTGCCCCCGACGCCCGTCGTCGATATGCTCTTGCATTCTAAAGTGATTGTAAAAGAGTTTCGAGCGATCCCCAACGAGCTCATTGAGTTTCAGCAAGAAAACGTTTTTGAGCAAACGGGTCTCCCTGGTTTATCAAGTACTTACCGCGAGCGAATTATTTTCGGGAATTTTTCAACGGAAAAGGCCGAGGTCGAGGAACTTGCCGACTCGTTTACCTTGCCCTTTGGCTGGGCGGATACCGGCGCGGGTATGGGTCACGCTTACAGTCCGGCGACTGAGGCGGAAATGATCGCATACCTCGAGACCGAGCTCGGCCATCGTTTTCCTATACATACCGCGGCCGAGGCGGGGATCCTCGACGTAACGGCGACCCTAAAATTTAAAATGGAGATCTCGGCGATCGATATCTCGGGGGACGTGAATTTTTGCGGGACTGGCGCCCTTGGATTAATCGAGATACGGGTCTGGTTTGAGCGACGCAACGCCGCCAACGAGATCCTTGAGATCATCCTGGTCGATGAGTATATAATCCCGCAATGCGGCGAGGCGGGCAACGACGGCAATAATACGGTTGGAACTTTTCAACAAATCGACGTTAGTCAGCTAGGGATAAGCGAGGCGGTCGGCGACAAGGTTTATATTTATCACACCGTCCGAGTTTACGCCGATTACGAAAACGACTCGAGCGGGTCCGAGTCGGTAAGTCATCATTTTAGGATCGAGCCCCAGGACGGTTACGTCATTACTTTTAAAAGCGATACGGTCACGCCGCCGACCAGGGCAAACGCTTACTTGATCTTTGAGGCCCTTAAAAAAATGTTCCAATTTTATACGGATCAACTCGATTGTTTTCGATCCGATTATTTTGGGCGGACTGACTCGTCCCCTAGTTACCCCGTTGACGGCCCGGGATCCTTGCGGACGATCTTATCCGGCGCGGCGATCCGCCAGGTCCCAGACAAGACGACGTTTGTAAATGGCAACGACTTTTTTGGCGGACTTAACGCGATCGATTGCCTGGGGTTTGGTTTTGAGTTTGTCGACGGCCGCCAGGTCGCCAGGGTTGAGCCGATCGAATACTTTTACAACAAGGACCTTTTGATCCTCGACCTGGGGCCGGTCAGTGATTTACATAGGATCGTCGAAACTAAACAGTATTACAACCAGATCGAGAATAATTACGGAAAAATCGACATACAAAAGACAAACGGGATCGACGAGTTTGGAACCCTGAGGCGCTGGAAATTTCCGATAACCCAGTCGGCGGCGAAACTCCTGGCGACAACAAAATATAAAATATCCGGCGCCGAGATCGAGGACCAACGGCGCAAGATTACCTCGACCGAGGACGCCAAAAACGACGACGCAAATTTTTTTATACAAGTCGTAAGACTCGACGCGAGTTTTATCCCCAAGACTGACGAGGGGTATATCTTAATCGAGGGCCTCTTTAGTCCCGAGACGGCGTATAATTTGGACCTCAGCCCGCGGCGTAATCTTGATAACTGGCTCAAGGTCGTCGCGGTATCTCTTTACAAGTCCCCGACAAAGTCGATCGTTTTCTCGAGCGGTGAGGGTAATTATTTTCTCGTCACCCAGAAAACCGGCGAGCCAGCGCCCAAACCTGAGGGCGGCCCAGGCGTAACCGTTGACTTGTCCCAGGTCGCCCCCTTGTATATGCCCGAGCGTTATAAGTTTGCGGTCCCCTTGTCGGCGGCCGATATGCAAATAATTAGACAAAACCCCTACGGTTATTTTATTTTTCAGGAATTTAGAGGCGGGCCCAACCTTGAGGGGTATTTGAGTAAGGTCACGCGCAACGCGAAAAAGAAACTCGGGACGTTTGAGCTCATGAAACTTTTTAGATAATGGCAAAGCTAAAATATTTGTTGCGTTGGGTTGGATCCGGCGGGTTTTCGGCGACCCCTCACGCTGGGGCCTGGTCGCAATATCTCGGCGGCGCCTCAGGGACCCCTCAAACTCGGATTTATCCGATCGCGGGGACGCCCCCGGCCTTTGCGGCGTATCCTCAAAGCATAGGGGGCGCGGCCGCCCCAGGCCTGGCCGACGGGGATTATTACGTCGATTATAAGGACGGCGTCGCGACAAACCAACGCCTCGCCAAGGTCCGCCTTGTCGATTATACGTCGAGTTGTTGGGGCGAGGTCGGCGGCAATTATGTAAACCCGATCTTTGAGTTTATCCGGTTTGAAACTTACGTGCAAGTTACGGCCGGGACCTCGAGCGGCGCGGGTTGCCAGGCGTCAGTCGACGGCGGCCTTACCTGGAAAACTTTAATTTTCGACGGGTTTACCACGGCGGCAAATTGGACCGACGTCGAGCTCGCCGCCCTGGGGATCTCGGGTAATTCGATACCGATCGTCAAAATCAGGCGCAACCAATTACTTAACCGGCGCAATATTTTATCGTTTTCCGATCCGTTCGATATCGATTGGCCGCCCTTTGGTTTTACGCGGGCATACGTGAGCGATACCTCGGGCCTCGCCGTCTCGACGGCCGTTACCTTTTACAACTCAACCCTTTACGGGTCGGGTTTTATAGTCGAGATAAATCCCGGGTCGAGTTTTGTTTTTCAGCATTCATACGTCGGGACGCAAGGCGGCGTTTTTATCGCCGACGCGGTCCCTTGCTCGGCCATCGTCGCCGAGGACGTTTTTATCGGCGAGCCCTCGGTCGCGCCTTTTACCCTGGGCGAGACCCATACCAACGAGACGGCCGCCGAGGCCAACGACGGGACGATCTCGCTTGTCATCGCTGGGGGGTCGGGATCTTTTACGATCCTTTGGACCGACGGATCCGCGGCGACAAATCGGACGGGGTTATCGGCGGGGGTTTACTCGGTCACGGTAACCGACAACGTCAGCGCCCAGGACGAGACGCTCGAGATTACGATCACCGAGCCAGCGCCCGAGCCGATCCCGGCGGGGACTTACCTCGAGGTCCCCAAAATGCAAACCTTGCGTTTTGTCCGCGAGGCGGCCGTCGATAATTGCAATACTTTTCAAGACTTTGATAATACATTATTTTGTAAAATGGTTTTTTTCGGCGTCAAGGTTAGGACGCCGTTTTATCAAAAGGTTTGTAAATGCGATCTTTTCCCGATCCAAATCCATAGTAATTATCCGGCGCATGAGGTTACGATCCGCGACCTGGCGACCGACGTCCTGGTCAAGACCTTGGGGACGCCAACGCTCGAGCAACAACTCACCGGGTTATCCTCATCCTTTGGCATGTATTTTAGCGACTCGAGCGAGGCGGCGGGGGATCCGGCGGGGACCTCAAGAGTCTTTTTTGACTCGGGGACGATCCCGATCGTTGTCAACGTCGGCGATACTTTTACAGTCACCGGCAACCCTGACGGGTACGACGGGACTTACGCGATCGTCGGGATCTCAAACGATCCGTTGCTCGGGGCGCCTTACTTGCTTGTTACCCTGACGTATGACGCGGCGAGCCCGACGAGCTCAGGGACGGCGGCCTTTACGACCAACGTCGTCGACTTTGACGTTTACGAAACGATCTTTAACGCCCAGGACGTCGCCGAGGGTCGTTATTACGTGAGGATACGAGGGGTAAATCTCGACTTGAGTTTTACCGAGTTTGTAAGCGAGCCGATATATCTCAGGACCTTGCACCCTGAGACCCTCTTGATCGAGGCCCGTAATTTTGACAATACCGCCGACGTCGTTTTTACGACCGGGTTTACCGTCCGATTACGCCTCGAGTGCAAACTGCAAAAACCGATAACGGGGCGGCAAGACGAAAATTATCGCGAGTCAAACGGGTCGCCCGTCAAGCTATCAAGCAAACCTCAACGAAAATATAAACTCGAGTATTTTTCTCAACCATTTTACCGCCTCGAGCTCTTGTCGGTCCTTTGGGGTTGGGATCAAGTTCTGGTAAATAAAAAAGAATATCAAAGCGACGAGGGAACGAGCGAGCCAGCAAACCGCGACTTTTTTCTCCTGGCAAACGGCAACGTTACGATTGAGCAAAAGCAATGGTTTACACAATACAACGGCGACGACCTGGGGTCGGTCGATCCTGGTTTTATCTTGACTCAGCATGGATATATACAACGCTCTTAATTAAAATTTATGGCCGATCCAATCATTTTACCCAGCGCCCCGATTATCGCCTTTCAAGAGTATAGCGACCCAAAGGCGGGGGATTATTTGCCGATCGTCGAGGTCGCCAGCGGCAAGACCTTAAAGATCAAAGCTCAATACTTTGGCCAGTCCGCCCCCTCGACGTCTTACAAATGGATCCCCTCGTTTGATTATCCCGTCGACGCGATCGTCGAGCATGAGGGCAAATGGTATAAAAGTTTGCAGACCCCCAACCTGGGGAAAAACCCAAACCTCGAGCCGACTTATTGGGAATTGCAAACCAAGGCGGCGGCGGGTTTTGTTTTCTGGGAGCCTGGCGTCTATACCGGCGAGCCTGTTTTTGTCCTTTATGAGATTGCCCCGGGTGATATACAAATTTTTTATTTGCAAGATCCGACGCGGCCCTATTTGTCCGAGGACTTTGAGGCCGAGCTCATCGCGGGCGATTGGATGCCCATAAGTTACGGGGAAAATCATTTTAAGGGCGCGTTTGCGTCGATCGCCGCCCTTGAGGCCGCGGTCCCGACGGGGATCCCTGGCGATTACGCCCTGGTTGACGCGATCGGTCTCGACGCGATCCTTTACATTTGGGACAATACTGACAGCCTTTGGATCTCGGCGACCCCTGAGGTCGAGCTCGTCAACGTCGACGGCGGCGTCGCCGATAGTATTTATACAAGTATCCCGGGCATGGACGGCGGGATCCCTTAACCTTTAAAATATGGCGATAAAAATCCAAATTCGAGGCGATGACGCGGCGGCCTGGACGGCGGCAAACCCTATCCTCAGCGAGCGCGAGATGGGTATCGAGGTCGATACCAACAAGTTTAAATTTGGCGACGGCGTCACGGCCTGGAACTCGCTCGATTACGCCGTTTTTCGTGATATTACCGTCTTTGATACCCGGGTAATCGCGACGCCATCGGGCGGGGTCCTTACCTTGGATTGCACAAATAATAAACTCGCTTATTTTACTTTTGGCTCGGCGGCGTCGGCGCCCTTTTCGGTCTCGATCCTCAACGCAACAAACCTCTTGCAATTTGACGTCGTGATGATTATAACCGGATCGGTCGCGATCACTATGCCCGCAAATAGTTATATGTATCAAAGCGACAAGGACGGCGGGCGATGGAACGACTCGACCAAAGTCCTGACCCTGGTCGGCCTGACCGCCTCTTATTTTCGCGTAATTTTTACCAAGGTTGGATCGGATTATTTGATCGAGGCCTCGCCAAATTTTGTGTAAATGAATATAACGGTAACCGATACCTTGCACCCTCTTTACAAAGACGTTTTGCGTCGCGGCGCCGCCCTGGGTTACGTGCGCCCAAATTATCGGGGGCAATTGTTACAAAGCGAGCTCGTCAAGGATTTGATTGAGATCAACGCCTGGTCTGAGCTCGATTGCCTTTACGTCCCCGCGATGAAAACGGGGGGCGGCAACGGCGGCCCTTTTGCGATGATTAATTACATAAATCCAACGGGGACCCTGGCGACCCTTGAGGCGTCGGGATCTTTAACGTTTAACGACGAGACGGGGATCAATGGCAACGGGGCGGGCGGGTATGTCGACACAAAATTCAACCCGGTAACCAACGGGGTAAACTATACAACG
>Ga0307503_10000276_pt1 | contig 11663 bp, 13 predicted proteins | sample 17_S_MG_FD_194514 | JGI IMG/M metagenome (GOLD analysis project Ga0307503, IMG submission 194514) | Soil microbial communities from Populus trichocarpa stands in riparian zone in the Pacific Northwest, United States - 17_S | ecosystem: Environmental > Terrestrial > Soil > Riparian zone > Trees... | reverse complement strand
GCCGATGGCGACGCGTCTGAAACGTTCATCTACACCGCGACCGGCTTCCCGCCGGTCACGGTGTTGGGCGTTTTCAGGGATGCGCACACCTACGTCGACGCGCGCACCACGGTCCAGGTGTCGACCGTGCAGCCCACACTCGACCTGATGCGCGCAGATCTGCCGCGCGAGCCGCGCACGAACGACACGGTCGAGAGCGTGGTGCCGCGCTTCCAGGGACGCATCTGGCGCGTCTCCGACTCGCAGCACGACGGCGAAGGGATCTACAAGCTCTTCCTGATCCAGACGCAGGGGCCGACGCCGCCATGAGTCTGCAGCGCCAAGCGATCCTCGAGCACGTGCGCGACCTGCTCTTGATGCGCACCGACGCCGGCGCGAACGTGCACTTGAACAAGGCCGAACCCGACCAGGTCAACGACCTGCCCTCCATCTCGGTCTTCGGCGTGTCCGAGGCGCGCGGCGAGTTTCAGGAGAAGTCTCCGGTGCGCTTCATGCGCATCCTCAAGCTGGTCGCCGAGCTGAAGATCGCCGACCCCTTCTCCGATGACGCGTCGTTCAAACTGAACACGCTGGCCGAGCAGGTCGAGCGCATCATCCTGCGCGACCCCTTGTTGCGCGGCCGCGACAAACAGACGGCGCTCGCCAACGACTGCCGCTTCCAGGGCATGGACCTGGTCATCGACGCGCAGAGCGGTTCGGTGATCGCCGGCCTGGCCGACCAGTTCGAGGTCGACTACCTGTACGAGCCCGAGGAAGAAGCGCCCGCGCAGGTGCGTTCGCTGCTCTCCGTGCACCTCGATTACCCGCTCGCCGAAGACGGCGCCAACGACACGTCAGATGACGTCGCCCTTGTAGGCGGATAGGCTCACAGCCAATGGACGCACTGACCATGCACGTTCGACCCTCGCGCGCGGGCCTGCGCGTGATCGATCCCGCGACGCGCAAGCCGCTGCCCGAAGAAGGCTACGCCGTGCCGGCGAACGGATACTGGCAGCGCCGCGTCCTGCAAGGCGATTGCATCAAGGTCGAGCCCGAGCTCACCGCGCCACAGACGCCCACCACCGATCAGCCCGATCCCGAGAAGCGCAAGTCGAAGAGGTAGCTCATGCCGATCGCATTCAACTCCATCCCGGGCGGCATCCTCGAACCGTTCATCGCGGTCGAGTTCGACAGCTCGCACGCCGAGAGCGGGCCGGCGATCCAGCCCTACAAGGGACTGATCGTTGGCCAGCGACTCGCGTCGGGCACCGCGCCCTTGCTCGCGACGACCACCGACAAGCGCCTGATCACGAGCTACGAACAGGCCTCGGCGGACTTCGGCACGGGTTCGGTAGCCGCACGCATGTGCAAGGCCTGGCTCAACCAGAACCGCGTCACCGAACTGTGGGCGATCGGCGTGGCCGACGCGGGCGGTGCGACGGCCTGGACCCAGCTCTTGACCGTGACGGTCACGACCGCGCTCGCTGGCACGCTCTACCTGCACATCTGCGGCGAGCTCGTCGCGGTCGGCGTCGTCGCCAACGTGACGCAGAACAACCTCGCGATCGCGATCGCAGCCGCGGTCAACGCGTTCGTCGGCCTGCCGGTGACGGCCAGCGCGACGACCAACGTGGTGACTTTCACCGCGCGCAACCTCGGCACCTGCGGCAACTCGATCGACATTCGCCTGAACTACCTGGCGGGCGAGACCACGCCGGGCGGCGTGACGATCGTGATGGCGGCGCCGACCTTGGGTGCGACGGATCCGACCATCGTCGACACGCTGGCCGTGATCGGAGACACCTGGTTTAACCGCATCGTCTCGGGCTGGCGCAACACGTCGGTCGAGAACGCTTGGGCGGCCGAGATGGACGCGCGCTTCGGGCCCCTGCGCCCGATCGACGGGCGCGTGTTCTTCGGAGCCTTCGACACGCACGCGAACCTCGTGACGCTGACGAACGCGAAGAACTCCAAGCACCTGTTGCACTGGGGCGTCTACAAGCCCGCGTCCAACGAGTGGGAGTACGCGGCTGCCACCGCGGGCGCGACTGCGCTGTCGGCCCAAGAGGATCCCGCGCGCCCGCACCAGACCATCCCGCTCGCGGGCATCTACGGCCCGGCCGCGATCGACGAGTTCGACTTCTCGGAGCGCAACATCCTGGTCGACAACGGTTGCGCGACGACGCACGTCGAGAGCGGCGTGGTGCGCATCGGGCGCAGCGTCACGAACTACCAGCGCAGCCAGACCGGCGCGGACGACAGTTCGTACCGCGACCTGACGACGCTCGACACGCTCTCGTATCTGCGCTATTCGCTGCGCCAGCGACTCGCGACCAAGTTCCCTCGCAGCAAGCTCGCCGACGACGGAACGCGCTTCGGCGCGGGTCAAGCGATCGTCACGCCCTCGAGCGCGCGCGGCGAGATCCTGGCCTGGTTCCGCGAGCTCGAGGCGCGCGGGATCGTCGAGGGGTTCGACCAGTTCAAGCGCGACCTGGTGGTCGAGCGCAACGCGTCCGACCCCTCGCGTCTCGACATCCTGGTCCCGTCCAACCTGATCAACGGCCTGATCGTCATGGCCGCGCAGATCCAGTTCCGCCTGTAAGGCGCGAGGAACCTTCATGGCAACGCAAACTGTCGGCGGCGTGATCTCGATCTGGGTGGACTCGGTCAAGATCCGCTGCAAGTCGGGCGCGGAGTGGGAACTCGGCGTGCCCGAGCTGACGCCGGTCGTTGGCGCGGACGAGATGCACGGCAACAAGGAGACGCCCAAGCCCGCGTCGCTGAAGGTGACGACGACGCATGACAACGACGTCGACCTGAAGGCCTTGATCACCAAGCGCAACGTCACCGTGTTCATGGAACTGCCGAACGGACAGGGCGTCGTCTTCAGCGAGGCGAGCGTCGGGCCGGGCGGTCCCTTCACCACCGACGAGGGCGAGATCCCGCTGATGATCTACGCCCCGAGGGCTGAACTCGTCTGATGGAAGAACAACCGAAAGCAGCGCCCGACGACGCACTCGTCATTCCGCTCACCACGCCGGTTTCGATCGGCCCGCAGGTCTTCACCGAGCTGCGATTCCCGCCCAAGCTCAAGGGCAAGCATCTGCGCCGCTTCGGCGCGACCACGACCGGGAGCCTAGACCTCGACCTGTGTTTCAAAGTCGCTGCAGATTGCTGCGGCGTGCCCGACCGCGTGTTCGACGAGATGGACGCGAAAGACGCGGCCGGGATCTACACGGTGATGGTGGGTTTTTTGGCCCGTGCGGGGTTCCTGGGCAGTACCAGTCCTGCCTAGCGTTCCTCGCGTATTTCTATCACTGGCCGCCGTCCGAGCTCTGGCAGCTCGACTTCGACGAAGCCCTGATGTGGGTGACCGAAGCCGAGAAAATCGTCCGCAAGCAGCACAAAACGTAGGCTAGCCGCGTGGTCGCCAAGTTCCCGCTCGCCGTCGTCATCTCGGGCAAGGACGTCTCGCTCGAGTCGACGCTCGGCAGAGCGGACATGCGCTTGCGCGCGACCGCGCAGGTCGCCGGCCAACTCGGCAAGGCGCTGACGCTCGGCGTCTCGTTGCCGCTCGCTGCGATGGGCACGATCGCGGTGCGCACCGGCACGCAGGTCGAGACCAATCTGTTGCAGATCCGCGCAGCGGCGAATCTGACCACGGCGCAGACCGAGGACCTGCACAAGTTCGCGCGCGGTTTCAACGAGATGGGCGTCGGCGTGCGCGAGACCACCGAGGGCATGGTGGCCTTCGCCAAAGCTGGCCTCGACGTCGGTGCGATCAAGAACGTCATGCTCCCGACGATCACGCTCGCCAAGAACGAGACGATGGAGTTCGACCGCGTGTCCGAAGGCCTGGTCGGTGTGATCACCGGCTACCGCAAGCCATTCAGCGACGCCGCGATCGTGGCCGACCAGCTGACGGTGGCGGCGCAGGCGACGACCAACAGCCTCAACGATCTGTTCGAAGCGTTCACGCAAGGCGCGCCGGCCGGAGCGGGATTCAAACAACCGTTCGAAGACACGCTGGCGATGATCGCGCTGATGGGCCAGGCCAACTTCAAGGCCACGCTCGGCGGCACGGCCTACCGCAACGCCTTCTCGCGCTTGGCGAACCAATCGACCGAGACCCAGGAGCGGCTGCAGAAGCTGCTCGGGCCCGACTTCCAGAAGAAGATTACCGACGGCAACGGCAACCTGATCCGCATGGTGGACATCCTGCACCAGCTCGAGAAGGCGGGCGCGGACACCAAGGATATGTTCGCGATCTTCGGCGAGCGCGGCGGCCCGGGCCTCGCGACGCTGATCGGCCAGGGCAACGCCGCGATCGAGGACCTGATCAGCAAGCTGCGCCCGCTGAACGCATCCGGCGAGTCACTGCGCAAGTACCAGGTGACGATGTCGGGCGCCAAGGGCGCGCAGGACCGGCTGATGGCGAGCCTCCAGAACCTCGCAGACTCGGTCGCGCAAAGCGGGCTGCTCGATGCATTCACATCGGTCGTCAAACGGCTCGACGACTGGACGAAGGCGCTCGATTCGCTCTCGCCTGGCGCAAAGCGGTTCAGCTTGTGGGTTGGCGGTTTCGCGATCTTGGCCGGGCCACTGATCTCGTTCATCTCGAAGTCGGTCTACATGTGGCAGACGGCGAAGGCGCTGCGATCAATCGCTGTAGCGACCGAGGCGATCGCGGCTGCCGAGACAGCTGCAGGCACCGCAGCTGCCATCGCCGCGCCCAAGGTGGCGCTGCTCAACACGGAGCTGAAGGGACTGGCTGCGTTCGCGCGCATCCTCGGCTTGCCGATCCTGTTCGCGTTGATCGCGGGCGGCGACAACGAGACCGAACGCAGGTCGCAGCAGGCCGAGGGACTCACGCACGCGCGCCTGAAGGCGATCTCCGAGGAGGCTGGTGCGAGTCCCTACTCTGGATCCTCGCCGATGAACGTGGCCGAGATGCAGGCGCGGATCAGCTACCTGCAATCGCTGGGCTACGGCCACGGCAAGGAGTTCCAGCGCCTCGAGGTGATCTTCAAGAACGCGCCTGCCGGCACGACCGTCAACGCGAGCAAGGCGGACTCGGTCGACGTCGATGTCGGCTACAGCATGGCCACGCCGTAGGATCACGGCATGGCCTGGTCCTTCCGCGCGGCGAGCTTCCGAGGCGTCGAGTTCTTCCTCGACAGCGCCTCGCGCACGGGCGGGCGATCGCTGATCGCGCACGAGATCCCAAGCGGCGCGGGTGAGATTTGGGAAGACACCGGTCCCGAGCAGGACAAGTTCAGCCTGGAGGCCTACATCGTCGCGCCGACCTCGATGTCGGGTCAGTCGATCACGACCCAGCTGGGCACCGGATTCCAAACGCGCGACTCGCGCAACGACTTCATCTACACGCGCCGCGACGCGTTGCTCGCCGCAATCGACAAGCCCGGCCCGGGCGTTTTGATCCACCCGACATGGGGCACGATCTACGCACGCGCGCGGGTCTGGAACATCGCCGACGCCGCGGCCGAGCAGTTCTACATCCGCGTGACGATCGAGTTCGTACGCGATCGCGAGGAGCTCCCGACCGTCGCGGCGCCGGCGCGCTCGAGCGAAGGCGAGGCCGAGTCGCGCAGCCAGAGTCTCGAGACCGCGTCGGGCGACAACGTCACGGCCAACCTGGCGACGAGCTCGGTGGCCGAGACCGCCCGAAACGCGACGTCCAATGAGCTCACGAAGCTCAGCCAGAAGTTGCGCAAGATCAACCACTTCGCGTCGATCGGGCAAGAGGCCGCGACGCTCTCGCGCGATGCGGTGCAGCTGGCGCGCGATGCGAAAGACCTGGCGACCGCGCCGGCCGATCTCGTCTCGCGCGTCGTGACCAGCATCCGCGACGTCGAGCGCGCTGCAGCCGACGCGCTCGGCGCGTTCGCGGCCTACGAATCGCTGCTCGAGATCGTGCCGAGCGTTTGGTCGACCGACCAGGAGAACGCGAACGCGACGATCATCAACTCGCTCACGCGCGCGGGCGCGGTGGGCGGTGCGTTGCGCGCGGCGGTCAACATCGCCTGGGACAGCTACGAGCAGGCGATCGCCGCGCGCGACCGCATGCTGGCGAAGATCGAAGCCTTGGCGCTGGTGGCGTCCGACGACGAATACCAGGCCCTGACGGCGGCGGCTGCCTCGTTCGTTCTGCTCGTCCCGTCCGACGACGAAGCCCTGCCGCGCATAGGAACCTTCACGCCGCCGACCACGATGGCCGCGATCGTGATCGCCTGGCGCCTATACGCCGACCCCAACCGCGACGTCGAAATCATCGACCGCAACGAGATCAAGAACCCCAACTTCGTGCTCGGCGGGCAGCCGCTGCAGGTGCTGGTCGATGCCGAGCGTTGACGACCAGAGCGCACGGCGCGCGCTGTTCCGCACCACCGATCAGCTGCAGATCACGGTCGCCGGGCGCGGTTTCACGACCTGGGAGAACGTCACCGTCGAACGCTCGATCGAGCAAGCCGCGGGCGTGTTTTCGATCAACGCGACGAGCCCAGAACAGATCTCTGCCGGCGCTCGCACGCCGCGCTTCGGCCGCGCGGCGCGCTCGGTGTTGTTCGACGAGCGCATCGGCGTGTTGTTCCAGCTGCCGTTCGGCCCGCAGGATCCGGTCACGGTCAAGGTCGCTGACGAGCTCGTGATCACCGGGCGCGTCGACGCGCTCGAGGCTGCCTTCGACAAGGGATCGGGCACGGTCTTGCGCCTGGGAGGCCGCGACGCAGCCCAGGACCTGGTCGATTGCTCCGCGCTCAACAAGCCCGGGCAGTGGTTCGACGTCACGATCGAGCAGCTGGCAAAGGACATCTGCGCGCCGTTCAACGTGCCCGTTCGCGTGTCGCGATCGACCGGCGATCGCCTGGCGAGCTTCAAGCTGCAGGAGTCCGAGAGTGCGATGACCGCGCTCGAGCGCGCGTGTCGCATGCGCGCGCTGCTCTGCTTCTCCGACGGCGAGGGAGGCCTCGTGATCGAGGCGCCGGGCGCCGGCGGATCCGATGGACCTGGTCGCATCGCCGAGGGCGAGAACGTCGAGAGCGCGCGGCTGTCGCTCAACGAGGCCGACCGCTTCAGCGTGTACTACGTGCGCGGCCAGAGGCCTGGCAGCGCGGCTAGCTACGGCGACGCGGCCGCGCTGATCGAGAGCAACGCGCTCGACGCCGGCGTGCGGCGCTACCGACCGCTCGTGATCCTGGCCGAGGGCGCGGTGACCGACGAAGAGGCCGGCCAGCGCGCGCAGTGGGAGGCGATCGTGCGCGCGACGCGTGCGCACCGGCTGATCGTCACGGTCCCTGGTTGGCGCCGACCGCTCTCCGAACAGGTCTGGCGCCTGAACACGCTGATCCCGGTCGCGATCCCGACGCTGGGCATCTCTGCCGAGCTGCTCGTCGCCGGCGTGACCTTCACCCGCGATCGCAACGATGGCACCAAGACCCAGCTGCTGCTCGCGCGCCCCGACGCCTACATCCCGCAGCCCGAGCTGGAGGGCAAGTCGGCGAAGAACAAGTCCAAGCGATACACGGGCGAAGATCCGCTCGCGCCGCCGGTCGACGAAGAGGACGAAGACTTCGACTTCCGCTAGAGCCATGTTCAACCGCACGCTGCAGCATCTTTCGAACCGGATCCGCTCGCTGGTCGCCAAGGCTCGCGTGCGCGCGGTTCAACAGGGCGCGACCGAGATCCTCCAGCTCGAGACGCCGGGCGGGTTGGTCGACCGCGTCGAGCGCCTGGAGCAGTTCGGGTTCGCCTCGGCCACGCTGCCTGGCGCGGACGCGCTGCGCGTGTACGCCTACGGTGCGAGCGACCACCCGATCGCGACCGTGACCGCCGACGCGCGCTACCGGCCCACCAACTTGGCACCGGGCGACGCGTGCCTCTACAACGCGGCCGGCGATCGCCTGACGCTGAAGGCCTCGCGCGGCCTCGAGGCGAGCGTCAACGGCGCGTCGGTGATCGTGGACGCGACACAGATCAAGCTGCAGATGGGCGCAGTCTCGCTGACGGTGACGAGCGCCGGCGTGACCATCGTCGCGCCGCTCGGCACGACCACCTTCGTCTGAGGCATAGGAATGGATTTCCTATGCGCGCAGGTCGGCGACATCTTGAGCGCGGGCCCGGGCTCCAACATCTTGTCGAGCCTGCAGGCATCGGTGCTGGTCAACGGCATCCCGCTCGCGGTGGTCGGATCGCCCGTGCACGACCACGGCGGCGGCTCCCACAACGCTGCCGTGCTGTCGACCGGGAGTCTCAGCTTCAAGATCAACGGCCTCGCCGTCGCGTTCACAGGCAGTCTGGCGAGCTGCGGCCACGTGGTCGTAGGAACGGCGCCTGTAACCGTGACGGGCTAGGGACGCGCAGCGGGGCGCGCTACGCTTGGCGCCGTGGACGTCGCCGTCGAAATCTCACAGACCGGCCCGGATATCGTGATCGAGAACGGAGACCTGCGCCCCGACCGCGGGCTCCGCACGGCGGCCCTGTTCAGCCTGTTCAGCGACGCGCGGGCCACCGACGAAGAGATCCCGACCGGCGACGACCCGCGCGGCTGGTGGGCGGAAGACGCCTCCCAGCCCTGGGGATCCAAGCTGTGGCTGCTCGCGCGCGCCAAACGCACGGTCGAGACGCTGGAGCTCGCACGCGGCTACGCGCGCGCGGCCTTCGACTGGGCGGTGGCTGCCGGCCTGTGCGAGCGCGTCGACGTCACGACGCAATACGGATCCTCGGGCGAGCTCGAGATCACCATCCGCCCGCAGCGCGGCAGCTCGCGACGCTGGCAACATCTGTGGACGGGCGAGAAGGAACGCATCGCCGAGCTCGACGGCGTGCTGGTGCGAATCCTGCCCGACTAGGAGTCCCATGCCCTTCACGCGACCGACGCTGCAGCAACTGATCACGCGCACCGAAGCGGACCTCGCCGCGCGCCTGGGCCTCGGCCAGCTCGTGCCGCGCGGGTTCTTGAAGGCGATCGCGCGCACGCACGCTGGCATGGTGCACGGACTGTACGGCTACATCGACTGGCAGAGCCTCCAGGTGCTGCCCGACACCGGCGACACCGCGACGCTCGAACGCTGGGCCAACGACCTGGGCGTGCCGCGCAAATCTGCGACGTTCGCGGGCGAGGTGCTGGGCAACGTGACGCTGACCGGCACGAACGGTGTCGACGTCGACGTCGGCGTGATCGTCCAGCGCGCGGACGGCGAACGCTACTCGGTCAAGACGCTCGGCACGATCGCGGCTGGCACGGTCACGGTCCCGGTCGTCGCGCTGGTCGCCGGCCAAAACGGCAATTCGCTCGCGGGCGCGCCGATCACGCTCTCGACGCCGGTCACGGGCGTCAACGCTGCCGGCGTCGTCGGGCCGATCGACATCGTCGGTGGCGCGGACGTCGAAACCGACGAGGAGCTCCTGGTGCGCGTGCTGCAGCGCATGCAGAACCCACCGCAGGGCGGCGCCGAGGCAGACTACGTGCGCTGGGCGCTCGAGGTGCCGGGCGTGACGCGCGCTTGGTGCCTGCGCGAGCACTTCGGCATCGGCACGGTGGGACTGACCTTCGCGGTCGACGACGACCCGAGCGGCCCGATCCCGAGCCCGGCGCAGGTAGCTCTCGTGCAGGCCTACATCGACGACCCGACGCGCCGGCCTGTCCCGGCGACGCTCACCGTGTTCGCGCCTGGCGCGGTCACGGTCAACTTCGTCTTCTCGGCCATCACGCCGGCCACGGCCGAGGTCAAGGCCGCGGTCGAGGTCGCGCTCGCCGACCTGATCCGTCGCGACGGCGCGCCGGGCGACCCGCTGCTGATCAGCCACGTCCGCGAAGCCATCTCCAACGCGCCGGGCGAGAGCGACTACGTGCTCACCACGCCGGCCGGCAACACCGCGATCGCCGCAGGATCGATCCCGGTCATGGGAACGGTCACATGGCCGTAGACGACCTCACGCGTCAGTACGCCGACCAGCTCGAACTGCTGCTGCCGCCTGGGCGGCTCGAGGCCCATCCGGTCGGCCCCAACACGCGCGCGCTGATCGAGGCGATCGCCGAAGAGTTCGCACGCACGCACGAGCGCGTCGTGCAGCTGGCGGCCGAGCAGGCGCCGCGCTCGACCTCGGAGATGATCTCCGACTGGGAGAAGACGCTGGGACTGCCCGACGCCTGCGTTGGCGGTTCCAACTCGATCGACGAACGGCGCGCGCAGATCATGTCCAGGCTCGCCGTGCAGGGCGGCAACTCGCGCGCGGCGACGACCGCGCTGGCGCTCGCGCTTGGCTACCCGATCACGATCGAAGAACACATCGTCTTGCGCGTCGGATTCCGCGTCGGCGATCGCACCTACGGCGTGCTCGGCGGTTGGCCCTGGACCTTCACCGTCCACGCGCCCGTCGCCACCGCGCGGTTCTTCTACGCAGGTTCGAGCGGCGCCGGCGATCCCCTGTCGTCGTTCAGCAACACGCCGCTCGAGTGTTCGATCCAGCGCACGGCCGCCGCGCACGCGCATGTGCTCTTCAGCTACGACCAGGCGCCGTCGCCGGCCGACTACCAGCCCTGGGGCGTGTACGTGATTCCTGAACCGTTGATCCTGCGGCTCGTCTTCCCGACCATCACCCTCATCCTGTAGAGCGAGACCATGCACAAGATCAACAGCGACGGATCGGTTGGTGGCGAGTTTGTCGCAGCCGACGCTGGCCTCGGGCAAGTCGCCACGGAGGTCACCGCTGACTGGCTGAACAGCGTGCAGCGCGAGATCTGCAACGCGGTCACCGGATCCAACCAGACGCTCAATCCCGCCGACGACACGCAGCTGTTGCAGGCGATCCGCAACCTGGCCGGCAGTTCGAACACGCGCAACGTTCTGATCAACGGCGACTTCCGCCTGAACCAGCGCGCAGGGCCGGGCACGATCTCGAACGGCACCGCGATCTACATCCACGATCGCTGGCGTTTCTTCCCGGGCACGGGCAACACCAACACGCTGACCGTCACGAGCACGGGCTACCTGCCGCCCGACCCGATCACCGCGATGCGTTGGTCGCAGACCTCGCAGCTCAACGGCTCGGTCAATCCGCAACTGCAACAGCGCATCGAGAGCATCTACACGCTCTCGGGCGCGCTCGCGACGCTCTCGTTCAAGGTCAAGTGCAACACCGGGCAGTCGACGACGATCACGCCCAAGCTGCGCCAGTTCTACGGCGCGGGCGGCAATGCGGACGTCGTCACGACGGCGAGCGCGGTGAACGTCGGCGACGTCTGGGTGCGCTACTCGGTCACGTTCAACGTGCCGGCCGTCAACACGGGCGGCTCGGGCGTGCAGGCCGGTCACTACCTGGAACTGCAGCTCGAGATCCCCAAAACCTACGCTAGCTTTTTCGACATCAGCGAGATCCAACTCGAGGTCGGCAGCGCGCCGACGTCGTACGAGCGCCTCAACGACACCGTGCTGCTCGCGCTCGCGCGGCGCTACTTCGAGAAGAGCTACATCCCGGGCCACGCACCGGGCACCTCGACCAATAGCAGCCTGTCGGGCGCCTACGCCGAGGTCGCCGAAGTCGTCGGCCTCGCGATCCGGTTCGCGACGCAGAAGATGGCCTCGCCGACGGTGCTCTGGTGGTCGGCCACAGGCACGGCCAACAACATCACCTACAACGGCGCAGATCGCACCGTCACTGGCACG
>Ga0307503_10000275_pt1 | contig 11666 bp, 9 predicted proteins | sample 17_S_MG_FD_194514 | JGI IMG/M metagenome (GOLD analysis project Ga0307503, IMG submission 194514) | Soil microbial communities from Populus trichocarpa stands in riparian zone in the Pacific Northwest, United States - 17_S | ecosystem: Environmental > Terrestrial > Soil > Riparian zone > Trees... | reverse complement strand
GATTACGGGAGTGATGTAAAGGGTCAGGAACTGCGACAGCACAAGGCCCCCGACGACCGCGAGGCCGAGGGGACGGCGTGCGTCTCCGCCCGCACCGAAGGAAAGTGCGATCGGCAGGCTTCCCATGAGGGCGGCGAACGTCGTCATCATGATCGGCCGAAAGCGGATCAGGCAGGCCTGGTAGATGGCCTCGGCGGCGGGCTTGCCCTCCTTGCGCTGCGCCTCGATCGCGAAGTCGATCATCATGATCGCGTTCTTCTTCACGATACCCACCAGCATGATGATGCCGACGAAGGCGTACATGTTGAGCTCGATGTTGAAAGCCCACAGGGTCACCAACGCCCCGAGTCCGGCGGTCGGCAGGCCCGAGAGAATCGTGAGCGGATGAATGAAGCTCTCGTACAGAATGCCGAGTACCAGGTAGATGACCAGAATCGAAAGCACCAGCAGCAGGCCCATGCCGTCCAGCGATGCCTGAAACGCCTGCGCCGTGCCCGTGAATCTCGTGTTCAGCGTCGGCGGCACCTGCAGCTCCAGCGCCGCTTGCTTGATCAGCGCGATCGCCTGGGAGAGCGCCACGTTCTGCTGCAGGTCGAACGAGAAAGTGACGGAGGGCAGCTGGCCGAGATGGCTCACGCTCATCGGGCCGACGCCGTAGGTGAGCTTCGCCACCGCGTTGAGCGGAACCAGCGCCCCGCTCGAGGAACGCACGTAGAGCATCGACAGCGCCTCGGGGTCGCGTTGATACCTCGGCTCGAGTTCGAGAATGACGAAGTACTGGTTGGTAGCGGTGTAGATGTTCGAAACCTGGCGTGAGCCGTATGCGTTGGCGAGCGCCGCTTCGATCTGCTGCGGATTCACGCCCAGCGCCGAGGCCTTCTCGCGGTCGATCTCGACGTTGACTTGCGGCCGGGCGATCTGAAGGTCGCTCGCCACGTCCAGCAGTCCCGGCACGGTCTTGAGCTTCTCATCGATGATCGGCACCCAGTGGTACAACTCCTCGGTGCTCGCGCCCTGGATGACATACTGGTACTGGCTCTTGGTGAGCTGCCCCCCGATGCGGATCGCCGGGACGTTCTGCACGAAGACCTTGACCCCCATCATGTTGGAGAGCTTCGGGCGCAGGCCCCGAACCACCTCGTCGGCCGATTTGCGCTCCGAGCGCGGCTTCAAAGTCATGGTGGCGCGGCCGACGTTGAGCGAAGGGTTGAACGAGGTCGCGCCCAGGAATCCGGTCACGGACTCGATGTTGGGATCGGCGCGCAGGACCGCCAGCACGCTGCGCTGGTAGGTCACCATGGCGTCGAAGGAGATGTCCTGGGGCGCCTCGATGAAGCAGAACAGCTGTCCGGCGTCTTCGCTCGGGAGGAATCCCTTGGGCATCTTCGCGTAGAGCCAGCCCGTGGCGACGATGATGGCGAGGAACACCCCCATCGCGAATCTCTGGCGCTCGAGTGCCCAGGTGAGGCTCGCGCCGTACGCGTCCCTCACCGCGTCGAACGCCCGCTCGCTCGCGAGAAACAGCCTGCCATGCTTGACTTCTCCGTGCGGCTTGAGGATGCGGCTGCACATCATCGGTGTCAGCGTGAGCGAGACGAATCCCGAGATCAGCACTGCGACAATGATGGTCACGGCGAATTCGTGCAGCAGCCGTCCCAGGATGCCGCCCATGAAGAGCACCGGGATGAACACCGCCGCGAGCGAAATCGTCATCGACAGGATCGTGAAGGCGACTTCCTTCGAGCCGTCGAACGTCGCCTGCAGCGGGCTCTTTCCCATCTCGATGTGGCGCGAGATGTTCTCCAGCATCACGATTGCGTCGTCCACGACGAAGCCCACGCACAAAGTCAGCGCCATGAGCGAGATGTTGTCCAGGCTGTAGCCGAACAGGTACATCACCGAGAACGTGCCGATAATCGCCATCGGGAGGGCAACGGTCGGGATTATGGTGGCCGGAATGTTGCGCAGGAACATGAAGATCACCATCACGACCAGGGCGAGCGCCAGGATCAGGGAGAAGCGCACGTCCTCAACCGATTCCCGGATGGTGTTGGACCGGTCGTACATCACGTTGATGCTGATCCCGGAAGGGACTTCGGCGCGGAACGTCGGCAGCAGCTTCTTGACGGAGTCCACGACCTCGATGGTGTTGGTGCCCGGCTGCCGGTAGATCGCGAGTATGATGCCGCGCTGATCCTTGAACCACGCGGCGACCTTGTCGTTCTCCACGCTGTCGATGACCCGGCCGAGCTCGCCCAGGCGCACCGGCGCGCCGTTGCGGTACGTGACGATGACGGGCCGAAAGGCGGCGGCATTGTAGAGCTGGCCGGTCGCCTGCACGGCGAACATTCGGTCCTTGCCGTAGAGGGTGCCGGTGGGCAGGTTGACGTTCGCGTTGGCGACCGCCTGTTCGACTTCATTGATCCCGACGCCGCGAGCGGCGAGCGCGTTGGGATCGACCTGCACCCGCACCGCGTATTTCTGCTGCCCCTGCACCTGAACCTGGGCCACCCCCGAGATCGTCGAGATGCGCTGCGCGAGAAAGGTTTCCGCGTACTCGTCGACCGTCGACAGAGGGAGGGTTTCCGACGTGAGCGTGAGATAGTAGACCGGGAAGTCCGCCGGGTTGACCTTGCGAAACGACGGTGGCGAGGGCATGTTCGCCGGCAGCTGCTTTGCCGCGGCCGCGATCGCCGAATTTACGTCCTGCGCGGCGGCGTCGATGTCGCGATCGAGAGCAAATTGAATGGTGATGGTGCAGATGCCCTGGCCGCTGAGCGAGGTCATCTGGTCGATGCCGGCGATCGTCGAGAACTGCTTCTCGAGCGGCGTTGCGACGGCTGCAGCCATGGTCTCCGGGCTCGCCCCGGGGAGCTGAGCGGAAACCTGGATGGTGGGGAAATCGACGTTGGGCAGTGACGAGACCGGCAGCAGCCGATAGCTTGCCAGCCCGAAGATCAGGATTCCCGCCATGACCAGTATGGTCATGACGGGGCGGCGGACGAAGAGTTCCGACAGGTTCACGGCCGGGATCTACGACTTGACGACGACCTTCGCTCCAGCGCCCAGACGCAGCTGGCCCTGCGTCACGACCTGCTCGCCTTTTGCCAGACCGCTTGCAATCACTGAATTGTCGCCCTCGGTGCGTGCGACCGTGACCTTGCGTAATTCGGTGGTCATGTCGGGCTTGACCACGAACACGTACTGACCGCTCGGGCCCGTCTGCACCGATCTGGATGGCACGACGATGGCGTCCTTCTGGTCGTACAGCGTGATCCTCACGTTGACGAACTGGCCGGGCCAAAGCACGTTTTCGCTGTTCTTGAACTGCGCCCGCAGCTTGATCGTGCCGGTGCTTGAATCGACCGCATTGTCGACGAATACCAGCGCTCCGGAGGACGAGGGTTTGTCCGAGCCCGGGGCGAGGGCCTCGACCGCGAGCGGACCCGAGGACATGTAGCCTCGAACGGCAAGGAGCTGCTGCTCCGGCACGGAGAAATTCACGTAGATCGGGTGGACCTGGTTGATCACGACCAGCGGGAGGGGATCGCTCACCCTGACCAGGTTCCCCAGCTGGATCTGGATTTTTCCGGGATAGCCCTCGATCGGCGAGCGGATCGTGCAGTACTCGAGGTTCAACTTCGCGTTGTCGAGAGCGGCGCCGCTTCCCTGAGCCACGGCTTCGGCGGTGTCGGCGTTGGTACGGATTTGCGCGTAGGCCTCCTTCGACACGAAATTCTTTTCGAGCAGGTCTTTATAGCGGCGCTCTTGCGAGCGTGCCTGGTCCTTTTGCGCCGTGTCACGCAGGAAGTTGGCCTGGGCCTGGCGCAAGGCGGCCTCGTAGGCCCGCGCATCGATATTGAAGAGCACGTGGCCCCGCGGAACGGGCTCGCCTTCCTTGAAACCGACTTGGACGATCTGTCCGTCGACACGGGCCTTGACCGACACGGTGGCGTAGGCCTCGACGTTGCCGATCGCCAGGAGCCGGAAGGGCACGGCCTCCTGCCGCACCGTTGCAACCGTGACGGGAATCGCCGGAGGCCCCTTGGGCGTCTTGCGCTCGTTGGCACGTATCTCGGCACCGAAGTACGTGAGCAGCACAATCGCGACCACGAGCATGCCTACGCCGCCGAGCACCATCCAGCGTTTTTGGGTGCTTTGCGCCGGCAAGCGCGGTGACATAAGAGAAGACATGGCCGAGCTAACGGGAAAAACGCGTAGCGTATTCCATCACGCCCGCGGATTCGACTTGGACCTGCCGCCGATTTTCGCGTTCATCGATTTTCCCTCCTCAACGTAACCTCCCCGATGCTCTAGGGAACACACAAATTTACGGCAAAAGACGTTCCGACGCAAAGAGGCTTTCGGTGCGCTCGCGCTCCCGAACCAGCCATGGGTTTGCACCGTCCACCAGGACTTCGGGAGGACGCGTCCGGGAATTGTAATTCGAGCTCATGCTCATGCCATAAGCGCCGGCGGACATGATCGCGAGAAGGTCACCTGGCGCGACAGCAAGGGTGCGCTCCTTCGCGAGGAAATCCGCCGATTCGCACACCGGGCCGACGACGTCGTAGAGCCGCGCGCCTGCCTCGCGCTGCGTGACCGGCAGCACGTCGTGCCAGGCGTCGTAAAGGGCCGGGCGGATGAGATCGTTCATCGCAGCATCGACGACCACGAAATTCTTCGCCTCACCGTGCTTGAGATACTCGACGCGCGTCAGAAGAACTCCGGTGTTGCCCACGAGCGAGCGACCGGGTTCGAACAGCAAGCGGAGCTTGCGGCGCCCGAGGCGCTGGAAGATCTGCCCCAGGTAGTCCTTCAACTCGGGCGGCTTCTCGTCACGGTAGCGGATGCCGAGGCCTCCACCGAGGTCCAGGTGATCGAGATGCACTCCGGTTGCGTCCAGCGCGTCGATGAACTCAAGCAGCTTTTCGAGCGCGGCAACGAACGGCGCGATTTCCGTGATCTGCGATCCGATATGCACGTCGATCCCCGAGACGCGGATGCCAGGAAGCTTCGCTGCCCTGCGGTAGAGGGGCGCCGCCGCGTCGTACGCGATGCCGAACTTACTCTCTCGCAGACCGGTGGCGATGTATGGATGTGTCCTGGGGTCGACGTCGGGATTCACGCGCAGGGACACCGACGCCGTTTTCTTCATGCCGGCGGCGATCGAAGCGAGCCGATCAAGCTCCCCCTCGGATTCGACGTTGAAGCACATGACGCCAGCTTCGAGTGCGTCGCGCAACTCGGTTTCGCTCTTCCCGACACCCGAAAACACAATCTTGTCGGCGCCGCCGCCCGCGGCGAGGACGCGCGCCAGCTCGCCGCCGGAGACGATGTCGAATCCCGAGCCGAGCCGCGCGAGCAGATTCAGGACCGCGAGGTTGGAGTTGGCTTTGACCGAATAGCAGATGAGAACATCGTGCCCCGAGCAGGCTTCGCTGAAGTCGCGATAGCCATGCTCTATTGCCGCGCGCGAATAGACGAAGGCGGGGGTGCCGTACTGTCTCGCTATGTCGGGGAGAGGCACGTTCTCCGCGCACAACGTGCCGTCCCGGTACGGAAAAAAATTCACTGGCGCGGAGTGGTTTTGCTATTCTGCTGCGGGTCTCGTTCCGGCGAGGGGAGATAGAGGGCGCCCTTGTTGCCGCAGGCCGATAGGGCGATGAGAACGAGCAAGAGACCAACGACGCGGTGCATGGCGGTACCGATACTGGTACTTCGTGCTAGTTTAACACGCGATGACTCCGAGCGAGTTCGACAGCCTGGCCGACGCGATGCTGGAGAGGATCGCTCGAGCGGTGGAAGAGAGCGGAGCGGATTGCGACTGCGAGCCCAAAGGTTCTGGAGTGCTCGAGCTCGAGTTCGCCGATGGGACGCGCATCGTCGTGAATCGACATTCGGCGGCGCAGCAAATCTGGGTGGCGGCCAAGTCCGGCGGCTACCATTTTCGTTTCGACGGCTCGGCCTGGGTGGACACGCGCGACCAGCGCGAGCTGCTCGCGGCCCTGTCGGGGCTCATCACCGAACAGTCCGGCACCGCCGTCGCGCTGCGCTAGCCCGCATCGCGGCCGGCTAGAACAGCTGGTTCCTGACGTCTTCTGCCGTGCGAACGCCGGAGTCGGCCGGACCCTCGGCGGCGGGCACGCTCTCGCGGAAGAACATCTCGGGTCTCCCGTCAGGCGATTGCAGCCCGTTCTCGTTGACCTTGGCGATGACGATGCCCTCAGGGCTGCGCTGGAACATTTCCGGAACACCCTTCATAACCTTACTCATGTAGCTTATCCAGATCGGGAGTGCCGTCACCGAGCCGGTTTCTCCGGGACCGAGCTTCTTGGGCTGGTCGAAACCCACCCACGCGATACTTACGAGCGTGGGCTGATAACCGTTGAACCACGCGTCCACGTAGTCGTTGGTTGTGCCGGTCTTTCCGGCCAGGTCCTGTCGTTGCAGCGACATGGCGCGCGCCGCCGTTCCGTAGCGCACTACGTCGTGCATCATGCTGTCCATGATGAACGCGTTTCGGGCGTCTATGACCCGCAGCGACTCGTCCCCGGCGCGAACGGGCTCGGCTTGCGCGAGCACGTTGCCCCGATCGTCGACGATCTTCTGAATCACGTACGGCTCGGTCCGATATCCACCCGTGGCGAATACCGAGAATGCGCGCGCCATCTGAAGGGGCGTGGCCGCGCCCGACCCGAGCGCCATGGTCAGGTAGGGAGGATGGCGGTCCGCGTCGAAACCGAAACGTGTGATGTAGTCCTGGGCATATTGAGGCCCGATCGCCTGAAGCACGCGGATCGACACCATGTTCTTCGACTTGGCGAGGGCCATGCGCAGACTCATGGGGCCTTCGTACCTGCCGTCATAGTTCTTCGGTTCCCACACCTGCCCTCCGGTGAGCGCCGCGTCGACGACAACCGGCGCATCGTTGACCACGGTGGCCGGCGTGAAGCCTTTCTCCAGGGCAGAAGAGTAGATGAACGGTTTGATGCCCGAGCCCGCTTGGCGGTAGGCCTGCGTGACGTGGTTGAACTGGTTGCGGCTAAAGTCGAATCCGCCGACGAGCGAGCGCACGGCGCCGTTCTGCGGGTTTACCGAAATGAACGCTCCCTCGGCGTCCGGCAGCTGGACGACCTGCCAATTCTCTTTCTCGTCTTTCTGGATGCGTACGATGGCGCCCGGACGTATCCTCCGCGTGAGCGGGGTCCGCGGATCGAGCATGCGCTCGGCAAACTGGAGGCCCTCCCCCGAGATAGTGATCGTCTCGCCGCCACGCCGGTATACGGCCACGCGCTTCGGAGCCGCCTCGAGAACGAGCGCGGCGAGCAGGTCATCGCTGTCGGGATGGTCCTGCAGTGCCTCCTCGTAGTCTTCCTCGCTTGCGTCCTTGATATCGACGAACCCCTCCGGGCCGCGGTATCCGTGCCGCTTGTCATATTCGAGCAGGCCTTGGCGAAGAGCAGCGTAGGCGGCCACCTGGTCGGCCCGGGTCACGGTCGTATACACGCGAAACCCGCGCGAATACACATCCTCGGGGTAGCGCTCGTAGATGACCTGGCGAACCATCTCGGCGACGAACTCGGCGTGGATTTCATACTCGGTCGCAGATTCGCGTTTTACGACGATGGGTGCCGCCTGCGCTTCCTCGTACTGCGCCTCGTCGAGCAGGGCGAGGTCGCGCATGCGCCGCAGCACGTAGAGCTGGCGCTGCTTGGCGCGCTTGGGGTTGATGACGGGATTGAACGAGGAAGGGGCCTTGGGCAGTCCGGCCAGCATCGCGATCTCCGCGGCATTGAGCTGGGGCAGGGTCTTGCCGAAGTACACCAGGGCCGCCGCGCCGAATCCGTAGGCCCGCTGGCCCAGGTAGATCTGGTTGATGTAGATTTCGAGGATCTGGTCCTTGGAGAGGCTGTTTTCGATCTTGAAGGCGAGCAGCGCTTCGTAGAGCTTCCGCGTAAGCGTCTTCTCTCTGGAAAGGAAGAAAGTTCGGGCGACCTGCATGGTGATCGTGGAGGCGCCCTGGGTCTTGCCGCCGGTCAGCAGGTTCGAGTAGGCCGCGCGCAGCACGCCGTGGTAATCCACGCCGGTGTGCTGATAGAAGCGCTCGTCCTCCGCGGCGAGGATCGCCTGCTTCATCAGGTCGGGAACCTCGTCGATGCTCACGACCGAGCGGCGCTCCTCGCCGAACTCGCCGATCAGCACGCCGTCGGCCGTGTAGACCCGCAGCGGAATCTTGGGCTGGTACCCGGTGAGGGCCTCGATGGAAGGCAGGTTCGGGTAGGCAACCAAAACCACGAAGCCGACGAGCGCCAGACCCGCTACTCCCAACCCGGCGAGCGCCAGCGCCGGGAAGGCAAACCATCTAAGCCGCATCCAGGATACGTCCGGTAAAAGGTCCATCATTATAGGCAGTAGAGCGATCCAGCCGCAGTAGGTTCAGGCTAAGCCGTTAATATCTAGCGAAATATTTACTTTACAGGGTGGGGGGTTGTTGCTAGCATTTAAGGTAAATTATACTAATCGGTCCTAAACGGCCATACCTGAAGGGGAAATCCAGGTTGGAGCTGAACCTTAACTGGGATATTTTCAAGCCGAAAGCGCCGCCGCTTTTCGGGATGGATATCTCGTCGTCCTCCGTCAAGCTCGTCGAACTCGCCGATGCGGGCAAGGGAAGCCCGCGCGTTGATCGTTACGCCATCGAGGCGCTGCCGAAGGATGCCGTGCTGGACGGAAACATTACCAACCTCGACGCCGTGGTCGACGCGGTCCAGCGCGGGTGGAAGCGCATGGGTACCCGGACGAAGAACGTCGCGCTCGCCCTGCCGACGGCTGCGGTAATCACCAAGAAGATCATCGTTCCCGCGGGATTGCGGGACGAGGAAATGGAAGTCCAGGTCGAGACCGAAGCCAACCAGTACATCCCGTTCGCGCTGGAGGAGGTCAATCTGGACTTTCAGGTCCTGGGCCCCTCGCCGTCGGGGCCTGAAGAAGTCGAAGTACTGCTCGCCGCCTCGCGCAAGGAAAAAGTCGAGGATCGCGTCGCCGTGGCCGAAGCCTCGGGGCTCAAGGCTATCGTCATGGATGTCGAGTCCTACGCCATCCAGGCCTCGTTCGAGCTGATTCAACGGCAGTTTCCAGACCAGGGCAAAGACCAGAACATTTTCCTCGTCGATCTGGGCGCCAACGTCATGAACATCACGGTTCTGCGCAATGACCAGACCGTGTATACGCGCGAACAGGCCTTCGGCGGCAGCCAACTCACCCAGGACATCATGCGTGTCTACGGGATGAGCCAGGAGGAAGCCGAGGCGGCGAAGCGTTCGGGCGGACTGCCCGAGAACTACGAATCCGAGGTCCTGAGGCCTTTCATGGAGAACGCCGCGCTCGAGATGCAGCGGGCGATGCAGTTTTTCTTTACCTCGACGCAGTACACCTCGGTTGAGCACGTCCTGCTCACCGGCGGCTCTGCGGTGATCCCCGCGCTCGATGAGATGGTGCAAAGCCGCACCCAGATCAACACGCTGGTTGCCAACCCGTTTGCGAGCATGGCCATTTCTCCGCGTGTTCCCCTGAAGAAGCTGGTTGCAGACGCCCCATCCCTGATGGTGGCGTGCGGTCTCGCCATGCGGAGATTCGATCCGTGATTCGCATCAACCTGCTCCCTTGGCGTGAGGCACGCCGCAAGGGCCAGCGCCAGCACTTGGGTGTGCTGGGGGGCATGGTGGCCGTGCTCGGGCTTCTGATCGTCGGGGCGGTACACCTGACGATCGCCGGATACATCGCGGTGCAGAGCGACCGGAACGACTTCCTGAAAAAAGAGAATATCCGGCTCGACAAGGAAATCGAGGAGATCAAGAAGCTCAAGACGGAGATAGCCGCCTTGCTCGCGCGTAAGCAGATCATCGAGCGCCTTCAGACCGATCGCGCCCAGGCGGTCTACCTCCTGCAGGAGTTGGTGCAGCAGGTGCCCGACGGCGTCTACCTCAAGTCGATCAGGCAGACCAATCTGAAAGTCAACCTGACCGGCTACTCGCAGTCGAACGCGCGCGTGTCGACGCTGATGCGGAATTTCTCGGGCTCCCCGTACCTCGAGAACCCGGAGCTGATCGAGATCAAGTCGGCGACCGTCAGTAACAAGCGCGTATCCGAATTCAACATGAACGTCAGCCTCAAGCGGCTGGGGGGCGAGGAAGCAGGCAAGGCGGGCAAGGCTGCGCCCAAGGCGCCCGCGGGCAAGGGCTGATCCGATGAAGAAATTCCTCGATCAATTCAGGAACCTCAACACCCGCGACCCCGGCGCCTGGCCGCCCGCGCCCAAGGCGCTGCTGCTGGTGGGGCTGCTGATCGGCATCGTGGCCATGGGCTACTTCTTTGACTGGCAGGACGAACTAGACTCGCTGGATGCCGGGCGCCAGCAGGAAGTGAAGCTCAAGGACGAGTATGTCGCAAAGCAGCAGCAGGCGATCAATCTCGATCTCTATCGCCAGCAATTGCGCGAGATCGACAGTTCGTTCGGCGCCTTGCTGAGGCAGCTTCCCAACCGCTCGCAAATGGATGCTCTGCTGGTCGACATCAACCAGGCGGGGCTCGGCCGCGGCCTGCAGTTCGATCTGTTCAAGCCTGCGCCCCAGGAGACCAAGAAGGAGTTCTACGCCGAGCTCCCGGTCACGCTCAAGCTCAACGGCAGCTACCACGACATGGGGCAGTTCGCGAGCGACATCGGACAGCTCTCGCGCATCGTCACGCTGAACGACATCGCGCTGACTGGCGGGAAAGACGGTTCGCTGGTCATGGATGTCACCGCGAAGACGTTCCGATACCTCGACGATGAAGAGGTCGCCGCCCAGAACAGAGCCGCGAAGGGCGCCAAGGCAGGCAAGAAATGAAAGCCCTCGTCGTCGCAGTGCTGGCATTGCTCCTTGCAGCCTGCACGGGGGAAGAGTTCGGCGACCTGAAAGCCGAGCTGAAGGAAAAAACCAAGGACATGCGCGGGAGGATCGAGCCGCTGCCGGTGGTGAGACCCTACGAACCCGTGCCGTACAAGGTTTTCGATCAACCTGATCCTTTCAGCACCGCAAAGATCGAGCTGGTCACGAAATCGGCGGGCGCCGGAGGGGGGGGCGGCCTCAAGCCCGACCTCAACCGGCCCAAGGAGCCGCTCGAGGCGTATCCGCTCGAGTCGCTGAAGATGGTCGGTGTGCTGCAGCAGAGGAAAAATAACTTCGCGCTGGTCAAGGCCGATACCGGCCTGTACCGCGTCAGCGTCGGTAACTACATGGGGCAGAATTTCGGGCTGGTCACGGCAATCACCGACAGCGCGATCCAATTGCGAGAGCTAATTCAGGATGCAGTGGGCGACTGGACTGAGCGCCAAAGCACCCTGCAACTGCAGGAAGTCGGAGGAGGCAGATAATGAAAAACGTGCTCGTGCGCAGGCTCATTCAAGCGGTGATTTGTCCCCTCGGTCTGCTCATTCTCGCGCCAATCGCCTGGGCGCAGCAGAACAGCATTGAAACCTTCGACGTCACGCAGTCAGGCGGCCAGGTCCTGGTGCGCGTCAATCTCAAGGGCCCGATTGCCGCGGCCCCGGGGAGTTTTACCATTGCCAATCCCGCTCGGATCGCGTTCGATTTCGCCGATACGACGAACGGCTTGGGGCGCAA
>Ga0307503_10000274_pt1 | contig 11696 bp, 7 predicted proteins | sample 17_S_MG_FD_194514 | JGI IMG/M metagenome (GOLD analysis project Ga0307503, IMG submission 194514) | Soil microbial communities from Populus trichocarpa stands in riparian zone in the Pacific Northwest, United States - 17_S | ecosystem: Environmental > Terrestrial > Soil > Riparian zone > Trees... | reverse complement strand
GCGGAAGATATCAGGATCGGTGCCGCGGAAGGCTCATCCGGCGGCAGGGAGACGATCACACGCGATCGCGCGCCCGTGCCGCGAAACCGCGGCGGCGGCGTGGAAGAGCGCGGGTGAATATCGTCGTCATGGCGGGGCTATAGACGCCGCGCCTGGGCTGCGTCAAGCATTCGCTCCGCGCACCCGGTCTGCGTTCCGGCGGCGTCAAACACGGTTGCCCTGGACGTCAGCGCCGGCGCTACTCGAGCGGCGGCAAGGTCCGCAGCCAGGCGACGATGGCGTCGATGTCGGTGTCCTTCATCTTCTTGAAGTAAATCTGGCGCGCCATCGGCTGCTTGAGCGCGCGGCCGTCATGGCCGATCCCTTCCGTCAGGGTCCGTTTGATCTGGGCATCGCTCCAGGCGCCGATACCCTTGGTCGGATGCGAGGTGATGTTGACGACGACCGCCTGCCCGAACGGCCCGGTCATGACGTGGCCGCCCTTGCCGAAGGAGTCCCTGTAGCCCGGCGTGCCGTCCGGGTGCCGCGCATGGCACTCCATGCAGTGCGCAATGGTCGCGAGGTAGAAGCCGCGCTTGACCGGGTCGGCGAGGGCCTCGTCGCTGAACGGCTCCGCCGCGCCCGGGATGGTCTCATAGTGCATCGCTGCCTTGTAGACCGGCTGCTGTACCTCGTTGCGCACCGGCGCGACCGAGCGCACATAGGCGGCGACCGCATCGAGATCGCCCGGCGTAAGGATCTTGTAGAATCCGAACGGCATCTGCGGGGCCACGTGGACCCCGCTCGGACGGATACCGTCCCGCAACAGGCGCTTGAGGTCGGCTTCGCTCCAGCTGCCGATCCCGGTGTCGCGGTCAGGCGTGATGTTGGAGCCCTTGACCGTGTAGGCCGCCTCGTCCCAGGTCTGCGACCCGCCGGAGAACCGCTTCTCCATCACGAAGCCGGCCGGCGTGCGCGGAGTGTGACAGCCGTCGCATGCCATCACCGCATTGACGAGATAGCTGCCGCGCTCGAGCGGCGTTTCCGCATTCGCGCCGGCGACGGCAGCGACCAGCGCCGCCGTGGAGATGATCACAAGGCGAAGCATCGGTGAGCCCCCATTTGATCGCGGGTGACGGTGACGTCTTGCTCGCGCCGTTCTGGGCGCGAGCGCAGTGACGGTGCGCGGCCCCAAGGGGTTGCGCCAGGTCAGATGGTCGGATTCCAGGGCACCGCAATCTCGCGATAGCCGGATCCGCTCTTCTCCACATAGGCGAGCGACGGGAACGGATAGTGGAAGCCCTGCACCAGCATCTTCTCCGCCACCAGCATGTCGTAGACCTTGCGGCGGGTCGCTTCCGCCATGACCGGGTCCTGGTCGTAGAAGGCGTGCCAGCCGGGATTGCGCGCGAACAGGAACGGCACGTGGGTGACATCGGCCTGGACGTAGACCTTGCTCGAGCCTGAAGCCACGATGTGGGAATTGTGGCCGGCGGAATGCCCGGGCGTGCCCACGGCGGTGATGCCGGGGACAACCTCCTTGCCTTCGTCGTAGGTGCGCAAGCGCTTCATCACCTCGCCGGAGAACACCCGGCGATTGTTCTTGAACAGACCTTCCATGCGTCCCTTGGGCGCGCGGCTCATCTCGCCGTCGTCCATCCAGAACTTGTGCTCGCCCGCCGGCACCAGAATTTCGGCGTTCGCGAAGGCCAGCGAACCGTCGGCCTTCAACAGGCCATTCACGTGATCGCCGTGATAGTGCGAGATGATGACGGTATCGATCGCCTTGGGGTCGATGCCGGCGGCAGCCATATTGGTCATCAACTGGCCGCTCGATCCTTTGGTCGACTGGAACGCGGCCTCGCCCGTGCCGGTATCGATGAGCACAAGGTTTTGGCCAGTGTTGACGACGATCGGGTTGTACGGACCAATGAAAACGTCCGGCTCCATGTGGAGCGCGAGCAGCGCCGCGTTGACCTCCTCCTTCTTGACGTTGCGGACGAGATCGTCCGGCAGCTTGAAGCGGTTGACACCGTCGGTGACCACCGTGATCTCGAAATTCCCGACCTTGTAGCGGTACCAGCCCGGCACCTGCGTGCCGGCCGGTGGCGCCGCGGCGAACGCCGCCCAGGGCGCGGCAAGCGGAGCGATGGCGGCAGCGGCGGCGGCACCGGACAGCATGGTGCGGCGAGTCAGTTCTGACATGGCGTTCTCCCTCGTGCGTGCTGTTCTGCGGATCCGGAACTTCGGTCGGAGCCGAGATCTCTGTTTGACCCCGAGATTTCTCGCGGACCCGGGTTGGCAAATGCGGGCTTGATTTTAGCGCGGATCGGGAACGATGAGAACAGGCCGCCGGCACCCGCGGCCGGGGACCGTTATTTCGCCACGGCGCAAATGCACCGACTGGCGCGCGGCGCAAAAATCACCCACCGTGCGGCCGCCGCACCAGCGTGCGAACTTCGGAATCGGGACACTCGTTATGGGACTATCCGACCTGCCGGCGAACGACGCGATGGCGCACACGACATCTGGACGTCACCTGCTGCTCCTGCTCGCAACGTTCACGGCGGCCATCTTCGTCAGCGCTGCGCTGCTGTTCATGGTGCAGCCGATGTTCACCAAGATGGTGCTGCCGCGCCTGGGCGGCGCACCGTCGGTGTGGTCGGTGGCGATCGTGTTCTTCCAGGGCGCGTTGCTGGCGGGCTATGCCTACGCCCACTGGCTCACGCGCTACGCGCCGGGCCGCGCGTCGATCGTCGTCCATCTCGTGGTGACGGTTGCCGCCGTGTTCGCGCTGCCGCTGTCGATCGCGGCCGGCTGGGCGCGGCCGCCGGAGTCCGGAGAGACGCTATGGCTGATGGGCCTGTTCGCGGCCTCGATCGGCTTGCCGTTCTTCGCCCTCGCCGCCAACAGCCCGTTGCTGCAGGCGTGGTTCGCGCGCACCGATCATCCGGCCGCGAAAGACCCCTATTTCCTCTACGCCGCCAGCAATATCGGAAGCTTCCTCGCACTCGTGTCCTATCCGAGCGTGATCGAACCATTCGTGGGGCTGCGCGACCAGGCTAGGGTCTGGTCGCTCGGTTTCGGCCTGCTGATCGCGCTGCTGGTCGCCTGCGGTGTTCTGCTGTGGCGGTCCCCGGATCAGGCGGCAACGGCCGCCGCGACAGACGCGGCCGACGCGCCGCCGACCTGGCGCAACGCCGCTTCCTGGGTGGCGCTCGCGGCGGTGCCGTCGGGCCTGCTGGTGGCGGTGACCGCGCACATCTCCACCGATGTCGCGGCGGTGCCATTGCTGTGGGTGCTTCCGCTCGCGCTCTACCTCCTGACCTTCGTCATCGTGTTCGCGCGCCGCCCGATCATTCCGCACTGGCTGGTCGTCGCTGTGCAGCCGGTCTTCGTCATCGGCCTCGTCGCCGTGCTCATCTTCGATCCGCTCAAGACCATCCTCGGGCTGGTCGCGGTTCACCTGGTGGTGTTCTTTGTCAATGCGCTGATGTGCCATGGCGAGCTGGCGCGCACGCGCCCGGCGCCGAGATATCTCACCGGCTTCTACCTCTGGATGGCCACCGGCGGCGTGGTCGGCGGCATCGCGGCGGGGCTGATCGCGCCCTACGTCTTCGATTGGGTGGCGGAGTATCCGATCCTACTGGCGCTTGCGCTCCTGTGCCGGCCCGGCCTCGCGCTGCCGAGCGAACGGGGTTGGCGCATCCTGCTGTTCGGCGGGCTCGCGGCCGCGGCGCTCATTCTGATCGTCACCACGCTCAATTCGGTCGTGCTGTCGGAGACGGTCTTCAACCGGACCTTCGGCGCCCTCCTGATCGCAAGCGCGCTGTTCTGGCGCGCACCCCTGCCCTTGGCCGCGATGATCGCGTTCGTCCTTCTGGCCAACCACAACATTGTCGAGCAGGCGGGCGCCATGTCGGTGCGCAGCTTCTTCGGCGTCACCAAGGTGTCGGAAACCCCGGACGGCCAGTTTCGGCTGCTGCAGCACGGGACCACGCTGCACGGCGGCCAGCGCATTCGCGAATTCAACGGCACGGAGCCGGCCGAGCCGCCGGAACTGCTGATGTATTACTGGGACGGCTCCGCCATCTCGCAGGCTTTCGACGCGGTGCGCGCGCGCGTCAACGGCCCGATCCGCTTTGCGGTGATCGGGCTCGGGGCGGGGTCGCTCGCATGCCGGGCCGAGCCCAGCGACACCGTGCATTTCTACGAGATCGACCCGGCCATGATCCGCATCGCCCGCGATCCGTATCTGTTCAGTTTTCTGTGGCTGTGCCGGCCGGTTGCCACGATCACGCTCGGCGATGCGCGGCTCACGCTGGCCGATGCGCCCGACGGCGCCTACGACCTCCTCGTCGTCGACGCCTTCTCCTCCGACGCGATTCCCATCCACCTGATGACCCGCGAAGCCATGGCGATGTACAAGGCCAAGCTCGCGCCGCACGGCATGCTGGTCATGCACATATCGAACCGGCACCTCGAGCTCGCCTCGGTGGTGGCGGGGATCGCGGCCGCGAACGGCCTGATCACCTATATCGACGACAGCACGGATATCGACGAAGCGGCCAACCCGTACAAATATTCCGGCACCGTCGCCGCGGTCGCGCGCAGCGAGGAAGATTTCGGAATGCTCGCGCAATCACGCGACTGGGAGCTCAAGACGCCGGACCCGGCGCAATGGGTGTGGACCGATGACTATTCCAACATCGTCGGGGCGGTGCTCCGCAAGCTCAAGGAATAGCGAGAGCCGAGCATCGTCGCGCTCCGGCTTTTGTTTGTGCGTGATCTTGTCCGAAAACCGGTGCCCACTTTTCGGGATCACGCACTACGGCCAGATCCATTGAAAGATTTTCGCAACCCCATCGCCCATGGTGAGCAGCACCCCGGCCCATATGAAGGCCGAGGTGAAGTTGGCGACCTGAAACTGCAGAAACGGCATCTGGAAAATTCCGGCGACCAGCGGGACCGACGCCCGCAAGGGCCCGAAGAAGCGGCCGATGAAGATGGCCAGCACGCCCCAACGTTTTACGAAGGCCTCGCCCTTCGGCAGGAGGGTGGGATGGCGCGACAGCGGCCACATGTGCGCCACCGGGGGACCGAGCTTGTTGCCGATCCAATAGGACAGCCAGTCGCCGAAGGCGGCGCCGAGCGAACCCGCAACCCAGACCGGCCAGAAATTGAGATCGCCTGAGCCGATCAGCACGCCGATGCCGACCAGCGCCGCCCAGGCGGGAATCAGCAGCGAGATGAAGGCAAGCGACTCGCCGAAGGCGAGCGCGAACACCACGGGCGCCGCCCACGCCTCGTGGACGCGCACGAATTCGACCAATTGATGCGCGTAACCTTCGAGGCTGGCGAACATATGGGAGGACGACCCGGTTTGACATCCGGGTTTAGCCTGCCTGTCGCGGCAAGGCCAGACCGCCGCTGTCGCCGGCCGGTGATCAGGCGACGAGGGTCTCTGCGTGAGACGCCTGCTGCTTGGCGGCGTCCATCCGTCTCGCTACCACCTGTTTGCCGCCCGCGTCGGCCTGGTTTCCGATCGCGAGCGCGGCGGCGAGGACGTCGGCTGCCCGGCGGTAGAGCTTCTCCGAGACACGATCGCTCTCGAGCGGGGCGATGTCGCGCAGCGCCGAAAACGTGCAGAACACGACTTCCGTCGGCAGGCCCGACAGCCATTGCCGGCCGGCATCGGCCGCGTGGTCGAGCGCGGCGGTGAGCGGCCGGTGCAGTACGGAGCTCTCCGACGTACGCAGGCACTTCGCGATCGCCACCAGCTCCGTCGGCGTGCGCAGCGAGCGGCAGCGCTCGGCAATCTCGGTGTAGCCGGCGCGCGCGAGCGCCGGCGCCAGGATCTCGGCCACGATCCGCCGCAGGATGAGCTCGGCCCGTTCCATCTCGATCTTGGTGACGTCGGCGGAGCCCGCAAGCCGGGTCACGAACGGAACCAGCAACTCCTGCCGCAACTCATCCTCGAGGGTGTCATTCAAGCATAACGCGAACAGCGCAATCGGGCGCGAGAACGACGCCGGCAGATCCCTCACCCGGTAGATCGGACGATAAGGATAGCCCGCGGCGACGATGGCCGCCTCGTTGATGCAGGTCCCGCCGTCCGGTCCCGGAAATTCGTGGCTGCCGCGCAGCAGCTTCCACGCGAGCATGCGCTGGAAATCGGCGGTGGCTCCGCCGCGGGATGACAGCACGTTCAACAGGCGGGTGAGATCGAACATTGCGGCGGGCTCCCTCTCGGCTTCGGCCAAGTCTGGAAAATGACTCCGGCAAGGTCACGTCTGTTGAAGATTTGGCAACAGGATTGGGCGAATATCCGGCAAGTCGACGGCCTTCCGACGGCATCAAATTGAATTGATGACACCGGCGGACCATATGTCCTGCGCTGGCGCGGCCCCTGCCGCTCGCGTCACTTTCAGGGGATGCGGGGCATCACGATGCGGCCACGGCCGTGGCATAGTCACCCCTGATTCGTTTTCCCCCTCGCCCACCCATGAGAACCATGGCTAAGATCGCCAAAGCAGCAGCCAAGACCGCCGCCCAAAAAACGGACAAGGACCTGTTCTCGGATTTGGGAGCCGCGCCGCGCCGTATCGCCGGCAAGGCGACGCGCGCCGCCAAGCCCACGAGCGGGGCCGAGGCCCGTTACACGGCGCGCGATATCGAGGTGCTCGAAGGTCTGGAGCCGGTGCGCCGGCGTCCGGGCATGTATATCGGCGGCACCGACGAGAAGGCGCTGCATCATCTCTTCGCCGAGGTGATCGACAATTCCATGGACGAGGCGCTGGAGGGGCACGCCAGCTTCATCGACGTCGAGATGGAGGCCGACGGCTTCGTCGCGGTGACCGACAACGGCCGCGGCATTCCCGTCGATCCGCACCCGAAGTTCAAGAACAAGTCCGCGCTCGAAGTGATCATGTGCACCTTGCACGCGGGCGGCAAGTTCGATTCGAAAGTGTACGGGACCTCCGGCGGCTTGCACGGCGTCGGTGTTTCGGTCGCCAACGCACTGTCGGAGCGCATGGAGGTGGAGGTCGCGCGCGAGCAGACGCTCTACCGCATGGTGTTCGAGCGCGGCAAGCCCAAGGGCAAGCTGGAAAAGGTCGGCCGCGCGCCCAACCGTCGCGGCACCAAGGTTCGCTTCCGGCCCGATCCCGACATCTTCGGAGCAAAGGCGCATTTCAGGCCGCAGCGCATCTTCAAGATGGCGCGCTCCAAAGCCTATCTGTTCGGCGGCGTCGAGATCCGCTGGTCCTGCGCCCAGGAGCTCCTGCATGGCGTCACGGACGTTCCCGCCGAGGCGACCTTCCATTTCGCCGACGGGCTCAAGGAGTATCTGTCTGCCGCCATCAACCCCGACGCGCTGATTCATCCCGACATCTTTGCCGGCAGTGCGGGCAAGGTCGGCGTCCACGGCGCGGCGCAGTGGGCGGTTGCCTGGACCGGGGACAGCGACGGCTTTCTCTCCTCCTATTGCAACACGATCCCCACCCCGGACGGCGGCACGCACGAGTCGGGGCTGCGCAGCGCGCTGCTCAAAGGCATCAAGGATCACGCCGAGCGCATGGGCCAGGGCAAGCGCGCGGCATCGGTGACCGGCGACGACGTGATGACCGGCGCCGCGTGCATGGTCTCGGTGTTCATTCGCGAGCCGGAGTTCCAGGGCCAGACCAAGGACCGGCTCGCCACCGCGGAAGCGACCCGCATCGTCGAGAACGCCATCCGCGACCCGTTCGACCACTGGCTCGCCGGCAATCCCATGCAGGCTAACAAGCTGCTGGAGTTCGTGGTCGAACGCGCGGACGACCGCATCCGGCGTCGCCAGGAAAAGGAGATTTCGCGCAAGACCGCGGTGCGCAAGCTGCGCCTTCCCGGCAAGCTCGCCGACTGCACCAACACCGCGGCCCAAGGCTCCGAGATCTTCATCGTCGAGGGCGATTCGGCCGGCGGCTCAGCCAAGCAGGCGCGCGATCGCGCCTCGCAGGCGGTGCTGCCGTTGCGCGGCAAGATCCTCAACGTCGCCTCGGCGGGCAAGGACAAGCTCGCCCAGAACCAGCAGCTTTCAGATCTGATGCAGGCGCTCGGCTGCGGCACCGGTGCGCACTATCGCGACGAGGACCTGCGCTATGAAAAAGTGATCGTGATGACTGACGCCGACGTCGACGGCGCGCACATCGCCTCGTTGCTGATCACCTTTTTCTACCGCCAGACGCCGAAGCTGATCGACAACGGCCACCTCTATCTCGCGGTGCCGCCGCTCTACCGCCTGAGCCACGGCGGCAAGAACTTCTATGCGCGCAACGACAAGCACAAGGATGAATTGCTGAAGAAGGAATTCCACGCCAACGCCAAGGTGGAGATCGGCCGCTTCAAGGGGCTCGGCGAAATGATGGCGAGCCAGCTCAAGGAAACCACCATGGACCCGCGCAAGCGCACGCTGCTGCGTGTCGTGGTGGTCGAGGACGAGCGCAAGAACACCGAGAGCTCGGTCGAGCGCCTCATGGGCAACAAGCCGGAGATGCGCTTCGAGTTCATCCAGGAGCGGGCGGAATTTGCCGACGAGGAGATGCTCGACCTGTAGTGTGGCAGACTTCACCGGCGTCGAGACGTTGGGCGCCCGGGTGCCACAAATCAGAGGCGCATGGTAGGGCGGCGCGGCGAGCTTGCACTCCGTGCTCTGCTCTTTGCCCGCGTGGTCACCCGAGCGGTGAGAGACTAACCCCGCTCACGCGATCGGTCCATTGCCAAACCAACGCGTGCATCGTCGAAGCCCGGAAATTCCCGAAATCCACAGCTCCGTGATCTCGACCCGGCCGCGCGACGCGCGGTCGGCATGCATTTCGCGATGCAGGATCGGCCGGAGACTTCCTTCCGCGCATCCAGGCGCGATGCTAGCGTCATGCCGTAATCCTGCGGCGAAATCGAACCGACACGGGGAGAGCCGGATGGTTTCGTCCGCAAGCATCTATGGCCCGAGACGATGGAGGACATCATGGATCGACGTCAGTTCGGGAAGCTTGCACTGAGCGCGGGGGCGGCAACCGCCGGCGCCGGCGAGGCCACCGTTGCTCTGGCCCAAACGCCGGCCGCGTCGGCGTCCGATGCGATCAAGCTGCCGCCGGATTTGCGGGCGATTTTCGAGCAGGACTATCCGCGTTTTTCCGATGCGGAATACTCGCGTCGGCGTGACCTGCTGGCAGGGGTGATGGAAGCTGCCGGCGTCGACCATCTCCTGATCGTCAGCGCGCTGAACGTCGGCAACGCGACGCGCTGGGTGACCGGCTGGCCGGGGACCAACCAGGCCCTGCTGCTGTTCCGGCCGGGCGAAAAGATGGTGATGTATGTCGAGTATCACAACCACGTGCCGCAGGCGCGGCTGATCGCCCGCGACGTGGACGTGCGCTGGGGCGAGGATAAGGGCATCGCCACCGTGGCTGACGAGCTCGGCCGTCGCGGCGGCAAGCGCGTGGGCGTGATGGGGCCGCTCTCGGGCCCGCGATGGAAGGCGCTGGAGGCGAAATTCCAGGTGGTCAGCCTCGATGGCGAGTACACCCGCCTGCGGATCAACAACAAATCGGACGAGGAGATCGCGTGGCTGCGCGTGGGCGCGGCGCTGAGCGACGCCGGCATGGCGGCGCTGGTGGGCGGCACCAAGCCGGGCATGACCGAGCACGAGATCGGCAACATGATCGAGCGCGCCTATGTCGGCGTCGGCGGCACCAACGTGATCCACTTCCTCGGCACCACCCAGATGGCGGCGCCCGACGTCTGCGTGCCGCGGCAATTCACGTCGCGCCGCAAGGTACAGGCCGGCGACTTCGTGTTCTGCGAGCTGTCCGCCGCCTGGTGGGACTATTCCGGCCAGGTGCTGCGCGGGTTCACAGTCGAGGCCGAACCCACGTCGCTCTACCGCGACCTGCACGCCACGGCATTCGAGGCCTTCAACTCCATCACCAAGACGATCCGTCCCGGCGTGCACGTGCAGGAGCTTATCGACGCATCCGGGATCATCGAGAAGAACGGCTTCACCACCAACGACGATCTCGTTCACGGCTATGGCGGCGGCTACTTTGCGCCGATCCTCGGCTCCAAGAGCCGCCCCGCCGGCCATCCCGTGACGATGACGCTGCAGGAGAACATGTGCATGGTGGTGCAGCCGAACCCCGTCACCAAGGACGGCAAGGCCGGCGTGCAGTTCGGCGAACTGGTGCGGGTGACCAAGACCGGATTCGAATCCCTGCATCGCACGCCGCATGAGCTCTTCAAGGCCGGCCAGACGATCTAATCGCGAAGCGGGCGCGGATCGGAGGCGCGCCTCATCGCGCTCCCGCCTCGCGCCATACGAAACGGGAGGATCGCCGCCAGGCGGATTGAATTGCCCGACAATAAAGAGTGAAATGCGCGCGCAATAACAAGGGTGCGTGACGCCGGCACAGCACCTCATTCGGGAAGGAACGATGTGCATGAACAAGATCCTGATATCCGTTGGTCTCGCCCTCGCGCTTGCCGGCCCTGGCCTGCTCCCGGCCCAGGCGCAAACGCCCGCCGCCCTGACCGGCCAGGTCTCCTCTGGCGAGGAAGGTCCGATGGAAGGCGTTCTGATCAGCGCCAAGAAGGCCGGGTCCACGATCACGATCACCGTCGTCAGCGACGCGCAGGGCAATTACAGCTTTCCCGCCACCAAGCTGGAACCCGGCCAGTACTCATTGCGCATTCGCGCGGTCGGATACGATCTCGACCGACCGGCCAGCGTGGACGTGGCCGCGCAGCAGCCAGCGAAATACGACCTGAAACTGCGCAAGACCGAGGATCTCGCCGCCCAGCTCTCGAACGCGGAATGGCTTGCAAGCTTCCCCGGCACCGACCAGCAGAAGAACGCGATGCTGGGCTGCGTGGGCTGCCACACGCTCGAGCGCGTGGCGCGCTCGAACCACAAGCCCGACGATTTCATCCACGTCACGCTGCCGCGCATGCAGGGCTACGTGAACCAGAGCATTCCGGCTGCCCCGCAGCTTCGGCGCGGCGAGCGCCGGATGGAAGAGCGCGGGGACCAGCGCGTGCAGGTCTATCGCGGCATGGCCGACTTTCTCGGCGGCGTAAATCTGAGCTCGGGCCCGCAGTGGAACTACGCACTCAAGACGCTGCCGCGCCCGAAAGGCCGCAGCACCCGCGTGGTCATCACCGAATATGATCTGCCGCGCGAGACCATCCAGCCGCATGACGTCGTCATCGATGCCGACGGCATCGCCTGGTATTCGAGCTTCGGCGAGCAGTTCCTAGGCCGGCTCGATCCCAAGACCGGCAAGGCCAGCGAGTATCCAGTGCCGATGCACAAGCCCGGCTTCCCCACCGGCTTCCTGGGACTGCGCACCGACAAGGCCGGCGACCTGTGGCTTGGCAATATGTATCAGGCCACGATGGTGAAGTTCTTCCCGCTGCCACCCGAGCAGAACATCGACGCCGCCCAGGTCAACATGGTGAGCCCGCAGAGCTCGCACGTGGACGGCAAGGTCTGGTCGCAGAATAACGGCTTTGCCGGCGTCCATCGCCTCGATCTCGCCACCGGCCAGATCGAGACTTGGGAGCCGTTCAAGGACGCGCCGAAGGGCGAGCCGCACAACATCTACGACGTGGTGCCGGACTCCAAAAACAACGTCTATTTCACCGACTTCCGCCAGAAGCATATCGGCCGGATCGACGCCAAG
>Ga0307503_10000273_pt1 | contig 11697 bp, 11 predicted proteins | sample 17_S_MG_FD_194514 | JGI IMG/M metagenome (GOLD analysis project Ga0307503, IMG submission 194514) | Soil microbial communities from Populus trichocarpa stands in riparian zone in the Pacific Northwest, United States - 17_S | ecosystem: Environmental > Terrestrial > Soil > Riparian zone > Trees... | reverse complement strand
CGGTCACTCCGCTCGATCTCCGCGTGGCGATTCAGGATCCGTGCCATCTCCGACACGTCCAGCGTGTCCACCTCGCGACTCGGAGCGTGCTGGCACCCTTCGTGCGCGAACTGGTCGAACTCGACGACGACGGCCTGTGCTGCGGCGCGGGCGGCGCCTACTCGGTGTTCCAACCCGAACTCGCCGACCAGATCCGCGCCCGCAAACTCGGTTCGATCAGGCGTGCCGCGCCCGATGTGGTGGCCAGTGCGAACCCGGGGTGCTCGATGCATCTCGCCGCCCGCGGGGTGGCGACCGTCCACCCGATGCAGCTCGTCGACAGCGCCCTCTCCTCGTCCTCCTCGTCGTTTGCGTCGCGATTGCTGCGGACCGGTCCTCACAAATCCTGACGCAAACGGGTGGTGGGCGTTCGGGGCGGCGTTCGGGGCGGCGTTCCGGCAGGGGGTTGGCGCGCGCGGGTGCGACGGATGTCACAGGCGATCGACAGGGGAACCGAGATTCGGACGGTTTACGATACTGGTCGGTTTCGTATCGTAAAAGAAGAGGTTCCGGATGCCCAGCAGTGCCCCAAAATCGATGACCAGTGAGGTCGTGGAGATGATCGAGGCTGACCCCATCGATCCCAAGGTCCACGAACGACGGTGGATCATCCTCGGCGTGCTCTGCATGAGCCTGCTGATCATCGTGATGGACAACACGATCCTCAACGTCGCCATCCCGTCGTTGATGACCGACCTCGGCGCCACCAACAGCCAGGTCCAGTGGATCGTCGACTCCTACGTCCTCGTGTTCGCCGGCCTCCTGCTCACCACGGGCAGCCTGTCGGACCGATTCGGCCGCAAGGGCGCTCTGCAGCTCGGCATCGTGTTGTTCGGCATGGGCTCGATCGCCGCCGCCATGTCCGAGTCGGCGAACCAACTGATCTTCACCCGAGCATTCATGGGCATCGGCGGCGCGCTGATCATGCCGGCCACCCTGTCGATCCTGATGAACGTCTTCCGCGATCCGAAGGAACGGGGCCGAGCGATCGCGATCTGGGCCGGCTTCTCCGGTCTCGGCGTGGCCATCGGCCCGATGACCGGCGGCTTCCTGCTCGAGCACTTCTCGTGGCAGTCCGTGTTCTGGGTGAACATCCCGATCGGCATCACCGCCCTCATCCTCGGCATGATCTTCGTCCCCACCTCACGTGATCCCAACAAGAGCAAGCTCGACCCGATCGGCGCGGTCCTGTCCTTCGTCGGCCTCGCCACCTTGCTGTTCGGCATCATCGAAGGCCCCGGCAACGGCTGGACCGACCCGGTCGTGATCGGCGCGTTCATCGTCGCCATCACGGCACTCGGCAGCTTCATCGCCTGGGAACGGCACAACCCGACACCGATGCTCGACCTGTCGGTGTTCCGGAGCGCACGCTTCAGCGCGGCCAGCGGCACGATCACGATCGTGTTCTTCGCCCTGATGGGCTCGCTGTTCCTGATGACGCAGTACTGGCAGCTCGTGCACGGGTACAGCCCGCTCGAAGCCGGCGTACACCTGCTCCCCTATGCCGCCACGATGATGATCGTCGCTCCGTTGTCGGCGCGCTTCGTCGAACGGGCCGGCACCAAGCGCGTCGTGCTGATCGGCCTCACACTCGTCACCACCGGCCTGTTGCTGCTGTCGACGATCGCCGCCGACTCGCCCTACCCGATGGTCATCTCGTTCTTCATGGTGATGGCCGCCGGCATGGGCATGACGATGGCGCCCGCCACCGAATCGGTGATGGGTTCACTGCCTCGTGAGAAGGCCGGCGTGGGCTCGGCGATCAACGACACCACCCGCCAGGTCGGCGGCGCCCTCGGCGTCGCCATCATCGGCTCTGTCGTGTCGAGCGTGTACGCCACGCAGATCGGCTCGACGGCGTCACAGTTCGGCCTGGACGCCTCCCAGACCGCCACCGCCCAGTCGTCACTCGGCGCGGCACAGGGCGTGGCCAACGAGCTGGGCACCCAGACCGCCGGATTCCTCTCGGCGGCGAGCGACAGTTTCGTCGATGCGCTGTCGATCGGTCTGCGGATCTCGGCCTTCGTCGTGATCATCGCGGCGATCGTCGCCTGGCGGTTCCTCCCATCACACGCCCGTGAGGCGACGATGCCCGGACTCCCCCTCGTCGATCCCGTCGACGACTCCGACACGGTGTTCTTCGGCCCCGGAGCCTTCGACGGCGACGTGATCGCGGAGGCCGAGGCGATCACGATCGACACGGTTCACGACGGGGCGCCCGCTTCCGTCCCGGTCGCCGGGAACTGACAATGCCGACCGCCATTGCCGACGCGGGCATGATGGGTGCCGTGAAAGTCCAACCGAGCCCGGACGCCGCGGCGGAGTCCGGGACGTTCACCGAGGCGGCCTGCGCCGACGACGCCCCCCGACGCGGGCGTCCCCGGTCGAAGGAGTTCGACGCATCGATCCTCGCGGCGACGCTCGAGCTGGCCGGTGAAGTCGGCATCAAGGGCATGTCGATGGACGATCTCGCCCAGCGGGCCGGTGTGTCGAAGGCCACGATCTACCGGCGCTGGCCCTCGAAGGAGATCCTGGTTCTCCAGGCATTGCAGTCGGCGATGCATCCGCTCGACGACGTCGACACGGGCGAGGTGGTCGAGGACCTCCGGCTGTGCCTGGGCCAGATGATCGCCCGCATGTCGAAGAAGGATCGGATCAACGACGTGCTGCCCCATCTCATCGAGATGGCGACGCACGACGCCACCCTGCGCAGCGCGGTCGACGACTACGTCGCGAATCGCCGGGTGCCGGTGCGGCAGGTGCTCGAACGGGCCATCGGCCGCGCCGAATTGCCGGCCGACACGGACGTCGAGATGGTGCTCGACGCGCTGCTCGGGCCCATCGTCTATCGACGGCTGCTCAGCGGCGGCGTCCTCGACGCCGACTTCGTCGACCGCCTCATCGTGCTCGTACTGCCCGGTCGGTGACATCGTCCGCGGGGAAGAACAGCTCGACCGACAACTCGTCGAGCGTGACGTCGAGCGGCGTACCGAAGGTGGTCAGCGTCGTGAAGAACGACAGCGTCAGCTCGTCGTCGACGCGCAGGTCGAACGGTACGAGGATCGCCGGATCGTCGCCACCGCGTGATCCGCGATGGCGCGACAACGCGGCCACGTTCGGATAGCCCAGCACTTCCTGCTCGATCGCCGTGAGCTGGTCGTCGCCGGTCAGCACGATGGTGCGGCGCAGTTGCCGCAGCAGGTACTCGGCCCACTCGGCGAAGTTCGCCGTCCGTTCGGCGAGGCCCGACGGGTGCAGGCACATCCGGAACACGTTCACCGGTGGCTCGGCGACCTCGGCCGGGAGGCCGGCGGTGAGGGAGCTCGCCGCGTCGTTGGCCAACACGACGTTCCACTGGCGATCGATCACCACGCCGGGGTACGGATCGTGGGCGTCGAGCATCCGTTGCAGGCCCGCCACGATCGGCCGCATGGCAGGAGTGTCGAGGCCGCGAGCCGAGTAGCGCGGCGCGAAACCGGCAGCGAGCAGCATCGTGTTCCGCTCGCGGAGCGGGACCTCGAGGTGCTCCGCCACCGCGAGCACCAGTTCCGGGCTCGGCCGCGACTTGCCCGTCTCGACGTAGCTGAGATGCCGCGTGGACACGCCGACGTCGAGCGACAGGTCGAGTTGGCTGCGGCCGCGTCGGGTCCGCCAGTCGCGCATCAGCGGGCCGATGGTGCGGCCGATCGTAGGAGTCGACATGGGCGCACCGTAACCCTCGTCGCGGCGAGACGACATGACGTGTCAGGTCATGTCGACATGACCACACGGGTCATCGCCACCGACCGCCGGCCGGCGCACGATGACCCAATGACCAACACCACCACAACCACCACCACCACTGCGATCGCCGGCACACCGACCCTGACGGTCGCCGTCGACACCCACCTGCGGGCCTACTGCGAGCCCGACCCCGAAACGCGGGCCGATCTGCTGGCCGCCGTCTGGGCTCCGACCGGAGCCTTGTTCGACCCGCCCTTCGAAGGTGACGGCGTCGACGCCATCGCCGCGATGACCGACGTCGTGCTCACGCACTACGCCGGGCACACGTTCCGCCGGACCACCGACGTCGACGCTCATCACACGTTCGGGCGCTACGAGTGGGAGCTCGTCGCACCGGACGGCTCGGTCGCCGTCACCGGCACCGACATCGTCGAGACCGACATCGACGGGCGTCTCACACGCATCGTCGGCTTCTTCGGCCCGCTGACCAGCGTCGCCTGAACCGGGTCGCCCGTCCAACCTGTCGCGAAGTGCCTGACCCCACGCAACAGGTTCGCCTGATCAGGCCGCGACCGGGTAGCCGGCGATTCGTGACGCGGCGTAGGCCAGCGTGACGAGGGATGCGGCGAGCAGGATCAAGCGCGTGAACCGACTCGAGAACGACGCCGTGACACCGGCGAAGAAGAGTGCGCTCGCCATGAACAGCGTCGTCTGGATGTAGTCGTCGGCATGCTTCTTCGCATCATCCCCCAGCGACGACAACGCCGCCGCCTCGTCGTCGTACCGGTTGGCCTCGGCAAAAAGGACGTCGAGGTACTCCTGGTTCTCGACGAGGTTCGGCGGCGGCTCGCCGGTCTCGTCGATGACCGCCTGCCACTCGTCGAGGATCGGGAGGAAGCCCGGCCGCACGATGGTCTCGCGCAGGAATGTCTGCAACGGGACGTTCTCGGCGACCACGGCCTCGGCGTACTGCGTGGCGACGGCGGCGTCGTAGGCCACCTTCTGCGTGGCGAGCGCGTACTCGCGCGAACCGTTCAGCCGGGCGGCCGCCGATGCCCGAGCCAGATCGGTGTCGACGCCGTTCCACTGCGACACCTGGTAGGCGCACCACGCGGAGCCGACCGTGGCGAGCGCGAGCAGCAACACAGTGGCCACCTCGATGATCCGGTGGATCTCGACCGTGCCGGCGCCCTTGGATTGGCTCTGCCAGGAGGAGCCGTCGCTCACAGCGCCTCACCCGCGGCCTGACCATCGGCCGCACCGGTGTCGAGGAGACCCTGATCCAACTCCTCGTCGGCGATCCTCGCGGCCCACGCCGCAGGATTGGTCAACTGGGTGGCGATCACGCTCGGCACGTGCCGCCCACCATCGCCCCACCGCTCGATCAGATCGCGCCACGCGTCGACCTGGCGGTAGCGGAGAACGAGTTCGTGGTCGAGGCCGTCGACCTCCGCCAGCAGCGCGCTGTCGTTGTCGACGCGCGCCCGGCGGACCGCCGCGTACGCCTGCTCCCGCTCGAGTTCGGCGCCGGCGCGCATCGTGTCCTGGATGATCTCGCCGGTCATGCCGAGATCGACGCGGCGCAGGCTGAACATCTTCAGCTCGAAGCCCACTTCGGCGAGCGCGTCGGTCAACGCGGCGCCGACATGGCGCTCGAGTTCGCCGTAGCCATCGCCGAGCACGTTGCCGATCGTCGTGCCGCTGCCGGCGGTCTCGACGATGACCGTGCGCCTGCTCACGTCGCGCAGGACCGACCAGATCCCTTCGGGTCCGTACGACTCGTGGATGTCGTGCACCTTGTCGCGGACGAGTTGACAGCGCACGGTGTAGCTGACCTCGGCCATGGCTTGGTCGCTCAGCAGGACCGACGCGGGTGTGTCGAGGTAGTCGACGTCGGGGTTCGCCTGCTGCACTCCGCCCGCCACGAGCGCCAACTCGCGCGACGGATACGTCTGGATCATCACCTTGCGCCAGGGACGGATGAAGTGACGCCCGGGCGTCAAGGTGCGACCGGTCGACTTGCCGCGCAGCAGCGCCAGACCGATCGTGCCGGGATCGATCTTGACCGACGTCTCGAGCAGCACCAGCCAGACGATGAACAGCACCGTCGGCGCGAGGATCAGGATGAGGATCCAGGTGGCGGCGTTCACGAGAGCGCCAGCCGGCTGTGGGCACCCTCGAGTCGGCCGGGTTCACTCTCGGGTGGGGCGATCATTCCGCAGATTGTGGCATGTCGGCACCCTCGTCCGGTCGGTTCACGTCAGCCGCGATGGCGAAGTACTCGCGGATCCGACGGGAATGGCGGGGAAGCAGGCGCACGACGGGCAAGGCGAAAATCGGCGTCGACAGGCTGCCGAACCGTTCGAAGAGCGCCGCATTCACGCTGAAGGCGAACGACAGACTGCGACCGAGGATGAACAACCACCCGAGTGCCACGACAACGATGCCGAGGCCGCCATAGAGGTCGGACGCATCCGCGACCTTTCCCGGGATGTAGAGCTGGGAGATCATCTGCATACCGACGATCACGGTCGCGACGACCGCCGCCCCAGGCAGGATCGCACCGGGGTCGCTGGTTCCCCTGGGCAGGGTCGACATCAGCGCCACGATCAGCACGACGTACGCGACGAACCCCGCGCCGAAGGAGAGGCCCGCCGCGGCCGTCCCTGCCTCGTCACGCACCCGGTTGATCGCGAACGACACGAGGATGAGGCTGCTGACGACACCGACGATCGCCGCGAGGGCACGCGTCCCGGCGGTCACGTTGCCCCGCGCCGACCACGCGAGGCTGCTCGACGCGACGAGCGACTTGGCCAGCGACCGTCCGGTGCTCGCCATCAGGAAAAGTCCCGTCACGAGCGTCAGGAGCTTCGCTGTCGTCGACTTGTCCTGCGCGGACCGCACCTGCTCAGCGAGCTGGCCGCGGATGCTCCCGGCATTGCTGATCGAGTCGGCGTCGACGTGGCCCGACACCAGGCCGACGAGTCCGACGCAAAACAGGAGGAACGGCACGAAGAACAGGAACAGGCGAAACGCGATCGCGCTGCCGAGCACCGATCCCGCCGACACCCGATCGCGTTCGTAGATCAGAAAGCCGGCATCGACGACCGGGTTGTGCTCGCGCATCCCGGCCGCCCACGACGTGGCCGACTTCGTCCGCTCGGTGGCCGCCGACTGCCATCGCGCGACGCGACCCGCGGGGAGGTCGAGCATCTCGGCCGCCTCGACAGCCGCCGTTTCTTCATCGTCAGTCGCCACGGGTCACTTCGTGGAGCAGGCCCGTCTCCACTTCGTACACGAACCCGCGGATGTGCTCCTTGTGGACGATGAACGGCGAGTGCTCCAGCCGCCGGATCGATTGCGCCACGTCGGTGTAGGGATCGACGAACGATTCGAGTGACCACCACGGCTTCATCCCGGTCTCCCGTTCGAGGCTGGCCTTGAACGCGTCGTCACTGACGTTCTGCAGCCCACAGTTCGTGTGGTGCAGCAGGATGATCTCGCGGGTGCCGAGCGCTCGCTGCGACACGCAGAGCGAGCGGATCACGTCGTCGGTGATCACGCCGCCGGCATTGCGGATCACGTGGGCGTCGCCGTGTTCCAGGCCGAGGATCCCGAAGATCGCCATGCGCGAATCCATGCAGGCGACGATCGCCAGCTTGCGCCTCGGGGCGACGTCCAGGTCGTGATCGTCGAAGGCGTCGGCGTACGCGGCGTTCCGGGCGAGCAGTTCGTCGGCGTTCGGTTCGAACGTCGACGACGCGGTAGGGGGTTCGTCCATGTCGGAGGCCGTCATCGCCCAGAGGTTCGCACGAACCGGATCACGTCTGCACGTCGTTCGCGGGCACGTCGTTCGCCCGCACTTCGTTGCGCAACTCGTCCCCGCGCACGAGGCGACCGAGATTGTCGAGGAAGATCTCGGCCGTCCGCTCGAGGTGGCCGTCGGTCGTGCCGGAATTGTGCGGCGTGATGATGACGTTCGGGAGATCCCACAGCGGATCGTCGGCGGCGAGCGGCTCCGGGTCGAAGACATCGAGGCCCGCCCCGCCGAGCCTGCCCGACCGCAACGCGTCGGTGAGCGCGAGCTGATCGACGAGTTCGCCGCGGCCGACGTTCACGAACAGCGCGTCGGGTCGCATACGGGCGATGACGTCGCGCGAGATCAGCCCGCGGGTCTCGTCCGCGAGCGGGAGCGCCACGACGACGACATCGATCGATGAGACCACTTCGTCCAACTCGGCCAAGGTGCGGACGGGTGCGGGCTCGTCACCGCGCGCCGCCCGCCGGACGATCACGGGATGCATCCCGAACGCGACGGCGAGTCGGACGACGTGCTCGCCGATCGGGCCGTAACCGATCACCGCAATCGAACGGCCGGCGAGCTCGCGGTACGGATGCGGTTGCCACTCGTGCGCCGCTTGAGCGCGCGTCAGCCGGGGCAGGTCGCGGCTCAGAGCGAGCAGGTACATCATCACGGTCCCGGCGATCGGCTCGGCGCTCGCCCCCGATGACGTGGTCACGCGGACGCCGCGCTGCAGGAACATGCCGAACACCGGGTTGTCGACGCCCGCCGACATGGAGTGCAGCCACCGCAGGTTCGTCGCGTCGAGCGACACCCGCATGAACGGGGCCGCCTGGCCCGGCCAGGCGTCGCCCGAGAAGTACGCCATCGTGATCCGCTCGATGTCGGCCTCCGCCACCGGCTCGTCGCCGGTGAGCACCACGGCATCGACGTCCGGGGCGATGGCCCGCGCCCGATCGCCGTACTGCTGCCAGAACGTGTCGGTACAGAACAGCGTGCCGTTCGGCGAGGTCATGGGTGCCAGCGTGTCAGGCGACGAGTTCGTCGACGAACTCGGCAAACACGGCGGCGTAACGCATCGCGTCGGCCTCGTCGTGCATCACGGAGATCAACCACTGTTCGTCGAGTCCGGGCGGCAGGAGCACCCCGCGGTTGATGCCGTGGATCCACTGCGCGAACGCCAGTTCGAAGTTCGTCGCCTTGTAGTCGCGGTAGTTCCGGACCGGCGTGGCGGACCACGTGATGCACCCCTTGGCGCCGCACTGCACGGTGTGGGCCGGGATGCCGGTGCGGTCGATCACGTCCTGGCAGGCCTGTGCCAACCGGCCGTTGCGCGCGATCGCTTCGGCGGTTGCGTCGGGCGTGCAGGCTTCGGTGAGGGTGGCCTTCGCCGCCGCCATCACGAGCGGGTTGCCGTTGTACGTGCCGAGATGCAGCACCTCACCGGTGGCGATGAGACCCATGTACTCGGCCTTGCCGCCGAACGCCCCCACCGGGAACCCGCCGCCGATCGACTTGGCCAGCGCGACGAGGTCGGGCTGCACGCCGAACTCGCGCGTCGCGCCGCCGTAGCCGGCCGTGATGCCGGTCTTCACCTCGTCGAAGATCAGCAGCGTGCCGGCGCGCTCGGTGATCTCACGCACCGCTTGGAGGTAACCGGGCTGCGGCAGGCAGATCCCGATGTTCTCCAACACCGGTTCGACGATGAACGCCGCGACGTCGCCCGCCCGGAGCACCCGCTCGAGCGCATCGGCGTCGTTGTACTGGATGACGATCACGTCGTCGATCGTCCCTTGCGTGATCCCGCCGGACTGTGGCACCGAGTTGGGGGCGTCGGCCGGACCCGCCTTGTCGAGTGGCGGCTTGTTCGAGATCATCACCTCGTCGTGGTGGCCGTGGTAGCCGCCCTCGACCTTCACCAACTTCTCCCGCCCCGTGACACCACGGGCCAGGCGGATGGCGTCCATCGTTGCTTCCGTACCGGAGTTGGTCGGCCGCCACATCGGCAAGCCGTAGCGCTCGGCGAGCAGTTCCGCCACGTCGGCGTCGAGCTCACAGGGCGTGACGTAGAGGCTGCCGTCGTCGAGCTGAGCCTCGACCGCACGCCGCACGGCGGGATGCATGTGCCCCGCGAACAGCGCACCGAAGCCCATGTCGTAGTCGATGTACTCGTTGTCGTCGACGTCGATCATCCGCGAGCCCGAGGCGTGCTTCACCACGATCGGGTGCGGGTCGTAGGCCTGGAAGCTGGAGGGCACCCCGGCGGGGAGCACCTTGCGGGCCCGCTCGGTGGCCGCTTGCGAACCTCGCGTCCGCTCGGCGTAGATCGCCAGTTCCCGTTCGGTGATCGCGGTCGCGCGTTCGCTGAACTGAGCCCCGGTGAGCGCCCCTGGACGAGGGACCGGTGTCGTGACAGCTGTCGAGTCGGTCACGGACATGAGATATCAACCCCTATGTGATGATTCGGGGGGCCAGCGCCCACACCGATCCATGCAGCGTAGTGCGCCTCCCATCGTCCCCGCTCCCGATTCCTGCCCGCCTGCCGGCGCGTCCTGCCGTCATCGCGTCTGCCGCAGATGCCCGGGTGTGTCCCTCCCGGGTCGGCAGGGCCACAATGGGAACGTCCGCCGCACTTCCAGGACAACAGCCGAGGGAGCTCCCATGAAGACCGCCGCCACCGAAATGCTCGACATCGAGTTCCCGATCTTCGCCTTCAGCCACTGCCGCGACGTAGTGGCCGCCGTGTCGAAGGCCGGTGGCCTCGGTGTGCTCGGTGCGGTGGCGCACTCGCCCGCGCAATTGGAGATCGACCTCGCCTGGATCGAGGAGGAGATCGGCGACCGCCCCTACGGGGTCGACCTGATCGTGCCCGCCAAGTACGCCGGCGACGAAGGCGGTGGCTACACGCTCGACGACATCCGCGCCCTCATACCCGACACGCACCGGGCGTTCATCGACGACATCCTCGCCCGGTACGAGGTGCCCGAACTCCCCGACGACGACGACACCCGATCGGGCACGGCGGTCACCGGCCACGACGGCAACGCCCCGTTCAGCGCCAACTCGGCCGGACCACAGCTCGAGATCGCGCTGGCCCACCGGACCGCCTTCGTGGCCAACGCCCTCGGACCGCCGCCGCAGTTCTTGATCGACCGCGTCAAGGAGGAGGGTCGGCTCATCGGCGCACTCGCGGGACTCCCGCAGCACGCCGAGCGGCACCAGGCCGCGGGTGTCGACCTGATCATCGCCCAAGGCTCCGAAGCCGGCGGCCACACCGGTGAGATCGGATCGATGGTGCTCATCCCGGAGATCGTCGACGCGGTCAACATTCCGGTCCTCGGCGCCGGCGGCATCGGTCGCGGTCGGCAGATGGCGGCCGCGATGGCGCTCGGCGCCCAGGGCGTGTGGTGCGGATCGGTGTGGCTCACGACCGACGAGGCCGAGACCCATCCGGTGGTCAAGGAGAAGTTCCTGGCCGCGACGTCGGCCGACACGATCCGCTCGCGGTCGCTCACCGGCAAGCACGCCCGCATGCTCAAGTCGGCGTGGACCGAGGAGTGGGAGCGCGAGGACACGCCTGCTCCGCTCGGCATGCCACTCCAGCCGATCCTCACGGCGGACGCACAGCGGCGGATCTCGCGGGCTGCGTACACGAAAGGATCGGGTGCCGAGAAGCTCGCCAACTACTTCGTCGGCCAGATCGTCGGCACGATGAACCAGCCCAAGGGGGCCGCCCAGGTGGTGATCGAGATGATCGAGGAGTTCATCGAATCGGTCGAATCCCTGGCGAAACAGCTGGAGTACTGAGAATGTCCGCCGGGGTCTGTCCCCGGCGGACATTCTCCGGACGATCAGCGGACGTTGCCCGACGGCAACAGGGTGACGATCGGCCGCCCGTTGCGGAACACCGTGATGTCTCCGTCCTCGGACACCTTCAACACCGCCAGCGCGTGGTACGAGAGCGACTTCGCCGCCGCGGTGCGTGCGCCTTCGTGCTGGCTGTCGGAGCTGCTGAGGATCGCGCCGTAGGCGAGCAGTCGGCCGTCCCGGTCGAGGATCGTTGCACCGTCGAGCTCGCCGAAGCGGGCGAGCGTCTGGGCATCGAGGTCGCTGCCGTCGATCAGGTGGTGCAG
>Ga0307503_10000272_pt1 | contig 11752 bp, 14 predicted proteins | sample 17_S_MG_FD_194514 | JGI IMG/M metagenome (GOLD analysis project Ga0307503, IMG submission 194514) | Soil microbial communities from Populus trichocarpa stands in riparian zone in the Pacific Northwest, United States - 17_S | ecosystem: Environmental > Terrestrial > Soil > Riparian zone > Trees... | reverse complement strand
GCGCCCATGGGTCCCACGACACAGGCGGCGGCGATCATCTTGGCGGCGGGCGCCGGCACCAGGTTGGGCGCCGAACGCCCCAAGGCCTTCCTGCCGATCGGGGATCGCCCGATGCTCGCGGTGGCGGCGGCTGCGGCCGCCGCATCCCCCGCGATCGCGGCGATCGTCGTGACCGCTCCCGTCGGCTACGAGGACGAAGCCCGCGCGTCGCTGGAGGGCCTGCCCGTTCCCGCTACCGTCGTCAACGGGGGTGCAACCCGGCAGGCGTCGGTGCGCGCCGCGCTGGCCGTCCTCGACGGCCCCGAGATCGTCGCCGTGCACGACGCCGCCCGGCCGTTCGCCCCGCCCGATTTGTTCACCGAGGTCGTCCGGGCGGTGGCCGCGGGAGCAGACGGCGCGATCCCGGTGGTTGCCATGGCCGACACGGTCAAACGCCTGGACGGCCTGCGGGTCGTCGACACCGTCACGCGGGACGATCTGGGACTCGCCCAGACGCCGCAGGCGTTCCTCGTTGCGGCGCTTCGGACCGCGCATGACGAGGCGATCCGTGCCGGCTACGACGTGACGGACGATGCGATGCTGCTGGAGCAGGTCGGGTCCGTCGTCGCGATCCCTGGCGACCCGCGCAACTTCAAGATCACCTCGATGCTCGACCTCGCCCGGGCGGAGGCGAGGATCGGCGGCCACGATGCCTGATGTCGTCCCGCGCACGGGCCTGGGCTTCGACGTCCATCGGTTCTCCGAACACCGGCCGCTGTGGCTCGGCGGCGTTGCGTTCGCGGGCGAGGACGGCCTGATCGGACACTCGGACGGCGACGTGGTGTGTCACGCGATCGCCGATGCACTGCTGGGCGCGGCGGCCCTCGGCGATCTCGGCGAGCATTTCCCCGAGGAGGATCCCGCGTTCGAGGGTATCGAGGGGCGGACGCTGCTTCGGCGCGTGGTCGCGCTGCTCGCCGAGGCGGGGTTCCGGCCTACGTCCACCGACGTGACCGTGGTCTGCGATCGTCCGGCGATCGCGCCGCGCCGCAACGAGATGCGTGCCGAGGTTGCCGCGTGTCTGGAGCTGCCGATCGACCGCATCTCGGTGAAGGCGACCCGTCCCGAGGGCCTCGGTCTGGCGGGTGACGGCGTCGGGTGCCTCGCCCTCGCCGTGATCGTCTGACGGATGGATCGAGACCAGCCGACCGTCGTCGCCGGGAAGCGTGCGGCGCTCGAAGCCCTTCGCGCCGGAGACGTGGGCGAGATCCTGATCGCGCGGGGCTCACGGCAGAGCCCGGCCCTGCGCGACGTGCTCGACGCCGCGCGCTCGGCGCACGTGCGCACCCGCGAGGTGGAGCGGGCGGCGTTGGACGAGCTTGCCGCCGACCACCGGGGCGTCGTGGCGAAGCTCGACGCGATGCCGACGCGCACGACCCTCGGCGAGCGAGATCTCTCGACCTTCCGGTGGCGAACGGACGCGGTGGCGGTGCTCCTCGACGGCGTGGAGGACCCCCAGAACCTCGGGGCGGCCGCCCGGTCGATCGAGGCCAGCGGGGCGCAGATGCTCATCACGCGCACGCACCGCGCCGCGCCGGTGACGGCGGCCGCGGTGCGCGCATCTGCCGGAGCGCTCCTGCACCTGCCGCACGCCCGGGTGGCGAACCTCTCCCGTGCGATCGAGCGGCTCCAAGACGCTCGCTTCACCGTCGTCGGCCTGGACGAAGAGGCTCCGCGGTCGATCTACGAGGGGACGTGTCCCACCGGGCGCGTGGCATTGGTCCTCGGCAGCGAGGGGTCGGGCCTCTCGCGACTGGTTCGAGAACACTGTGATCTCCTCGTTTCGCTGCCGATGCATGGGAAGGTGGGGTCTCTGAACGCGGCCGCCTCGCTGGCCGCCGTGCTGTACGCATACGTCTTGCCGACACGAGGTGACGCATGAGCGACTCGCTGGATGAGCCGAACGAACATCCCGAGGGACGGGGCGCGCCCGACCGGCCTTTGGGCCGCTCCCGCTACGAGGACTTCGACCTCTCCGCCGCGCCATCGTCGGTCGCGAGCCCTCGTCGAACCCCGACGCTCACGGTGGCCGCGATCGTCCTCGGATGCTCCGGCGTGCTGCCGTTGCTCACCGTGTTCCTCTTCGACGTGGGCGGGACCGCGGCGATCGCGCTCGTGGTGCTCGGGGTGCTCGGGCTCGCCGCGGCCGCGCTCGTCGCGACGCTCCGCCCCATCGGTCGGCCGATCGGGATCGCCTTCGGGTGTCTGGGACTCGTGCTGGGCGTCGTCTCTGCACGGTCCTCACCCGCCAACGGGCTCGTCACCTTGGGCTTGAACGGGTTCGTCATCTATGCGCTCGCATCGTCTGGCCCGGCGTTCCGCCGGGAGTAGACTCGGGCGACCTCGCCGGCGTGGCGCAGTCCGGTAGCGCAACCGACTTGTAATCGGTAGGTCGTCGGTTCGAATCCGACCGCCGGCTCCGCAGCTGTTCGGTCAGTGTCGGAGCGCGCGGCCCGCTCGCGCGATCGAGGTGGTGCCCGGCTCCCAGGCGACGGCGCCGTTGACCACGACGCACGAGAACCCCTCCGGATACCTGTGCGGCTCCTCGAAGGTGGCCGCGTCGCGCACGGTCGCGGGATCGAAGAGCACGAGGTCTGCGAACGCGCCAACGGTGATGCGCCCGCGTTCGCGCAAACCGAAGCGTTCGGCCGGCAGGGCGGTCATCTTGCGGACCATCGCCTCGAGCGGCAGCAGGCCCTCGCGAGCCATCGCGAGCGCCCGGGGAAACGTGCCGTAGTCGCGCGGATGCACCGGGAGGTGGCCGCCCGGGCCGTCGGGGGCGGTGGCCGAGGCGTCCGAAGCGACGAAGACGGCCGGATCGGCGACGATCGCCCGGACGTCCTCCTCGGCCATCGCATGCCCGATGCAGCTGATCTCGGGATCGGTCTGCAGCAGCTGAATGAACGCATCGAATGGCTCCAGACCAAGCTCCTGGGCGACCGCCGCAACGTGCCGCCCCGTCCATGATCGCCGTGGCGCCGTCACGAGCACGATGCGATCCCAGCCGACCCCATCGACCGACGATTGGAACTCCGGCTCCCCCGTCTCCACCGCGGCACGCAGGCGTGCGCCGGCGGTCGCCGCGATCGAGGCGATGTCGGTCACAGGCGCCCAGGGCGGCAAGAGGGATGCGAGCGACGAGTTCCAAGCCGCATAGGGATATTGATCGCCCGTGGCGTCAGGCGCGTCGTGGAGCACACCCAACAGCTCCTCGGCCCGTCCCCACACGCGGGCGGACTCGCATTTGAGATGACTCACGTGGACCCGCGCGCCCGCCCGCGCGCCGATCTCGAGCGCCTCGCCGACCGCGTCGAAGAGGTCCCTCCCTTCGCCACGGATGTGCGAGGCGTAGAGCCCGCCGGCCTCGGCGGCCGCGGCTGCGAGCGCGACCACCTCGTCGGTGCCGCTGAAGATGCCCGGAACGTAGATCAGACCCGTCGACAACCCCGCGGCGCCGTCGGCGACGGCCTCGTGCACGAGACGGCGCATGCGATTCAACTCCGAGGTCGTGGGGGCCCGCCGCGCGAGCCCGAGCACCTCCTGGCGGATGGAGCCGTGGCCGACCAGCGTCGCGAGGTTCACCGCGGGGCGGGCAACGTCGATCGCGTCGAGGTAGTCGCGCCAACCGGTCCAGCCCGGCCGCGGGATCGAGCCCGGCTCCCCATACGTCAGGCTGACGGCCTCGTCCCACCCCGCCAACGGCAACGGGGAGGACCCACAGTTCCCCACGACGATCGACGTGACGCCTTGGCGCACGGTGCTCGGCATCTCGGGCAGCAGGAACGGTGAGAGGTCGGAGTGGTTGTGGACATCGACGAATCCCGGCGCCACGACGAGACCGTCCCCGCCGATCGAGCGCGACGCTTCGGGTGCGGGCTCACCAAGTCGTCCGACGCCAGTGATGCGGTCACGCTCGACCGCGACCCAGCCTGCGAAGGCGTTCGCGCCGGTGCCGTCCACGATCCAACCGCTGAGGACGAGGTCGACCATCGGCGCACGCTAGCACCGCGTCGCCGCCGGCTGCCGGCTGCCGCTCGCGGCAAAAGCCCCCAAGACGCAGGGTCCTTCGCCCCCGCCCCGCGTGCGGCCCGCGTTCGATGCTGGGGGCACATACGTGAGGAATGGACGATGGCTGAGAGCGAGACGTTCGCAGTGGTTCTCTTCTCCGGCACCGACGACAGGCTGCAGGCTGCGGCGACGCTGGCCGTCGGCGCCGCCGTGATGGGCCGCCCGGTGCAGGTCTTCCTGCAGTACTGGGCGCTGGACGCCTTCCGGGCGGACCGGATCACGAAGGATCACGGGGTGGTGGCCGAGGCGGGCCCCGACGGCGCCGCCGCACTCGCCTCGCACAACGGCGCCCACTGGAGCGAGTTGTTCCGCCAGGCGGCCGACGTCGGTGAGGTGCACATCCACGCGTGCGCCGATTCGATGGAGTTGCTCCACATCACGCAGCACGATCTCGACCCGCTCGTCGAGGGCGTCTGGGGAGTGGCCTCGTTCTTCGGGGCGACAGACGGCCCTGTGACCTTCATCTGAAAGGAGCACCACCATGGACACCACCGACCTCGCCCGATCGATCGATGCGCGCGGGATGCCGTGTCCCGGGCCCCTGATGAGCCTGATCGGCGCGATCCGCGAAGGGACCGTCGGCGATACGATCGAGGTGCTCAGCAGTGACGAAGGCTCCAAGACCGACATCCCTGCCTGGGTGGCGAAGGCGGGCCACGAGTTGGTCGAGGTCCTCGAGGACGACGGGTTCTCCCGTTTCGTGATCCGGAAGGCCCGGTGAGCCCGGTGCCTGCGCGCATCGTCGTGCTCGGAGGCGGTGTCGGCGGCACCTTGGTCGCCAACCTGCTCGACAAGTCGCTCGGCCACGACGCCAAGGTCACCGTGGTCGATCCGAGCGGGATGCACGATTACCAGCCGGGCTACCTCTACGTCGCGCTCGGCGAGGCGAGCGGACACTGGCTGTCTCGCGACGAGCGCACCCTGCTGCGACGGCACGTCGACCTGGCGATCGAGGAGGCTGTTCGCATCCATCCCGATGCACAGACCGTTCAGCTGCGCAGCGGCGCCAGCATCGAATGGGATTACCTCGTGCTCGCCACCGGTGCACGGCTGATGCACGAGGAGGTCCCCGGCCTCGCGGAGGGCGCGTTCGGCTTCTACTCGCTCCCCGATGCCGAACGCCTGCGCGAAGAGCTGCGCCGATTCCGGGGCGGGCGACTCCTGGTGGGAGTGGCAGGGATCCCGTACAAGTGCCCCCCGGCTCCGGTCGAGTTCACCATGATGGTCGAGGAATACCTCCGGAAGAAGGGGATGCGGGAGCGCAGCGAGGTCACCTTGCTGTCACCACTGAACCGCGCGTTCACGATCGAGAGCGCATCCGCCCTGATCAAGCCGATCATGGACGAGCGGGGCATCGAGCTCGCCACGTTCTTCAACGTCGAAGAGGTGGATCCGAGTGCGCACACGGTGACCTCCCTGGAAGGTGAGAAGCGCGAGTATGAGCTACTGGTCCTGGTGCCACCGCACCGCGGGGCGCAGGTCATGATCGACTCCGATCTCGGTGACAACGGTGGTTGGTTGCCGGCCGACAAGTACACGCTGCAGGTCGGCGACTACGAGCGGATCTTCGCTTTGGGCGACGCCACGAACCTGCCGATCTCGAAGTCTGGCTCGACGGCGCACTTCGAGGCGCCCGTCATCGCCTCACGGATCGCGTCACAGATCCGGGGCACGGCGCCGACCGAGTCCTACGGGGGCAGGGTCATGTGCTTCCTCGAGACCGGGAACGGGAAGGCGACGGCGCTGCGCTTCGACTACGAGCACCCGCCGGTGCCACCGCAGCCCAACCGCGGCTGGCACATGGCCAAATGGATCTTCAACCGGGCGTATTGGGAGACCGTGCCGCAGGGCCGGCTTCCCGAGCACGCGCCCGGCACGATGCCGAAGGAGGTTGCACGATGAGCCAGACGATCGCTGTGACACTGGACCTGCGGGGGCTGTCCTGCCCCCTCCCGATCGCAAAGACCGCGGTGGCGATCCGCTCGATGCATGCCGGGGAGCTGATCGAAGCGCGTGCCACCGACCCCGGTTCCGTCCCCGATTTCGCCGCGTGGTGCGAGTCCACGGGCAACGAGCTCCTGGAGCAGACGACCGACGGCGGGGTCTTTCGATTCGTGATCCGGAAGGTGTGAGACCGATGACGACCGAGACGGTGTCGCCGACTACCTACGACGAGATGTTCGAGGCGATGCACGCAGAGCTCGCGGCCCACGAGCACGAGAGCGCCAAGCACAGCAACCTTGTGATCTTCGCATGGAGCGGGGATCTCGACCGGATCTGGCCGACGTTCATCCTCGCGACGACAGCGGCCGCGATGGGCATGCAGACCACCGTGTTCTTCACGTTCTGGGGTCTGTTCCCGCTGGTCAAGAACGAGGTACGCATCACCGGCGAGAACTGGATGCAGAAGATGATGTCGATGATGAACCGGGGTGGCACCGAGCACCTGGGCCTGTCGAAGATGAACTTCGCGGGCGCTGGCCCGGCGATGATGAAGAAGCTCGCGGATGAGCATCACGTGGCGTCGCCGCAGGAGCTTCTCGAGGTCGCGCGCGATCTCGGCGTGACGCTGATCCCGTGTCAGATGACCATGGACCTGCTGGGCTTGGAGCGCGGCGACCTGATCGACGGGCTCGCCGAGCCCGCCGGCGCGGCCACCGCGCTGGCGCGGGCACAGGACTCGCTGACGCTGTTCATCTAGGCTCGCCGCGGTCTCGGCTCAGCCGTTGGGCAGGAACACGCGGAAGGACGAACCGCCGCCGGGGCGAGGCTCGACCCAGGCACGGCCGCCGTGCAGTTCGGCAAAGCGCCGAACAAGCGACAAGCCGATCCCAACGCCGGGCGAATGTTCGATGGCCGGCCCGGCGGTCTGCTCGAAGGGTTCGAAGATCGACTCTCGGGCCCCTTCCGGGATCCCCGGCCCCGCGTCGTCGACACCGATGACGATCCCATCGTCCTGCTCGGTCGTCCAGACGCGGATGTGTGCTTCCGGTGGGGTGTGCCGGATCGCGTTCGCGATCAGGTTCTCGACGATCCGCTCTACTTTCGGTCCGTCGATCGACGCGGTCAGGGCACCGACCTCGGTGTCGATCATCCGCGCCTGGGGGTTCTCGACCTCCGCGACGACGCGGGCGATCAGCGCCGCCACGTCGGTCGGCCGGCGTTGCGGCGTCACGATGCCTCGCTGGAGGCGATCCAGGTCGAGAAGATCGCCCAATAAGCGCTCGAGCTTGCGCGCGTTCGCGGCGATCCGGTGCACGAGGTCGAGCGCGTCGTCCGGCGGCAGGTGCAATCGGCTCTGCTCCAGGGTCAGCGCCGACCCGAGGATCGAGGTCAGCGGCGTTCGCAGATCGTGCGACACCGCTTCCAGGAACGTGTTCTTCATCGCGTCGAGCGCGCGCAGCTGCTGTGCCGCCTCTCGCTCCCGAAGGAACGCATCCGAGTACTTGCGCTCGGACTCCCGGAGCGTCTGTTCCGCCTGTTTGCGTTCCGTCACGTCGATGATCAGGCCACGGATCTGCCGCGCACCCTGGCGGCCGTGCACGACGTGCACGAGATCGCGCAACCACAGGATCTCACCCGTCGCCGTACGGACCCGATACTCGACGCTGACATCGGTCCCCTCTGCGATCGCGCGGCGAACCTCAGCGACGGCGAGCGAGCGGTCGGCGTCGGCGATGTGATCGCCCCAGACGCGTCCGTGCCACCGCGCCTCGTCCTCAGCGAACAAGACGTCGAGCCGGCCGCCGAGGAACGTGAGGTCCAAGTCTGCGGCGTCGGCTTCCCAGAAGATCGCGTCCAGACTCTCCACCAACCGGTGGAAGCGCTCGAGCTCGCTGATCCGCCGTGCGTTGCCGAGCGCGAGCGCCGTCAGGTCGCCGACCCCGCGTGCCAGCCGAAAGACGGCGTCGTCGAAGGGCTCGGCGCCGGGTGCGCCGATGGCGAGCAAGGCCCCGGACTGCTCGGGCTCCCACCGAAGCGGGCACACCAGCGTGTCACCGAAGACGTCCAGCGGTCGGAACTCGAGCGGGATCTCGTCGGCGACCGCGCGGGTCACGACGAACGGGATCGCGTCGCTCTGTAGAAGCGCATCGCCGAGCACGGCCGGCATGTCCGCGATGTCCGCGCGCGCGCGAACGGGGTGACCGGCGTGGGCGTGAAGCTGCACCAGCCGGAAGTCGCCCGTCGCCTCGTCCCGGACATACGCGGCCGAGGCGACGCACGGGATGATCGTGGGGATCGTCTCGATCGCATCGCGGAAGATGTCGCCGGGCAATTGCCGACCGGTGAGTGCCTGCGAGAGTTGGAGCAGCGCGCCGGCGGCCTGGGCCGCGCCGCGCTCGGCCTCGAGCAGTCTCGCGTTCTGGAACGCCGCTGCCGCGTGTGGCGCGAGCACCTCGAGCATGCGCTGGTCCTCGACGTCGAACATGCCGTAGCCAAGGCTCGACAGCACGATCACGCCCAGGACGTCGTCGCCGGCCACCATCGGCACGGCCAACATCGATTCCAACAGGTCGTCGTCGGTGCCCTCGATCGTGACCGAGAAGTCGACCTCGCGCGCGTCGGGGGTCAGCAGCGACCGGCGGGTCGCCGCGACCGTTCCCGTGATCCCCTCGCCGAGCTCCGTGATCAAGGCGTCGAGATCCTCTTCGAAATACTCGGTGGTCATCTCGCCGCGGAACGCGATCGGCATGAGCGTCTGGCGGTCCGACTGCAGCAGATAGACCCGGCAGTTGTGGTAGTCGATGATCGTGCGGAGTTCACCCGTGATCGCAGAGCCGATTTCGGTCGTGTCGGTCAGGACGTTCAGCTTTGCGGCGAAGCTGTGCAGCATGTCGAGCTGCGCGTCGGAACGCTCCGGATCACGCCGCGGGCGCGTTGCTTCGTGCTCGGCCGTATTCCTCACCATGTCCTCGGGATCTGGAGTCTCATCGTCTCACCTCCGGCAGCCGGGAGGAACCGTTCGGTGCTTGCACTGCCCATTCGGGGGTGCGAGCCTCGCGAGCCGTGGGCAGCGCGAACACGTCATCGGCATCGGCAACCGCGGCGTCCGGACTTGACGAGCGCGAACGGGCGATCCTCGACTTCGAGCGTGCGTCGTGGCGTCTGCAGGTCGCGAAGGAGCGAGCGATCCGCGAGACCTTCGGCATCTCCGCGACGCGGTATCACCAGCTGCTCCGTCGGATCGTGGACCGACCCGAGGCGCTGGCCTACGATCCGATGCTCGTGCGCCGCCTCCGCCGCCTTCGTGAGATCCGACGGAAACGTCGTACCGCGCAGCGACTCGGCATCCAGCTCTAGGCGCGGCTGCCACGGGCCGCACCGGGGCTGTCCCGGGGTAGGATTGCCCGCGTGAACCTGAGCACCGGACGGATCCTCATCATCGTGGCCTTGGTCGTCGCCGGGCTGGCGGTCCTGGCGAACGGATTCCTCGACGACGCCGCCACGGTCGCGGTCCCGAGCGTCACCGTGTCGCCCAGCACCGGCGAGTCGACCCCCCCGCCCTCGGATACGGCGTCGCCGACCGCCACGCCCGAGCCCCAGACCAAGGGCGTGATCATCATCGCCTTGAACGGCACCGACGTAACCGGTGCGGGGGCTGCGGCACAGGATCTGCTCCTCAGCGACGGGTACAAGGAGGCGCAGCCCTCGGACAACGCGCCCGTCGCGGGCGTCAAGAAGACCACGGTGTACTACCGCGACGACGACAACGCGGCGCAGAACCAGGCCGACGCCACCTACATCGCGGACACGTATTTCGACGGCGCGCCGGTCAAGAAATTGGATCCGAGCTTCTCGGACGTGGTACCGGACAGCGTCACGGTCGTGATCGTCGTCGGCGAGGACTACGCCGCAACCCTCACCGCCTGATCGGTCATTCGCTCCGCAGCATGCCGGCGAGTTCGTCGACCAGATCATCTGGATCGAAAGGCTTCTCAAGGAACCGCCTGGCTCCCGCCTTCGTGGCGCGTTCCGCCTCTTCAGGGATCGCCCGGGCCGACAAGACGAGGACAGGGACCGCGGTCGTCCGTGGGTCCTTCGCGAGCTCCGCTAGGACGCCATAGCCGTCCATCACGGGCATCATCAGGTCCAGCACGATGGCCTCGGGATGCTGCTTCATGGCGACCGCCACTCCCCGCAGCCCGTCCTCGGCGACCAGCACCTCGTGTCCCGCGCGCTCCAAGCTGACGCGGATCAACCAGCGCACGTCGGGTTCGTCGTCGATCACGAGGACACGCGCCATCGCCGGAGCATAACCGTCAAGCCCTGCGACCTGTTCCCCTGGAACACCTCGTTGACGTGCGGGAACGCGCGGACCTAGCCTGAAGGACCGAGGAGGATGCAGCGCGATGCTCAAGATCTCCCAGAAGCTCGAATACGCGATCCGGGCCATGATCGAGTTGGCCGAACGGCGCGAGGACGACACGCTCGTGCCCGCGCGCGAGATCGCCGAGCGCCAGCAGATACCGCTGCGATTCCTCGAGCAGCAGTTGGGCTCGCTCTCACGGGCCGGGCTCGTGGAGAGCTTCCGTGGGGCGGGTGGCGGGTGCCGTATCGCCGGCGACCCGGCGACGATCACGGTCGCTCAGATCGCCGACGCGATCGAGGGCCAGATCTACCCGGTGTTTTGCCTCGAGCCCTCGGACCACACATGTTTCGCGGACTCACGCTGTGGGCTGCAAGGGTTCTGGGCAGATGTCGCTCGCGCGGTGCAAGAGGTCTTCGAACGCACGACGGTGGCGGACCTCGCGGCCCGCCACCGGAAGATGTCTCCGGGGCCGGTCGTGCTCAGCCCCGAACAGCTGTTGTCCCGGTTGAACTAGGGGGCTTTCCAGCCCATCGCTTTGGCTGCGTCCATGCCCATGATCTTCGTCAGCTTGGTCCCGCAGACCGGACACGTGCCCTGAAGCGCCGGTCGACCGTTCTTCAATGTGACCAGCGTCCCGGTGAACTCTCGCTTCTCACGGCACTTCATGCAGTAGGCCACGTCAGCCATCGCCGTCTCCCTTCCCCGTCCCCACCATGCTTTTCGAGCCGCCCCATCGGGCGGCTCTCGGCCGATGGTGGAGGCTGGAGGCCCCCGATGCAAGCACCCGGCTCCGAACGATCCGGGTCGCGTCTCCGCGGTGCCACGCGTACGATGCTGCCTCCGGCGGAAGGAGCAAGGTTGTGAGCGACGCACAGAACATCGAAGCCCTGCTGTCCGAGCTCCGCGTGTTCGTCCCGCCGGACGGGTTCCGGGACGGCGCCGTCGCCAACGATCCCGCCCTGTACGACACCGCGAACGCCGACTTCGAAGCGTTCTGGGCCGCCCAGGCCGAGCACCTCACCTGGGAACGGCATTGGGACACGGTGATGGACTGGAAACCCCCGTGGGTGACGTGGTTCGCGGGGGGCACGCTGAACGCGTCGGTGAACTGCCTCGACCGGCACGTCGAGGCTGGCGGCGGGGACAAGGTCGCCTACCACTGGGAGGGCGAGCCCGGCGACACCCGCACGATCACGTACCGGGACCTGCTCGAGGACGTGTCGCGTTTGGCGAACGCCCTGCGGAGCCTGGGCGTGCGCAAGGGCGACCGGGTGAACATCTACCTCGGCATGGTGCCCGAGCTGCCGATCGCGATGCTGGCGTGCGCACGCATCG
>Ga0307503_10000271_pt1 | contig 11782 bp, 9 predicted proteins | sample 17_S_MG_FD_194514 | JGI IMG/M metagenome (GOLD analysis project Ga0307503, IMG submission 194514) | Soil microbial communities from Populus trichocarpa stands in riparian zone in the Pacific Northwest, United States - 17_S | ecosystem: Environmental > Terrestrial > Soil > Riparian zone > Trees... | reverse complement strand
GAAGACTGCTCTCGGGCCCGCCGCCACAGGGAGGAATCATGGAGTTTTTGATCCTCCTCGGGATCGTCGTTGCAGTGTTCGCGGTGGTGACCGGTCTGACAATGCGCCGCCAGCGGCTCCACGGTGGCTCTCACTGGACCGCCGGGGAGAAAGTTCAAAATGACAAGAAGTCACGCGAAATGTGGCGGTCGCGCCGGCCATTTTGAGGTCGTGGTCAGCCCGCCATTGTGAGTGGGCCGGACAGCGGCATGAGCGGAGGAGAACCCATGATCACCTGGATTTTCCTAGGCATTGGCGTGGCGGTCGTCGTACTGATCGTGTTCGCCAGTCGCCGTCAGCGGCTCCACGGTGGTTCGCAGTGGGGATCGAACAGAGACCGCGAGAGGCACCCGAAGCCACCCAGGTACGACCCGCACGCGTAGACGCCTATGACGGCGCGGAGACCGGCACGACGACGAGGGTTTCGACACGCGCCCGGCTGCGCGGTCGGCTGCCGTGCGTATGACGTATCCAACCTGCTCTGCAGACCTGTCATCGGCATGTCAGGTCGGCTGCCGGCGAGCTCGTGGCAACCGCGCATGCCGATGAGAGGACGTGCCACCGTTCCTGTCCGATCACGTGCGCGTGGGCCCATGAGTGCCGTCGTCGGGCGGACGCGACTCGGCATCCCACGGTGCTCCGCCTTCCCTCTTGGCCAAGTCCTGGAGCGTGTGATCGAACGGCAAGGAGCCACCGTGGAGCCGCTGACGCCGACTCGTCAGGGCGATCAGGACCACGACCGCTGCTAGGAAGATCGCGAAGACAATCCAACCGGGCGACATAGTCTCTCCCTGGGGCCCTTGGCCCACGAACTGGAGCCCGAATCCGAGACCTGCTACTTGAGGCTACGCCTGTCCCGCCACGACCGTTCGTTGCGAAGCGGACAGATTCAGTACGCCAATCGACCCGGCATACCGAAACGCCCTACACATGGCCGCTGAGAGCGCGCGCTCATCTGCCGACAACCGACGCCCGCAACCCTGGTCCACAATGCCTCCGTGACCAGCGATCCGGACTCCGCTGAGCCGCCGACACAACTCACTGTCCGGGGCGGGGGATCCATCCCACTGGCGGTCGGCGGATCTGTGACCGGCAGCGTGCCCTTGGTCGACATGAGACTGAACGACGTAGGGGGCTCCGTCCCGTTCAACGGGCGGACGCTCAAGCGGCGGCTCCCGATTGTCCACAAGTTCTTCCCTCGCAGCTCCTTGGATACGCGATTCGAGTTCTCCTGGCCTCAGTTGTGCGCCGTGGATGCGGCCAGGCGTTCACTGATCCTGTATCGAGACGATGGGCGAAGCTGTCGTTTCGTGGCGATACGAGCGTCAGTTCTCAAGCCGGCCCTCGCCCTCATGGACGAGAAGGGCGTGAGGATCGTCCACGTCAGATGGACGATCCCCTGGTATCTGAAGGGCGGCAGTCGTTCTGAGCCTGGGCAACTGAGGTAGCGCCCTGCCAGCGGTATCGCAGTGCAAAGCTCGTGCCGCTGTCCGAGCGCGCTCGTGCCGAATAGACGCTCTGGGCCGTGCTCGCGGGGCCGTCCAGCTCTGCAGTGTCCGCCGCCAGCACCTGGCGTCCGGGCTCTGCGGACGACGCTCCTACCGCCTTCTCGGCAAGGGGACCCAGATCCCGACGATCGCCGCGAGCGGCACGCCGACGATCAGGACGGCCGACCATGGGTTGGGGACTCCGGACACCAGGTACGGGACCAGGAAGACCATGAACAGCACCAGGATCACCAAGGTGAAGAAGACCCGTCTCCTGGTCTGGTCGTCCCCTGACAGCATGACGTGTGTCCCATCCCCAGGTCGGGGCGTGTGACCCGGCTTGTACGGGTCATGGTCGCACGGATCTTCGAGTCCGACCCACACCGAGTCAGACCCGTGCGCCCACGACCGGGCCCGCACCAACCTCGACCGCCACCCCAACTGCATCCTCGACGCCGTCATGGCCTCCGGCATCTAGCCACGTACAGCGGCAGTGAGCGGACGTCCGGGGGGCGGCGGTAGCCTCGTCCTGCCGTTCACCGATCATGAACCACATGGAGGACCAGCCGGCGCCGCAGTCGGCCGAGGGTGAGGCGAAGGTCATCACGCTCTGCGGCTCGACCAAGTTTGAGGCTGAGTTCGCGGAGGTCAACCAGCGGCTCACGATGGAGGGTTGCGTCGTGATCAGCCTCGGAATGTTCAGCCTCCCCGATCTGCGGGACTACGACTGGACAGCCGACAGCTCGGACCTGAAGGCGCGGCTCGGCGGCGTGCACTTCCAAAAGGTTCGCATGGCTGACGAGGTGTACATCGTGGACCCGGGCGGTTACGTCGGTGATTCAACCCGACGGGAGATTGCCTACGCGGAGTCGCTCGGCAAGCCGGTTCGGTATCTGAGTCACGAGCGCTTGGCTCGGACGGGAGAGGGCCCCCAAGGGTGAGTCCGACCAGGCGGACCGCTCATCAGCAGATCAGAGCGCACTCAGCGGCGTGAGCGGACGTTCGGGCACGGGCTGACGGGTGTCGCCCGAACGCCCGATCAGCACATCTCGCGCCTGCCAGCCCCGGCCAATCTCGATCGCTAAGCCTCCCGGTGGCGCCTACGATGGCTGATCTCAGGGCTTTCGCTCAACCCACGCTGAGGGCGGTGGACCGCAATGCCCGTTCCTAGCGGGACGCCGCTTCTTCTGGGCCGGGAGCGGGATATCGCGGAGTTGGTCGGGGCCCTTGGGCTCGCTGCCCAGGGAACCCCGCAGATCGTCCTCGTCGGGGGTGACGCCGGGATCGGCAAGACCACGCTGGTGGCGGACCTCGAACGCCGCGCGGGGCAGCTGGGGTTCGCCGTGGCGACGGGCCACTGTCTCGACATCGAGGCGGGCTTGTCGTTCGCCCCTGTGGTCGAGGCGGTGCAAGCTCTGCTCGGAAGCCTCGACGACCTCGGCTCACGACCGTCCGCGCGACGCATGCTCAGCTTGTTGGATCCGGAGGCACCGCGGAGCTCCGAGTCTTTCCGCGTGCTGGATGACCTGCGGCGGACCGTCCTCGAGGCGGCGGCCGCCGGTCCGGTGCTGGTGGTGCTGGAGGACATGCACTGGGCGGACCGTTCCACCCAGGACTTCGCGGCCACACTGTCTCGGACCGCGCGTGGAGGGCTGTTGCTGGTGCTGACGTTCCGCAGCGACGAGCTCGACCGTCGGCATCCGTTCCGTCGCACCTTGGCCGAGATCAGCCGGACCCTCGGAGCCCGACGCATTGACCTCGGCGGGTTGGACCGCGACGACATCGCGGGCATCGTCGCTGCGCGCATGGCCGGGCCACCGGACCCTTCGCTGGTGGGTTCTGTACTGGCGCGGTCCGAGGGCAACCCGCTCTACGCCGAGGAGCTCTTGGCCGCCAACCCGGAGGGGGTCCCGAGCCACTTGTCCGATCTCCTGCTTGCCAGGATCGACGCCCTGGATGAGGGCCCGCGGATGCTGCTGCGGATCGCCTCGGTCAACGGGACCCGGCTCGACACCGACACGCTCGCGGAGCTGGCGGGACTCGACCAGACGCGGATGGAGGTCGATCTCAGGGAGGCTCTTGACGCCAACGTGCTACGCCAGAGCGGGGAGTCCCTGGAGTTCCGCCACGGCCTGCTGCGCGAGGCCGCGTACGACGACCTGTTGCCTGACGAACGTAGTCGTACCCACGGCAGGCTGGCCGAGATCCTCCAGGCGAGGGTCGACTCGGAGCGCGATCCTGGACTGTCGGCCCTGAGCCGGCTCGCCTTCCACTGGGACGCGGCCCGCGACCTGCGCCGCACCCTGTCGGCGTCGGTCCGGGCTGGGCTGGTGGCGAAGCGGTTGGGAGCGGCCGAAGCCCTCAACCAGTTCGAACGAGCGCTGTCGTTGTGGGACGAGGTTGCGGACGCCGAGGCCGTGGTCGGCCGTCCGCGGGCCGATGTCGTCGTACTCCTGGGCGAGTCGGCGGCCGTCCAAGGTGACTTGGAGCGCTGGCACACTCTGGTCCGCAAGGCGGTGGACATGCTCGGGCCCGACACCGACCCGCTGCTGGCCAGCCGCGTCTACTCCGCGTTGGCCTCCTGCTGTTTCCACAACGAGGACACGATCGGTGCGGAGGAGGCGATCCGGCGGGCGGTCCAGTACGCCGGCGACTCCTCTAGCGAGGAGCTGGCTCGTGCCCTGGGCGCACAGTCGGAGTTTCTCAATCGGCACGGCCACTTCGGCGAAAGTGTCGAGGCCGCCGAACGAGCCGCCGACGCCGCCGTGAGTGCTGGGTGCGTCGAACCGCAGGTCGACGCCCTGACGGTCAGGTCTCTCTCCAGGGGATACCTCGGCTACATCGGCGAGGCGCTTGCGGGGCTGGAGCGGGCCATCGTCTTGGCACGGACAGCTGGCCTGGTCGCGAACGCGCTCGACACCACCGTCTATCTCGCCGTTGAGTACATCGAGGCCGGACAGCTGGATCGTGGCCTGTCCATCGCCGGTGAGGGTTTCGGCGAGGGTCTGTCGCTGGGGCTGCCGATGCAGGCGGCCCTGTGCGGAGACGCGATGTTGAGAGCACTCCTGTGGCGCGGCCGCCTCGACGAGGCCGAACGCCGGCTGGAGGAGATCGGTGAGCTCGGTGCGGCCGCGTCTCGCTGGCCCTGTCCGGACGCGGAGCTGTTGCTGGCGCGTGGCGACGCGCGCGCTGCGGCCCCCCTGGTACGCGAGACCGCGGCAGACGCGCAGAGGGCAAGCCGGCAGCCGGAGGACACCGACGTCCTCACCGAGCTCGAGCTCGCCGCGATGCTCGACGATCAGCGGGTAGCCCTCGAGACGGCGGGGTCGTACCTGTCCGTGGTCGACGACACCGATTCACCGCTGATCGCGGCCGCGGCAGCGCGCATCGGCTTCCACGCCCTCTGTCTTGGTCGGTCGACGCACGGGGCCCGGACCGACGACCTGCGCGACTCGGCCGCACGACAGCTCCAGCGGGGCCGGGCCGGGCTCACCGACGAGTGGCGCCCGACCTACCACGGGGTCCAGCTCGCCCTCGCCGGGGCCTACGCCGCCAGGCTTGCCGGGGAGCCGGCCGTCGCGGGGTTCCGGGAGGCGACCGAGCTGGCGGAGCCGTTCGGCGCCTACCTCGCCCTCGAGCCGCGCCTGAACCTGGCCGAAGAACTGCTGGCACACGGCGGCCGGGACGAAGGCCGCGAGCTGCTCGTCGAGTGCTGGAAGACCGCGCACGACATGGGTGCACACGACCTCGAGCGTCGTGCATTCCGGCTCGCGACCCGCACACGCGTTCCTCTGCCTCGGTCGGCATCGCGCGAGGGACCATTGAGCCGGCTGACGCCTCGTGAACGCGAGGTGCTCGACCTCCTCGCAAGAGGTGCCTCGAACAAGGCGATCGCGGCCGACTTGTTCATCAGCGAGAAAACGGTGAGCGTGCACGTGTCGAACCTCCTCGGCAAGCTCGGTGTCGCCAACCGCGGGGCGGCCGCCGCCCTGGCCCGACACCTAGTCGGCTGACCCTCACGCAAGCCGGGCTGGATCCCACCCGCCCAGTCAGACCCACGACGCGTCCCTGTGGGTCATTCTGGACCGCGCAGCGCAATGTCTGCACGAGGCGAAAGACTCGTCCTCACATCGGGACGAGGACTCACGGACAGCGGCACTGTTAGTGCGAATGGATCCCTATCCGCGTGTAGTACGACGTGACAGCCGCCATCGCGCGACGCGGAAAGCTATGAGGGCCCCCAGCGGTGTTCCAAGGAGGAGGACGGTTGCTTCCAGGGGGCTGACGACGACACCCATCAACCCAAGTCCCAGATACAAGACCAAGGCGCCGAGCCCGATTGCGGCAGTTACGGCTGCGGCGCGCGTCGGTCGCTGGATGAACCACCCGAGAACGACCGCGAGGGGGAAGATCAACAAGGCCATGACGGCTCCCGGGCGGCCGGAGAGATGCCCCACCTGAGCCCGGAGGGGCCGAATCTGGACCATCTCACCGAAGCGCCCTCACGACAAACGACCAAGGAAGGCTCCTGCAACGGTCCGCCCGCGCGATTTCCGCACATTGGCATGACCGAGCCCGGACAGTGGCATGCGCGGTTGAGTCTTGGGCTGGCGTTCGGTTCCCACCGGAGCGGAACATCGAGGTGCCGGTCGTAGAGCTCCACTCGTTCGGCCACGACTGTGAACGTACCGCCGACAAACGCCCTCACACATGCCGCGATGAGGGCGCCGTGTCATGCCGATGAGCGTGTTCCTCGTGAGTCCTTCAGCGCACGCCGAAGCCCCGTGCTTCACCGATGGCGAGCATCCAACGCCAGTAGGCAGTCAGGTCGTCGAGCCATTCCAAGGGCAGGCCGTCGTGCTGGACTTCCATCGTGGTCTGCTTGCCGCCACGGTCGGCGGTGTGTTCGGTCAGGTCGATGCGCACGATGGTGGGGTCGGGGAGGAATGGGGTGGCGCCTTCAAGCAGTGCATGTGGGTCGGGTCCGTTCTTCATCCACACCCACGACTGGACCAGGTAGGCAGGCGAGCGGAGCTCCAGGTAAGTCTGGGTTAGGTGGCCCTCGCCCGTGAACCTGTCTCCGTCCTCGTCCTCTGCCCGGTCAAGGCTCTTCCACGTGTAGGCAGCGCCTACCGCGAGGTCGGAATCGCCCCACCCCATGTATCCGCCCGGCCAGCCGAGGACAGCGTCAACGGCTCGGAACAGGCGTCGGCGGGTTCCGGTGATCGTGCCGGTGACCGCGACGGTCCCGGTTCGGCCTGACAGGACCCTGCAGCCGGGGGCGCCGTCGAGGTCGCGACCGATTGCGCGAGTGGCGGCCAGACCCGCTTCCTGGCCGGGAACGGGCGGGGCGAGCTCGTCCTTGGTCAGCAGCGGGGCGTTCAACCTCACGACGACGTGCTCAGCCATCGGCGCCTCCCAGGACTGCAGGAGGAAGTGCTCGACCGGCGGGAGGCCATCGTCCTCATCGGAGGACAGGTCGCGAAGCTGCCCCTCGGCACGGCCACGGGCGCTGACCCGAAGCCGGAACTCACCGGCGCCACCGGTGACCCAGGCGAGGGGGTCTGTGTCCTCGATGTCCATGACAGCCAGTGCCGACCCTGAGCGCAGACTCAGCACGACCACGTCTTCCCACTCCTCAGCCGCCGGCGGTGGCGGAGACGGGAGCCGTTCGATGACCACGTCGTAGGGACCCCACTGCGACCCGGCCTTGACCCACACCTCGTAGTCACCGTTGACCGCGACGACCTCCACCAGCGTGGAGTCGACCAGCTCGCCAGCGAGTGGCTCGACGTCCTCCTCCCCGCGCAACGCGAACCCGGCGTATCCAGACGAGACCTCCAGCTGCTCCCTCACACCCGACATGCCGCGGAGTGTAGAGCGCGGCCCGGGCCTGTCACTCGGAAACCGACGCCCCGATAGGAACCGCACTAATGCCGTTGTCAGGCACTCATGTTCTAGGTACCGGTCCAGGCGATGGGCACGCCGGTTGAGTAGGACTGGCCCGGCGCGCCTGTTTCCGGCGGCGCGTTCGATGGCCCGCGCGACCGCTGGCGGGAGTGGGGTCAGGACGTGCTTGTCGCCCTTGGCTCGCACCGTCCGGATCGGGGAGAGGGTCTTTCGGGGAGCAACGGTCATCGCGACGCTGACTGGGGAGTCCCAAGAGGAGGCTGAAGCGCGGGCCGACAGACTGGCTTGGCGAATCCTCGTGCCGCTGATGGCGATCACGGGTCTCGTCTGTTACGCATTCATCGTCTGGCAGGCGGCACTGCACCACTGAGCACCCAGACGTTGCTACTGCTCCGTCAACGCACCAACGGGCCGTTCGGGCCCTGATCACGTGTGGGCTTGTCCCCGTGCCTCGGACGAGCTGGGCCAGAACTCCTCAAGAAGGCGACCGTCACCCACAGAGCCAGAGCCACTAAGGAAAAGATGATTCCCAGCCACATGCCGACCACTTCCCTCGACGAGCAATGCTACGCCTCGCTATGGGCACCAGCGTCCGCCCATCGGCGGATCAGCGCGCTTCTGCCCGATGGCGGACGTGGGTCAGTAGTTCTGGCCGGGGTGGTAGGCGCAGGCGTCCTGGTCGTCCTCGGCACGACGCTGGTGGTGCCGGTGAGGCGCCGGCGGGAGCAGCGCCTGGGCGACCTTCTCGTGCACGTAGTCGAAGTCCGGGTCGTTGGGGTTGAAGTCCTCCGAGGAGCGGAACAGCACCGACTTGGGGCGGTGGTCCTTCGCCTTCAGCGCGAGCTCGACGAAGGCCGGCAGCAGCTCCTTGGGGATGTCGGTGGAGACGACGCGCTGGCCGGCCGACGCCAGCGCCTGGTAGCGGCGCAGGAGGTTGGCCGGGTTGGCCTGGTCGATGATCGAGCCGATCACGCAGCGCTGGCGCGACATCCGTTGGTAGTCGTCCGAGCCGTAACGGCCCCGCGCGTACCAGAGGGCGTGGAAGCCGTCGAGGTGCTGGTCGGCGCCGGGCTCGATGTATCCGGTCGGCGGGATCCCGGCGTCGGTCTGGCCGTTGATCGCGACCGGCACGTTCACGTTGACCGTGATCCCTCCCATGGCGTCGACCAGCTCCCGGAACCCGGTGAAGTCGACCAGCACGTAGTAGTCGACGGGGAGGCCGGTCGCCCCCTCCACAGCCTGCTTGATGGCATCGGCACCCTCGTCGGTCGACCGGCCGAGAACCTGCGGATGCAGGGCCGGGATCTCGCGGTACACCGCGTTCAGCATCCAGCTGCCCGGGTCGCCGGGCCCGGTGAACCCGTCCGGGTACAGCGCGTGCAGGGGGCTCTTCTCCGGGAAGGGCACGTCCGCCAGGTTGCGCGGCAGCCCGAAGGTCACGGTGCGGCCGGTGAGCGTGTCCAGGGACGCCAGCATCATCGTGTCGGTGCGGGTGCCGTCGCGGTCCGGCCCGGAGTCACCGCCGAGGAGCAGCACGTTGACTCGGGTGCGGCCGTCCCACGGGTCCTGCGCCGTGACGCCCGTCGGGCGGGTGGCGGTCTGGTTGTGCGTGAACACCGCGTTCACCACGCCCGCCTGGGCGAACGCGTCGCGCACCACCAGGCTCACCGGCGCGACGACCGCCAGGCAGACGACGCCGACCACCGCACTCCCGCTCCACAGCTCCCAGCCGAGGGCGCGTCGCGGGCGCAGCATCACGAACGTCGCGACGACCATCGCGACCCAGAGGGCCAGACAGATCAGGGTGATCACGGCTGCCCGCGTGAGCTCGGAGGGGTCGACGGCCAGGTCGAGGGCCGCGCGGAGGTTGTGCGGGGCCGCGTACACGGCGAGCACCAGCCCGCCGAGGCTGACCAGGAGCACGGTCAGACCGAGCCGGTGCCGGCGGCTGTGCAGGAACCCTGCCCCCGGGACCACCCCCGACAGCAGCGTCCAGCCCAAGGTGCGCGCGACGGAGTCGCAACGGTGCGGCCCGGCCTTGCGGCGGCCGGGCCTGACGCCGTACGGCGGCATCGACATGGGGCTCCTCGGGGCGCGGTCCGAGACGGTCCAGGAGAGGGTACGGCGACATGGCCGTGCCGCAGACATTGTGACGGGTCCCAGGTCAGGAGGTGTGGACAACCACCCGATCACGGGTCAGATGTCGTGGACGACACGGCGCCGTGGCCCGACGTCACGCGAGGGCTCAGCCCAGCCAGCGGGTGAGGGCCGCGCCGGTCTTCGCGGCGACGGAGTCCACCCCGTCGGACAGGGCGCTCAGCGCCTCCGGGGCCGCCTCGCGCGCCGCCACCTCGACTTCGGCGCACCGCTGCGCGAGCTCGGTCGCCCCGAGCATGGCCGAGGACGACCTCAGGCTGTGCGAGATCTGCAGCACCGCGTCACGGTCGTCGTCACGCAGGGCCGCACGCAGGGCGTCACGGCGGCGCGGGAGCTCGGTCAGGTAGGTGCGCACCGTCTCGCGCAACAGGTCACCCTCGCCCAGCTGCTCCTCGAGGTCGGTCAGGCGTGCCAGGTCGAGCACGTCGCCTCCGGCCGACGCCGGCACGACGCCACCCGGTACGACGTACACGGCGAGCGCCCGCCGCAGGTCGGCGAGCTCGACCGGCTTGGCGACGAAGTCGTCCATCCCGGCCACCCGGCAGGTCTCCCGGTCGTCGGGACTGTCGGCGGCGCTGACACCGATCACCCGGGTACGGCGTGCCGTCCCGGCCTCGCGTGCTCGCAGCCACCGGGTGACGGCGAGTCCGTCCTCCCCCGGCATCCGCACGTCGAGCAGGACCGCGTCGTACCACCGGGACGCCAGCGCCCGCTCGGCGTCGAGACCGTCCACGGCCGTGTCCGCGCCCAGGCCGAGGACCTCGAGCATCCGCACCAGCAGCGTGCGGTTCACGTCGTTGTCGTCGACCACCAGGGTCCGGACCTCCCCGCTGCCGACCCCGCTGCCGACCCGGGTCTCGTCCACGCTCGGCATGCTAGGCGTTCGCCTGCGGCTGCGCGCGACCTCCGGGTGGTACAACGGGTGGAGCCGGGACTGGATCCCGGCACGAGTGAGGCCCACGTGGACCAGTCGCACCACGACGCGCACGCCGACGACGCCGTCCTGGCGGCCATCGTCCGCTCGTCCCAGCTCGCCGTGATCGCCCAGACCGTCGAGGGCATCGTGACCGTGTGGAACGACGCCGCCGAGCACGTCTACGGCTACCCGGCCACGGAGATGCTGGGCCGCGACATCGCGACCACCTACGCACCGGAGACCGCGGACGCGGAGCGACGGCTGCATCAACAGGTCGCCGCCGGCCACGCTGGCGCTGGCTACCGGTACCCTCGGATCCGTCCCGACGGCACCCGGGTGGACGTCGTGATGTCGGTGTCACCGGTGCGCGACCCGGACGGCGCCATCGTCGGGGTCGCCTCGATCTCGCGGGCGGTGAGCGCCGAGGAACGCAGCGCGGCGCTGCTCGCAGCGCTGCTGGACGCCGCACCGGACGCGGTCATCTGCGTGGGCGAGGACGGTCGGGTGGTCGCCGCGAACGCGCGGGTGACCGACCTCTTCGGCCACGACCGCGACGCCCTGGTGGGTGCCCGGCTGGAGACGCTCGTCCCGGACCACGTCGCGGAGCAGCACGTCGCCCACCGGCGGGAGTGGTTCGACGCTCCCCACACACGGCCGATGGGCCTGGGACTCGACCTGACCGGTCGTCGGAGCGACGGTACGACGTTCCCGGTCGCGGTCAGCCTCGCCCCCACCCGCGTCGACGGGACGCCGCTCGTCGTTGCCGCGATCCGCGACGTCACCCAGGGGCGTGACGCAGCCGAGCGTCTCCGGGTGAGCGAGGAACGGCTGAGACTGCTGGCCGAGAACGTCGAGGCCGTCTTCACCCTCCAGACACTGGAGCCACGCCGCGTCCTCTACGTCAGCCCGCAGTTCGAGCGGCTCACCGGCTATCCGGCCCAGCGGCTTGTCGACGACCCGGACTTCTTCACCACCATCGTCGTACACCCCGACGACCGCGCGACGTTCGAACGGGTTGCGGACGAGTGGGTCCGGACCGGGCGCTCGGGCCACGGCGACCACCGGATCATCCGGGTCGACGGGCAGGTGCGCTGGGTGCGCTCGGCGCTGGCACCGGTGCCGACGCCCGGGACCAGCGAGGTGCGGATCGTCACCACCTCGGAGGACATCACCGAGCGGGTGCTCGCCGCCGAGCGGCTGGCCGACGCCGAGGCCGAGGCGCGCGCCGCGAACGAGGCCAAGAACGAGTTCCTCTCGCGGATGAGCCACGAGC
>Ga0307503_10000270_pt1 | contig 11832 bp, 27 predicted proteins | sample 17_S_MG_FD_194514 | JGI IMG/M metagenome (GOLD analysis project Ga0307503, IMG submission 194514) | Soil microbial communities from Populus trichocarpa stands in riparian zone in the Pacific Northwest, United States - 17_S | ecosystem: Environmental > Terrestrial > Soil > Riparian zone > Trees... | reverse complement strand
CGCCCACGCACCACGTCACGCCCGGGGTCAATGGTGACCACCTGAGCGCCCATCTCCCGGTACTGCGCCATGCGCTGCACGCCAGGGCTGGAGTGGATCAGGTACACGTCTGTGGTGCCGGCCAGCTTCAGTGCTGCCTCGATCGCAGCCGCACGTGCAGCACGCGTGACCGTGGTGACCGCGGGCGCGTGGTCATGTGGGTCGCCACCCTGCCCGCTCATCGCCACCGCGAGCCGGTCGAAGTCGATGACCACATCACCAGGCTTGGCCTGCTCGAGCACCCAGGTGGACTTGCCGCCAGCGGGAGGGCCGACGACCACCGTGAGCGCCACGGCTTACCACTCCCTCGAGGTGTGCACCCCAGCCGTGCGCAACGCGTTGGCGACCAGGACGCTGTTGGCCTGCCCGGCCCTGCGATTGCAGGTGCGATGCTCCGGGCCGGTCCACGTCTGGCGGGTGTCGTCATGGCCCAGGTCCCATTGCCGGCCGGGCTCGAGCGGCTCGCCACAGCGGGCGCAGTCGACCCCGCCGGCGTCGACCTTCCGTGCCCAGCGCCGGCGCTCCGCCTCATGGCTGCGGCCGTAGCCGCGCTGGCCCGTGGTGCCGACGCTCGGCATGTCCATCACCTCGAGCGCTAGTCAGTCAGTTGCCGCGGTGCTCCAGCGGGTCCGAGTACATCACCCTGATCCGCACTGGCTACGCCGAGAACGTCGTGACCCGCGAGGGAGACGAGTACTGATGCCCCGCACCGGACCGCAGCGACGCATGATCGGGGTCAAGCTCTCCGACGCCGGGATCGACTGGCTCACCGAACGCGCCGAGGCCGAAGGCCTGCTCATGAAGCGCGGCACACCCAATCGCTCCGAGCTGCTGCGCATCATGGTCACCTACGCCCAGCGGAACATGCCCGAGGGATGGAGGCCGTAGTTCCGAGCGGTGGTCAGTCGGATGTCAGCGGGCCGTGGACGTCTGCGGACGCATGGCTCAGCGCGAACACGACCAGCGCCTCCACCGTCGACACCTTCACCACACGGTCATCGGCGACATAGTGGACATAGGAGCGGTCGTAAGAGGCCAGCGGCAGACCGCCACGGTCACAGCGGTCACAGCCCACATCGACGTCGCAGTCCTCGTTACCCACCAGGTAGATGTCTGCAAGGTCGGAGAGACGGGCCTTCATGCGGAGACCGTGCGGTGCGACAGCGGGGAATGCTTCGTCTCCCGATCCACACCAGCCGCCTGACGCAGCGAGTAGAGAGGCCGACCATCAGCAGCCCGGCCAGCCCGGTCGAGCTTGCCGTTGCGCGTCCACCAGTAGACGAGCTGCCGGGACACGCCCAGCTCCCGGGCGATGAGGAACGCGGGCAGCAAATCGCCCTGATCCATCGCACCTCCCGAGTTCCGGGCAGCGTGAATCAAGGCTGGAGTCAGTAAAGCCCAAAGTTGATCGCTTAGCAAGCGGGTGTGACTCATAGTTGGCGACCATGAGTCAAACCCGCCGAGCCTACGCGGCAGGTCTGACACTTCCCGGCGGCGAAGCGGCGCACAGCCGGACCCATGCCGCGTAGGCAGGGCCGTCAAGCCACAGATTGCAGCCGTCGCACTCCACCGCGTCCTCACCCGGCACCCGGAACAGCAGCTTCAAATCGCACCGGGAGCAGGGGACGGCCGCACAGTGCTCGCGCTTCCTCGTCGTCAGGCCGAGCGCCGAGCGGGCACGGTGATGGAGCCTGGCCAGGTCGAGGACGCCCTGCCACCCCGGAACCTCTGTGCACCGCTCCACAGCATCCGGGTAGTCCCACATCACCCCTGACGTGCGGGCGAGGACGTCGAGGCGCGGCGCCAAAATACTCACCGACTGCTGAACAGCCCACCCTGCACGCACCCGTGGCGGCTTGTCGGACAGCCGCGCCACGTCGCGGACCACGGCATCCCAGGCGTCGCACATCCACCAGATGTCCTGCTGCAACGACAGCGCGCCGAGGTTCAGCGGGGCCTGCGCCGGCGCGCCCTTGCCCGACGGCATCCCAGAGCCCCACACGCCCAGGCTTGGGGCGAGGTGCTGCTCCAGGTCCCTGTAGTCCAGGACGAGGGCACGGACGTCGCGTTCCGCTCCCTCAAGGCAGTAGAAGCAGAGTGGACCATCGCAGTCGGCCGGGTAGCCGTGCTCGTCCCTTGCCCGGCAGCGGTCAGCAGAGAAGCACCTCATCGCCTCGCCCCCAAGGCATCCAGGCCCGCCTCGTAGCGCTTGGCGCACGCCTCCAGCACGGCGTCCTTGTCGGAGCCGTAGAAGCGGATGAACAGCCCGCTGGAGCTGCCGTCGCAGTTGGAGAGCTCGCACGGCTGCTTCGCCCAGCCAGGGACCGCGGACGCCGGGAAGCGGTAGTGCACCAGCTTCGGGGGCTCATTGGCGTTCGGCAGGTGGGCAACCGTCGCTTCGGCCTCCCATGCCTCCACCATCTCCGGGATGCCGCCCGGACCGAACAGCGGTACCTCCTGGACCTCGGCAGGCCGGGGCTCACCATCGCTGGCGGCACCAACGAGGTCCGCGTACGCCCTCGCGTCGGCCTCGGCGGTGAACACGGCGTGCGCGCTGAACCGGTAGGGGTAGTACTCGTCGTGCTCCCCGACGAGCCAGACGCGGGGTTCCTGGTCAGCCATGGTCAGCCTTTCGAGCAGCATCGGAGAGCAGGCGCACGAGTTCGGCCATCGCCTCGATCTGCATCCCACACCCGCACCGACCGCAGTACGGCTCTCCACCCATGCTCCAGCCGTCACACAGGTCGTGGCCTGCTAGACGCTTCAGGATCTCGATGTCAGGGGTGAGGGCGTTGAACTCGGCGACGAGCTCAACCAGGGTGATCGGGTCGTCAGCCACGGCGTGCACGTACGACACCGTGACACGCTCAGGCGCAGGCCCGAAGCCGGGCGCCGGTCCCAGCCAGGGCTCGAAGCCGGAAGGGTTGGCCTGGCACCAGTCCTCGACTGCACGCGAGGCAGCCTCGACGTCTTCGGGGAGCGCTGGGGTATCAGAGTCAGCCATGATCCACCTCCAGCGGTGGCGGCTCGTTCCGCATCCAGCGACTCACGCTCTGCTGCGTGGTACCGAACATCCCCGCCACCTCCTCCTGGGTGTCCGCGAGGCCGAACACATGGACACCGCCGTGCGGTACACCCATGCCGATCGTGGGCGGCGGGACCATACCGTCCGGGAAATCGATGTGGACGAACCGGAAGTAGCTGTCAGCGCCCTTGCGGTACAGCGCCGCGTACCGGGCACGTCTGGCCTCGTTACCCATCGGTACCGCCGTCGAGTTCCTTCTCAACCACCCATACGCTGTCCGATTCGCCGGAATAGGTGGCGTGATACAGCCAGCCGTCGGTCTCGATCTCGTCGATGTCCTCGGGCCGGTGGGCGTACTCCGCTGCCGTGCGGCGGGCGTAGTCGATCGCAGCCTCAGGCGTCGAGAACGGATAGGGCTCCGTGTCGGAGTGGCGGTCCGCGATCATCGCTACGTAGATCTTCACTTCGGCTCCTCGGTGAGTACTTCAGGTCCGTAGTACCTGACAAGAGCAGCAGCGAGAGACAGAGCAGCGTCCCGGTCGAGGTAGACGCACGTCCGGGGATACGGCTCGTCGGAGTGGAAGACGTTGACCGTGCACTCACCAGCGGCCTCGGACTGCAGCACCACCGCGTCTCCGTCTTCGTCGGTGTGACGGAAGAGCTCAGCCATCGACGTCCGCCTCTTCAAAATGCGCCCGCACTCGGTCGTCTCGGTCCGCAGCGAACAGGTCGTAGACCGTCACGCCGACGTGGAATGTCGTGGTGCCGAGGTTGTCCGGGGTGAGTTGCGCCCATGGCCTGCTGGTGCGGAGTCCGTCCATCGCGAGACGCCACTGCTCATCGACGGGGAGCGCGTACCAGAGGTCGTGGGCGTCGTCGAGGTAGCGGGCCTCTTTCTCCCCGGGTGTCGGGTAGTCGCTCTCCCATTCGGTGCGGCCCTGATCGTCGTCGGCCCAGTCAGGCGCCCAGCCGTCGGGCATCGGCGGCGGTTCCCAGGCCGCGATGGAGCTGTTCGGGAAGCCGTTCGTCACCGAGTAGGACATGACGCAAGGCTCGACGTCGTTGGAGCGCAGGTGGGCCTGTACCGCCTCCCAGCCCTGATCCGACCACGTGTCCTTGGGGCCGTCGGGCACCGTGGCGAACCAGAAGCCGCGGCGGAAGATGGCCGTCCTCAGACCTTCGTCGATGAGGTCGGCCAGCCATGTCCGGTCCGGGCCGTCGACCCATGCGTGCTCCTCACTCCATCCGGAGATCTTCGCTGCCAGCCGTACCGGGTCGGAGCCGAGCACCAGCGCTGTGTTGAGGTCGATGTTCGCCGTCCGCAGCCTGTGGCCGGCAACGAGCAGGTCGAGGCCACTGACCCGCAGCGTGAGTTTCAGGCTGTTGACCAGCTTCTTCCGCGCCTCGTAGTCGCCAGGGTTGGCCTGTGCTGCGAGGAGGTCGCGGTGCAGGTAGCCGTCGCCGGACCTCTCGGCCACCATCGACATGACCTCTGCCGCCCGTTCGAACGTCGTGACGTTCCAGGCGGCCTCGGCCAGCCCGTTCGCGACCCGGTCAAGCCAGTGCCGCTCGGAGCCGCGGAGCTCGGCCTCGCCGCTCGGTGAATGGAAGTACACCCGGCTCATGAGCGCTCCTGATCTTGATCGGTGAGTTCTTTAGGGCCGTCTACCTCGACCCATGGGCCGAGGATGCGGCGCTCGACCTTGCAGATGTCGCCGGGGTTGACCCACAGCACGTCCTCGGCCCACCGCACAGCCTCGTCGCGCGAGTCGAAGTGGCGGCCCTTCGCGTACGGCGTGCCGTCTGGATCACACACCACCACACGCCACCGCTCTTCGCGGTGTTCGGCTGAAGCCGGCAGAAGACGACCAGCAGCAGCGAGGCGTGTGAACGCCAGTTTGGCGATCAGTCGGCATCCGTTACATGGCCCGTCGGCCTCAGTGCAGAAGAGATCGGCGACGGCCTCGACGTCTTCTTCGGTGAAGCTTTTAGGCTCTTCGGGAGGAGCAGGCGGCCTATCGGCCGAGAGGTCAGGCATCGGGAGTCTCCTTGCGGGCGTGGGCTGCCTCGAAGCCGTCAGCCCAACCTCGGTGACGGACTGCGAGGCACAAGCAGACGATCGACAGGGCGAAAAGCGGGCCCTGAACAAGGCCCCGGACGATCAGCCAGCCGTCGGCAGCGTCGGCGGGGATGAATCGGGCGGCGGTCCAGAGCACACAGAGGACAAGGACGGCACCGAGGAGCCTTCTGCTGGTGCGGCGGGCGGCCGAGGGACTAGGCATCGGATTTCTCCTTTTCGCGCCGTGCTTGGCGGCGCTCGGCGTGCACGCGGTTGCAGAACAGGTTCCTTGTCGTGGGAGCGCCAGTCCGCACATGGAGCACCGACCGGTGCGGCGCACTTCGGGCACGGCACGATGAAGTTGTCGGCGAGGCGACGGCTCATCGGGTGCCTCCGGGGAGTATCCGACGCCACCACGCGCCAACCCTGACGCCCAGCCGGAGGAGCGAGCAGAACGCCCGGTCGAGCCTGCCCCATGACGCATCGGTGCCGTCCGGGGCAACGATCTCGCAGTCGCGTGCAGTGCAGTAGATGTTGTGGCCGTTGCGCAGGACGCGGGCGTTGCGGGCCGGAGGGCAGCAGTTGGGCAGCTTGTCGGGGTCGGGCTGTAGAGCGGCATCAACAGGAGGCGGGAGCACCTCGGTGTGGACGTGTCCCTCACTGTCGACTCGTGCGATGAGGATGCAGGCGTAGCCGTCCGGACTGCCGTCGAAGCCCATCATGACCTGCGAGTCAACTGTGTATTCGACACCGTCAACTGAGTAGGTCGAGAAGCCCTGACGGATGACCTCCCGCCTGAACGCGTCGTGCACCCGGTCCGGGCCTGGGATCACTCGCAGCGGCGGTTCGGCGAATCGGGCGCATGTATGCCGAACCGAGTAGCCAGCGTGTGCGCCGGGGCGGCCGTCGCACGCTTCGCACCTGGCGCATCTTGCACAGCGGGTGTCGCTGGCGGCGACCCAGACGCCACAGGCGCAGCGCGGCTGGTTCGGAGCAAACTCCTCGACGACGGCCTCAGGCTCTACGGCCTCCTCTTCGATGACTGTTCTTGCTGGTACGACCCGCATCTCATCACCGGAGCGGTAGACCCGATCGGCGTCCCATGCTTCACCGAGAGGGTCGAATCGGGCAGCGTTTCGGGTGATGGCGTCGTCGATCTGGTTGAGGATGTCAGCCACGGTCAGCCTCCTGGGCCAGCAGATCGGCGGCGGTGCCGAGCGCGACAGGTTCGCCTTGCCCGGCTCCGTCGCGGAACCTCACCACGTCCAGCTCGCGCAGGGCGGTGGCGGGGAAGCCGGTCGATAGCCAGGTGACCAGCTCATGCTTGACCGTGAAGGCCCTGGTGGTCTGACCGCCAATCTGGACGGTCCAGATGTACTCAGCCCTGGCCACGGTCACTCCCCTCGGGCTGCTCGACGGCCCACTGCTGATAGGCCCGTCGGGCACGGTGTGCTGGGCAACCCTCGACGGCTCGCGGTGTCGGGTCGGGCGGGTCGAACACGTCGGCCGGGTCGCAGACGCACCGGAACCGGTCCGGTCGTGGCTCGCTCTGCGGGTGGGGCGGGTCAGTCATCGGGAAGACCATCCAGGTTGTCGGCGTAGTTGACGTGCAGCAGCGGATGGACGAAGCCCGTCCTCGGCTGTTCGGGCTGCTCGACGGGCTCCCACGGACCGACGAAACGGGAGACGACGTGGCCCCATCCGGGCAGAAGCGACCACTCCTCGGCGTCCGCCTGATTGATGGCCGGATGCACCTCGTGCTCGTTGGCGACGCCCCAGTGGCGTTCCCATCCCCCGGTGGCTTGGCGTCGTCCCTCGGCGACAGCACGCTCGTACGCCCGGTCGCGCAGACCCTTGAGTTCAGCGAGGGCGTCAACGGGTGGCTCTGCCTGGTCGGGCTCTCGCCACATCCACGTCACCTCATCCCACACCCGCCCGGACGGGGTCACCGTCTCCAGGTCGACGTGGACCCGTTTCGCCGAGAACTTCCACAGGTCGGCAATGCCGGCAGCCTCAGCCAGCGTGGCGAAGCACACCGGGCAGACGATGCCGTCGTGGAGTTCCTCGCCGTTGATCGAGCCGCCGCGCATGACCGCGTTCCACAGCGGAGACGGGGCCGACCAGGCGATGTTGGGGCCACCGCACAGGTGACAGTCGGCCTCGGGGTGCCGGTCCTGAACCATCAACTCTGAGTTGACCGTTGCCCGTGCCTGACGCTTGCCGGTGTCACAGGTGGCGATGTGGTCGTCTCGGCTGACCTCGTCGTTCCTGTCCTCGGCCATGCATGCCTCACAGCGCGGATCCCATCCACGCTCGCCGGCGCAGGGAACGCAGACACCGAAGGCGCCGTGCATGACACGGGTCTCACCGCAGCGAGGGCAGCGGGTCGGGTCTTCAGTACTCACTCAGACACCGCCGGAGCGCCGAGCGCTTTGATGGCCGAGCGGATGAGGCCGTTCACGGCTTCGTCGTCAACGTCGTCGACCCACCCGTCTTCGTCGAGTCGGCCGGTCACCCATCCGGCCTCGATGAACGCCTTGTCGAAGTCGCCCTGCCAGCCGGAGTTGCCGAACGGCCGCTTCCCGCTGAAGCCCTCGCCGTCCTCCCACACCATCGTCAGCAGCTTGATCAGGTAGCCGTGCACGGTCGTCTCGCCCGAGTCGTTCTCCTCCAGTGGCAGGGCGAGAACCTCCTGCGGGGTGGGCATGGTGTCAGGCATTGGTTGGGCCCTCCTTCTCGATGAGTACTTCGTCTTTGACTCCGAGAGCTTCGGCGATGACCTGGATGGTCGAGCAGTCCTCGGCGTTGACCCCCGAACCGCAGCCCTCGCAGACCAGATGGGTCAGCGGTGATACGCAGCGCGGCCAGTTGCAGCGCACCGGACGGTGGAGCTCCAGAACGGCCCGGTTGGCGGCCGCCAACTCCTCCGGCGTGCGTTCGGCGGCCGCCGTGAGCGCCGATGTGGCGGCGAGTAGGCGGGTATGCAGAGACTCAGCCACTGACCTGCTCCTCGCTGCGGTTGTGACACGAACACAGACACGGCGCATCGCACGTCTTGCAGGTCGCTCGACTTTTCGTGACAACGACCTGCCGGCCACCGTCGACGGTGGTGCGGACAATGGTGCCGGAACCGCACTGTTCGTGATTGCCGGGCACGTCGCCGTGACGGCACCACGTCGACCAGTACCGGTGTGTCCCGTCCGGCAGGATCACGTCGACCTTCGCCGTACCCGGGAAGACCCACATCGCCTCGGTCATCAAGCGCCCTCCTCGACCAGGCCGAGGGCGTACAAAACCTCAGCGGAGGCGGCCACCGTCTCCGGCCGGTGCAGATGGACATGCGTCACGGCGCGCCGGGCGTCGGCCCGGACGGCGTCGGTGGCGGACAGGATGCCGAGGGTGTGTGTGGCGTCGGAGTGGAAGTCCTTGCCCGGGCCTGTCTGTGGATGGTTCGGGGCGCGGTCCGCGGCGACGAGCCGGGCAACCTTCTTGACCACGTCAGTCCTCCTTCTCGATGAATCCGTACTGCTCAGTGGCCGTCCCGTACAGCGCCACCAGACCGGCGGAGGTGAACATCGCGAACCCGTCCACCGGCTCACCGAGCTCGGCCTGCAGCCTCAGGTGAAGGCCTCCCGTTGCCGTCTCCTGGGTGGAGATGTGCGGCGCCGACAGGACCGCTACCCGGGTGGAGCCGTTGACGTGGTGGAGGACTGTCACCCTCACGACTCGGCGCCGAGGATCGCGTCGTAGAGGTCCCGCGCCATCCTTGCGTCACCCAGTGCGGTGTGCCGGTCCTGCTCGTCGTAGGTGAGCCCGTAGAGCTCCAGGACGGCATCGAAGGACCACGGCGGGGTCAGCTTCTTGGCGCCGGCGGCCAGCGTTTCCACGTCACAAAGGTGGTAGTGCCACGACGGCAGGATGCCGTAGGCGCGCATCCGGGTCCCAAGAACGTCGGCATCGAAGTTGGGGACTGCACCGATGAGGATGGCGCCGCGGGTGAGCCGTTCGACGCCCGCCATCGCCGCGACCTCCGGCAGCACCGTCACGCGGCTGGTGGTGGAGTCCACGCCTCCGCCGAACTGGGTTGCCGGGTGCCGATCGTAGAAGTTGCCGATCTTCAGCGAGAAGGAGTCGGCGTTGCCCATGTCAAGATCCGGAATGTCGACGAACCACGAGTACTCGGCGTCCGGGCCACCCTCCGACCGGCAGACCATGCCGATCTCCCAGGCGCGGCGGTCGGGACGCAGCGAGGTGGTCTCCGTGTCAATGAATACGAGTTTCGTCACTTGATCCATGTCCTCTCACAGTGGTTGCAGCGGTACAACTTGCGCCCGCCGTCGATGATCGTTCCGCGTCCGATCCAGGATTTGCCGGTGCGGACGTCGTGGTGGAAGCAGCGGCGGCGGGCGAGCCAGCGGCGGATCACGCGCTTTTCTCCTCATCGATGAAAGGGTTGTCTCCGCTCAGCACCCGGCGGGCGAGGGCGTTGCCACGTGCCGACCGTTCGGCGATGGCCGGGTCGGGTTTCCAGCGGACCGGCGGGGCGTCTGGGTTGTCACAGACGTGCGGGACAAGAACGGCACCGAAGACGGGGACCGTCTCGTATGTCCAGGAGGTCCACCTCGGGCCGCGGTCGGTGACGGTGAAGTAGCCCCACTTCAGGACGCCGTGGATGGAGCAGACGGGCCGCGGGGGTGGGTCGTCGATCAGCACGACGTCACCTCCGCGTGACTGCTGGTCGTTGAGTGCAGCGGGCACAGCGGGTCGTTCAAGGTTCGGCCCTGCGGCTCGTCATCGTCTGCGTAGAACACCGGCGGGCACGTGCAGTCGCCATGCACCGGACACCACGTTGCGGTGAGCCCGGTGCATGAGATCGACTCCAGCCGGTCAGCCTCGGCCCTCAGTGCGGCGATTCGCGCCTCGGCGGGGCGGTCCGGCTCTTCGGGGATGCTCAGCACGACGCCTCCCGTCCTGGCCGCCAAGGCCCCGGGCAGCGCCCTTGATCTGGCCGTTGTGGCGCTGCTAGGTTGCCTGGGTGCGGGGCGAAGGGCCGGAGTACCGGTGCTCGCCGGAAGCCTCGAGCCGCCAGGACGGACACAGCCTGGTAGTCGCCGCAGGGCTTGCGGAGACGTAAAACGCTCGTCGAGGGAACGTAAGACCCGGCCGTTTGCAGCGGTGGGCCATCCCGGTGAAGCGAGAACCCGCCCGGGTGTTGTGCATGTGTTCCGTGCGCAGCACGGAGGGAATCGTCGTCATTCATGGCGGCGAGGATGTCGAGGCTCCTTGCGTCGTTGCTTGACAGCTGCCCGACCCGCCGAGGTCGCTCGGGACAACCTCGGCGGGCTTCGTTGACTTCGGTCGCCGAAACTCCCTCCGAGCGACGATCGCCAGGCACTCGACACGAACCCACCTGACGCGTTACGTCTCCTTGCTCCGCTGCTTGATCGCTGCTTCGCACGCTGCCCGTCCCCGACGGTTCCGCTCTCGGCGCCAGTCCGTGTCCCGCTCGAACCTGGACCAGATCTTGCGCTGGATGACCATGGGCTTGCGTGTCTTGCGTCGTGTCGCCATACGTCCAATTGTCAATGCCTAGGGACAAGTTCGCATCGACATAAAGCGACGAGATCGTGACGGTCACGCGGCACCTCCTTGCAGGACTTGGAGCCTTGGGCGGGCTGAACCTCGGGCATGGGCTCGGCACGGTGGACAGCGGAGCGTTCCGTCGTCACGCAAACCGCCGAGCATCGATGGATGATTCGGGCAGCGTGCGCGCGGAACCGTGAGGTCCGTACGAAGATCATTTGTCTTGGTGTCCTCGTATAGCTCCTCTATTGGTTCCTCATGGTTCCTAGGTAGGTGTCCCTGGTACCTGCTGAGCGGTACCCCTGGTACCTGCTGAGTAGGTACGTCTGGTACCTCCTCAGCAGGGCTCTGTGGCACCTCCTCGGCGACTCCTAGTGATCCATCCGAGTCGATCGCCTTCGCCGCCGCCAGCGTCAGCCGGTAGATCTGATTCAGGCCCGATCTGGCGGCGCCGACCCGCTCGACCGCGCCCGCCTCGACAAGCCCCGTGATGGCCTTCCGGACCCGGCGCAGCAACGTCGTCTGCGAGCCCCCGTCGGACCGCAGCGTTGCCGCCAGCAGGTCATGGCCACCGAAGTACATCGCTGCCGGGGTGGGGCCGGAACGCTCGTCCAGGGCGGTGTGGGCCATGCGCACGAGGAGACGGAACTCCGCGTCGCCGAGCTGCGACCACCGCATGAGAACGAGCGTCACCAGGCGAGCACCCATCAGGCCTGGTGCTTCTCGCGGAGCGCCTTTGAGGCGGCATCTTGGATGGCCTGCCGCACCATGGCCTGGCTGACGTCGCGTGGCATCGGTGGCTCTTTCGGCGGGCGAGGCGCCGCGGGTGCCGGCTCCTCGTAGGTGTCGACGATCTGCAGGGCCGTCTCCTGCATCTCGGAGACCATGCGCCAGCAGACCCCGCAGAAGTACCGGAACTTGTCGTCGATGAGCACGTTGGTGTTGCCCATCGCGAGCCGCACCGCCGAGTCGACGTCCTCCCACGGCAGATCGGTAGCCCAGAACCGCTCTACGGCCTCGCGCCAGTCGGCGGGCAGAGGGGCGTGCTCGCCCGTCTCCTCGCTCTCACCGAAGTAGAACCTCTCCCAGATCTCGCTGACGAAGTGGTCGCCGATCGCCAGCAGCT
>Ga0307503_10000269_pt1 | contig 11862 bp, 20 predicted proteins | sample 17_S_MG_FD_194514 | JGI IMG/M metagenome (GOLD analysis project Ga0307503, IMG submission 194514) | Soil microbial communities from Populus trichocarpa stands in riparian zone in the Pacific Northwest, United States - 17_S | ecosystem: Environmental > Terrestrial > Soil > Riparian zone > Trees... | reverse complement strand
TGGGCACAACGTTCAAGTCGCAAGAGCGACTGCTCACAGGACCTGAGCGCATCGTCGTGGAACGCTGGCGACAGATCGACGTTGAGGGCTACGACGTGAGCCATGACGTAGAGCAACTGGGAGGCGTGCTCGCAAGGGCAGGCATCGCGTACGCACTCAGTGCCATCGGGATGATGGACGAGGCGCGGGAGGTCTGGCCCTGGATCGACAAACCGCACGGGTTCAAGCCAGCGTGTGAGGCGAGCAACCTGAGCCCGAGCGCGCGGCTGAAGGACCTAACCCGCGCTGGTGCTCTCATCGCTGCTGAAATGGATCGTGTGCTCGCCACGGAGGTCGCCTGATGCCCTGCCCGTTCAAGCCCCGGTGGCGTGAGGAAGCAGCACGGAAGGCGAAGCACCACCCACACCTATTCCCCCGAGACCCCGGACCTCGAGTTCCTGGTCAACCACGTGAACGAGGACACGGACGAGATCTACGTCCTCGTGCTCGAGCCCCAGTCGGTCCAGCCAGACGCTGCGTTCAACACCGTCCGCTGTGGCCGCTCCACCCTCGAAGGAGGCGTACACCTCCGCTCACGACTCCCGGGTGGACTGGTTCTACGTCCAGGAGACGGAGCCCGACATGGACCAGGACCTCCCCCCTCCACCACGGCTACCTCAGGTCAGCGGACTTCATGGGCAACCGGGGCGACTACCGGATGGCCTGGTTCGTCCAGGCTGTGCTCCCCGGGCTCCCGGCCCGCCTCTCCACCGTCCCGTTCCCGTCCAAGAAGGTGGCCCTCGCCAACCTCGTCAAGGCAACAGCGGCGGTGACCCAGTGAGCACCCAGGAGATGGAGCTGGCCACCCTCCACGCGGTGGCCGACAACCTCGTGTCCCTCGAGGCGTCCCGGAACGGCATCGTCGTCTCACTCCACGCTCAGGGGGTGTCGCTGCGGGTCATCGCGGAGGCAGCCGGTATGAGCCACGTCGGCGTCAAGAAGCTGGTCGAGCGCATGGCGCGTGAGTCATGAGCGCGTTCACGGCTCAGAACGAGCGGCCCCGGCCCGTGGGTTGCCCCTACGCCCGCGCGGTGGTCAACGAGGAGACGCTGGACTACAGCGTCGAGTGCCCCTCCTGCGGGCACCTCTCCACCATCCCCCTGGGCGAACAGTCGTCCCTCCCGGACGTGCCTAAGGCAGCCGCTCAGCTCCACGGGGCTCACTGGACGGACCGCCACGTGCAGTCGGTACAGCTCAGGCTCCCGGCGACGTTCTTCGCGGACCACCTCTCCCGGTTTGACACCGGGGGGCTCGAGTTCGGGTCCTACGAGATCGAGCGGGCTACCAAGACCGTGATCGTCGCGTGGCTCACCCCGGCCCAGGTGCGGAACCTCCGGGGGGACGCGGACTATTACTCCACCCTCGACGCTGAGGACTCGTTCCTCCGGTCCCTTGTCGGTTCTGCCCGCTCCACCCTCGCTGCGCTCGAGCGTCAGGGGGCCACGGCATGACTGACCAGTGTGAGTACCTGCTCGGGGACGAGGTGGCGATGACCGGCAACGGGACCCGCTGCTCGCTCCCCGGGGTGGTCACCGTGAGGGTGGACCCAGTGTTCACCAGCGGAGACGAGCCCGTCGAGGTCGGCACGTTCTGCCTCGAGCACGCCGCCCGGATGCGACACCACGTGGTCCGTGAGCACACCCGCTCATGCCGTGGCTCGTGGTCCCCTGAGTGCACCTGCGGAGCTGGGGAGGTGACCCAGTGATCGAGCTGCTACAGCTCCTCGAGTCCGGGAAGCCCGGACGTTTCGACAACCGCAAACGCCCCCAGCTCCTCCCGGCCCGTCACCCGTTCCACGTGACCTGCCCATGCTTCGAGTGCGCTCACGTGTGGGAGGGGGGACGGTGACCCACTACTCGGACGACCTCACCGGCCCCGGCTGGGTCGTCGCCATGCGCACCACCCACACCCGGAGCGACGGCTCGAAGTTCCAGGACGTGTCCTGGTGGTACGGCGAGGACCGGGTGTGGTCGAACACCTGGGGTGGCCTCGGCTACTCCATCGCTGTGTTCGACAGCAAGGTCAAGGCACGGCTCGCGCTCCGCCGCTCCGGTACCCGCGGGACCATCCAGACGCTCGAGGAGGCACGCCTCGAGCAAGCCGCCATGCTCGAACGGTCCGCGCTCGCGACCCTGGACCGCGTGCACCTCCTCCGGGGAGAGACGCCCCGCTCGAGCTGCTGCGCTCCTGAGCTGTGCCCCACCCACTACCGGGAGACGCTGGACGAGGACCTACTCCCCACCCTCGAGCACGCCCGCGAGGCAACCACCATCCACCCACTCGAGGACGAGGACTAATCTCAGCCCCCGCGGAGCTGAGGCTCGCCCAAGGCCACCCTCAGCTCCCACCCGGTACCAGGGTGCTCGGAAGGCTCCCCCGGTACCACCACCGCCCCGGACTCCCGCCATAGGGTCCGGGGCGGTCACGCGTACGCACGGCTACCGTCACACCCATGCCAGGCGGACGACCCCCGAAACTGGACGACCCCGTACGCCAACGACGCGACGGCTCCACCATCAGCGCAGCCGACCACGTACTCGAACGCATACGCCTCGGCGCGGACCTAGACGACGCAGCCGCAGGAGCCAACATCACCCCGCAGACCCTGTGGAACTGGCGACGCGCCGGAGGCAACGCTCGAGCCAAGCACTCCCAAGCCCTCGAGCTGTCCCCGGGGGAGGAGCGATACGCCCAGTTTCTTGATGACCTAGAACAGGCCGAGGCGGAGGCTGAGCTGGCCCGCCTACAGATCGTCACTCAGGTCGCGATGGGCGGGTGGACCATCGAGAAGCGCATGGTGAAACACCAGCTCGTGAACGGGCTCATGGTCGAGGTGGAACGGGTCGAGTGGACCGAGACGGCTCCTCCCCGCTGGCAGCCCGCCGCGTGGTTCCTCGAGCGCAGGTTCCCGGAGAAGTACCGGCGACGGTTCGAGATGGACGCCACCTCCTCGTCGTCCATGTCGCGTGAGGACCGCGCGCGGGGGATCGCTGACGCGTTCCGGGAGTACCTGGCAGGGGTGGACGCGGGCAGGGAGCTGGCGTCCTCTCCCCAGGAGTGACGTGGCCCAGGTGCGGCTGGACGCTGACGTGGAGGACCTGGTGCGGGACTTCGCTGAGGAGCACGACGTGTCGCTGTCCGCGGCGGTGAACGCCATGCTTCGGGAGTGGCCGGAGCTGAGCTACGTGGACACCCCGGTACCGGTCCCCGCGCGTGCGTCGGTGCGCTCCGCGCGCGGGCAGCTCCGGTCCCGGCAGCTCCACCCGCGCTGATGGGCTGGGGTGAACCGCACGGGGCTGATGGTGCCGCCAGGCTTGCGCCTGTGCCCCTGGAACGTGAGGTCCGGTGTAATCCTCCGGGGTCTACGACGCTCAGCTCCACGGAGTGGGAGGGCACCGACCCCCGGGTGGGCGACGTGCTCGTCCTGGGTGTCGTGTATCGCGTGGACCACGTAGTCCGCGGAGCTGGGTTCGGTCACTTCACGCTCGAGGTGTCACCCACCCACGAGGTCCCCCACGACTCGGCGGTTCACCTGTGGCGGGTGTGACGCTCCCCCCTCGCCTCGAGTCCGGTACCGACGACCTGGCCCAGCTCCTCGTCGCCGCGCCCCCGGACATGCTCCAAGCCTTCTCCGCGCACCTCGCGCTCGCGGACGCCCAGGAGGTCGAGTCCACCCTCGCGGAGCACTACGCGATCGGCTGGCGTTCGGACCCCGCAACGATGGCTCACCACCTCACGGGGGGCGACTACCGGCTGTGGCCGTACATCCGTCTGCTCAGCCAGAAGTTCGTTGACGCTGTAGAGGGGCGCTCGAAGCGCCAGATATGGAACCTGCCCTCGAGGTTCGGGAAGTCGCTCCTCGTGGGAGGGTGGGGTCCCGTCTGGTGCCTCGACCGGTACCCGACAGCGAAGATCATCATCTCCGCCTACGGCGACGACCTCGCGAACGAGGACGCCGTATTCGTCCGCGACACGCTGCAAGCCCACCGGGCGGAGCTGAGGACGACCCTCCGCCTGGACCGCCGCCGCCTCGACCGCTTCGTCACCGAACAGGGCGGGGGGCTCATGGCCGCGGGCATCAACTCCGCGATCACTGGGTTCGGCGCTGGGGGCCACGGCGGGGTCGTGGTGGACGACCCGTTCAAGAACTGGCAGGAAGCCCACTCAGGCCACCAGCGCGACCACGTGTGGAACCAGTACCGGTCTGTTCTCCGCACCCGGCTGGACGACGGGGACGCGTGGATCATCGTCGTCCACACCCGGTGGCATGAGGACGACCTCACCGGGCGGCTGGTGAAGGGCACGGAGGACGACACCGGGGAGGAGTGGGAGGTGACCGCGCTGCCCTCACTGGCGGAGGACGGCGACGTGCTCGGCCGCGCGGTGGGGGAGCCCATCGAGCCGGAACGGTTCACGCTCGAGGAGACGCTCGACAAGCACCGGGGGATGGGCACCTACCTGGTGTCCGCGCTCGAGCAGCAACGGCCAGCCCCGGAGGAGGGGAACGAGCTGCTGCGCTCGTGGTGGCGGATCGAGGACCAGCTCCCCCCCCGGTACGACGACATGACCTCGAGCTGGGACATGAAGCTGAAAGAGAAAGAGACGGGGGACTACACCGTGGGCCAGGTGTGGGGTCGGGTCGGCTCGCACTACTACCTCGTTGACGGGATACGCGGCCAGTGGAACCAGGTAGAGACGCGGGTGGCTATGTGCCTCCTCGCGCTGCGGTACCCCTCCTGCAAGCGTCACGTCTACGAGAACGCTGGGTACGGCCCGGAGGTGGCCGAGCAGCTGAAGAAGCCACAGGCGGGATGGCAGTTGTCCGACGAGATCGCGTCGAAGCTGGGGGTGACGCTCGAGGAGCGCCCCGGGGTGGAGCGCCTGATGAGACGAGGCCTCGCAGGGATCGTCGCTCAGAACGTGAAGGGCTCGAAGGTGGTCCGCATGCGCGCGTACCTGGGGATCATCGAGGCTGGCGACGTGCACCTGAACGGGCACTGGCCGGGGCTCGCGTCGTTCCTGGACGAGACAGCGGCTTTCCCCGACGCCGGGGCCTACGACGACCAGGTGGACGCGTGCTCCCAGGCGTTGAAGCGGCTGTCCCGCTCCCCAGCTCGAGCGTCAGCGGCGACGGGGAAGCTCCCCGCGCGCGCTCAGGTAGCTACTGCCACGGGCCCAGTCCTGAGCGGGCGTAGATCGCACGTGCAAGGAGCACGTCGTCCAGGCAGTCAGCCCCCACCACCCGGTCCCAGCTCAGCCCGACCTGGGCGGCGAGGCCGCTCCACCCGCTGAGCGTCTGGAACAGACCCCGTGCGCTCGAGCGGGGGTTAGCCGCCGAACACGCCGGGTCATAGGAGACGGGGACACGACCGCCCTTCGCCAGTCCACTTTCCCGCCTCGCGATGTTCAACATCGACTGGGTGGCAGAAGTGTCCGCGAATGCGATCCTGATGAGGGTGTCTGGTGGTAGCGCGCGCATGTACCGGTCGAGGGCTACGAAGTCCACGGTCGGGACGGTGAGATCGCTCGAGCCTGGGGTCGCGTCTTGCGCCCCAGCTGGTGGGGTAACCCCCAGCACGAGGACCACGGAGCACGCGGTAGCCCACCGGGCTAGTCGCTGCATGGGCGAAGACCCTACCCCGGTCCGCCCCACGAGGGGGGTAACGTGACGGTCATGACTACTGGCGTCCTACAGCGTGGCGTCTCGACCATCGTCGCTGCTCAGGAGGCAGGGGTGACCTTCCGCCAGGCGGACTACTGGGTCCGCGCTGGGGTCCTCTTCCCTTCCGTCGCCGGTCGAGGCTCCGGCAATCCCCGGGAGTGGTCCGACGACGACGTGGCTCTCCTCAAGGTGTGCGGCACCATCGCTGGTGCCCTCGAGCGGCCGTCAATGTCGCTCCTGGGTGCAGCGGTGGACCTCCTCCACCAGCTCCCCCGGACATGGTGGCCGGAACACCTCGAGCTGAGCCCATCCGACGACGTGACGGTGACCGTCCGCATACGCCCCCCGGCGTAACCTCCACCGCCATGCGTGGACTCTCACTGGCTGTCGCGACCGTGGACCTCCCGGACGGGACACGCCACGAGAAGGTGACTGTCTCCGCACGGCGGGGCACCCTCGTCATCAAGACCGGACGGGGCCGTACCGCTACCACGGTCCTCGAGTCCACCACCGTCTCCGCCGTGGCTCACGTCTCCCGGAAGCTGTGGGAGCTGACCACCGGGGAGGGGACCATCCTCGTCAAGGACGAGGGCTGCAACTGCGGTGGCGGCTGAATCACTCAACCTGAAAGGACCACCTGATGGCTACACCCGCTGAGCTATTCGCAAGCGCCCAGGAGATGGCCGACAACATGGCTGCCACCTACGGGGACACGTACCTGACCGGCGATTACAGCTACCTCGAGAACGCGAAGCGACAGGCGTTCAACCTGTGGGACGAGCCGTTCCCCCCGGGGTGGGGTCAGCCGGGGGAGACCCCCGAGCAGACCGTCGCGAACAACGCCATCGAGGGGCTGTGGCTCCCCCTGTTCGTGCCCGCTGGTGCCGATGGGTACCGGGGCGACGGGAACCCGACCGGGGTGTTCTACGCGACCACCCAGTCCACCGCCGTGACCGGTCGCCTCGACACCCACGGTCCCGCCCACGAGTCAGAGGACGTGGACTCTGTCCGCTTCCACGAGTCCGCCGCTATGGGCCTGAACTCCGCGACGTACACCGCGGGCTCCCCATACGTCCGCGAGGCCTAGTCCGGTGAGCACCCGTGAAGGCATCACCGCCCCCCAGCTCGCGCTAGTCGCTGGGTTCCTGACTCTCCTCCTCATCGTGTGCGCCGTACTGGGTGCGCTCCGGTACGACGCTGAACGTCTCCACCACCCGAAGGTCCACAGCTACAACGGCACCACGTGGCTGGGCGACCAGTGCTACGTGGACGCTGACGGGGTGCTGTGGTGCTCGGGGGGGACGGTGTGAAGCTCCTCGACCGCGTGCTCGACGTGGCGGTGTTCATCCTCGCCAGCTTCCTGATCGGCTATGTGCTGTTCGTCCTGTTCGTGCTGTTCCTCGCGGTGACCGGGTGAGCGTCACGAACGGCGACTGGTTCGCGGTGGACGCTGAGCGCGGCCCGTGGGTCAACCGGAACCAGATCGTCAAGGTGTCGCTCGTGCCTCTCCCGGGCGGGTGGCGTGTCCTGGCCCAGCTGAGCGACGGGAAGCCGGAGGTCACCATCGGGGAGCGCGCCACGTGGGAGGAAGCCCTCGAGCTGAGGTCCGATCTCATGGGCCTGGTGGAGTACATCGGATGGTGAACCTCGAGGAGCTGGGGGTGGACGCGCTCGCCGCCGCGCGGATCACGAGGCTGGTCACCCAGGACACCATCACCGAGACGCTGAGGAAGCGGTTCGTCGCTCGAGTGCTGAACCGCGCCGCCCACGGTGACCGGTGGAGGACCGAGAAGGCTCAGGAGCCCGACGATATAGATGACTGGTTCGACGCGTACGAACTCACCACCGGGGAGGACGTACCGAAGCTGGCGGTCCTGGTGACGTGCCCGTGGTGCGTCGGGGTGTACGTCGCTGTCGGTGTCTCCGTCGCGAGGCGTGTCGCTCCTCGAGTGTGGGGTCCGCTCGCGCGTGGTCTCGCGGTCGCTCAGCTCGCGGGGGTCATCGACACTCACTGACCCCCGGGGGACGTAGCATCCCCGGCGATGGCGCGCGGGGGACAGGCTGTGAACGGGTCACGCCCGGTGAAGGCCCGCGCGTTCGTCGCTGCGGCCACCCGCATCAACCTCCGGGACCGGATCGAGGCGAAGCGCCAAGGGGCGAAGCCCCAGGGGTGGCAGGCCGACGCGTGGGACGCGTTCGATGAAGTCCCTGAGATCAAGGAAAGCGTCTGGCGGCTCGGTAACCAGATGGCGAAGCTGCGGATCTACCCCGCGATCGTCGTGGACGACGACGTGGTACCGGTGGACGACCCGCTGTCCGGTGTACCCCCGGAGGTGGCCGCGGCAGCCACTCAGGAGCTGGCTCGCCTCAAGTCTCTTCGCGGCGGGCAGGCCGATATTCTCCGCAAGCTCGAGCAGAACTTCATCGTGGTCGGTGAGTGCTACGTGGTGGGGTTCGCGGCGACGACCGAGACTCGAGTGAACGCGCTGGGGGTCACCGAGACGGTCGCTGTGCCGGAGGACTGGCAGGTCCGCTCCACCGACGAGGTGCAGAACAAAGACGGCGTGTACACCGTGAAGGACCCGGACCAGGGGGAGGGGCAGGGGCGGCTCCTCACCGACAAGGACGACATCATCCGCGTCTGGCTCGAGCACCCCCGGTTCCAGGTGTACGCGGACAGCCTCCTCCGCCCGCTCGTGGTGGACGCCCGGACGGTCACGTCGCTCACCCAGCAGATGTACGCGGAGTCCCTGTCGAAGCACTCAGCTGGCGCGTTCCTCCTCCCGAACGAACTCAGCTTCGGGCCGGATGACGAGACGGAGGACGAGGGCGGGGAGAACGCAGCGCGGGACGTGTTCCTCGAGGAGTTCGAGGCCAGCCTCCTCGACCCGATTGACGACCCGATGTCCGCTGCGGTCGTCCAGCCGATGCTCATCCGGGGTCCCGCTGAGCTGTTGGACAAGGTCAGGTGGATACCGTTCGGCCGGGAGACGGACGCCGCGATTGACGACCGGATCAACGGCCGGGTGGAGCGCATCGCGCGGGGGCTACCGGAGCCCGTCGAGAAGGTGATGGGCCACCAGCAGACGACGTTCGCGAACGCCGCTCAGGTGGACGCCGACGAGTTCGAGGACTACCTCGCACCCCAGGCCGACATTCTCATGGACGCGTTGACGTACGCGTACCTACGCCCCCAGCTCGCGGACAACCCCGCAACCCAGGAGTGGGCGGACCGGCTGGTGATCGGCTACGACCCCTCGAAGCTGATCGCGAACCCGAACCCAGCCGACTCAGCGGACTACGGGCTCGAGAAGGGCCTCATCTCCGGGGAGGTGTGGCGACGGGTCAACGGCTACGACGAGGAGGACGCACCGGACCCGCTCGAGCTGCTGGTTGCCGCTGGTCTGCGCCGTGGCATCCTCACCGCCGATCTGACCAAGGCTCTCCTCGAACTGCTCGGCACGCCCATCGAGGTCGAGGCGTTGCCTCAAGCTCCACCCGCTGAGGGCACCCCACCCCCGGGACCCGCTCCGGGTGCTGCGCTGCGGCGTGTACTCGAGCTGATGGCCGCGGCCACCCCTACCCTCGAGCTGCCAGGAGACGCGCCACCCCGCCCTCAGGACGGGACCTCCCCGGGGCCAGGGGGGTCCGCCAGCCCTCCTCAGGGGGGCAGACGGCCCGGACGAGGCAGCGACGCGGGAGCACAGCTCGCCGCGATTGACCGTGACCTCCTCGCACGTCTGACGGTCGCCGCGAACGACGCGATGACCCGTGCGCTCGAGCGGGTCGGGAACCAGCTCCGCACGAAAGCGTCAGCGAACCGGGCGCTGCTCCTACAGGTGCCCCGTATCGAAGCGGCCCGGACGCTGGGCCCGACGCTGACAGCGCAAGCCCTGGGGGAGACAGACCCGTTCGCTGGGGCGTGGGATGACCTCGAGCGTCAGTTCATGGCGTGGGGCCAGAACGCCCAGTCCCAGGCGCTTCACATCGCGGGGGAGGTCGCGTCCGGGATCGACGCCGCGTCGAGGGACCTGCTCCAGCTCCGCCAGGCCGACGACCTGTCCGGTGCGTGGGGATGGTTGAAGGAACGCATGTCAACGCTGGGGGGTGAGCGGCTGTTCTCCCCGAACCCCCTCGACCCCGGTATCGGTGAATTCGATCCCACCTCGAAGGTCCCGACCGGGATGTTGCGGGAGGCGATCGCACGCGCGGGCGGGGCGCAGGGCATGGCACCAGCTCACGACCCGGCGCTCCCGGGGGGCTCGAGTAGTGGGGGGGCGTGGGTCGCGCTCCGCAACATCGACGGCACCCCGTCCGGTGGTATCGGTACCGGGGAGACGCTGCGGGAGGGGATGCTCGACGGTGGCGCTGGCATCGAGGGCTACCGGTGGGTGTACGGCCCCGCGATGCGTGCCCGTCCGTTCGAGCCTCACGTGGAGCTGGACGGCCTCGAGTTCGTGAACTTCGATGACGACGCGCTCGCGGTGACGGGCTCGTTCCCGGACACGGGGTTCTACTTCCCGGGCGACCACGCCGGGTGTATCTGCGACTTCGAGCCCATCATCATCCCGGGTGCTGAGGTGGGGCCGGGAGGGGAACCGGTACTCGAGCCTGACGTTGTGGAACCCCCACCCCAGGGGGAGCTGGGCCACCACGTACCGGAGGAGCTGCCCGCGGGGACGATGACCCCGAAGGAAGCCGACCAGGCGATGAAGGACCGGTGGGCCGACCGCGTCCTCCCACCCTCGAGTGACCCGGTAGCCCAGGCGCTCCGGGCCACCCCGGATGTGGGCTACCGGTTGATGGACTTCGCTCGGATGGACCCGAAGCTCGTTGACGACGCGGCCCGCCAGCTCGACCAGATGATGCGGGACTACCCCGTCACCACGGAGACGTTCAAGGGGCTGGGCACCCCCTCCACCGTGGCCCGCCATGCGTACGGGGACTCGAGCCTCGCGAACACGATGGGTCCCGGCACGATGGGCCAGGCGTCGTCGCTGGGCCGGATCGAGCTGAACCCCGCCTACTGGAAGAACGGTCGTGGCGAGCGGGTGATCGAAGCGCACGTCCGGGCAGCTGAGTCGGGCTACTTCACCCCAGGGGCGTTGAACGACTCCGGTGGGTACACCGTGTCCCACGAGTTCGGGCACATCATCGACTTCCGTGCGCGGCTCGTGTCGCGTGAGGTGTCCGGGGTGGCCGACGAGCTGGACCTCACCGGCAAGACCTCGCGGCCGAACACAGCGAACCCGTACATCAGGGAGATCGCGGACGCGGTGAAACGCCACGCTGGGGACCGGCAGGTGTCCGTCTCGGACCTCATCTCGCGCTATGCGTCAACGGATGGCTATGAGCTGATCGCGGAAGCGACCGCGGACGTGTACCGCTCCCCGGTACCGGACGAGCTGTCGAAGGAACTGGTCGCCATCGCCCGGAAGTGGGCGGAGAACATACCGCCCGAACGGCTCACCCCGGGGGAGCTGGCCGACCTCCTCGCTGCCAAGTGACCGTCCGGTCCTACCCTGGGTGACATGATGACCGGCGTGGAGACGCTGCAACCCATCTGCGTCGGCTGTGTCCACCTCCGCCCGTCGTTCGATTACCCGCCCGCTCCCACGTGTGACGCGTTCCCGGTCCGCATCCCGGACGCGATCTGGCTCGAGGGGTTCGACCACCGCGCGGAGTTCAACGGCGACAACGGGGTCCGGTTCGAGGTCGCTGACACGAAGCGTGCCCACCTCGCGCTGGTCACCTATGAGGAGAGTCGCTGACGCATAGGCTCCCCCCGGAACTCCCCGGGAGGTCGAGGCATGCAGCGGAAGTGGCGCACCATGAACGGCGGGGGCATCGCGTTCGAGAACCAGATGACTGGCGACGGGCGGGTGTGGACGGACGGGGCGTGGACATGGGACAACCCCCTCGACATCCCCCTTCAATGGAACCCCGACGACAACAGCAGCCACGAGGGCACCCTTACGTTCGGCGCGGTCGAGTCGATCACGCGGGTGGACGGACGCCTCGAGGCGACCGGCTTCCTTGACGACGCGCTCCCCCGCGCGGACGAGCTGATCGCACGCATGGCAACAGGGCTCGCGACGGGCGTCTCGGTCGTGTTCGATGACGTGACTGTGGACATTGTGGATAACAGCCCGGGAGCTGGG
>Ga0307503_10000268_pt1 | contig 11865 bp, 12 predicted proteins | sample 17_S_MG_FD_194514 | JGI IMG/M metagenome (GOLD analysis project Ga0307503, IMG submission 194514) | Soil microbial communities from Populus trichocarpa stands in riparian zone in the Pacific Northwest, United States - 17_S | ecosystem: Environmental > Terrestrial > Soil > Riparian zone > Trees... | reverse complement strand
CGGGAAGCGGCGCCGAGGCCAGGACCTCGCCGGACGCCACCAGTGAGTTCAACTCGGCCGAGAGGTCCGTCTTGCGGACCTCGAACATCACCCCAAGGAAGCCGCGCGACCTGCTGATGAAGTCCCACTCGTACCCGATGCGATAGACCTTCCATTCGAGCGACGACTCGATCGGCAGGGACACCGGAAACGTCTCCCCCGCGAAGGTGATCTCTCGGGTGAGCACGCCCTCGGCCTCGAACTTCAGCGGCGAGTACTCGAATCGGATCTTGTGCTTGCGTCCAGGCTTGAGCGTAAACCGCCAGTCGCGGAACCTCGTGTTCCCCTCAAAGCCAAGGTCGCCGACCAGGTCGACACGGCTGCCGATGACATCGAGGCGGTCGCTCGAGACGGACCCGATCAGATCCGGCTTCCACCAGAGGTACTGGATCTCGAGCACATAGTTCTCGCCCACGGCCGGCTCGGTCTTCTTCTTGCCGAACTGGGCCGCGGCGGGGGTGGAGAACGTGAGCAACAACGCAAGGGCGCCCAAAAGGGTGAACACGGGGCTGCCGGAAAACCGGAACTTCATGATGGGTATATCGGCTTCAGCCGGAGGCCCGGCTACGGCTATTTTGCGGCTTTTCGTGCGGTCGTCTGCGCCCAGCCACGGCGCAGCACGGTCACTGTGACGCTCTGACGTCCGAACCGGACGGCCTCGTCACAGTTCCACATGTAGAGGTCTACTTCCCGGCCCTGAATCTCCGGACCCGTATCGAGCACTGTATAGATGCCGGCATACGGCGCCTTAAGCCCGTCCACCTGAATCACCGAGCCGGTGGGCAGCATCTTGGGGTCGCTGGCGGCAATGCCGGCCCTGACCGCCACGCCGGAGGCGGTCGTCGTGCCCCGGCAGTAGGCGGTGGCGTGAAAGGCCGTGCGGACGCCACGGGCCGGGGGGCCGACCGCGGCCTCGCTCGGGTCCGCCATGCTCCGCGAATCGATCACCGTCGCCTCATACAGCAGCATGAACACCCCTGCCGTCAGGACGGTCGCGAGAAACTTCCGGCGGAAGTGACGTGAGAGGAGCATGGGCTGGGGGTGTGACCCAAGCGTAACAGAGGCTATCCAAGGTGCGAATACCCGGCCGGAAGTTCAAGATTGTGATCGCTTTGCCTCAGCACCAGGGCAGGCGCCGTTGTCAACTCGCCAATCCGCGTGGCCGAAATGCCGCCCGAACGGGCGATCGCGGCGAAAAACCCGCGCCGCCGCCGCCGAGGCACCGCGAAAAGGAGCTCGTAGTCTTCACCGCCTGAGAGCGCGGCCGCGACCGGGTCCAGCCCGGCGGCCTCGAACCAGCGGCGGGCGCCGGGGTGGACCGGCAATTGAGCGGCATCGAGGCACGCTCCCATGCCGCTGGCCTGGGCGATTTGCCGGGCCGCGTCGGCCAGGCCGTCGGAGAGGTCCATGCACGCCGAGGCGGCGCGCTGACCGGCCACGCGCTGGCCGCAGCGGATGAGGGGGCTGGGGGTCTCGTAGCGCGCCAGACACTCCGCCAGGTCCGCAATCGCGCGAGTTCCAGCGGGACCCGCCTGCATCAACGCGCCGAGACCCGCGGTGGCCGCGCCGATGGTGCCGGTCACGAACAGCTCGTCGCCGGGCCGGCCGCCCGCGCGTGTCAGGATGCGGCGCGGATGGGCGGATCCGAGCGACGTCACGTGGACAGCGAGGCCGCCAGGTGACGTGGCGATGTTGCCGCCCGCCAGCGTCGCGCCATGCCGGCCGGCCTCTTCAACGAGACCGTCCACGAGCGCATCGAAGTCGGCGAGCGGGAACCCGGCCGGGAGCGTCAGGCTGACCAGCACCGCGCGCGGCGCGGCGCCCATCGCCGCCAGGTCGCTCAGGCTCACGGCGATCGCCTTGCGGCCCACGCTGTGCGGCGTGGACCAGTCCAGGCGGAAGTGGACGTCTTCGACCAGCGCGTCCACGCTCGAGACCAGCACTTCACCGCGCGGCACTGCCATCACCGAGCCGTCGTCGCCGATGCCCAGGGTGACCCAGGGCGCGCGCGGACTGGTGCCGGATCGGGCACGAATGCGTTGAATGAGCGCGCGCTCGCCGGCAGACGACACGGTCGCGGCGCGATCAGTTGTGTTGGGGGAGAAATCGGTCAAGAAAAAAACCCCGCTTTGCCGTGTGGGGAGGTCGCATGAACCTGTTAAACAGGTGGAGCCACTCAGAGCCGCGCTTCAGGCTTCCTCACCTCGGAGGCATGCACACCACGCGGCGTCGCGACTCACTTTGTCATAGAACATCGGCTCAGCGATGCTCCGACCATCACGCGCAAAGCAGGGAACTCAATTCTACACGGACGCCGATCCTATTTCGTCCCCGTGCGGAGGGCGGCTGCGGGCCGCACGGCGGCGGCGTCGGACGCCGTGACGAGCGCCGCGTCGACGATGCGCTCGATGTCGGCGGCGCGCGACAGCAGCTTCGACGCCACGCCGCTGGAATCCACGCGCGCGCGGAACAGCTCGTCGGCAATATTGAGGGCCGCCAGCACCGCGAGCCGCACGCCGTCGGTGGACGCCAGCTCGCGTCCCACCCGCTCCATGCACTGGTCGACGTAGGCGGCGAGGTCGTTGACGTACTTCGCATCCAGCTCGCTGCGGATGGCGTACCGCTGGCCCTGAATGTCAATGTGCATCACGCGACCGTCGGCCATGAAGACCTCACAGATTCAGTTTGTCGATCTGCGTCAGCATCTGCGAGACGCGCGACCGGATCATCTCGCGCTCTTCCCGGAGCGTCGTCGCTTCGCTGGCGGCGGTGGCGCCTTCGGAGAGACGCGCCTTCAAGGCGTTAATCTCCTGCTGCAGGCGGGCGGAGTCGTCGAGCGCGCGCGACTTCTCGGCGCGCAACGAGTCAATCACGGACACCATCTGCTTGACCTTCTCTTCGAGACGGTCAATCGGCTGGACTTCTACGGCAGCTGCACGAGACATAAACGCGGTCCTCTAGTCGAAAACACAATCGGTCTACCAATCAGTCGGCCTTGCCCCGCAACACCGCGCCATGGCCGGCGGCCAGCGCGCCGACGATGGCGTCCACGGCTTTCTGGACTTCGGCGTCGGTCAGCGTGCGCTCAGCGTCGCGGAACGTCAATCGCAGCGACAAGCTGGTCGAACCCTCCGGCACGCCCTTGCCCTGATAGCGATCGAACTCGCGCACTGACACGAGCGTGCGCGGTGCGGACGAGCGGATCGTGCCACGAACATCTGCGGCAGGCAAGCGATCACTGACGAAGATCGACAGGTCGCGGACGATTGACGGGAAGCGCGGCAGCGGCTGAATCGCGTGAGCGAGTCCCGGCGCGTGTGATTCCACCGCGACGTGGTCCAGTTCTCCCGCCACAACCGTGCCCTGCGTGAGGCCGCGCCCGGCGACAATGGCCGGCAGGAGCTCGCCGACATGGCCGACGACGATGGCCTGCGCGCCGGCGCCTGCAATCACGAGCTCGGCAGCGCGCCCCGGCACGTACCAAGGCAGCGCGGCCGCCGGTTGCGCGGTGATCCGCACGCCGAATGCCTCGCCGATGAGCTCGGCGATGCCTTTTGAGTCGAATACGTCGAGGTCGCCCGCGCTGCCGCCCCAGTGCACGGTTCGGGCGCCCGTCAGCATCCAGCCCACGCGATTCGCTTCGCCGCCCGGCAGGAAAATCGCGCCGGCTTCGAACAGCCGGACATCATCGGTTTCCCGGCGGCGGCTGTAGACGAGGGCGTCGAGCAGCCCTGGCAGAAGCGACGGCCGCAGCACGGCGAACTTCTCCGACAGGGGATTCGCGATGGCGACAGGATCGACGCCTGACGGCAGAAACGGTTCTGCGGCCTGGCGTTCCAGAAACGAGAAGGTGCACGTCTCCTGGAGTCCGGCCCCGCAAAGAATTCCCCGAAGGCGCCGATCGCGGGCGACCGCCGGCGACATCGGCCGCGGCACCGTGTCGAGTGTGGGGAAGGTTGCCGGAATCCGGTCGAAGCCCCAGTGACGGCCGATGTCTTCGATGAGGTCGGCTTCGCGCGTCACGTCCACCCGATACGCGGGAACCGTGACCTGCCAGCCGTCAGCCGCAGGTGCGACCGTGAACCCGAGCCTCTTCAGGATGCGATTGACGTCCTGGTCCGGAACCGTGTCGCCGAGCAGGCGGGTGACGTGCCCGCGTGCCAGTGGCACGGTGCGCGGCTGGGCCGGCCGCGGATACACGTCGGACACGCCGCCGCTTGGCGTGCCGGCCTCAATCAGATCGAGAAGCAGCAGTGCGCGACGCAGGGCCCGCACAGGCGCCGTGGGGTCGGCGCCGCGTTCGAACCGCGCCGACGCTTCCGTCTTCAATCCCAGCTTGCGGCTGGTCGCGCGCACAGACGAGGGCAGGAACCACGCGCTTTCCAGCGCGATCTTGTTGGTCGACGAGGAAACCTCGGTGGCCGCGCCGCCCATGACGCCGGCCACGGCGATGGGCTTGTCCTTGTCCGCGATCACGAGCATCGTTTCGTCGAGCTTCCTCGTGACGCCATCGAGCGTGACGAGCGACTCGCCGGCGCGTGCGCGACGGACCCGGATCTCCGGGCCGCCCAGCCGCGACACATCGAACGCGTGCAGTGGCTGGCCCATCTCGAGCATCACGTAGTTGGTGACGTCCACCACGTTGTTGATAGGGCGGACGCCGGCGGAGAGCAAGCGATCGGCGAGCCAGGCCGGCGACGGGCCGATCTTCACGTCGGCAACGGCCAGGGCGTAACGGCCGCAGCCGGCATCGCCGACGGACACGGGTACCCCGGCGAGCCCTTTCGGCTCCGGCCCTTTCGTATCGATGGGTTTTGTGTCGATCGGTTTCAGGTCGAGGTCGAATGCCGCCGACGCTTCGCGGGCCAGGCCGTACACGCTGAGGCAGTCCGGGCGGTTCGCCGTGATCTCGAAATCGATCGTGTCGCCATCCACTGACGCCACTTCGAAGCCGCAGCTCGCCAGCCGCTCGGCGACGATCGACGGATTCTCCGGCACGTCCACGAACTCGCGCATCCAGGCGACGGGCAGCTTCACAGCGCCACCTGCGTCAGGAATCGGAGGTCGTTCTCGTAGAACATGCGGATGTCTTCGACGCCGTACAGACGGAGCGCGAGCCGCTCGATGCCGACGCCGAACGCGAACCCGGTGTAGCGATCGGCGTCGTAGCCCACGGCCTCGAACACCGCGGGGTGCACCATGCCGCAGCCGAGGACTTCGATCCACCCGGTCTGCTTGCAGAGCGCGCACCCCTTGCCGCCACAGCCCTGGCACTCCACATCCAGCTCCGCGGAGGGCTCGGTGTACGGGAAAAAGCTGGGCCGGAAGCGCGTGCGAAGCGGGCGGCCAAAAAACCGTTCGGCGAACGCATTCAGCGTGCCTTTGAGATCGCCCAGGCTGATCCCTTCGTCGACGACCAGGCCCTCGACCTGCGTGAACATCGGCGTGTGCGTGGCGTCGAAGTTGTCCCGGCGGTAGACGCGCCCCGGCGCGATGATGCGCACGGGCGGCTGATGCGTCTCCATATAGCGGATCTGCATGCCGGACGTGTGCGTCCTCAGCAGCGTGGCCGGCCGCCCCGGACTGTCGGGTCTTCGGACGCCCGGACCTTCGGACCCTTGGACCCTCGGACCCTCGGACCGAACTGGCGAGGCCAAGTAAAGCGTGTCCTGCATGTCGCGCGCCGGGTGCTCCTGCGGCATGTTCAGCGCTTCGAAGTTGTGCCAGTCGTCTTCGAGCTCGGGGCCGTCGATGACCTGGTAGCCCATGCCGAGGAAGATGTCTTCGATGCGCTCGCGCACCTGCGTCAACGGATGCCGGCGTCCGAGCACCGGCACGCGGCCCGGCAGCGTCAGGTCGAGCGCTCCTGAGGGAGCTTCGGTGGCCGCCAGTGCCGCTTCGCGCGCGTCGAGCGCGGCTTCGATTTCCTGTTTCAGCGTGTTGGCCTGCGCGCCCAGCACCTTGCGCTCGTCGGGCGGAGCAGCACCGACGGCCTTGAGCAGCGCGGTCACGCGTCCCTGCTTTCGGCTCAGGAACTGATCGCGCACGGCCTTGACGGCAGACACGCTGGTGGCGGCGGTCAGGGCCGCCTGAAATTCACTGCGGAGGTTGTCGACGAGCGAAGACACAGGTGGGAACAGGGTACGTGAAAAGGCCCGGAGTCGCGAAACTCCGGGCCGTCAGAACTACGCGCGTGCGGACTTGGCGGCGGCCGGACGCTTGGCCTTCGTGCCCTCGGCGGCAGCCGGACGCTTGGCGCGTGCGCCTTCGGCCTGCTTGGCGAGTGCCTCGAACGCCGCGGGGTGCGACACCGCGAGATCGGCGAGGCTCCTGCGATCCAGCCCGACGCCGGCGGCCTTGAGGCCGCTGATGAACTGCCCGTAGGTCAGGCCGTGAAGCCGCGCACCCGCGTTGATACGAACCACCCACACGCGACGGAAGTCGCGCTTCTTGCGGCGGCGGCCCGAATACGCATAGTTCAGGGCCTTGTCGACCGCTTCCTGGGCGGCCTGGTACAGCTTGCTCTTGGTCTGATAGAACCCTTTCGCACGCTTCAGCAGTTTCTTTCGCTTGGCGCGCCGAACGGTTCCTCTCTTTACGCGGGGCATTGGGGTATCTCCTAAATCCTATCTATTCAACTCAGTCGTACGGCAACATCCGGCGCAGCTTGCCGGCGTCGGCGGGCGAAATCACTTCGGTACCCCGGGCGTGGCGCTTGCGGCGCGTGGGCTTGCTCGTCAGGATGTGGCGCTTGAACGCCTTGCCGCGCAGGAACTTGCCCGTCGCGGTCTTCTTGAAGCGCTTTGCGGCGCCACGGTGGCTCTTGATTTTCGGCATGCTGTCCTCTTAGTTCCTCTTCGCCTTCGGCGCCAGAATCGTGTGGAGCTGGTTGCCTTCTTTCTGGGGCTCCTGCTCCACGGTGCCTATCTCGCTGATCTCCTCGATCAGCCTCTCCAGAATCCTGCGACCGATCTCCGGGTGCGCGTTCTCGCGGCCCCGGAAGAAGATCGTCGCCTTGACCTTGTCGCCCTCGCCCAGGAAGCGCTCGATGTGCTTCTTCTTGAACTGGTAATCGTGCTCGTCGACCTTCGGCCGGAACTTGATCTCCTTGACCAGGATCACCTTCTGGTGCTTCTTGGCCTGGCGAGCGCGCTTCTGCTGCTCGTACTGAAACTTGCCAAAGTCCATGATCCGGCAAACCGGCGGCACAGCCGTGGGCGAGATTTCCACAAGATCGAGTCCCTTGGTCTTGGCGAGCACCAGCGCCTGCGGTGGCGGCATGATGCCCAACTGTTGGCCGGTCTCGTCGATTACTCGGATTTCGCGAACCCGAATACGCTCGTTTGTACGGGTACGATCATCACGTCTTGGGGTACGGTCGAAAGCGATAAGAAACCTCCGTTATTCAGCTGCGCCCTTGCGCGTAACTTCCGCCTGGGCCGCCGCGAGGAACTCCTCGACAGGCTTGGCCCCCTGGTCACCCCCGGCGCGGCTCCGCACCGCCACCGTGCCTTCGGCTGCCTCGCGGTCACCGATGACCAGCATGTAGGGCACCTTCTGCAGCTGGGCCTCCCGGATTTTATAACTAATCTTCTCGACGCGGCCGTCCAGTTCGACCCGGAGGCCGGCAGCTTTCAATTTCGTCTGCACCGAGGCCGCATAGTCGAGGTGCCGATCGGCAATAGGCAGCAGAATCACCTGAACCGGCGCCAGCCACAGGGGAAACGCCCCCGCGTAGTGCTCAATCAGCAGGGCAATGAACCGCTCGAAGCTGCCGAGAATGGCCCGGTGGATGACCACAGGCCGGTGTTCGGTGTTGTCGGCTCCGGTGTACTTCAAGTCAAAGTTCTGCGGCTGCTGATAGTCGAGCTGGATTGTGGCGCACTGCCACTTGCGGCCAATCGCGTCCGTGATGTCGAAATCGATTTTTGGACCGTAGAATGCGCCGTCGCCCTCGTTGATGACGTAGGGCACGCCGGCGGCTTCCAGCCCGCGCTTCAGCTCCGCCTCCGCGTGGTCCCAGGTGGCCTTCTCACCGAGGAACTCGTTGGGCCGGGTCGACAGCTTGACGGCGTACGCCAGCCCGAAGTCGCCGTAGATGCGCTTGACGAGGTTCATCAGCCGTTCGACCTCGTCACCGATCTGCGACTCCATGACGAAGCAGTGCGCGTCATCCTGCGAGAACTGGCGGACGCGGGTGAGTCCGGAAAGCACGCCCGACGCTTCATTGCGATGAAGGGGTGTTTGTTCCGCGAATCGAATCGGCAGGTCGCGGTAGCTGCGTCCTTCTGACGCGTACAGCAGGAAGTGGCCCGGGCAGTTCATCGGCTTCAGGCTCATCTGCTCGCCTTCGGACTCGATGAGGAACATGTTGCTCCGGTAGTGCGACCAGTGCCCGGAGCGCTCCCAGAGCGCCTTGTTGTAGATCAGCGGCGTCTTGACTTCGGTGTACCCCGCCGGCGCCAGGATCTCGCGCATGTAGTTGGCCAGCAGGTTGTAGAGCACCGTGCCCTTGCCCCGCCAGAACGCCGAGCCCGGCGCCCACGGGTGGAACGTGAACAGGCCTGTGTCTTTGCCGATCCGGCGATGGTCCCGCTTCTTCGCTTCTTCGATCTGGGTGAGGTACTGCTTCAGCTCCTCGTCCTTGAAGAACGCGGTGCCGTACACGCGCTGCATGGGCTGATTGTTCGAATCGCCCTTCCAATACGCATTCGAGGTCGAGAGCAGCTTGAAGGCCTTCAGCTTGCTGGTGGACGGCACGTGCGGGCCCACACAGAAGTCCACGAAGGTGTCGCGGTCCTTGATGATGTAGCAGGAGACCTCGGCCTGGCCCGCGGTCTTTTCTTCGATCAACTGCACCTTAAGGGGCTCGCCGTGCTCGCGGAAGAAACGGATCGCTTCCTCGCGCGGCCACATCTGCCGCTCGTAGGGCAGGTCCTGGCTGGCGAGCGCACGCATCTTCGCTTCGATCTTCTCGAGGTCCTCCGGCACGAATGGCCGGCTGACAACGAAATCGTAGAAGAACCCTTCGTCGGTCGCAGGGCCGATGCCGCAGCTGGTGCCGGGGAAGAGCTGGGTGACGGCGGCCGCCAGCAAGTGCGCGGTGGAGTGCCGGTACAGCGCCAGGGCGTTCGCGCTGTCGGGCGTCACGATCTTCAGCGAGGCGTCGCCGCTCAGCGGGAAGGTCAGGTCAACCAGTTGCCCGTTCACTTCCGCGGCGAGCGCCTTCTTCATCACGCCCTGCGGCAGCGCTCCCGAGGCGAACTCCCGCACTGATGTGCCGGCAGGCACACTGCGCTGGGAACCGTCGGGGAGAGTTACCGTGACTTGGGACATTAAGGTAAAAGACCTGGTCCTTCGACTCGGCCTGCGGCCTCGCTCAGGACCATTCGACTCGCCTCGTTTGCTCGGCTTGCCATGAGCCCTTCGATTCGCTGCACTCGCTCAGGACTCGGCTTGCCATGAGCGAGCCGAGCGAAGCGAGGCGAGTCGAATGGTAGGCACGGGCGGACTCGAACCGCCGACCTCCTGCATGTCAAGCAGGCGCTCTAACCAGCTGAGCTACGCGCCTATATCGCTCGCTAGGCCGGCTCTTCCGGGCCAACGACGAACGCCCAGTATACCGCCGCGCAAAAAAGACCGTCAACGCTTGGATTTCAGGTGCTCGATGGCTTTTTCCAGCGGAACGTCGGTGGTCGGAGGCAGTTCGTCGAAAGCCACCACCGGGATGGGGACGCCGACGGTGGGCAGCAGGCCCCGTTCGTGGATGGGATTGGAGCCATCCACCGTCAGGTAACGCTCTGAGGTCAGCCACAGGCCGTAGCCCTGGGGCAGTTTCACGAGCCGCTGCACGCCGGCCAGGCCGGCGGTCGGCTCGCCGACGATGTCAGCCCGCTTGTTGCCCTGGAGGGCCGCCGCGAATACCTCGGCAGCATTGGCCGTTCCGTTCGAAAGAAGCAGGACCACCGGCATCGTGATGGTGCCGTCGCCCGAGCCAGCTTCCGTCTTTACGGGCTCGCCCTTCCGCATCGCGCGGACGGCAATGGTGCCTGACTTCACGAACGGGCGCGCCGCGGCGATGCCGGCCTCCAGGTCGTTGTCGGCGATGCCGCGAAGGTCGATCACCGCGCCGGTGGCCTTACTTTCCAGCGTCTTGAAGATCGCCCGCAGGGTGTCCGGTACCGTTGAATCGAACGTCGAGATGCGGACGTGGGCGACGTCGCCGATCATTTTTGAAGTCGCCGACGGCCCGGCTGGCGCCTGGCGGACCAGCTCGAACGTGTGCGGGTCGGCGGTGTTGCCGCGAATGATCGTCAGCGAGACCTTCGTGCCCGGCGCACCCCGGAGCAATCGGCGGCCGGTGAATGCCGACATGTCCCGTGTCGGCTTCGTGTCGATCATCCGGATGTAATCGCCTGACTGCAGGCCGGCCTTGGCGGCGGGCGAACCGTCGCGCACGCCCATCACGCGCAGATAGAACTGACGTTCCACCATCAGGCCGACATCGCCGGCCGGCAGCGGCGCCTTCGTCTCGATGGCGCGCACTTCGTCAGGTTCGAGGAACGCACTGGACGGATCGAGCCCTTCGGCCAGCCCGCGCATCGCGCCGTCCATGACCTTGTCGATGTCGACCGGTTCCACGTAGGCGTTGTTGATGAGGCCCACGACGTCGCCGAGGATTCTGAGCTCGGGCAGGCTCTGCTGCGTCGCCGCTTTCGGGGGGCCGATCAGCCCGCCGACCGTGACGAGCATCACGAGCGGCGTGGATACGAGAAACACCATCCAGCGAGTGCGTGGAGCCATGAGTTGATTATCCACGATGTTAGGCTGTCGGGGTGCGCGTGCTCGGCGTGGATTACGGGGCCAGACGGCTGGGATTAGCCCTCTCCGATCACACAGCCAGCCTCGCCCGGCCGTGGCGCACCATCGCCGCCGGCTCCACGCCCCGCGCCTCGGCCGAAATCGTCGCCCAAATCATCACGGCAGAGGCCGCCGACGACTTTTCAGACGCGGACGGCATCCAAAACGTTGTCGTCGGGCTGCCGCGTCGTCTGAATGGTGAGGACACCGGCCAGACGCAGCCGGCCCGCGACTTCGCGACTGCGCTGCAGGACCTGAGCGGGCTGCCCGTAGTGTTACAGGACGAGCGGCTCTCGAGCCGCGAAGCCGAATCGCGCCTCGCCATCAAAGAAAAAGACTGGCGTCGCCGAAAAGAGAAGCTGGACGCGGCGGCTGCTGCCGTCATCCTTCAGGACTACCTCGATCGTGATTAAACGGCTGCTCATCCTCTTGCTGGCGATTGGCGCCGGTGTCGCCGGCGCCGGCTGGTGGGCCCGCCAGCGGCTGACAACTCCGTACGTCGCGTTCAGCGCTCCCGAAGTGTTTGTGGAGCTGCCTGCCGGATCCAGCGTGTCCTCGATCGCCAGCCGCCTGGTGGCGGCGGGCGTGCTGCCCGACACCATCACATTCAGGCTCGCGGCGCGGTACACGGGCGCGGACCGCCGTCTGCAGGCCGGCGAGTACCGGTTCGCCGGGCCGAGCACTCCGCTGCACGTGCTCGATCGGCTGGCAGCCGGCGACGTCTACACGCATCCGCTCACGTTTCGCGAGGGCCTGACGGTGTTCGAGATGGCCGATGTCTTCGAGCGGAGCGGCCTGGGCTCGGCGGACGATTTTCTGACGGCCGCGCGCAACCGTACGCTCGTCGAGGCTCGCGACCCGCGCGCCAGGTCTCTGGAGGGCTACCTGTTTCCGGACACGTACGCGCTGCCGCGATCGAGCGATGCGGACGATCTGGTGTCTGCCATGCTGTCGCGCTTCGACAAG
>Ga0307503_10000267_pt1 | contig 11935 bp, 9 predicted proteins | sample 17_S_MG_FD_194514 | JGI IMG/M metagenome (GOLD analysis project Ga0307503, IMG submission 194514) | Soil microbial communities from Populus trichocarpa stands in riparian zone in the Pacific Northwest, United States - 17_S | ecosystem: Environmental > Terrestrial > Soil > Riparian zone > Trees... | reverse complement strand
GCAGCCACGGCAGCGAAACCGCGAAGTCGCAGGCGCAGTTCGCCAAGGTGCTCGAAGAGCAAGGCAGCCGCTTCGATCCGTTCAGGATGGGAATCCTCATGTCCGCCCATGTCGGCGACACCGATGCGCAGGCGCAGGACGAAGCCAAGGAAGGCGTCTGGTATTTCCTCAAGAACTGCCTCAAGGGACACCTGCGGCGCGAAGGCCGCATGCTCACCGCCGGACCGGGCATTCCCTACATTCCCCCGTCCGAATTCCGCAACTATCTGAAATTCTCCGATCCCAGCGCGCCGCTGCTCGGTGACGCCGAGGATTGGAGCGACCTGCAGCGCGCCCAATCGATCATCGTCGGCGGACCGGACACGGTCTATCGCCGCATCATCGACATCGTCGAGCACGCCAAGTGCGGCCACCTGTTGATCCAGTTCCACATGGGCAACATGCCGGATGCGCTGGTGCGCAAGAGCATGACATTGTTCGCCCGGGAGGTCGCACCACGGTTGCGGGAGCATTCGGCGAAACTGTTCGGGCGTCACTTCCCCGAAATGGAACGCAGTGCGGAGATGGCACAGTGAGCGATACGACGCTGGAGGTGCGCGGGCGCAAGGTGGCGCTGATTGAAAGCGGGCGGGGCGAGCCGCTGGTCTACCTGCACGGCTTTGCCGACGTGCACGGGGTGGCGGGTGATTTTCAGCCGTTCCACCTGCGGCTCGGCGAGGCCGCCCGGGTGATTGCGCCCGCCCATCCCGGCTGCGCGCAGAGCGACGAGCTCGCCGAAGGCTACGGCATCGAGGATGTCATCTTTCATTACCTCGAGGTCTTCGACGCGCTGGGGCTGACGAGCTTCGATCTGGTCGGCCATTGCGTCGGCGGCTGGATCGCTGCCGAGCTGGCGGTGCGCTATCCCGAACGGGTGCGGCGCCTGGGCCTGATCGGCGCCTGCGGACTGTTCGTGCCGGGCGCGCCGATCGGCGACATCTTCATGCATTCGCAACCCGAGCGCGGGGTGCAGCTCACCAGCCTGCGCAAGCTCCTGTTCCTCACCGACAGCGCTCCCGCCGGCATGCGGTTCTTCGCCAGTGCCCGCGGCGACCTCGAAGAGGAGATGCGGCGCTACCAGATGCTGCGCTTCGGCTCCTTCGTCGGTTTCAAGCCGCCGTATTTCTACAATCGGGTGCTGCGCGGCCGTCTCTACCGCGCCACCATGCCGGCCGCGGTAATCTGGGGCGCGATGGATCGCATGGTGCCGTGCGCCCACGGCGACGCCTATGTGGCAGGCCTGCCCGGCGCCAAGGACTTGACGCTGATCCAGGGCGCCGGCCATGCCGCGCCGCTGGAGCGGGCCGACGCCACCGCCGATGCGCTGATCGAGTTTCTGGCCACCACCCGCGACACCGGCAAGCGCGTGAGCAACGGCTGAACGGAGCCCGGCCATGCGGCGCAACGGCGACGCGTTCTGGCATCAAACGCTGGCGATCGCGGCCGTGCTGGTGAGCGCAGATGCCGCCGCCCAGCCGACCGAGCAGTTCTTCGCCCGCAAGACCATCACCGTCACCATCGGCTACACCGCCGGCGGCAGCTACGATCTCTACGGCCGCATGGTGGCGCGCCACCTGGGCAAGCACATCCCCGGACAGCCGACCCTGATCGCGCAGAACATGCCGGGCGCCGGCAGCCTCAAGGCCGCGAACTATCTCTACGAGGTCGCACCCAGGGACGGCACCGCGCTCGGGGTTGTGGTCGAATCCGCCGCGCTCGAGCAGGCGCTCGCCAATCCCGCCGTGCAATACGACGCGGCGAAGTTCACCTATGTCGGCCGCGTCGCCACCAGCAACAACATCTTCATGCAGTGGCACACCGCCAAGGTGCAGTCGCTCGACGGCGCCAAGCGCATGGAGACCTCGCTCGCCGGCACCGGCCCGGGCTCGATTGCCGAGACCGTGCCGCGGCTCCTCAATGCGCTCATCGGCACCAGGTTCAAGCTCATCAGCGGCTATCCCGCCTCGAGCGAGGCCATGCTCGCGATGGAGCGCGGCGAAGTCGAAGGCGCGTCGTCGTCATGGGCGGCGGTGAAGGTTGGAAAGCAGGCCTGGCTGCGCGAGCGCAAGATCAGGATCATCCTGCAGACCACACCGGAGCGAATCGCCGAGCTGCCGGACACGCCGAGCCTGGGCGAGATCGGCGACACCCCCGAGGACAGGCAGGTGTTCGCGCTCTACGCCAGCGGCAGCGCCATCGGGCGCTCGGTGATCGCGCCGCCCGGGCTCCCCGCCGAGCGCGTTGGCGCGCTGCGCGACGCCTTCCAGAAGATGGTCAAGGACCCGGAATTCGTCGCCGAGCTGCAACGCACTAACGTGGAGCTCGACCCCCTGCCGGGCGCGCAGGTGGAAGAGCTCGTGGTCCGCACGCTCAATGTCCCGGCCACGGTGCGCGACCGCGCCAAGCTCGCATTCGGGCGATAGGTGGTTGACTAAGAGTGCGCCGACGCGCTGCCAACTCTTTCGCCAGACGTAGTAGAAGACCAACCTGCAATGAACCAATCCCGATTGAGGAATTAAATAACGCCGCGCAAGAGATTGTTGATGCCGGCGAAGGATTCGTCACGTTTATGCAATCTTGCGGCCTTCTTCTAACATGACGGTGTAGATGCGCCGTACCGCTTCCGCTCCTGGCGCGAACGAGAAAAGACATGACCGACGATCTCGCGGTCGTCTCGGCCACGCGGCAGCGAACTGGTTATCTCAGGGAGACGTCCATCATGCTCGGTTGCCGCTTCACATCCGTCGCCATGATCCTCGCTGCGCCCTTTGTTCTGGGCATTGGTGCAGCTCTCGCTCAAGCCGCCAAGCCGGAGCTGACATGGGCGCCCTGTGGCGACATACCCGACACCGAGTGTGCCGGGCTGCCGGTGCCGATCGATTACGCCAGGCCCGGCGACGGCACGATCACCCTGCGGCTCGCGCGTGCGCCGGCCGTGGACGCGGCCAAGCGCGGGCTCGTGCTCTTGCTGCTGCCCGGCGGCCCGGGGGTCGGCATCACGGAGATCATGGGCGGCGAGATGCGCTCGGCGCAGCATGTTGCTGAATTCCAGCGTCAGTATGATGTCGTCACCTTCGACCCGCGCGGCATCGGCAAGAGCAGCCCCATCAAGTGCGACCCAGCGACGGCGCCCACGGCGGAGATGCCGATGGACCGCACGCCGACCCAGGCGGAATTCGAGGCGGTCGCTCGCGCCAACGCCGCATTCATCGAGGGCTGCGCAAAGGCCTCGGGCGCGCTGCTGTGGCACTTGTCCGCGACGGACACCGCCCAGGACATCGAGCGCATCCGTCAGGCGCTGTCGCCCAACGACGGCATCGTGTCCTACGCCGCCTCATACGGCTCGGCCTACGCGGCCGCCTATCTCGAAGCCTATCCCCAGAAGGTGAAGGCGCTGATCCTTGATGGAGTGGTCGATCACAGCGTCGATTTCGCCACCTTCATCACGCGCAATGTGATGAGCGTGCAGGATGCGTTCGAGCGCTTTGCCGAGTGGTGCGCGCAAGAGGCGAGATGCAAGCTGCACGGCAAAGACCTGGGCGCCGCGTTCGATGCTGCCATTGCGCGTGAGCCCAGGACGCGCACCCTGCTGCCACAGCTGCTTGCGGCAGGCGATCATCCCGAGCTGGGTTGGCCGGCGCTGGCCCGGATGCTGGCCGAAGTGGGACGCGGCGAGACTGAGATGCTGAAGAAGCTGGCGGCGACGGCCACACTCAGCTCCGCCGACGACCCCTGGCTGCGTCTCGGCAAGGACGGGCTGTTCCGAGCCGTCATCTGCGCCGATTACGGACCGCAGCGCGACTACACCAGGCTGGCGGCCACAGCCGACGCTCTGGCCAAGGCCGCGCCGCGTTTTGCCTGGAAGTTCTGGGACTCCTCACCCATGGCGCACGCCTCGGCCGGGATCGGTGGTTGCGCAGGCTGGCCGCGCGATGCGGCCAACCCGCCGCATCAACTGAAGGTCGGCCCGCACCGCAACGTCATGGTGGCAAACCCGACGCACGATCCGGCGACACCGCTCGCCAGCGCGGTCTCGGTGTGGCTGCAGATCCCCGAGGCGCGACTGCTGCTCGCCGACGTTGACGGTCATCAAAGCCTGCCCTTGTCCAAGTGTGCCTACGAGACCCAGGCGCGCTTCCTCGCCGATCCCAGCTCGGCATCCTCGACGACGCTGTGCGGCAAATGAGGAGTCCCGCACTCCTGACGCGGCGCAGTCTGATGGCGTCAACAGCGGGCGCGCTGGTGGTGGCGCCAAGCCTGGTGGCGTCACGGCTGGCGCGTGCGCAGGGCGCGGCGGACGCGCCTCTTGCGACTGACAAGACGGCTGACACGCTGTTCCGTGAGCTTGACGAGCGGATCGAGGCGGCAATGAAGCGCTACCACGTGCCGGGTGTGGCGGTCGGCGTCTGGTGGCAGGGCCGCGAGCACCTGCGCGGCTTTGGCGTCACGAATGTCCGCCATCCGCTGCCGGTCGATGCCCACACGCAATTTCGCATCGGTTCAACCACCAAAACCTTCACGGCCACGGCGATGATGCGCCTGGTCGAGCAGGGACGGGTCGATCTTCGAGCAACGGTGCGCACGTATTTGCCGGACCTTGCGCTCTCGGATGAAGCCTCCGCCAATACCGTGACGGTGCGCCAGCTCATGAACCACAGCGCCGGCTGGATGGGAGATGACTACGGCGACTTCGGCCGCGGCGACGACGCGTTGGCGCGCTACGTGGCGGCCATGAAACAGCTGCCGCAGTTGACGCCGCCCGGCCAGCTCTTCGCCTACAACAATGCCGCGTTCGTGGTCGCCGGACGCCTGCTCGAGTCGTTGACCGGCAAGCCCTATGAGACTGCGCTGCAGGAGCTCGTGTTGGGTCCACTCGGGTTGAAGCGGTCCGGCTTCTTCACCGACCAACTGATCGGCGAGAACATCTCGGCTTCGCACGATGTCGAGAACGACCGCGCTGTCGTCATGACCGGCGGATGGGCCTTCCCGCGCAGCATCGATTCGACCGGCGGGCTGATCTCGAGCGCAAGCGAGCAACTCACCTACGCCCGCTTCCACCTGGGCGATGGGACAGGCGCCGACGGCAACCGGGTGCTGAGCCAGCGGTCGCTCGCGGCGATGCGCGCGAACCCGGGCCCCGGCGGCACCATCACCATGGAGATCGATGGGGTGTGCGTCGGCTGGTGGCAAAGGCACTGCGGAGGGGGTCCCAGTGTTCCAGCACGGCGGCTCATGGGGCGGGCAGAACTCCGACTTCTACTTCGTACCCGATCGCCAATTCGCAATGACCGTGCTGACCAACTCCATAAGCGGCCCCAAGCTCCTGGCCGAGTTGGGCCGCTCGGGTTGGGCGCTCGGCAAGTTCTGCGGGTTGAGCAACCCGCCGGCCGATCCCAAGCCGCGGCCGGCGGCGCAACTCAAGGAGTACGAGGGACACTACAAGGGATGGGTGATCCCGCCCAACGGCCCGCCGGACAAGATCGTCGAGCAGCACGCCGAACTCAAAGCCGTCGGCGGCGACTTGCGGGCGACGGGCGACTTGGAGATCTCACTTGCCTTCTATCGCGACGAGTACGTGCTAACGACCGATCCAGACGGCCAGCTCAATCGCAGCGACTTCCTGCGCGGGCCGGGCGGCAAGGTCGCGTGGCTCCGCGACGGAGGGAGGCTGTGGGCGAAGCAGGGGTAGCGCATTGATTGCTTGTAGCGCGAGCATTCGCTCCCTTTTTTCGCGGTCGGGGCCTGCGTTCCGGGTCGAGGCACCACAAATCAAGCATTCCGCCGACGCCAGGGATGAAGCCTATTTCACCCGTCGGAACGTCGCTTCGGTTGTGCCACCGACACTGGACGCATTGAGCATTTGCAGTTCGTCCGCCGTTACGTTGCTCACGACTCGTTTGTCCACGGCGCCTTCCTGATTCGGGTAGAACGAACCATCGACGCGCAGCAGCAGCGCCTTGTCCGCCTCGCCCACCGACCACGTGCCGAAATGAGCGACCCCGCCCTCCCCTGCCGCCTTGATCTCGTCCGGCGTCCCTTACATGCGATTGTTGGCCTTGAATTTGGGACGGCCAGCTCGGGTGACCACCTGCGCGTACCGTCCGTTGGCGTCGAGAATGAGCATACCGGTAGGGCTCTCGCCGAACAGTTGCCGCTTCGTCCCGTCGGGCGCAGAGTTGGTACTGGCAACCAACAGCCACCTTGAGCATAATCTGCCCCGGCGCCAATTTGGGGATTAAAAAATGTTCGCATCGGAACATTTTGCCCGCCAACGGAATGTATCCAATCGGAGATCAATCAGAGGGAGTGCGACATGCGCAAAGTAACCTTCGGGACGACCTTGTTCGTGATGTTGGCAGCTGCCAGCGTTGCAAGTGCTCAGGGAACGGTCCATGGTGCTCAGGACGGTGCCGAGGCTGGTGGTCAGGCAGCCGGCCCGGTCGGTGCCATCGTGGGCGGCTCTGTGGGGGCGGCTACAGGCACGGTCGGAGGGATTCTTGGAGTTCCACCGACTACTCCTGCTCCAGATGCGAGCACGTCCACCGGTTCTCGCCGCACAACCACGGAACCAACAAATCCCACGGGAAAAAGGTAAGGGGCAGAGCCGCAGAGGTCTCAACCTGCGTGACTTGATCTCGTCTGAACCTCGCGGCAAAAAAGTCCCGGAACGACTTTCGCTAATTGGCGAAAAGTGATGCGGCGCATCCCTCATTAAAGTCACGCCGTCGTTCGCGGCTGCGTCTGCGCGACCGACCGCCAATGGGCGAGCGCATCCTCGGCGGTGGACGCATAGCGCACGAGCGGCTTGCGCAGGCCGGCAATCAGCAAGGTTCGTCGCACGCTTCGCCCCGCTCCGGCGAAGTACACGTGGGTGCCCGACTGCCGCAGCCTGTGCACGAAGCCTTCGAGCGCCTTGCCGGCCGTGCTGTCGACCAGGGGCACGTCGGAGAAATCGAGCACGAACACCTTCGGGTGCTCGCCGATGCCGTCGAGCGCGCTGCTGACGGCGGCGGCGGCGCCGAAGAAAAATGCGCCGCTGATCCGATAAACCACGGCGCCGGCCTCGAGCGCATCGGGATCGTAGGCGGTGCGGGCCGCGCCGGACGTGTCGGCGACATCGTCCGTCATCAGACGCCGGCCGGTCTCCACCTCCACCGCCTCGGCCATGCGGTGCAGAAAGAGAAAAGCGCCGAGCGTGACACCCGCGGCGATCGCGACCGCGAGGTCCTCGAAGATGGTGAGGAGGAACGTGACCAGGAGTACCGCGGCGTCGCCGCGCGAGGTCCGCAGCAGCGCGCGGAACTCCTCCTTCTCCACCATGTTCCAGGCAACGATGGCGAGCACGGCGCCGAGGCTGGCGAGCGGGATGTAGGCGGCGAGCGGCGCCGCCACCAGCATGAACAGCAGCAGGTAGAGCGCATGCAGCATTCCCGAGACCGGACCGCGCGCGCCGGCGCGCACGTTGGTCGCAGTGCGCGCCACCGTGCCGGTGACGCAGATGCCGCCGAACGTCACCGCGGCCATGTTGGCGACGCCTTGCGCAACCAGCTCGCAGTTGGAGCGGTGCCTGCGGCCGGTCATGCCGTCGGCGACCACCGCCGAGAGCAGGGATTCGATCGCGCCCAGGATCGCGATGGCGACGGCATCCGGGAAGACGGCCCGCATCTTGGCGAGGTCGAAGGCGGGGAGCGTCGGCGACGGCAGGGTCCGCGGCAGCTCGCCAAAGCGACTGCCCACGGTGGCGACATCGAGATGCAGGAGAAACGTCAGCGCCGCGGTGACCGCGACCGCGATCAGCAGCCCCGGCCATTTCGGCCGCAGGCGCCGCAGACCGAGAATGATGGCGATGGCGAGCAACGACAGCGCGACCGTCGCCGGTTTGATTGTCCGGATATGTTCGGCGATGGCGGCGATCTTGGGCAGCAGGGCTGCCGGCTCGTGCGCGATGTCGAGGCCCAGCAGATCCTTCAGCTGGCTGGCGAGAATGATGATCGCAATTCCGGCCGTGAAGCCAACGATGACCGGCAGCGAGATGTACTTGATATAGGTGCCGAGCCGCAGGAAGCCGACCGAGATCATCATCGCGCCGGCCATCAGCGTCGCCAGCACCAGGCCGTCGTAGCCGTGCCGCTCGACGATATTCGCGATCAAGACGATGAAGGCGCCGGCCGGTCCGCCGATCTGAAACCGGCTGCCGCCCAGGGCGGAGATAAGGAAGCCGCCGACGATCGCGGTGTTCAGTCCTCGGTCCGGAGACAATCCCGAGCCGATGGCGATGGCCATCGAGAGCGGCAGCGCCACGATGGCGACGGTCAATCCGGCGATGGCGTCGGCGCGGAACGGGCCCCAGCCGTAGCCTTCGCGCAGGATGGTGACGAGCTTCGGCGTGAACAATTCGGCGAAGGTCGGGGCCGAGGCCTTCGGCCCTCTGGTCGCGGACGCATCCATGGCGTGTACTTCCTGCAGGAACGGCGGCGGGACCGCCAGGCCGGAGCGGCGCCGTGATCAACGACCGCCGTCACCGCGCGCGCGAGAGTGCTCGAGCACGAGCAATTTCCCGCGCCAGCGTCGGGTCCGATGAAGCGGTCACGGCCCGGCATCATGCCGGCGTTGCTGCACGAAATCCTTTTTGATCGTTTTGCGGGTCGGCTTGCGCCTGGTCACGTCGGGCTCTTAGCACACGTTGACCGGCCCGGCACGGATTCGAAGCGCCGGCCGACGCGCGTGCATCGCGGCCCCGCAACCTGCAATTGGCGCCGTCACAACGACGGCCAGCGTCCGCGCGGCCTTGAGACCGGCACGAGCAGCGCTAAAGCGGGAGGGGAGCACACCGTGGATGTCGCAACTGTCTGCATCGAACTCAACGGCATCCGCTTCAGTGATAGCCGATGTCGCCCCGGACCTTGCCGCGAAAGACCCAATAGGACCAGCCGGTGTACATCAGGATCACGGGCAGCAAGACGAGCGTGCCGACCAGAAGAAACGCCTGGGTTCGCCCGGAGGACGCGGCCTCCCACAAGGTGAAATGGTGGGGAACGATCATCGGGTAGAGACTGATGGCGATGCCGAGATACGACAAGACAAAGAGCCCGATCGCGCCCGCGAACGGCAGGACCTGGGCCCGGCTGTCGAGCGCGCGCCACGTGACGAGCGCGACAGCGGCGGTCGCGATCGGCACCGGGGCCAAGATGAGGATGTTCGGCCACGCAAACCACCGCGCGGCGACAGCCGGATTTGCGATCGGGGTCCAGATGCTCACGATGCCGATGGCCACGAGCACGGCCACAAGACAGATGCGGCCGTGCCGGCGGGCGTCGTCCTGGATGTCGCCTTCGGTCTTCAGGATCAGCCACCCCGCGCCGAGAAGCCCGTAGCCGAACAACAGGGCGACGCCGGTCAGGACCGAGAACGGCGTCAGGAAAGCGAAGGAGTTGCCGGAAAATTCCCGTCCGGTGACCTCGTATCCTTGAATGAAACTCCCGAGCACCACGCCCTGCGCAAAGGTTGCAATGCCCGAACCGTAAGAGAAAGCGTGATCCCAAAACGTCTTGTGCTGGGCATCCCGAAAGCGAAACTCGAACGCGACACCGCGGAACACGAGCGCAAGCAACATCACGAGGATCGGGAAATAGACCGCTGGGATGATGATGGCGAAAGCGAGCGGAAACGCTGCCAGCAGGCCGAGCCCGCCGAACACCAGCCAGGTCTCATTCCCGTCCCAGATCGGCGCGATCGAATTCATGATCGTGTTGCGGGACGCGGTATTCGGCGCGAAGCCATAGAGCATGCCGACGCCGAGATCGAAGCCGTCGAGCATGACGTAGAGGAACACCGCCATCCCGAGGATCAGCGTCCAGATCGGGACGAAGTCGAGGATCTGGTTCATACCCCGTCTCCCGCTCCGACGTTCCCTCCGGCCAGGACCGGCGCCTGGGGCCGCCCAGCCTCGATGGGTGTCTCAACCTCCTCGGCCACGGCCGGTCCTCTGCGCACGATACGCCACATGAGGAATATGCCGACAGGATACATGAACAGGTATACGGCCATGTAGGCGAGCAAGGAGATCAGCACGTCGAGGCCGGTCAACGACGGCGATACCGAGTCGGCCGTGCGCAACAGGCCGTAGACCGTCCAGGGCTGGCGTCCAACTTCCGTCACGACCCATCCGGCGATGACGGCAATGAAGCCGATGGGCGCTACGAGCTGGCACAGTTGAAGAAAGAGCGGCGTATCGTCGAGCCGGTCGCGCCAGCGGAGCCAACCGCCCAGCAGCACAACAGCAAGCATCACGAGGCCGCAACCAACCATGATGCGAAACGCAAAGAATGGAATCGCGACGGGCGGCCGCTGATCAACCGGAAAATCCTTGAGACCCTTGACCTCCCCGTCGATCTCGTGAGTCAGGATGAGACTCCCCAGGAGCGGCACGTCGATCGAAAAATAGTTTTTTTCGGCTTTCTCGTCAGGGATCGCGAACAGCGTAATCGGAACCCGGCGCCCGGTTTCCCAACGCGCCTCGATCGCCGCAAGCTTGGCAGGCTGGTGCTCTCGCGTGTTGAGCCCGTGTTGGTCGCCGAGGAAGATTTGCAGCGGCACCAACACGGTGAGGAGCCACAGGGTCATCGACAACATGACCCGACCTTCCTCCGCGAACCTGTCACGCCTCATCAGATAGGCTCCGACACCCATCACGACGAAGCCCGTGGTGATGAAGAACGCCACCACCGTGTGCGCAAGCCGGAATGGAAATGACGGATTGAAGACAACCTGCAGCCAGTCCGTCGGGAAGAAGCGTCCGTCGATGATCTCATAGCCGGCCGGCGTCTGCATCCAGCTGTTGGCCGACAGGATCCAAAACGAGGAGAACAGCGTGCCGAGCGACACCATCAGCGCCGCAACGAAGTGGGCCCAGGGCGGCACCAGCTTACGTCCGAACAGCAGCACGCCCAGAAATGCCGCCTCGAGAAAAAATGCCGTCAGGCCTTCGTAGGCGAACAGCGGCGACAGAACATTGGCGGTGGCGTCCGCGTAGCGGCTCCAGTTCGTGCCGAACTGAAAGGGCATGACAATGCCCGTGACCACGCCCATCCCGAAGGAGATCGAGAAAATCTTGATCCAGAACATCGAGATGCGGAGATAGACCTGCCGCTTGGTAAAAAAGTTAAGTCCCTCCAGCACCGCGATGAAGGCAGCGAGCCCGACGGTGAAAGCCGGCAGCAGAATGTGCCAGGCGATGACCCAGGCGAATTGCACCCGAGACAAGAAGACCGGATCGAGGTCCATCGCTTACCCCCAGCATCGGCTTTGATCCGCCGCCGCACTCTGTCCAGCGTGATCAGCGAAATTCCGGCGCGCTCAGACTCATATAACAATTTGAGACGCTCGGCACATCCGATTGTCATCCCGCGCCGGGCACTAGTGCGGTGGATTTGAAGTTCCTATCATTATAGCCGCGCATTTGTGTAGGAACTTCAAATCCAAAAACCGCACTAGAATCATAGATTGCTAGTGTCCCCTTGATTCCGAAGTTCGCAAGCGAGCGAGCCGCATAATGATGCGAACTTCGGAATCGGGACACTAGAGACATGCGTGGTTTCCGGCTCCCGGCAACGCGATGAACGTGATCGTGGCCGGATCCAACGAGATGTTTCCCGCTTGCACTGGAGCTCCGGTGAGATCCGGAAGGGCGTCATCGGCACCGAGCTTGAGTTCGACGCCATTTAGGCGCACGGCCTTGGCTTGCAGGTCATCCGACGACAGCGTGTATCGTTCGCCGGGCATGGGGACGGTGAGCACGCGCGCAGCGGCTCGGTCGCTGTTGATGGCGAGCAGCGCCACGCCGCCGGGCGCGCTGCGCAGGCAGTGGGCATAGAGGTGGAGACCGCTCTGGATGGGA
>Ga0307503_10000266_pt1 | contig 11940 bp, 16 predicted proteins | sample 17_S_MG_FD_194514 | JGI IMG/M metagenome (GOLD analysis project Ga0307503, IMG submission 194514) | Soil microbial communities from Populus trichocarpa stands in riparian zone in the Pacific Northwest, United States - 17_S | ecosystem: Environmental > Terrestrial > Soil > Riparian zone > Trees... | reverse complement strand
GTTTGCGCACATGGCGGCCGTTGGATTGCCGGAACGAATCAACAACCTAACATTTCCCGTTGCACTCACATCCATGAAAACCCTTAATGGTATATTATCGTAATTGAAAAACGTTCCGGTAATATCCAATGATCGGTTCCACCAAATAAATTTGTGCCAAAATGGTTTTATTAACATCCGATAATCCGAATAAGTCAACACCATATTTTTCAACTAAATGATTTCGTTTTGCATTGGTGGCGTCAAAAATCACCGGCCATTTGTCGGTGCGTAAATAAAAACTTTGATGGAATCCGCCTGTCAATTTTAAATCGGTTACACCTTTTGGATTTAAATGTTCCTTCATTGCGGCGTATTGTTCACTTTGGTATTCCTTCAATGGTTGGGTTTCTGAATCGATCCCATCCAACAATTGCCCGGTGTTTAGATCCACAATGATCGGTTCGTTTTCCTCAACCATTTGTAAAATGGCGGATTCCTGTTTTGCCGGTGTTTCCGCCCGTAACTGATTGATCAAATCCAACATCGATCCCATAAAAGTTTTTTAAAATGGTGCACCCAACCCGAATTGAGTGCACCGAAAAAAACACCCACTAAATAGTAATTTGCACCGGCACCGGCGTTTCATAGGCTTGCACCGATAAATCACCGGCCGGTTTTAATCCTAATTTGGATAACTCAAATCCGGTTCCCGTTAGTGTGTAACGTCCTGGAAATGCCGGATCCGGAACCGCCGTTGCAATGGTATGTGCCGTGCCATCATCATCATCCACCAAAAGGAAATCGGCCACCACCAATCCGGTTAATGGTGTTGCATCACAATCCGCCATCACATCAACCACAATGGTGGTAACGGTTGGCGTGCCAATCACTTTCATTTTTTGATCAACGATCCGGTTTAAATCGCTGAATGCATCGAAGGCCAACAATAGGCCGGCCGTATCGATTTCTTTATTGTTTTGGAGTGCAACAACCACGGGCGATTTGGTTGCAACGGATCCATCATTGAACACTAATTTTTCCGTGTGCAACAATTGCATTTGAAATCCTTTGCCATTCAACGCCGCCGTTTCGGTCATGAACAATTGATTTTCCGAATCAATAAAAATCACACGGCCGGTGTTGGATCGGTGTGTGTACATTGCTTTGTGCAAACAAAGGTTTTCACGGAACATAAATTTGAAACGGTAATTGCCATCACGAACGGGCAAATATGCATAGGGTGAATCCTCATATACCGCTTCCTGTGAAATGTTTTCAAAACCTTTTATCGATGGCCAATAGTATATCCGTTGGCCGGCCGGTGCCAATATTGCATCGTTCAAATAATCCAGCAATAAAACGGGATCCTCTAACGTTGCGGCCGGAATCTCAAAATCATTTGGTGTGGTAATCATACCCATGATCATTTCCGGCATCTTGTTGCAACGGGAAACCCCTAAATTTTTTTTAACTACATCACATTCCATAAATTTTATTTTAACATAGTTTGATAGTTTTCGAAATTTTTAAATCACTCAATTCAATTGCATCCAACCGATCGTTGAAAATGTAGGCGGAATTGCCTTGATCATAAACGGTGCCCCAAAACGGGCGATCAATTTTTGTATGTGGCGGATATTGTTGATCCTGGATCCATGTGAATTTTCCCACACGGCGTAAATACTCCAAAAATTTATAATACAACGGATACAATATTGGTTTGAAAACTTTGGTGTATCGATCCTCAATTGTGTAATTGGGATCCGTTGCATCCAGGATCACAACGTGCAAATTATAATGTGCCATTCCATCGCCAACCGTTTCCGGAAAATCCATGATCAACGCTATCAACGGATATTTTTGATATTTATAAACTGTATCATTATCCTTTATCAATAGACGGTTTGCGATATCCAGGCGGTGGCCAAACAAATAAAATGGTGCCATGCCGGCCAAAGGATTTCCAAAAAGTTGTTTCAACTCTTTATCGTTCCTCATCCCGGCAACAACGTTTCCGATATCATCCACGGCGGCCATCATAAATTGAAAGTGTTTAGCGATCCAACCGGCACCATGAGCCAATCCAAATAAATCTCATCCGGCACATTGGCGGCGGCGATCATGTATTGCATGGCCGTTGCCTTTATGGCAAACTCATTCCAGGAATCAACCAACCGCCTGGATGGTGCAATTTTTTCCGAATTTTCGGCGTTGGATTGCACCACACCAATCCCGGTGTTATTATCCCATGTATCACGCAACCATGAATAAAAAATGTATGGTATCAACATATCAACCAAACCCAACCATTCACCAATTGCATATCCATCCAGGTAAAAAATGGATCCCTTTTCCAGGATCAACCATTGGTTGCCGGTTTCAAAAATTGTCCATGATGCATTTTCGGATGGCACCACACCAACGTTATCGGCGATGGATTGCCAAACATCAACACCATACACAACATGATCACCGATTACATATTGGGTTGCCACATCCCATTCGGCCGGTAATGCCTCACGACCTTCAATAAAATCCACATACAACGGTGCACCTAACAAACGTTTTAAAATTTGCTTTTCCTTTTTATCAATGTATTCCTGAAAAGTATTCACCACCAAATTCAAATTTGGGATGTTGTAAGGAATCAAATCAAAATCCGTTGGCGTGCAAAACATATCAACGATACGGTTAAACGTTTTTAATTAAGGTGTTTCCAAATCTGCCAACGCCGTTGTGATGTTGGTAACTTTACGAAATGCCGTTTCATCGCCGGTTCTAATCAATAGCGCCAACCGTTGTTCGGCCAAAATGGTAAATGTGTTTTTAATGAATTGATCATTGATCCAACCCATTTCAATTGTCACATCCTCCAAATCATAAATTGTCCCATACCTGAAATCACCAACAACCATTGTGTTCACTGTAACTTGTGAGGATTCCACAACCTTGATCCCGGCAATACTTTGATAACCGGCGGCATAAGGCGGAATAACATATTGACCTTGTGCATTTTTGATCAACTTCATTCCCAATGCATTGATGGGATTTACCAATGCCGTATCGGCGGCATATTTCCCTTGTCTATTGTTGGAAATATCGGCGGCAACCACCATGATCAAATCGTAAATGTTTGCGGCCTCAACTGTATCGGCATAAGGAGTCGTAACGAATGCCGGTGCACTCGTATAAACGCCTTTGATTTCCGGCGTTACACCGGTGCCATCATACAATGAATCATCAATTTTTAATGCCAAATTGATTTCCAACAACCGGCGGATTTCCGATTGGATAAAAAATACATCCGCCCATGCCTCCTTTGTTACCGGTATTGAATCGGCAACCTTTTCGATTGGCAATAAACGTTCGATCCAGGTAATGGCGGATTCCGGTTTGGCGGCCGCCTCTGCAACCCAATTGGCACCACGTGTAACGGCCAATTGATCATAATACCGGATTACACCGTTGGATGATGGTGAAACCGGTGCATGGCGGAACAATGGCGAAATAACGGCACCCAAATATGGCAATTCACTAATATCCGGCAACCTCATCGCCATCGTGGATCCCGAAACGGCGGAACGTTGCACCAACGTTTTGTTTACTTTGAATTTTACATTAGGGCCGCCGGATCCAATGGCACGGATGGCATCGGATTTTTCCGTTACAATCTCATCCAACGTTTTGGTTGCCGGTTTTCCTTCATTGAATTTGCGCAATTCCAATCCCTGTTTTTCCACGGCATCAACTAACGTTTTGATTACGCCGGGTTTCAATCCAATTGCCTCCAAATCGGATTTGTATTGATCGATTGATAATAGGCCGGCCGCCACATTTGTTAATTGTGCTTTAACCGCCTCACGGATTGCATCACCATTTTTGGCGGCGATGCCTTCCATTAATTTTTTTATTTCGTCCTCATTCATGACGTTGTAATTTTTAAGGTTTATAAAATTTGATTAGTTGTGAGGCATTTAAACGAATGGACGCCGCCGGTTCGTTTATTATCGGAATGGACGCCGCCGGTTCCTTTTTTTCCTCTACGTGTAGCGTTGGGGTTGCAAAATTCGCGCCTCTTACAACCGCCGAACCTTCAATGTTTTTGCCGATGGTAACGGCCCAAAAATATCCGTTGTGTAGTGCATCCTCTTTATTGGCGATGCCATCATAATATTTTTTCCATGTTTCGAATTCCTCTTTGTATCGCTCATCATTCACCGCCATGAATAATTCCACGTATCGCATACCAACGGAATGTTGTTTAACTTTTCCTTTGCGGTAATGATCGAACATCGATTTGGTTGCATCCGGCATTTCATCACGATCAATGATTGAATCATAAATTAATCCTTGTGTTTTCCCTGGATAATTGTAATTCAAATCATACCATTCGAATTGTTTGGTGTGAACATGCACGTTATCGGAAATGATACCATCAAAAGTGAAATCGTGTTGTTTGACTAAAAAATTATCCTTTGTTTCCTTGATTGATTTATTCCACAATTGATCAATGTGAACATCATAAAACGAATCGAAAATTTTTGTGGTGTTGATAATGGAACGAACTTTTAATTTTTTAGCGGTGGCCGGTAATTCATCCGCCTTTTGGATCACTGTTTTATCATCATCCAGGATATAGGATGTTCCGGCGGAAAATGCATCGGCATGTTTCACCGTGGATTTTTTTTGAGCGATCAACAACGATTTGTTGGCAACCAACCAATCAAATAATTTTGACCTATCGGCGAATTCCGGAATCGTTATCATAAAAATTATTTTTTCACTGTATCATCATCATCAATTTCCTTTTGCCGTTGTTCCTTTGCCTTTTCGATCACGGCCGGATCAACCTTTTTTGGTTCCGGATTTTGTTGTTCCGGATTCGGATTCTGTTTTTCCTTTTCCTTTTTCACTTTCTTTTTCATCACCTTTCAATTTGTTTTTCAATGCCAAATTCCGTTCGTGTGTTGATTGTGCCGGCGGCACCGTTGGTTCATCACGTTCACCACGTTCAATCATTTCCTTTTTCACTTTTAGGTTGCGTTCCTTTTGGGATAATTTGCCCATCATTTGGGATCCGATGGATTTATTCGTTTCGGCATCCTCAGCACTATCTTGTTTTTTTGCCATGATTTATTTATTTGGGTTATCGATACCGTATTTTGTTAATTCAGTTTGATATTGTTCGATTGTAATTGCGCCATCCATGAATGCCTTTGATAATGCCTCCACAATAGTTTTCAAGGCGGAACCGTGTTCACTCAAATCACTTTGGAAAATTGGTAAATGGGAAAAATCAACGGTGATCCTATCGGTTCCGTCCGGCAAAAGGTGTGCACTCATGGCGGCGGCACGTTCGGTTGCCTCTGGAATTATTGTGCGTAAATACAATCCTTTTTCCGCCTGTTTTTGATTTTCAAATGTGGATCCCTCTTTACTTGCAAACATTTCCGGCGGTATGCCGGCGGCATCCAGGATCCTATCAAAATCCTTTTCGATTTCCTCAAACAATCCTAACCGATCCGGATTCACACCCATTTGTTGCCATTTCAAATTCGAATCGCTAATGATGATTTGATATTGTTCGGATAGGCCGCCGTATTTCATGTATTCCGCCTGCAACCGGATCCGTTCGGATTCATCGATTGGCAACGGTGATCCGGTGCCATCTTTGCCGGCGTTGGATAGGATACCCAATGCACCACGATGTTTCAAAATCACACCACGGGATTCGTATGCCATCTTAATGTTGTTGATCACCGGCCGCAATGGTTGATATTTGGATTCGCCGGATAGTAAATTTTTGGCCGTTGGTGAATCGATGTTTACACGATTATCATTTAGGTGAATGATTTCATCGGATGGTATTTCTTTTTCCGTGGAATCATATTTTAAAATGTACTTGATGTTTTCCGGTTCGAAATCGAAATAAAAAAACGGCACCTTTTCCAGGTAAACCGATTCGATGAGGTTGGGCGGAATGGTAAAGAGTGCACGAACGGATCCAGGCAAACCAACGGGATACAATGTGTAAATGTATTCATTGCCAAAAATTTCGTGGAACAAAACACATTGTCGAATGAATTCTTTTTGTGCCTGGAAAAAGTTTGGACGTTTCAACGTTCGATTTAAATCATCATCGATTTCGTTGCCATCTTGATCAACGTGTTTATAAATCCCGTTCGAATGTGCCCGTGCCTTTAAGTTGATCACGGCATTCAATTCCGGAATGGTGTTGAATGAATCTAAAATATCAACATCGTTCCACGTGTTGTTTGATGAGGCGAACCGATAGAACCAACCACCACGGCCGTATTGTGATGGCCGCCAAAGGTTGGTTATTATCCGCCTCAAATTTATCACTACATAAAAAATTTAAATGGCAAATGTTGATGAATTATCCTGGATGATTTGCGGATGAGGTTGGAAAAATTTACACCAACGTTACAACGGTGTGGTTATCGTGTTATGATTGTGTGGATAGTGTAGCGTTACCGTGGATTCCACGTGGAACATTTTTTGTAAATTCGAATTATGTTTTATTTGCAAGTGATACGGGATGAGAAAATAACGGCACAACGGGAATTCCATTCCGCCGGCGATTGCACGGAAAAATTGTTGTTGGCGTTTGAATACTATGTGAGGAAAAACGAAAAGGTTTTGATACGGATGTTGGATCAACGGCAAATGTTAATCAAGGAATTAAACAGTGAAAAAGGATTGGAAACATAATATTGGAAACTATTCAGAGGCATTGGAAAAAATGAGGATGGCCAAACCAAAAAAGGATTTGATTGATTGGATTGTGGATCATTACCACCGGCGGCCGGTGCCGTTTATTATCGTGGGATCCATCGCCGGGATTGGATGGTGTGTTGGATGCCTTTGGTTGTGGATCCTGTTTATTAAATTCGCTAACAATTTTTAAAAATGAAAAGGATTAGAAATGAGGGAATAGAAACCATTCCATTCGATGATGAGCGAATGAATTACTATTATAAACCGTGGGAAAAATCACAAACCGGCGATGGCCCAATAATTAGAACGTCAAAGTATAATGATTACGTTGATATTTGGTATGTGAGGTTAACACATTTGGAATGGTATTCGGAACGGGCACCACACAACGGAATTGCCGGATTTAAAATTTGGGGTGCCGATTGGGAAATTCAGGAAATGATTGATTTGTATTCACCAACAAAGGATTCCAAAATTGAATTGATAAAGGCATGGGATTTTCCGTTGGACAATTACACCATTACATTGATCAACATTGGTGAAACGAATGAGGATGCCACCGATAATAATTTGGTTCATGCTTATTTCAAAATTTCCGGTTGATCATGCCCGGCAATTACTGATTGCGGCATACCTGGATGCATCCCACAAATGGTTGAAATCATCAATGGGTTGATCCAATTTGATTCCATTGATTGTCCTATACTTGTAATTAGATTGTTCTTTTCGGAATTCCGGTGAATCAACGATGTGGATTTTATATTTTTTCAAAAGGGAATTGCCAAACTCAATTGAACCGGGAAATTTCCGAACGCCTAAAACTTTAAGGCCAACACGGCGGCATTCGCTAATATATCCCGGTTCGGCACAATCCGCCCAAACAACGGATCCAGGCGGCACGGCGTTCCGGATTAATGGTATGTATTCATTGGGTGATGGCGTTGGTTGATACGCCAATTTTTCCAGGTATATTTTATCACCGGATAGGCCAACACGAACAACCGTTGATGGCGAATTGGTTTTGCCGATATCGGATCCATAAAAAATCCTTTCAATGTTGGATGGGAATGCCTGGATCCATGTAACGTGTTGGAATATTAATCCCTCCGGTGATGAGCGCAAACCCAATCCATACACGTTCCACATGTAATCATCGGCGGTGCCTTGATCGATGTTGAATTGTGTTGGCTCATAAGACAATATTTTTTTGCGTTCCGAATCACTGATAAATGGATTATCCTTGAATGTAGTTTTCAAAAATGCCACATCATCACGTGAACAAAATTTGTTGTAAACGTAGTGATCCGAAAATTTCGGGTTGTAATCACCCCACCAATATTTCCGGCACCTCATTTCGGTTTGATCAACCACCGATTGCGGAACATCCAACCATTCGTTGATCCAAAAATAATCACATCCGGATCCGTGAAATTTTGTTTCGGTATCGGCACCCAACAAATGGATGGTGTTGCCAAACAATTTAAATTGTGGCACATCCAGGCGGTTGAAAAATGGTGATGGAATCCCGGCCATCGGCAACCGGCGGTTGAAATCCTCATACAATGTTGTTTTGAAACTATTGTATGTTTCCTTTATGATCTTAATAGTGCAATTGGTTTCAACCTCCGAACATAGGTAAACGATGAAATCAATGCACGACCATGTTTTGATTGATCGTGATGATCCCTCCAAAATTGCACCGGCATAACCTTGATTAAGGGATTTTACAAGGTGTTTTAAGTTTGGACTAATCCACGGTTCATCATCCTGGATTGCCGGCCGGATCGGTTGGATTTGTTGGTTCATCTTTGCCCAAATCTTTAAGGGATTGAGGGAATAGGGCCGCCGTTGTATCCCGTGCCGCCTGGATGTTTATACTTTGCTCATCACGCCAACCAAAGTTTTTCAATCCAAAGATTGGGCCGGCGGCATTCCGTGCCGTGAATAATCCTTTTTCGTATTGTGATTCAATCCGCAACCGGGCACGTTGGATCGTGTGCGTGAATTCCGGCCGGCGTTCGTAATCATAAAATGATTGCCTTGATGCAAACCCTAAATAATAAGCCAAACCGGTGATGGTTGGCGGTTCCTTTGTTTTTTTAATTCGTGCCCAATAGAATGAAATTTTTTTTTCCAATTCATCCGCCGTTTCGGCAATCAGTTTTGGGCCGGTTTTTCCGTTGGTCGTTGCCATAATTGCAAGGTAGTGCAAAACGGTGAATTCCGGTGCAACACCGGTGCAACATAAAATAGGCCATCCGTTGTGGATGGCCTTGCAAGTGATTGATTATCAAGTGATTGCGGTGTGGGCCTAGTTGGATTCGAACCAACGACCTTTTGATTATGAGACAAGATTGGCCAAAAATTATGGTGAATTTGAAACCGCCAATGCAATTCAATTTGGCACCTAACTAATTGATGTTTAAACATTTGGAATCACAATCGTGTGAATATCGTATAATTTACGGGATGATATAATGTGAATATAATTGGCCTTTTCGGTGCAAGTTCGGTGCAAATGATTTATGTTTGTTGATAACGTAACAAATCAATTACACTTATGATCAACCAAACGACACAACCAAAATTTTCTTTTTACCTGGATCCACGGGAATCAAAAAGGAAAAAGGAAAAAGTAAACGACCAAACAATTTTGCCATTGAAATTTCGTGCAACATTCCAGGTTATCAAAAACGGCAAACGTGATTGGATAAAAAAATTGATATCCCTCAATCACTATTGTTCGAAAAAAGAATTCAACAAAGGCAACAACGAAACGGCGGCCGTGAAAATGGCGGCACAAAATAAGGCGGATAATATTATTAAAACGAATACAGTTTTGACGCCGGAAATGTTCGAACAAAAATTTGTGAATGCCGCCGGCGGCGATTTGGAACACGTTGCAACCATGTATGATATCATCATGGATGAATATGAATCAAACGAACAAACCGGATCCGTTGATTTGTACATGGCATCATTGAATTCCTTAATGTGGTTTACTCATCCAACCATGTACGAAAAAATGAAATATCGAATGAAAGACAAACGATTAACCAAAGGTGAAATTGAATATCCATTAACGTTCATGGAAATCACGCCGGATTGGATACGGAAATTTGTTGCCACATTTGAAAACAAAACAACACCGGCAATTTATTTGCGCCAATTACGGGCGGTGATCAATCGTGCAATTGATGATGAAATTATAAAAGAGGATTTGTATCCATTTTCCCGTTCCAAAGGCAAACGGAATTCGAAGAAAAAATATGTGATCAAAAAAACAAAAGGCCGTTCCGCCACCATGACGTTGGATGAAACGGATAAAAACCGTGTGTTGGCCATCCAGGATCCAACAATGAAATGGGCCGTTGATATGTGGCGTTTGTCTTATTATTGTTCCGGTTTGAACATGTATGATGTTGCATTACTGAAAAATAAATGCATCGGCAAAGATGCCATAATAACATCACGCCATAAAATCATCAACACGGATCCGGATAATATTGTGGTGATCCCTGTGAATAAAGAAATCCGGCAAATCATTTCCGATCATGGCGGATTGCCGGATGGCACCAAATCCATTGCGCCCAACGATTACGTGTTTCCAATCCTCATCCCTGGATTGAACAAACGACAAATAAAAAATCGTGTAAAGGATTTCACAAAGGCCGTTAATGAGGGATTGTTGATGGTGGAAAAACATTTGGGTTTATCCATTCACCTCACAACCTACGTTGCACGCCATACATTCGCCAACATCACATTGGCCAAAGGCGGAACAAAGGAATATTTAAAGGATGCATTGGTGCATTCCTTGCAATCCACAACGGATGAATATTGTGCACCGTTCGATTTGAAATTGAAACGGGAAATGCAAAAACTTTTGTAACTTTGTTTTGTCGAACAAAATAGTGTTTTAATTGATTATCGGATTCCGGCGGTGTTTCGTTTCATCGCCGGAATTTTTTTGCCTGGATGGAATCGGTTTTTACGGTGTGTTACCGTGAAAATAATTTTACGTTAAAAAATAATTTGCCAAATCCTAATTTGGGAATTACATTCGAATCCATTTTAAAAAAACACCTCATGTTGGCATTCGAAACGGTTCGTGAAATTTTCACGGGCGAAAACATTGATGAACAACGGATTATCCGTGCATTGAATAGATGTATTGAAAATGATCGTGAAACGTTATCAATCCAGAACATGGCCGGCCGTGATTCCCTGGATGGTGAAATATTATCCGATATGATGGAAATGCAAAGGTTGTTGAATGATTACAACCATCATTTAACACTTTGATTTTTTTTAGAGGCGGCCGCCAATTCATCCAACGTTTTTTTCATTGCTTTATAATTTTCCGATAGTTCGGCAAACAACGTTCGTTGTTGTGCCAATGTTTCATCAATTTGATTCCAGGCGGCACGGTTGATTTTAACATTATCATCATGATCCCGTTGGGCATCAACGGCCATCCTATCCCAAACCTCACGTGGAATTGTAATCACATCCACATCGAATTCAGGTAAAAATATTTCACCGGTGCCGGATTTCCACCATTGTGGATTTATCCGGCATTTCTCTAAAAACCGGGATTCGGTGGATCCAACCAATTCCCGGTTTTCCTCATACGCCTTTTTTATCGTGGAATTCATACCAACCAATTTTTCCAATTCCCACAATTTTATTCCCTTGATTTTCAGGATCTTATCAATTTTTGCGGTGAATTCCATACAAATTTTAAAAATGTTTTGGTGAAATTTTGGTGATATTTACACAATAATTCGTTAATTACATCAAAGTAACACGGTTTTTTATATGAGCGAAAATAGTGAAAAATCTGAATTCCGTAACAAAAATCAAATGAATGATATTGATTTAACGGAATTGAAACGGTGGTTGAAACACGGCGATATCGTTGAATTGGCGGTGATGTTTGGGATGCACCGGAACGCCGCCTATCGTATTTTGTCCGGATCCAATAAAAACTTTGATTTTTTAGAGGCGGCATTGGAAAAGGCCATTGCAAACAAACGCAAAGTACATCTATTGAATCAACGATTAAACGCCATTTCCAGTGATCCGGCGGTATAATGAAAATAAATATCATGATTTCGTAACGTTATCATGATATTTTCGTTTATATTTGTAACATAATCAAACAAACTCTTAAAAATATGAACAAACAAATCATTCCAATCCCACAAATCAACCACG
>Ga0307503_10000265_pt1 | contig 11945 bp, 9 predicted proteins | sample 17_S_MG_FD_194514 | JGI IMG/M metagenome (GOLD analysis project Ga0307503, IMG submission 194514) | Soil microbial communities from Populus trichocarpa stands in riparian zone in the Pacific Northwest, United States - 17_S | ecosystem: Environmental > Terrestrial > Soil > Riparian zone > Trees... | reverse complement strand
GAGCCGTTGTGACACTGGACGACCTGCTGGCCCTGCTGCCGGACAACAGCACCGGGGAGATCGACGCTGCCGACCTGCGGGCGATTGTCACTGAACTGTGGAATGTGGCGAACAGTCAGGCGCTGGTGCTCGTTTACGAGTACGTCACCTCCACGGCACCGGCGCTGGGCAAGGTGAACATCGCCTGGACCACCTCGGCCACCACCCTGGCCGTCTCCGAGCAGACCTCCGACGGTGGGGCGCTGCCGGTCGCGGTGATCGACGGCACCGACCAGAACACCTTCGTCCTCGCCAACGGTGACCGGTCCGCGATGGTCCGGGGCACCATCACCGGCAACTCCACCGACCAGGGCTCCTACCGCACCTTCGCGGTGACGGTCACCGAGGTGGTCGGCACCCAGCCGGGAGCCAACACGGTGATGAACCTGTCGGTCTTCGTGAGCACGGCATGACCGCCGACGAGTTCAGCCCGGCCTTCTCCACCGCCTTCGACCCGGCCGCTGCCCCGCCCGACCCGGTCCCGGTTCCGGTGCCGGTGCCCGGCGCGTGGGGTGGCTGTGCCTGGCCCGTCGACCCGGCCTGCCTGGTCGACGACTGGGACGCCCTCGACGACGACGTGAAGGACCGCGCGGTCGCGCTGGCCTCGGCCACCCTGTCCCGGCTGACCGGCTACCGGGTCGGCGGCTGCCCGGTCACCGTCCGGCCCTGCAAGCAGGGCTGCGCTGGTGCCGCGCAGCGCCCCGCCTACTGGGACATGCAGGGCATCTACGGTCACACCGGCGGCTTCTGGCCGCACATCGACGGCGGCGTGTGGGTCAACTCCTGCGGCTGCACCACCGACTGCTCGTGCAGCGCGCTGTGCGAGATCACCCTCCCGGCCCCGGTCGGCCGGGTCGACACCGTGCAGGTCGGCACCGCCACGGTGCCCGCCACCGACTACCGGGTCGACGGCAGCGCGCTGGTCTGGGTCGGGGCTGGCGACTGCCCGTGGCCGGTCTGCCAGGACCTGGCCGCACCGGTCGGCGCGGACGACACGTTCGCGGTCACCTACCTGAACTCCTACCCGGTCGACGCGCTCGGCGCGTACGCCGCCGGGATCATGACGATGGAGTACGCCAAGGCGTGCACCGGCACCAAGGGCTGCCGTCTGCCGTCCGGGGTGACCCAGGTGTCCCGGCAGGGCGTCTCGTTCGAGATCACCTCCGGCGCGTTCCCCGGCGGCATGACCGGTATCCGGGAGGTTGACGCCTACCTGGCGCTGTGGAACCCGACCCCGATCCGGCAGGCCGCGAAGGTGTGGTCGCCGGACATCCACAGTCCGCGAGTGGTGCGCTAGATGCAGTGGCCCAGCCACGTCCAGGAGACGCTGGAGGAACTGGCCTCCTGCCTGTGCGCCCAGGTCGAGGCGGACGGCCTGCCCGCCGTGTGCTTCTGCGGCGTGGTGCCCGGCCTGGAGATCGCCCTGGACTACCAGGGTGACTGCGCGGATGCCTGCGGGATGGCCTGGGTCCGGCTCGTCGCGCTGTACCCGTCGACCAGCATCGGGCAGCCCAGCGAGCAGCCCGGCAACTGCTCGCTGATGCTGGGCCTGGACATCGAGATCGGCATGGTGCGCTGCGCCTCCGGGATGGACGAGGCGGGCACCCCGCCCACCGCCGGGCAGTTGCTGGCCGACACCGAACTCCAGGTCGCCGACGCGCTCGCCATGCGCAAGGCGCTGCTCTGCTGCCACAACTCGAAGGACTTCCTGCTCGGCCCGTACGCCCCGTACGGCCCGGCCGGGGGCATGGTCGGCGGGGCCTGGACCGTGGCCCTCCAGGTGTCCTGATGGCCGTCGGTGTCCTCACCACGGTCGTCGTCTTCGACCGGGACCTCTACAAGCCGGGCCACATGGTGCACCGCTGGATGACGCTGGTCACCACCCACTTCGTCGGGCACGCCATCGCCGACGCCCCGGTGCGCAGCGGGGAGTTGAAGGCCGGGATCAGCGGCGATACCAACCAGGTCGGGGACCGGCAGGTGGAGGGCACCATCTCCTCGTCCGCACCGCACACCCTGTACGTGCTGCGCGGCACCACCGGCCCGATCATGTCGAACCGGCGGTGGGCCAACCCGGAGGGCGCGTACTCCAAACTGTGGGGCTCCATCAACCCGAAGACCGGCAAGTTCACCCGGCGGCACATCAAGGGTGCGGAGCGCAAGCAGATCACGGTCCGCAACAAGGGCTTCTGGCTGCGGGTCCGATCCGGCCCGGAGTTCGACCAGCACTTCGCCCTCCAGGTGAGGGGCCAGGAGGCCAACAACTTCCTGGAGCGGGCGTGGCGGCAGACCGCGCGCAACCACCGCGCCATCCGGGGTCGCGCGCCGTCGTTCATCCGCAACCCGTGACCCTCCCCTCGGCGGGGGAGTGGGCCGGTGCCAGCGATCTCCCTACTCTGCTGAGGGAGAGAGGGAGTGGTCCCCATCAGGGAGTTCATCACCGCAGTCCAAGATGCCCACGACGAGGACGAGGTCGACGAAGGCCGAACCCTGAAACTCGACGGCGAGGTGCTGCGCTACTACAAGCCGGTCGAAGGCCAGGTGCTGCTCTACATGGCGCAGACCGGGCGGCACGCCTCCCGCGACGACCGGGTCGCGGCGATCATCAACTTCTTCATGGAGTTGTTCGACGAGCGTTCCCGGGAGCACCTGGTCGGTCGCCTGATGGACCGCGACGACCCGTTCGGGGTGCGGACCGTCGAGGAGATCATGGAGGCGCTGATCGAGGAGTGGGTCGGCCGCCCTACCCAGTCGCCCTCCGTCTCTGCACGATCGCAGAGGAGCGGTGGGCCGAGATCGACGGCGCGTACGCGCAAGTCGACCTCGTCCGACAGCCCGAGCACCGTTTCCTGAATCTGGTCTACGCCTGGTGCGTGGCCCGGATCGAGCCCGACAAGAGAGAGGAGTGGGACGCGATGCTGACGGCCCCGCTCCCCGGTCGGGAGACACGGCGCAGCGAGGTGGCCGACGAGGACGAGGGCCGGGCGTTCCTGGGTCTGATGGCGCAGGTCGGGGCGAGGCAGGGGATCTCCGGTGGCTCTCCGGGGTGAGACGATCGGCCGCGCCTACGTCAAGATCCTGGCGGACGGCTCCGGTCTGCCGCAGTCCATCCGGGACGAGATGGAGAAGACCGAGCCGATCATGGAGTCGTCGGGTCGGCGCGACTCCGAGGCGTACGCGAAAGGGTTCGAGAACGAGTTCAAGAAGGTCAGCGGTCGCAAGGTCGCCAATGCCATGAACACCGGCGTCGGCAAGAGCGACGCCTTGGAGAAATACTTCAACAGCCCGAAGTGGAAGCAGCAACTCAACCGGCTGGAGCGTGAGTTCGGCGACGTTGGCGTGCTGATCGGGCACAACATCGAGGAGGGTGTCCGGGGCTCCGGTGACCTCGGCCAGGTCGAGACCCGATTGAAGAACATCGGTGGCGAAATCACTCGCGCGCAGAACACGATCCGAAAGGGGAACGAGGACTGGGAGCGCGACTTCCGCCGCGAACTGGCGAGGACGGACGCCGTCATGGGGAACGTGTTCCGCGACATGGTCCACAACAGCGAGCGCGTCAGCGGGGCGTTCCAGAAGATGAGGACGGGACTATCGGGCCTAGGTCGAGAACTAGACAGGGATACCTTCTCGTTCTTCCGCCGGTTCACCAGAGACTTGCAAGGGTCCGAGGGGACAGTCGGGAACTGGTTCACCCGGATTGGCAACAAGGCCGACCTTGCCGGTAACAAGATTGGCAAGGCTTTCGGTAAGGGGTCGCGGAACAACTTCGTCAACTTCATGGCGGGATTCGTGCAGGCCCCGGTCGAACTGTTCGCCAGAGTAGCCGAGGGAATCGGCAGTGTGGCGGACGAGGCCAACCGACTGAAAGGCGTGTTCTCCGGGGCGGGCGGCGGCTTCGAGGGACTCCAGGCGGTAGGTGCCGAGGTCTGGAAACCACTGACCAGCAACGTGCTGGCCCTAGGTGGAGCGCTCGCCGGTATGTACCTGATCATCGGTCCTCTCGCCGGGCTCATCAGCAGCGTGGCCGCCGCCATCGTGGCGCTCGGGGCTGCCGTGTCGTTCGCGCTGGGCGCGGGACTCGGCGTCCTGGTGGGGCTGATGGCTCCGCTCGCCCTCGGCTTGGGTACCGTCGCGCTGGCGTTCATGGGCATGAGCGACGACGTGAAGAAGTCGCTGAAAGAGTCACTGAAACCGGCGATCGACGAGTTCCACAATCTTCAAGAGGCGGCCCGTGGCGGAATCGTCGAAGGCATCAAGGGTGCGGGCGACGACATCGCGGGGGCGTTCGAGAAACTGACCCCGCTGATCAAGGATGTGTCGGCGGCGCTTGGTGGCGTGATCGGCACATTTGCCGAGGCCGCGAACAGCAAGGGGTTCCAAGACTTCATCAGCGGCTTGCGAGACACGATTCCGCAGGCCCTGACGACGATGGGTGATATTGCCCTCGACGTGTTCCGTGGCATCGGCGGAATCATCGCAGGTGTTATGCCTGCCACCCAGGAGTTCCTGGGCTGGCTCGCCGGTATTGCCCAGCAGTTCGGCGACTGGGCCACTTCTGTCGGTGGGCAGACGCAGATCGCGGATTTCATGGAGCGGGCCGGGCAGTCGGCTCAGCAACTGTGGGACCTGCTCACCAAGGTCGGCGAGGCCCTCGGCCTGATCCTGTTCAACGAGGACGCCCGCAAGGGTGGCGGCACCATCCTCGAATCCATGACCGCCTCCGTGCAGTCGTTCATCGACTACCTCAAGGCGAACCCGGACGCGATCAGGAACTGGATCGGCGACGGCGTCGAGATGGCCAAGAACCTGGGCCGCGCGATCGAGGGCATCACGAAGGTGTTCGTCGCACTGGACACCCCGCAGAACCGTGAACTGGCCAACAAGGTCATCGGCGGCCTGGTGATCGCGCTGCAAGCGACCGCCGTGATAGCCCGGGTCGCCAGCGGTGCGGCGACCGCGTTCGGCCGCATCCTCGGTGCCATCCCGTTCCTCGGCACCATCGCCGACCTGATCCGACTGGCGGGCCGGTTCACGGCGCTGCTGCCCGCGTTGAGGACAGCCGGTTCGGCCATCGCCACGTTCGCCTCGAACATGTGGCAGCGCATCCGCGACGGGGTCGCCAGGGCCGGGACCTGGCTGGCTTCGCTGCCGGGCAAGGTGACAGCGCAGGTGGGGAGGTTGCGGGCGGGCGGGGCCGCGCTGGCGGACAGCCTGATCGCCGGGCTGCGTTCCCTCATCGGCAAGGCGGAGAACCTGGTCTCGGAACTGATCGGGGTGTTCAAGGGCCTGGGCTCCAGGATCGTGTCGGCGATCGGCGGCATCCATATCAACTGGCCCACACCACCCAAGTGGTTCACCAGCCTGCCCGGTGTGCCCGGTGCGGCCGGTGACCTGGTGTGGGGTCCGCAGGTGCGCCTCGTCGGCGAGGCGGGGCCGGAAGCGATCGTCCCGCTGAACCGTCCACTGAACCAGGTGGACCCGGCGGTCCGCGCACTGTCGGCGGTCGCCCAGGGCAAGGCGGTGCCGATGACGGGGGCGGGCGGTCGCTCGGTCAACGTCGGCGGGCTGACCATCATCACCCCGACGAAGGACCCGGCGGCGGTGGCCCGGGAGACGGTCAACCGGCTGGTGGCAGCCGCCTACATCTGAGTGTTTAGTCACTAAACGAGGAGGGAGCAGCGGTGGCCTGGATCGGTTACTACGAGTACGGCGGCACCGAGGTCATCAACGCCAGCCGGACCGAGGCGTACGCCGCGAACTCCGGCCTCGGCTGGTTCCGCGCGGCGTACAAGAACGAGGCGCTGCAACTGCTGCTCGGTGACCGCGACTACTCCAGCCCGTTGCAGGACGACGCACCGTGGACGGACTACCGGGACCCCGACACCTACGACTTCCTCGGCGCGTACCCGCTGTCCGTCGAGGGCGTCGAGGACTCCACCTGGTCGGCGGCTGTCACCGAGAACACCGGCGACGGTGGTGTCGTCGGTCGGGTCCGCAAGGGCACCAAGACGGTGGTGTTCCAGGTGGCGCTGATCGGGCGCACCGTGTGCGGCGCGGAAGCCGGGATGCGCTGGCTGCGGGAAGCCCTCGGCGGGCGACCCTGCCTGGCCCCGAACGAGTGCACCGGCCACGACATGTGCTACCTGCGCTGCGAGCCGCACCTGGACATGACCGAGTACCGGCCCGAGATCGTCTACACGTTCGACGAGAACGGCGACGTGGTGCAGGCCGGGCGGAACCCACCCGACGACCTGACCGACTGCTACACCGAGTTCCTGCGCACCCTGCGGAACGTCACGTTCACCATCGGGCCGACCATCCAGGAGAAGAAGTTCACCGCCGACGGCGGGGCCGTCTGGATCGTGGCCTTCACGGCGGTCGCCGGGAACCCGTACGAGTGGGGCCAGGAGACGCCGCTGATCCAGGGCTTCATGGACCCCACCGTCAACGTGCCCTACGTCGACGGGATCGTGCCCGACGGCGGCATGTTCGACGCGGACGGCTACGTGCAGACCGAGGTGGCCTGCCCGGTCGTGGAGTACCAGCCGGTCTACGACCCGGCCTGCCCGTTCGTCATCCCACCGCCCGGGGTGCCCAGCGTGGACATCACCTGCTTCGACTTCCCGGTCAACTACATCAGGCGGCAGTTCGTCATCCCCGAATCCTCCGTCCCCACCTGGGGCGAGGTGGTGCCGTTCCTCCAGATCCGGGCACCAACGTACGAGGTGCGCAGCCTGCGCCTGCGGTTCTACTCCGACGTGCTCGGCGGCGGCGACCCGGCCACCGACCCGTGCAACTTCTGCGGCGACATCGTGTTCTCCTACATCCCGGCCAACTCCACCCTGGTGTTCGACGGGTCCGACCGGGCCGTCTACTTGCAGACACCCGGTGGCGGTAAGCGCCGGGCCGACAGCCTGGTGTTCGGCTCGGACGGCACGCCGTTCGAGTGGCCGGAACTGTCCTGCGGGGTCGGCTACATCGTCACGCTCGACCTGCCGCAGACCCAGCAGCCGCCGATCGTGGACATGTCGCTGTACTCACGGGCTTCCTGATGCCCTCTGAGAGTTACGCCTTCACCGGCGGCTGGCAGACCTGGACAGTCCCCGAGAACGTCACCAAGGTTCTCGTCAAACTGGACGGTGCCGGGTCCGGTGGCCGACGCGGTGGGCACGTCGAGGGCTACCTGGCGGTCACCCAGTACCAGATCATCTACGTCGGCTGTGGCGCACCGGGCAAGGCGAACAGCGCCGCCAACCCGGGTGTGCCGACCTTCGGTGGCGGCGGTGCCGGTGGGCGTGGCCGCAACGGTTCAGGCGGCGACTCCGGTGGCGGTGCGACCACCGTCCGGCTGTCGTCCACGTCGGGCTCGCTGAAAGCGGTCGCCGGTGGTGCGGGTGGCCAGTCCGGCGACAGCGGCAAGGGTGGCCAGGGCGGTGGCCCCACCGGTGCGACCGGTGATGAGGCGGCGGTCGGCAACAAGAAGGTCACCAACGCCACCGGCGGAACCCAGAGCCTGGGCGGCCACGGCGGCACCTCGACCGCCGGGGCCAACTACGCCGGGTACGGCGGTGGCCACGCCGCTGGCACCCGGACCCCCGGCAGCGGCATCCTCCAGCCGGGCGGCGAAGGCGGCTCCATCGGGTCCGGCCAGTCCCACGGCGGCGGTGGCGGTGGCGGCGGCTACCACTCCGGCGGTGGCGGGCAGGCCTCGCTCCAGAACACCCACCCGGGTGGCGGCGGCGGTGGCGGTGCCAACTACACCGGCGGCCTGACCGCTGCGGTCAGCGAGCGCGGCACCGGCTCGTCCTCCGGTGGTGCTGTCGAGTTCCACTGGGGTGACCCGCCGCCGACCAACGAGAACCCGAACCCGCCGACCGAGGTCACCGTCTCGATGCCGGACGGGCGGGACGTGGAAGCCACCGACGAGGTCGCCACCAGGTCGACCGGCGCGGTGACGGTCAAGGCGAAGTTGACCGACGCGAACCCCGAAGACCTGATCCGGATGCTGGTCCGGCTCACCACCGAGAAGAACTTCTCCACCTACATCGACCTGTACTCGGAGTACGTCGGGAACGACCAGGTCGCCTGGTACAACATCACCGGGCTGGCCCAGGACACCCTCTACTACGCGCGGCTCTACGCCCAGGACAGCCGGGGGCTGTACTCGGAGGAGTTCAACAGCATCAACTTCTGGACCAACCGTGGTCCGACGATGTCGACGCTGGTGTCCCCGGTGGAGAACGCGAACCTGTCGGCGCTGTCGCCGATCGGGTTCTCCTGGACGTTCGCGGACCCGGATGCTGGTGACGCCCAGTCCGGCTGGGAGGTGCAGTACCGCAGCGCGGCCACCCTCGCGCAAGGCACCGGCGCGTGGGTGTCGGTGTCCGGTCAGGCTGCGGCCACGTCATGGACCGCACCGCCGGGCACCTTCAAGGGCAGCACCTACTACGACTGGATGGTTCGGACCCGGGACCTGGAAGGCCGCTGGAGCCCGTTCTCGTTCTCCAACTCGTTCTACGCGATCGGGGCCACCTCGCCTCCGACGCCGATCGCACCGGTGGGAGACATCGCCGTCGACGTGACCGACACGGTCACGCTGTACTGGCGGTTCATCGACTACGACCCGGGCGACACCCAGCGGCGGGCCGATGTGCGGTACCGGCTGGTCGGGCAGGACGACAACTCGTGGATCATCCGGACCGGGGCGAACGCGCCGGGCATCCCGGGGGCCAGCCAGTTCTGGGCTTTCCCGACGGAGACGTTCCAGCCGGGCTACCACTACGAGTGGCAGGCCCGCACCTACGACGTGGGCTCCGGGGTGCAGTCCGACTGGTCAGCGTCGGGAACGTTCTGGTCGATCGTCGAGCCGGGCAGCGAGGTCACCGACCGGCCGGTGGTGTCCAACCCGGTGATCCAGGGCAGCCTCGGCTGCGGCACCTACCGGGTGTTCATCTACGACCAGGGCGGCCGGACACCGCGCGGCGAGATCGAGCCGCTGACCGCGCTCACCTTCTCCCGCAAGCGGGACGACATCTCCACCTGCCTGATCGACACCAACGGGTTCGGTGCGGACTGCTGCGCGATGTACCGGGACCTCCGGTCATGGGCGCACGAACTGGTGGTGTTCCGGGACGGTGCCCGGGTCTGGGAGGGGCCGATCACCCGCATCGCCTACATGTCGGACTCGGTGGAGATCGAGGCCAAGGACGTGATGGCCTACCTGTACCGGCGCATCATGCGGCAGGGCTTCAACGACTCGTTCCAGATGGTCGACCCGAACACCTACCAGCCGGTCACCTCCGGCGGCATCCAGTTGGGTCTGAACACGGTGGTCGACCGGGCCACCAGGATCGCGGTCAACGCGCTGGCACCGTGGGACCCGAACGTGCTGCCGTACCTGACGACGCTCTCGCACAGCGACGACGCGCGGCAGTCTCGGGTGATCGTGGACTACTCGCAGACGGCGTGGGAGCAGATCGACGACATGGCCGCTACCGCCGGTCTGGACTACACGGTGGTGGGTCGCCGCATCATCCTGTGGGACACCCACCGGCCGATCGGTCGGCTGCCGGAGATGCGGGACGGTGACTTCAACAACCCGCCGGTGGTCACCGAGTACGGGATGCAGTTGTGCAACTACGGTGCCGTCACCAACGGGTCCGGTATCTGGGGTGCGGCCCGCCCGTTCGGTGAGCCGTCACCGGCTGCCTACTACGGGCCGGTGGAGATGCTGGCGTCGGCCTACGACGAGGCGTCCGCCGCGTCGGATGAGGCGCTGACCCCGGACGCCCGGCAGGCGCTGGTGGCGAACCTGGAATCGCAGGCGGTGCGCAACATCGCGGGCCGCTGGCCTACCCCGATCGTGGTGCGGATACCGGACAACTCGACGCTGAACCCGAACGTCGGGGTCGGCTTCGAGCAACTGGTGCCGGGGGTGTGGATTCCGCTGCGGTCGATGGGGACCTGCCGGGAGGTCGCGCAGTGGCAGAAGTTGGACTCGGTGACCGTGGCCTACGGGGAGCACGGCGAGCAGGTGCAGGTGGTGATGAGCCCGGCACCCGACGGCGGCCGGGACCCGGACGCCGGGGACAGCACGGAGGGCTGAGGGTTTAGTCACTAAACCTGACACACTGCGAACGCGGAGGAGGTGGACACCATCGGAGGCCAGAACAACTGGGCTATCGACATCGACGCGAACGACTGGATGCGCGGCCTGGAGAAGCGGGTCCTGCACGAGGAGCGGCGGCCGTCGATCCGGTCGGCGGCCGATCTGCTGGGTCCGGGGTACGCGCCGTACGCGGTGGAGACCTCCAACTGGAACAGTGACTCGGCCGCGCGCAACGGGCTGTGGTGGTCGGCGGCGAACTCGCTGAACTCGCCGAACGCGGCGAAGGCGTGGATGGGTCAGACCATCTCCAACTCAGACGGCACCGGCTACCAGATCCTGACGGAGCAGACCGGTGGTGTGCCGGGTGCGGCGCAGGTCCGGACGTTCCGCACCCAGGGCGGCATCCGGGTCTACACGGCGTGGGGTGCGACCGGCACTGGTGCTGCCGGGCCGACGGGGCCGCCCGGTCCGCAGGGTCCGATCGGTCTGACCGGCCCGGCCGGGCCGACGGGTGCGCAGGGGCCGACGGGTGCGACGGGTTCGCAGGGTCCGATCGGCAACCAGGGTCCGACGGGTCCGACGGGGCCGACGGGTAACACCGGGCCGCAGGGTTCGACTGGCCCGGCCGGTCCGACGGGACCGCAGGGTGTGCCGGGCCAGCCGATCTACGTGCAGCCCGACCCGCCCCCGGCTCCGGCGAACGGCTGGACCTGGCTGGACACCGACGACGACACCCTCTACGTCTGGAACGGTGTGGCGTGGGTGCCGGTGTCCGGTACCGGGGTGCGCGGTTGGGAGCCGGTGACAGCGATGGGCGGGTTCTGATGCCCGTCAACCGGAACGCCGTCTACCGGCCGATCACGATGGGTCAGGCGGTGCTGACCGCGTCACCTGCGGTGGCCTACACGGTGCCGACCGGGAAGATGGCGGTCGTCCAGCAGGTCGCGGTGGCCAACGCGGACCCGGGGATCGTGTCGGTGTTCGTCGGGCTGGTGCCCCGGGGCGGGGTCAGTGGGCTGGACAACCGGCTGGTGCACGACGTGGACGTGGCCCCGAAGGGCGCGCTGTCGGTCGACATCAACCAGGTGCTGGAGGCCGGGGACATGATGGTCGGCCATGCCTCGGCTGCCGGTGCGCTGACCATGACGGTGGGCGGTGTCGAGTTCGACTGGCACGGTGACACCGGGGCGTGGGATGCCCGCCTGCTGGCGGAGACATGGGACTCGATCTCGGCCGGTACGACCTGGGACCAGTGGGGTGCCTGATGGGTGCAGCCACCCCGGTCTTCGCGCTGCCCTACCCGGTGGGTTCGGACCTGGCGCGGGACGGCGACAACGCCATCAAGGCATTGGCGGAGCGGGTCGAGTTGCTGCTGGTTCCTCGTTCTAACCGGAACGTGATCCGCAACGGTGACTTCTCCGTGGCGCAGCGTGGTGCCGGGCCTATTGCTCAGGCTGGCGTGGTCTACGGCCTGGACGGTTGGGTCGGCTACGCCAACGGTGCTGTGTTGCAGTCGGTGCAGGCCGCACTGGGCACCACGTTCCAGCCGTGGCGGTTCTATCTCAGCGCGCAGATGACCACCCCGTGCAGCGCGGCGGCCGACTACTGCCTGACCACGCAGCGGATCGAGGACGTGCGCACCCTGGCTGGACAGCAGGTCACTCTGTCCTACCTCGGTGCGAGCAGCGTCGCCGGACGTGTCGTGGGTGTGTCGATCCGACAGAACTTCGGCACCGGCGGTAGTCCGTCCGCACTGGTCAACCTTGCTCTGACCTCGCAGGTGCTGACGACCAGC
>Ga0307503_10000264_pt1 | contig 11961 bp, 18 predicted proteins | sample 17_S_MG_FD_194514 | JGI IMG/M metagenome (GOLD analysis project Ga0307503, IMG submission 194514) | Soil microbial communities from Populus trichocarpa stands in riparian zone in the Pacific Northwest, United States - 17_S | ecosystem: Environmental > Terrestrial > Soil > Riparian zone > Trees... | reverse complement strand
TCACCGCGAGGAACTTATCGCCCAGGCCTGGGAAACTTTGCGACGTTACGAGATTTGGGCGGGGATCATTAAGAGCGGGGTCCCTGAAAATTTCCATTTACCTTGCCAGGTCGCAAGCATTCAAACGATTTGCCGACGCCAGCGATTGCCCAAGGCCGACCTTGTTATCATCGACGAGGCCCATCATTCGCAAGACGACAATAGTTACGGCGACGTATTACTCAGACATTGGCCGTCCTCGCGTATCCTGGGGGTCACGGCGACCCCTTACCGCCTGGGGGGCAAGGGATTTACCTCGATCTTTGACGCCCTGGTCCTGGGGCCAAATTATAAGGCCCTGAGCTCGGCCGGGTATCTTTGCCCCTTCAAGTATTACGTTAGTTATAACCCCGATTTGTCCAAGGCCAAGATAAACCGCGGGGATTACCAGGTCGACGACTTGGAAAAGGCGATGAGACTGGCCCCGATCGTCGCCAGTTATTTCGATCACTGCAAAGGGTTGTCGGGGATTTGTTTCGCGGTCAACGTGACGCACTCGATCGCCATCGTCCGCCAGTATATCGAGGCCGGGATCCCCGCGGCCCACGTTGACGCGACGACCGACCTCGAGGTCAGGCGGAAAATTTTTAAAGACCTCAAGGACAAAAAGATCCTTGTCGTTGTCAACGTAGGGATTGCAACCGAGGGGACCGATATCCCAAATATTGACTTTGTCCAACTCGCCAGGCCAACCAAATCCTTGAGCATGTTTTTGCAAATGGTTGGCCGGGGGACGCGCCCCCTTTGGGACGCCATCAAGGACGCCCAGGACGACCAAGAGCGGGCGGCCCTGGTTGCGGCGAGCTTAAAGCCTAACGCCATCGTTTTGGATAACGCGGGTTGTTACCTCGAGCATGGTTTGCCCGACCAGGTTTACGACTGGGCCAGTTATTTCGTCGGCCGAGACAAGCGCAAAAAGGATATTGAGGAGACGATCGAGATAATCGAGCTCGTCGCCGAAAAGGAAAACGGCGAGGTCGTCGTCTCGCGGATCCCCGACGAGGTCGCGGGGTTAAAATTGCGTGAGGTTAATTACATAGAACGCGAGAAAATTATAAATTTAAGCTCGCTCAAGGTTTTCGACAAAAACCTCGAGATCTTTAAAAGGTTGCCTCATATACACAAGGCCGGGTTTGTCGCTTTTCGTCAGTACTTTGATTTTTGTAAAAAAAATAATTACCTCATGACTGACCAGGTTTGGAAGTACTTAAAACAAAAGTTAGTAACCGACCCGACCGACGAGCGCCTGAGACTTGCGCAAAAATACGCCCGCGATTGCCAGATCATTCGAGATACAAACCCCCGACATATAGCCGAGCCGTTGATCGCGGCGTCCTATGCCTTGCACGACAAGAGACTTAAAACGATCGATAAGGTCCTGGTCCCGGCCAAGTTCTTAAACGATGAGCGGGCCAAGTACGAAAAGACAAACCAGGTCCTCGCATGACGTTTACAAAGCGATGGTTTAAACCGATCCCGGGCTGGCCGGGGTATTGGATCAACCGGCGGGGGATCATTTACTCAGACAAGCGAGGGGTTTTTTTAAAGTGGTTTGATAATATCAAATTTTACCCGCGGGTTGCCCTATACAACGAGGGCGCTAGGGGGCAATTTTTCGTACATCGACTCGTCGCGATCGTTTGGATCCCCAACTCAGACCCCGACAATCAGATCGAGGTCAATCATCACGACTGGAACGTCGCCAACCCCGAGGCCAGTAATTTGTCTTGGATGACGCCGAGCGAAAACAAAATTTATAACCGTCGAAAACCCTGGCGGCCCGCCAAGAGCGCCGCCGATCAAATGCCTTGCCCTTTTTAATTCAATCAACTTTTAACCTTTAAAACTTATGAGATCCCAACCATTACCCGCGGACGTCTTGCGATCATTTGACGCGGCCGTCCTCTTGCTCAACGACCTTGCCCAAGAGGCGGTCGATATCAAAACCAAATACGGCGAGCGGTCCAAGATTTACAAAACCAAGCTCGAGCAAATCGAAAAGATCAAGGCCCTTTACAACTCGACAAAAGGATTTATCGAGGTCTTGGCCGAGCGTAATACCGTCCTTGCGGCCGAGGTCATCGGGTTGCAAGTACATTTAACGCAAGAGCTATACGGTATGTCATTCAGCCAGGCCGCCAAGGTCCTCGACTTAAATTTTTCCCCTGAGTTTATCGCCGCCCAGGATGAGGTCGACAAAATAATCAAAGACTTGAGGGGTCTCAACCATGAGTAAAAACATCGGGATCCCCAACCTCGACGACTTTTTTTTAAGTCCTCGCGGCGTTAGTGCAAACGGGTTGAGCGCGAGCCCCCAAGAGCTCAAAGCATACCTCGAGGGTCATCGTTTTGACGACGACCTCAAGATCCCAGACGACGAGGGTATCTTGTCTTATGAGGGCAACCTCATCGGGTCGCGGGGTAATATCCTGGCGATCAACGGGCGGGCTAAGAGTCGCAAGTCGGTGATTGCCTCGGCGATAATGTCGGCGGCGTTTTGCGACGAGTTTCTCGGGTTTACGACCCGGTTTTTACAAGATCCCAAAATTTTAAACTTTGATACCGAGCAAGGTTACGGCGATTGGATCCTCGGATCCCGGCGGGTCATCCGCGACGCGGGCCTGAGCAAGTCGCCGCCCGGGTTTTTGTCCTTTCATTCTCGCGATTGCACCGTTGAAATGCGCCTCGACCTCTTGCGCTATGCGCTCGAGACTTACCGCCCCGACGTCCTTGTAATCGACGGGGTTGTCGACCTGGTTTACGATCTCAACTCGCAAGAGGAAGCGACCAAGGTCGGGGGCGAGCTCTTGACCTGGTCGGTCAAATATAATTGTTTGATAGTCGTCATTATTCATTTAACCAAGAGTAACGGGTTTATGACTGGCGCCCTTGGGACGTATTTGGAGAAAAAATGCCAGACCGCGATCAAATGCGAAAAGGATGAGGACGACGACAACGTCTCGACGATCTCTTGCCAGTATGCCAGGCGAAAACCTTTTCGGCCTTTTATGATCCAAACCCAGGGCGACGAGCAAAGTTACGAGCGACTCGGCGAGGACAAAATGATCCTCAAGACGATGGCCCCAGGCAAGGCGTCGCCCGAGCTCAAAGTCAGACTTTTAAACCAGGTCTTTAACCTGGCCAGTATATACCAAAACGAGCGGGATCTCAGGCGGGGGATATACTCAGCGGGTAAACTTGTCGGGATCTCAAATTTTGCGAGCTCAGACTCAACCAAATGGATCCAATACTGGCGGGAAAATCAAGAGATCGGGGACGACCCCGAGGGTAAGATTTGTCGGCGTGAGCGCCTGGCAATAATCGAAAAGATAACGCCCCGCCTTGACCTCAACGGTCCCCCTATTGAGCGCGACAAGGATTTAAACCAGGCCGAGGATCTCGACGACCTTTTGCCTTTTTGATAATGTCAAAGGTTTTTGATATATTACAAGCTCAATCGGACCGCGGCCACGGTCACAAAGACATTTACGATCCCGAACTGGGGGAGGGTGGCCGCCCGAACCTAGTTCGGGATCACTATTTTAAACCCTTTTAACACTATGGCAAAAGACAAAAACAAGCGCGTTGTAAAAACGTATTACAATTTTAGACGCGCCGCCGATGGCAGTAATTTAGATTTGACGATGACCTCGACGCGGGGGAAAATGTTTTCGGATTGTTCGCTATCTCTTGAGAAATCAACGGGCGAAAAATTTTTACTTGATGCGGGCGAGGTGCAAAACATTCGACATTTTATCGAGGATATAATTAACGACCATTGGCCCGATAATATTTACGATTGTGAGCGTCGGGATAAATTGCCAAGATATGGAAAACAGTGAGGAAACGAGCAACGGCCGATACCGCCCGGGATACGATTGGTATCCCGACCAATGGAAACAAAGCGATACTTTTTTGGACGTCGACGACCCTTTGATCCGGTATTATTACCGCGAGGTTACCGATATCCTTTACGTTGAGGGCGGTTACTGGGAAGCAAACAAGGCCAGGTTTGAAAAGGCCCAGCGGGTCAAGATCTCGGCCGAGCAATGGGCCCAGGTCGAGGCCCTTTTTGAGGTCGTTGAAAAATCGCCCAGGCGATTACTTTGGACTCATGCGGCGGTATTAAAAAGGATCGATCGGCGGGCATTTACGAGCGCCAAAAACGGGGCCAAGGGCGGGCGTCCTGAGGGATCAAAAAAACCTAACGAAAACCTAAAAAATAACCAAACCGAAAACCTAAATAAACCTAAAAAACCTATCTCGACAATAGAACAGAAAGGAAAAGAAAAGATAAATCACTCCGTAGGAAGTGATTTATCACTTAACGGGTCGAGGGATAAACCGGCGAGCTTGCCGCCTTTGAGGGCGGCGCTCGCCTCAGCGGGTAAGGACCAGGTCGCCGAGATTTGCAAACGTTACGCCAAAAAGCTCGAGGCGTATCTCGAGGCCGCCCCGCCTCGCGATAAAATGATCGCGGCGCTGGCGTTTTTTTGGCCCGTCGAGATCTCAAAACCCGACCAGGAAAAGCTCGCGGCGCTCGTCGCCGATTTTAACGAGGTCGACCTCGAGATGATCCTCAACGACTTGCAGCAAAACCTCGAGGCCATCAAGGCCGGGGCGCTGACAAATATCCTCGAGTTTGTAAACCCTGACGCATGAGCCCAGAACAACGCGCCAACGCCATCGCCATCGCCAAGGCCATACGCAACGGCCGAGCAACCGTAACCGAGTCGTTTGCAATCGGCCAGGTCATGCTCGTAACGGGTTGCCCATACGACAAAGCCGTCAAAGGTTTGCAAGCGATGAGAAACGAAAAACTTTTCGAGGGGTTTATCGAACGCTCAACCGACGGGGCGCTGGGCCGCATGCTTAAAAATAATTCAACTCTTGCCCTATTGATCGCCCGCCTCGACCTTGTCCCGGGTCGTTGCGAGGTTTTGGAGTTTCGGCCGTTTGCATATCCGGCCCCGGCGATCGCGGAAAACCGCCTCAACGAGCTCAAAAAGCGCCTTTTTGAAAAAGATTTTTGAAATGCAAAAAAAAATTTTCAGGTTTGGGCCATCGGACGAGCAAAAGCAAACAGGGAATTTTGCCAAACCCCGCCCACAAAATGCCAAGTTTACGACAAAGCGAAAAACCCCTTGAGCAACTCAGTCAACGACATTTACGATTTGCCGAATTGCTGGCCGACGGCCGACACTCGAAAACCGAGTGCATGCGACAAGCCGGATTTGCAGAAAATTTTGCCCTTTACGGCAAGATCATCGGGCCCAGTCGTGAGCAAAGCAAATACCCCGCCCTTTGGGATTATTACAACAAGCGACGCCGCGAGCGCCTCAGACTTTTCGAGGACGACGCCCGGGCTATACGCAACGAGTTGCAAATTATCGCTTACTCGAAAATCACAAATTTTGTCAGTATCCCGACGGCTAAAGACCTCGAGCGCCAGGCATTGCTCGACGCACAAATCCGCCGGGTCAACGGATACCAGGACGCCGAGGACGACGATATCCTGGCAAGGGCTCAAGACATTCTCAGGGACGAGATCGTCAACGAGCCGAGCCAGCTTAAGAAAAAACGCCTCGACAATTTGTTGCCTGGCTCAACCGTTAGAATTAAATGCCTCGACGATATCCCTGAGGAACTTATCCCAGCGATCGCGTCGATTGCCGAGACCCGCGACGGGATCCGGTTAACCCTTTGGGACAAGATCAAGGCGATCGATATCCTGGCCAAGATTACGCGCCAGTATGACGACCCCAACGACAACCGAAAACCGACGGTAATCAACAAACTAAATATTATCGTAAATGGCACAAAATCGGATTTACTCAAGGCCTTTGATCTCTAAAATTGCCCTCTTTCTTTTCGTGTTATCTCATAAGTTTTTAAGACCCGGGGCGGGATCCTCGGGTTTTATTTTTTACAACTCAACCGCTACACTATGCCCGACATTTATACACTAACGCCAGCCCTAGGGCTCGAGGTCCTTACCGACGAGTATTACGTCGACGCCGCGGGCGCAACCTGGCCGATATACCAAAAGACAATCGACTTTGGCGCTGGGCCCAACGCAACAAGCAAGGACGTCGCTCACAATATCGTCAACCTCAAGGCCGACGGGCATTTTAAAATATCACACGCGCAATTTGTTAAGGCGGCAACGGCCCCGGTCGTCCTTGATGGTGCCGCCCTGGTCGGGTCTTTTCCAAACCTCACCCAGGTAAGACTCACCGCGACGGCCAACCTTTCAACCTTTACAGGCCGGGCGGTCATCGAGTATAACAAAACGAGTTAAAAGATACCAGGCCAGGCGGGCCCGGTTTTTGAATAGTCAAACATTGGCGCCCGGCGGATCCAACGACCGGGCGCTTTTTTATTTACTCAAAATCCTTTGATATCAAAAATATTTGTTTATACCTTTGCGCCTGGCCCTTGACTGGCGCGTAAGGCCGTAACCTGGCGCGTCCTGGGCCGCGTGGCAATCACGGACGAGCAATAAAGGGGACGGCGTAAGTAATCCGCCCAACCCTTTTAAAAACATTAATCTCGAGGGTCTCACGCGAGTTTGTCGCCAGGTCGGCGGACCTTGAGCAATGGCCCGGGGGTTGTTCCCTGGGCATTTACTTTTAACGTCTTACCTATATGCAAAACTTTATTTATTTTCTGGCTTTTCTCCTGGTTGGGCTGGGCCTGTTTTACCTCGATGACAAAAAGGAAAACCTTTTTAAGAGCGAGCGGATAAAAACCGCGATCCCGGTCGCCCTCGACTTTTATCGCGTCCTTTGCTGGCTGGGGATCCTGGCCGTTGTTGGTATAATCGTTTCAATACTCACTAAATAAATACAACTTATGGGATACAAGAAAGATGATCCTTGCATTAAAAAAGCATACGACGACGAGCGCCTTTTCGTCTTAATGGCCAGGGATCCCGAGGCGCCCAGGACGATAATACACTGGATAAGCCGATCGCTCGGCAATCAACCGCCCGAGAAATTGCGCGAGGCCTTGGATTGCGCGATCCAAATGTATAACGACCAGCAAGCGATCGCCGAGCGGATCCGCGAGGATAAGGACGTCGAGGTCAACAAACTTTTAGAGGACTTATGATCGAACGCTTTTTAGTTACAACGATACCCCTGGCCAACCCTGACAAGGTCGACCGTCTCAAAGACAACCTCGGCCGCGAGCCAACCGACGACGAGGCCGAGATAAGTTACGGCGAGATAGTAATCGACCTCGACCAGGTTGAGGCCGTCCGCCAGGCGTACAAGGATACCGAGCTCGTCGAGGGCGAGGCGGTCGTCTATTTGCTGGGCGAGCCGTTTTTTGTGCAAACGCCTTACGCCGAGGTCTTGCGTCACTGGCTCAAAGTCAAGCGCGGGGACGAGGCAAAGGCGCCCAGTCATGACGTTGGCCAGGCGGTCGCGACCCTAGCCCGGGCGTTGGATGAGGACGAGGGCCTTTACAAGAGTTACCAGGGGAGTATCGCGGCGGCCTTTGTTGCCGCCTTTGAGGAAAACAAAAAATCTTTGCGTAAGGGTATCGATGAGGTTGCCAGCCTGGCGGCCCGCGGTTTTTTGGATATGCTCATCAAATCAACAAAATGAGATACCGGTTTTATATCACTGGCAACGCCTGGCCCCCGCCGTCCTGGGTCGAGCAATATTTTAAAGGTCAACCGATAAGCGCCGGGCGCGACTGGGTTTATAATCAACTTAAAACTAACGATATGACATTAAAACAAGTTTACACGGTCCCGAGCCCCGAGGGCGCCGTCCAATTTGAGGACTGGGACCTCGCCCTCAAGTTTGCCCAAGAGCAAGGCCTGGGCCCCGGGCGGATCCTCACCGAGTTTTACAACGAGGCGGGCCAGCTAGTCGACCCGCCGATCAACATGCCCCCGCCCAACCTTGAGGCGATCGAGGCCTTTGAGCATAGTCTCGACGCGGCCAGGTATGCCCAGGGCGGCAAGATCCCCGCCGATTACGGGTCGAGCGATTACCTCGATCGGATCTTTAAGGCCAAACAACAAGGCGCCCAGCTTGCCCAGGACGCGATCGCCGCGGCCCTGAGGATAAGCAAGGCCAGCGCCCCGTCTGAGTTTGTCCAACCCCCCGAGGTCACGCCCCAGGACCTGGGCGCCCCCTCGCCGGTCCCTTACTCGCTCTTTTGCCGCCAGCCCTCGGCCGATATTGACGCGACCGGTCTCGAGATCAGGCAAGAGACCAGATCGGCCAAGGATCTCAGAAAGATCGCCGAGGCGGCCGACGACTTTGTCTCGGGTATCGGGCTCGGCGATTTTATACGCTCGGCCTTTGAGGCGGGCGCGTATCGCCTTGAGCTCATCGTCGGCGACGTCTCGATCAAGGTTTACAAGCACCCAAACAACTGAGCGCCGATGATCCCCGCCATTGATTACCCCGAGGCAAACGTAACCCTTGAGCGCCCCAAGGATATGACCGCCGAGCAATGTTACGATTTACAAGTTTGGCGAGGCGTTAACGTCGCCGATGGCTCGCCCCTGGTCGTTTCAAAATGGCAGTTAAGCGCCGAGGACCTCAAAGAGATAAACGAAAAGGGCGTTATATACCTGGGCGTCGTTGGCGTAACTATGCCCCCGGTCTGGCTCGTTGTCGAGTCGCCCTTTGATCCGCCAAGCAAATGAGACCAAGAGAAAACGGCCCCGAGATCGTCGCCTTTGATGACCCCCGGGTAAATTATTATTATGAGCCCTGGCAACGGTCGGCGACTGGCGAGGGCCCGATCGTCAGGACCGACAAGCTCAACGACTACCTTGATATTTGGTATTTGAGTCTCGAGCGTTTACAATGGTTTACCGAGCGGGGTCCCGACAAGGGCGTCGCCGGGTTTAAGATTTGGGGCAAGGACTGGGAGATCCAAGAGCTCGTCGACCTTTACAGTCCAACCAGGGACAGCAAGATCGAGCTTGTCCTCGAGCGCGATTATCCCCTCGACGACTATACGGTCACGATCATTAATATCGGCGAGAAAAATCCCGAGGCCCTGGGCCTTTGGTTGCCTCATGCTTATTTCATTATCTCATGAGGACGATACTTGTAATCTTGCTCGTCCTGGCCTTGCTTGCAAGTTGTAAGACCTCGAGACATTATCGATATTCAAAAAAATACGACGTCGGCAAAGAGTAAATAATCGGGTATGCAATTTCTTACGATACAACCCCAGAACCCGCCGCCCCAACCTGAGCGGGGCGAGGCGGTCCCCCTTATGGGCTCGGCGATCCTCATCCTGGCCGGGATGATCCTCGCCGTTTATTACCTCAACAAATTACGCCGATCGGGCGGGCGTTGATTACCTTGCCGCAATGGTTAAGGTAATACGAGACGGCCCCAGCGCGGCCCAGGTCCTCACCGAGGCCCAGCAAGATATCCGCGAGATATCCGAGGCCGACTTGCAAGTCTCGCCGGTCTTTGTAGTCAATCAAATCGCGTTTAAGTCTGGCAAATATCGGTATATCGTCAACCAGGGCGGCGCCCGATCGGGCAAGACTTACTCGATCTTGCAAATCATTTTATTATACGTCTTACGCAATCACGACAAAATCGTCGACGTTTTCCGCAAGACGCACGCCGAGCTCGCCGAGACCGTGGTCCAAGATTTTATCGACATTATCGCCTCGCTGGGCCTGAGCGACGTTGTCAAGCGCAACAAAACAAAACATATTTTTACCGTCAACGGTAACGTTATACGCTTTTTAGGGATCGATAAGGCCCAGAAACGACGCGGATCCCGCCGGGACCTGGCATATCTCAACGAGGCCAACGGGATGACCCTCGACGACTTTGTACAAATCAAGATAAGGACGGCCGAGGCGGTCTTTTTGGATTTTAACCCGTCTGAATATTTCTGGGCAAATGAGCAAATCCTCGAAAAGGAAAACAAGGACGACAACCGCCATATTTTAATCAAATCGACTTACCTCGATAATTACGATTTTCTTCCTTACGACCAGATCCGAGACATTGAAAGTCTTATCGAGATCGACGACTTTTATTACCAGGTTTACGTCTTGGGTAATCTCGCCGTAATGAAAGGCAAGATTTACACGCGCCAGGAACTTATCGAGCCCGAGGTTTACGACGTCGTCGATTACGACGAGCTTTATTACGGCCTCGACTTTGGGCATACCAACCCGACGGCCTTGATCGAGTGCAAGTACGCGCAAGAGCAAAGTTTTGAGCGCGAGCGATATTACCAAGCGGGCAAACATCCCGAGGACCTGGTCAAATGGATGATCGAAAACGAGATAAGTCAAACGGCCCCGATATACGCCGACCCCGCTTACCCCTCAGGGATCGCCAAACTACGCGACGCGGGTTTTAATGTCCGCCGGGCAAAAAAGGACGTCGTCGACGGTATCGCTTATTGCCAGGGGATCGTCCCCAAGATTTGCAAGAGCTCGACCCATTACATACGCGAGCGCCAGGGGTACAAATGGCGCCAGACGGTGAGCGGGTCGGTCCTCGAGGGCGAGCCCGTCAAGATCAACGACCACCTTGTCGACGCCGAGCGTTACGCGCAATACACTCACCGAAAACGCCTCGAGGGATAAAAACCGCCCCGCCGATTATTTGCGCGGATTAAAAAATCCGTTACATTTAACCAACAAAAAGCGAGCTCAACCTCTTAACCCCCAAAAATATGGATATTTGCGCATGCCCCGCCCCTGAGGCCCTAACGACGATCATCAAAAAGAATTGCCCCGAGAACCTGGGACAAATACAAAGGTTTTTGATCCAACGCGCCGGGTTTACCTTTGACGCGGCGGGGACGCCGACGCCCTCGAGTATCCTACTCCTGGCCTCTTGGACGCCTTTGTTTATCGCGACCGACTCGTCCAAGGTAGTATCGACGCCATACGTTGAAAACGTAGTAATCCCCAGGACCGAGGCGGCAACCGAGGGCGGCGGCGACAATACGACAATTGACGGGGTCGAGATCATCGTCGGGGCAAACGCGGTAAGGATGACGGGCCAGATCGCCGACACGCCCAGCGCGATCATTCAGCAAACGCGTGAGTTAATGTGTGAGCCTGACCTGGTTTGGTACGGTATAAACCACCGCGGCCAGATCATCGCCAAGGATCTCAACCCCGAGACGCCAGCGGCGGCGAGTAAACAATATACCGGGTTAGCGATGCAAAGCGCCTTTGTAAGCGACGCGGGGAGCGAGGGACTTAATACTCGGGATAAGGCCGATTTTAGTTTCGGGTTGGCTTACGGATGGCGCGACGACGTCGCCCTCTTAACCCCGACCGACTTCAACGCAAAGACTGACCTTTGGCCGCCGGTAGTTCCTTAAAGAATTTTGAGGCCGTGATAATAACCCCGCCGCCCCTGGTCAAGGTCACCCTTGAGGCGGTCCGCGGCGGGTATCGACAAGATTTTATTTTTGACCAGGCAAAAAGGATCCTCGAGCATGAGAAAAACTTAAAGATATCGGCCTGGCGTTTACCTGACGACTCACCTTATACCCTGGAAAATGGCGATTTTATCAACCGAGGCGGCCTTAAAACTGATAAAAGCGCCTAAAAACTCAGCGGATATACAAAAGGCCCGGGATAAACGGATCCGCCATAAATTGCACACCGAGGCCGAGACCGATCCGATCTCGAGCTCGCAACCGATACAAAACTGGCTCGCCTGGGTTAGTAATATCCTCAACAACGCGGCGACCTTTGCCCGATTTAATCAACTGGCGCGGCCGCCCTTTACAACAAACGAGTTAGTCGAGGGGATCTTTTCGTCCTTTGAAAAAGTTTTCGAGTCGCAAAATTCCTTTGAAAAATTTGAGTTTACAACCCCCGAGGCCGAGGCCGACTTTGCCGATTATCGCAAGAGGATCGGCGACTTTAGTTTTTGGGAAACGCAAGGGATG
>Ga0307503_10000263_pt1 | contig 11987 bp, 11 predicted proteins | sample 17_S_MG_FD_194514 | JGI IMG/M metagenome (GOLD analysis project Ga0307503, IMG submission 194514) | Soil microbial communities from Populus trichocarpa stands in riparian zone in the Pacific Northwest, United States - 17_S | ecosystem: Environmental > Terrestrial > Soil > Riparian zone > Trees... | reverse complement strand
GACAATAGTAAAATATTGAATTAGCTGTATTATTTTGTTTATTGCGCGGACCGTCCACACTGGCGCGTCCACACTCGCGATCGAGGCGCGCCGCGCTGGCTATTTGCGGTTGGGGTTCTTGGTCGTCGCGCACAGGTACAGCGGCGCAGCTCCGCATGGAAGCGCGATCGTGCGGGCATTTGCCGAAGCAGCTGCACTTGTCGAGTGGCGAACCACGGCCTCCAGAGGTCGGCTTTTGATGAGAGCTTGCGCTTGCTAGATTGGTGGCTGGGATGCGGCTGGGGCGGCGCCATTGTATCGAACGAGAAAACCTGTGTCCGACACGCGAACCGACCTGACCGTATCGCTCTGGCGCGGCGCGGAACAAGGCCGATACCAGACTTACAGTGTCCCGCTGCGCGAAAACCAGACGGTCCTCGATGTCGTGACCTTTGTTCAGCGCCATCTCGACCCGACGCTGTCATACCGTTTTGCCTGCCGGGTCGGCGTGTGCGGCTCCTGTGCCATGACGGTGAACGGCCGGCCGCGCTGGACCTGCCGCACGCATGTATCGAGCGTGGCCAAACGCGGACGCCTCGACATCGGGCCGCTTGAGAACTTGCCCATCATCAAGGATTTGGTCACTGACATGCGCCCCTTCTTCGAGAGGTGGCAGCAGGCGAAGGGCGCGTTCGTGCCGTCGAAGACGCGGCGCGACGCTATCGAGCAGATCAGGCCCGACAGCGCGCCGCGGATTGCCGCTGACGCCGCCATCGAATGCATCAATTGCGGTGTGTGCTATGCCGCCTGTGATACCGTGCGCTGGAATTCCGACTTTCTCGGGCCGGCGGCGCTCAATCGTGCTTGGACGCTCGTGAATGATGCCAGGGACGCCGGAAACGCGGAGCGGCTCCAGGCAGTCGCCGCAAGCGGCGGCTGCCACGCGTGCCACTCGCACCAGTCCTGCCAGGAACATTGCCCGCAGGCGCTCAATCCGACCGCCTCGATCGCCGGCCTCAAGCGCCGCACGATGGGCGCCTATCTCAAGGGCGATATCAAGGTATGAACGTCCGTCTCTATGTCTGGCAACGGCTGACCGCGGCGCTCATGGTGCCGCTGGTCCTGGTGCATGTCGCGGTCATCTTCTATGCGACCCGCCAGGGGATGACAGCCGCGGACATCCTCGCTCGCACGCGCGGCAGTATCGTGTGGGCTTCGCTATATGGCATCTTCGTCGCCGCCGCGGCCGTTCATGCCTCGATCGGCGTCCACAACGTCTTGACCGAATGGTCGCCGCTGAGAGATCGGAGCGCCGGCATATTCGCCACAGTTTTCGGAACTTCGCTGCTGCTCCTCGGGCTGCGTGCGGTCGCTGCGGTGGTGTTGTCATGACGGCCCGGCGATTGAGTCATCGCAAGAGCGTGCTTTGGATGGCAGCGCTGGTGCACCGGCTCTCCGGCCTGGCGCTGGCCATTTTCCTGCCTCTGCATTTCTTGACGCTCGGCCTCGCCATCCACGGCGAAGCGCGACTTGAAGGCTTTTTGCGCTGGAGCGATCAGCCACTGGTGAAACTCGCCGAGAGCGGCCTCGTATTCCTGCTCATGGTGCACATGTTAGGAGGGCTGCGACTGCTGGTGATCGAGAATCTCGATTGGCGCGACGGACAGAAGCAGCTTGCGACGATCGCTGCCGGAATATCGGCCGTCGTCGCGCTCATCTTGCTGGCACGCATGTTCTGAGCATGACCCTTGAACGCCTAAAGACCGATATTTTGATTCTGGGCTCCGGCGGCGCCGGTCTGTTTGCGGCGCTGCATGCCCACAGGGCCAATCCCGGTCTCGACGTCACGGTCGCGAGCAAGGGCTTGCTCGGTAAATGCGGCTGCACGCGCATGGTGCAGGGCGGCTACAACGTGGCGCTCAACCCGGGCGATTCGGTCAAGCGCCATTTCATGGACACGATCGAGGGTGGCAAATGGCTGCCGCATCAGGAGCTCGCCTGGACGCTGGTATGCACGGCGGTCGAGCGCGTGCGTGAGTTGGAGAACGAGATCGGCTGCTTCTTTGATCGCAACCCGGATGGCACGCTGCATGGCAAGGCCTTCGCGGGCCAGACCTTCGATCGCACCGTCCACAAGGGCGATCTCACGGGTATCGAGATCATCAATCGCCTGATGGAGCAGGTATGGGCGCGTCCGATCCGCCGCCTCGAAGAGCACCGCGCCGTTGCGCTCGTCCCGGCGAAGGATGGCGCCGTTGCCGGCGCGCTTATGATCGATATTCGCACCGGTGAGTTCCGCTTCATTGTGGCGCAGGCGGTATTACTGGCGACCGGGGGCGGGCCGACAATGTATCGCTATCACACTCCGTCCGGCGACAAGAGCATGGACGGGCTGGCGATGGCGCTGCGCGCCGGACTTGCCTTGCGCGACATGGAGATGGTCCAGTTTCATCCGACCGGGCTGCTTGCCGGCGCAGACACGCGCATGACCGGTACCGTGTTGGAGGAAGGGTTGCGTGGAACAGGCGGCCATCTGCTCAACGGCGCGATGCGCCGCTTCATGGGCGATTATGATGAAAAGCTCGAGCGCGCCACGCGCGACGTTGTCAGTCGCGCGATCTATGCGGAGATGAGAGCCGGCCGCACCACGCCGCACGGCGGCGTCTACATCAAGATGAGCCACCTCGGACCGGGTACGGTGGCGAAGCAGTTCAAGGGCATGGTGGACCGTTGCCGCGACTGCGGCTTCGATCTGGCCAGCGGGCTGGTCGAGGTGGTGCCGACCGCGCACTATTTCATGGGTGGCGTCGTCTGCCGGACTGATACCGCAACCGAGTGGCCGGGGCTGTTCGTCGCCGGCGAGGATGCGAGCGGCATGCACGGCGCCAACCGGCTTGGCGGCAACGGTGTCGCCAACTCGACCGTGTTCGGCGGCATTGCTGGCGACGTCATGCCGCACTGGATCGCTGCCAATCCGGGCCATCGAATGCCCGACGAGGATGTGCTGGATGCGGAACTCGGCCGCGCGCTGCATCCGTTCACGCGCAAGCCCGGGAACTTAAATCGTCTCCGCGAGCATCTCCTTGACACAATGTGGGACGAGGTTGGAGTGGTGCGCGATCAGGCAGGGCTCGAGCGAGGCATCGCAGCGCTCGACGCCATCGAGGCTGAGCTGTTGACGACTGGCCTTGCGGATGACGGACGCGCCTTCAACATGACTTGGCACGATTGGCTCAATCTGCGCTCGCTCACGGAGATCAGCCGGGTCATTGCGCTCGCGGCACGAAAGCGCGAAAATTCGCGTGGCGCGCACTTCCGTTCCGATTTCCCGGAGCCGGGCGACCTAGCGACATCGCGATTCACCGTCGCGCGGCAGACCGCCAGCGGCCTCGAGCTCACCGAGCAACCGGTTGAGTTCACGCACGTGAAGCCGGGCGAGACGCTGCTCCAGGACCAAGCCGCGGCCGAGTAGAGTGAGGCGATACATGATTCCGCTGCCGTTCGTTCAACGCATCGCAGAGGACTTGATGGCCAAGGCGGCGATCGAGATCCCGGAGGACTATCTCGCGGGCTTGCGCAAGTGCGCCGACACCGAAAAAGGCGATCTGTCTGCCTTCGTCATCCAGGCCATGCTGGAGAACTACGAGGCTGCCAAGGAGGACCGCCGCGCCATGTGCGGCGATACCGGCCTGCCGCGCTGGTACGTCAAGATTGGCAACGACGCCAGCATCGAGGGCGGACCGGTCGCGCTGGAGGCGGCGCTGCGGCGTGCGACCGCGCGAGCAACGGCCAAAGTGCCGCTACGCCCGAACCGCGTACACCCGCTTTGGCGCACCGATCACAACAACAATGTGGGCATCGGCGCCCCCGAGATCGAATATGCGTTTCATCCCGACGCCGATTGGATCGAACTCACTACCGTGCATAAAGGTGGCCTGTTCGGCTCCGACTATCGCATGCTGTTTCCCGGCGACGGCATCGATGGCATCAGGCGGTTCTATCTCGACACGCTGATTGGCTTCGGCAAGCGCGGGCTTGCCTGTCAACCGGCGATCGTCGGAGTCGGGCTCGGCGGTTCGAAAGACACGTCAATGGTGCTCGGCAAGCAGGCGTCGTGCCTGCGCGTCGTCGGGTCGCGCAATCCGGACCCGAAGATTGCCACGCTGGAAGAAGAGCTCAAGGAGCTTGGCAACAGCATCGGCATGGGCGCGATGGGCTTCATGGGCACTTCGATGGTGGTCGATTGCCACATCGAGGTGGGATATTGCCATACCGGCGGGATGCCGATGTCAGTGCACATGTTCTGTCTATCCTCGCGCCGTGCCTGCGCGCGGATTTCAGCCGAGGGCCGGGCCCAGTTCCGCACCGATCCGATGTGGTTCACCGACTATATGCGCCGCTCCACGGTTGAGTGGGGAGGTCCGGTGGCGGAGGCGGCGGAGTAGAGAATGGCCAGTTTCAAGACGATCAATCTCGATCTTCCGGCGCGGAACGAGGATCTAAGCAATCTCGAGATCGGCTCGGTCGCCTATCTCAGCGGCCGGATCTTCACGGCGCGCGAAGGCGTCTACCAACGCGCGATCGAGGATGGTGCCGGAATGCCTGCTTCGAGAGACGCTCTCGGCCTAGCTAACTTCCATTGCTCGCCGGCCGCGGCGGTCAATCCCGACGGCAGCTATACTGTCGGCGCTGTCACCGCGACGGCATCCTTTCGTTTTGCAAAATGGCTCGACGGTTGGTTCCAACTGTCCGGTTGCAACATCATCATCGGCAAAGGCGGCATGACCTCCGAAGTCTATCGCAGGTCATTCGTTCCCAACGGTGCGATCTATCTCACCACGGTTGGATACGGTACGGGTGCGCTGCTCGGCCGCGGCATCAAGCGCGTCGCCGGAGTTTATTGGCTGGAAGAGCTGGGGCTGGCGCAGGCCGTGTGGGTGCTCGATGTGGACAAGTTCGGGCCGTTCCTGGTCGAGAGCGATCTCGCCGGCAATAGCCTTTTCGAGCGCGAAAACGCCAAGATCGCACCGGGCCTGGAGAAGCTCTACGCCGGCACAAGGCCCGCCACGCTGCGTCGTTACGGCGAGACCGACGACAAGACCGAAGAAGTAATTTGAGCAGACGCTCAATGCCGCATTTGCGGCCACCGTCGCGTTCTGCGCCTTTGCCCACCTTGCAGCGGTGCTGACTCTATTGCTGCCGGCGCCGAAGATGTGCTCCTCGGCCAGCAGCTCCGACGTAGAGAGCCGCACTTGCGCAAATGGCGCACTCTGCCCATCATCGCCGCGTCTCGGTCGAGGAGGAAGACCATGCCGTTCGCGTGCCGCCTGATCTCCGGCAGCCTGCTTGCGCTCGCGCTGCTGCAGAGCGTACCAGCAGCCGCCCAGTATCCCGACAAGCCGATCACCGTCATCGTGCCATTTGCGGCTGGCGGACCGACCGACGTCGTCGCACGCCTTGTCGGCGACCATATGTCGCGCACGCTTGGGCAGACGCTTGTGGTCGAGAACATCGGCGGTGCCGGCGGGACGCTCGGGATGACCCGCGCCGCCCAGGCGCAGCCGGACGGCTATACGATCGGGGTCGGCAATATGGGGACGCAGTCGGCGGCGCCCGCGCTCTATCCGAACCTCAAGTACGACCCGGCGAAGAGCTTTGCGCAGGTGGGCATCGTCAACCAGACGCCGCAATCGATCGTGGCCAAGAAAGAAACCCCGGCGAAGACCCTGAAAGAGTTCCTCGACTATCTCAAGGCCAACCATACGAAGCTCGCCTATGGCCACGCTGGGGTCGGCTCGATCTCGCATGTGTCAGGCCTTGTTTTCAACGCGAAGTTTGGCTTCACGCCGAACCTCGTCCCTTATCGCGGCACCGCGCCGGCCATCCGCGATCTCGTCGGGGGCCAGATCGACTACATGGTCGACCAATCGCTCAACGTCATCCCGCAGATCCAGGCGGGTACCATCAAGATTTATGCCGTCGCGGCCCCCGAACGGCTCTTGAGCTTGCCGGATGTGCCGACGACCGGGGAAGCCGGGATCGACTTTAACTTCAGCGCCTGGAACGCCATGGTCGCTCCCAAGGACACGCCGAAGGAAATCGTCGCCATGCTGGCGGACGCGCTCAGCAAGGCGCTCGACGATCCCGCGATTCAGAAGCGTTATATCGAGCTCGGCAGTTCGGCGCCCAAGGGTGCGGACCGCGGCCCCGCCGGGCTGCAGAGCCTGGTCGAGAGCGAGGTCACCCGCATCACCCCAGTGATCAAGGCCGCCGGCGTGACGGGGAATTGAGACCCCTCGGATCGGCGAGGCCGGGCAGCGTATCTGCTCAGCCGGCGCAATAAGCAATTGCGCCCTACGCGTTCGATCCAACCACACGGATGAATGGTCGCTCGCCCGTCGGATCGACCTCAACCCATGCGCCGTTCGGGATCGCGTGCGTGATGTCGAGAGCAAAACCGGAGATCATGGTGAAGCCGGCAAGCGCCGCGCCCTGAACCATGATGGGGTTGACGACGTTCAAGACCAGAGCCGCCGGCACGACACCTCGCGCGTTCATCTCGTGCAGCATCCACGCCGTGGCGACGCCACCCTTTGCTGCATCCAGCACGAGCACGCGGCCGACGTAGCTCTGACCCGCGAGCTTGTGCTCGGAGCGCGAAAATACGCCGCGCGCGCGGTCCAGATCGTAGCGCGCGGAAAATCCATCCTTGGCGACCAGGGCTTCGCCTTCGACGCGTCGTCCCATACCGGCGTCGGCAATGATCCTGCTGCTCATCTTGCGATCCGGCCGTCGCGGCATGCGGCCTCGATGCAGGCTTCCATGGAGAGAAGCGCGGGCCGGTAGCCGTAGCCGCCGATGATGTTGACGAGCTTGGCCGAGTTGGTCGCGAGCCGCTGCCAGCCATTCGCCTCCGCCATTTCCCGGGCATAGCTCTGGTAAAAGCACATACCCGACAGCACGGTCCCGCCCGCAGCCTCGATCCGCTCGGTGAGACGGAGACGATCGGCGTCCGGCTTGACCTGCGGGCTGGTGACGACCAGCAGCGGGATGGTGGCGCGCCGACCATCGAGAAGGCCCGCGACTTTGGCTATCTCCATCAGGCTCAATTGCGGAGCCGAGAACACCACCACGTCGACGGTGTCGATCGCCGCGGCGTAGCTTTGGTGAAAAGCGTGAATGTCGGTTTCGCCGACTCCATGGCGGCGCAACGCCTGTCCGCGAAGGAGGACATCGTCGTCAAGCCGCACCTCCGGCGTGATGCCGACGATGTGGAAGAGCGCGACCGAGCCGTAGCTCGCGAGCGCTGCGCCGAAATGCTTCAGCTCGTCGGAGCCGGGAATGCGATCGATGCCGACGAGCGCGGGCACCTGCCAATAGTCTCCGGCCAACCGGCCAACGATCCCGCCGAGCGCACCCCAATCGTTGAGCTCGCGAGGAGTCCACCCGACGTCGACAACGAGCGTTGCGGCGCGCCGCTCATCGAGGTGATAGCCGTAGCGCGGGGTCCGACCCGTGAGACCGGCGCTCAGCGCGGACGGTCCGCCTTCGAAGTTCGAACGCGCGCCGCACACGCTGTTCGAATAGATGACCACTCCGGTGTCGCCGTAGGCAACGTGCTCGCGCAAGACCGGCGGCATGATGGTCTGGTAGTTGATGCAGGTGTTCGTCATCAAAACGCCGAGCGCCTCGAGCGCGGCGATCGCGCGGCGCTCGAGGTCCAACATCCACGGCTGCTGCTTGAGCCGATGCGCCGCCGCGAAGTCTGTGCCGCGCGGATCGGTGATGGTCGGAATGCGGACTCGCCGCTCGTCGGGCGGCAGTTGTGCCATGCGTTCGAGCCACTCGACGCCGGCAGGGCCCAGCGACTCTGTGTCGGCCATGATGTGGGCCTGCGTCACCGGCACGAAGTCGCTGGCGCGCAGATACTCCCCAACCTTGATTTGATGCTCGATCGCCCATTGCGCGGCCGGGCCGAATTCGCCGGCGCGCAGTGCCTCTTCCTCGTCCGTGAGCTTCATTCAGTTGGCTGCTTTGATGTTCAGTTCCTTCGCCAGCCTCTGGTACTTGGCAAAATCGTCGCGGACGAGACGCGCGAACGCTTCGGCGTCGCCGCCGACCGGCTCCTGGGCGGACTGCAGGAAGCTGTTGCGGATCGCCGGCTCGGCGAGCGCCTTGTTTATCTCGCGGCTAAGGCGGGCGACGATGGCCGGTGGTGTGCCGGTGGGTACGAAGGCGCCGAGCCACTGGTCGAGCACCAGCCCCTTGATGCCCGCTTCCTGATAAGTCGGCACTTCCAGCAGGCTCGGCGAGCGCTTGTCTGTCGACTGTGCCAGCAGCCTCAAGTTTCCGGCCTTGTAATGCGGGATCAGCGGGGAAGACCCGAGCGAGCCGATCTTGATGTGGCCGGCAATTAGGTCGTTGATCGCCTGGCCGCCGCCGCGATAGGGCACATGGTCGAGCTTGATGTCGGCGATCTTCGCAAACCACTCAGCGGCAAATTGCTGCTGCGAACCGACGCCAGAAGTCGCAAAGCTCATACCCGGGCGCTCTTTCGCAAGCGCAATCAATTCCGCCACTGAGTTCACGCCGAGCGAGGGATGCACCGCTAGCACGACGGGCTGACGGGACAACTGGATGACAGCAACCAAATCCTTCAAAGGATCGAAGCTTACTTTGAACACGTGCGGAGCGCTCGTCACCTGGTCGGGCGCGATGAGCACCGTGTAGCCGTCCGCTGCGCTCCTGGCCGCGGCTTCGAAGCCGATGTTCCCGCTGCCGCCGGACTTGTTCTCAACGACGATCTGCTGTCCGAGCACGCGCGACAGGTAGTCGGCGATAACGCGGGCCCCCATGTCGGTCGAGCCGCCCGGCGGGTACGGTACAACGAACCGCACAGGGCGACTCGGCCACGCTTGGCCCCAACTCGTCATCGGCGCAATGATGGCCACGAGCGCCGCGAGGACCCGCAAGGTCATCATCGAAAATGCCGCCCGTCCGCGTCTATCATCAGTTATCTTATCGAGCCTTCTCCCGCCCGGCTAGCAGCCGGGCCGCTATCGAGGTCCATTTCCGGTCATGCCGTTCTCGACTTATCTCCCCGAGCAGATGGGCTCGATCAAGCTCACGCCGTCGGGGCCTTTCGTGGCAGGCTCGCACGCCGAGCTCACATTGACCTATACCGCTGGCACGTTCGGCATCGACGACACCGGCATGGTGAAAATCTCTTGGCGGACCACCTCTGACATGAGCAAGCCGCAGTTCGACCGGCCGACCGCGCCGAATTTCACCACGGTCGAGGCGAGCAATGGCGCCATGCTCGAAGTCTGGTTCGACCGACTCAACATCCGGCCGTGGGCCAACACCCTGCTTATTCGCATCGGCCGCGGCTATCTGCGCGCCGGCGACACTCTCACCGTGCGAATGGGCGACCGCCGGCAGGGTTCGCCCGGCTTTCGGCTGCAGACCAATTGCGAAGAGCGCGTCGAGCTCAAGACCTCGATCGACGCCTTCGCGACCTACGAATTCACCGAGCTGCCGGAGCAGCCGGCCTTTGCGCTGGTGCCGGGGCCGGCAGCCCATTGGAAGGCAATCTGGCCCTCCCTCGCGCTCGCCGGCGAGCCGTTCCGCCTCGCGATCGTTGCCGAGGATGTGTGGGGCAACCCCACCGGGGAGGCCGAGGAGATTGTTACGCTCGTGCCGTCGCGGCCGGTGCGCGGATTGCCGCAAAGCATCGCCATCAAGCGCGGAAGCGGCCCGTGCGTGCTGGAAAATCTCGTTGCCGACGCAGCGGGCGATCTCGAACTGCGACTCATGGCGAACGGCCAGCAGCTCGCGCAGGCCAATGCCATGCGTGTCGTCACAAAGGCGCCGCTGCGACGCTATTGGGGCGATCTGCACGGACAGAGCGGAGAGACCATCGGCATGGGCTCAGCGGAGAGTTATTTCCGCTACGCGCGCGATGCTGCCTTCATCGATATCGTCGGCCACCAAGGCAACGATTTTCAGATCACCGACGCGTTCTGGGCCGAGCTCAACCGGCTGACCGCGCAATTCGACGCACCCGGTCGTTTCGTTTGCCTGCCTGGCTACGAATGGTCGGGCAATACCGGCATGGGCGGCGACCGCAACATTTTCTTCCGGCGCGAAGGCCGCCCCATTCGGCGGTCATCGCATATTCTCGTCGACGGCCAGACCTCGACCAATGCGATCTACACCGCAGATGAGCTGTTTCGCGCGCTGGCAGGTGAGGATGCTGTCGTCATTGCGCATGTCGGCGGACGCTATGCGGATCTCAGATACGCACATGACGGGCGGCTGGAGCGCGCCGTGGAGGTGCATTCGACTTGGGGCACCTTCGAGTGGCTTCTTCACGACGCGTTCGAAAAGGGCTATCGCGTCGGCGTCGTCTGCCACAGCGACGATCACAAAGGACGCCCTGGCGCCACCCGACCGGGCGCCTCGACATTTGGCGCGATCGGCGGGCTTACATGCTACTTCATGCCCGAACTAACGCGCGATGCATTGTTCGAGGCGCTTCGTCGGCGGCGGCACTACGGCACGACCGGCACGCGCCTGTTCCTCGATCTGCGCGGCACGTTCGATCGGGCGGTCACGGGGTTTTCGGAAGATCCGCAACTCGCGCCCGGCCACGAATGCTCGGTCCGGGAAGCGTTTATGGGCGATATCATTCGACCTGGGCCCGTGTCGATGCGGATTTCAGCCGAGGTCATCGGCACCGCGCCGATCGAGCGGGTCGACGTCCTGCACGGCACGCGCGTAGCGCAAACCGTTCGCCCATTCGCCGCCGCTCATCTCGGCCGCCGCGTACGCGTGGTATGGCAGGGCGCGGAGTATCGCGGCCGCGGTCGCGAAACCATGTGGCAGGGAAAATTGACGCTTACGGGCAATCGCATTGGGCGTTTCGCGCCAGTGAACTTCCTCAATCCCGAACGAAAGGTGCAGGAAACCACGCCTGGCACCGCGCTTGCCTGGAATTCGGTGACGACCGGTAATATCGCGGGCATCGACATCTGGCTCGACGAGCCGGGTCGCGGCACGCTTGTGCTCGAAACCAACGTCGTGTCGGGCAAGGTGAATCTTACAACGCTCGCCGACGACACGGTCACATTCGACGGCGGCGGCCTCGGTCGCCGGATCAGCGTTTATCGCCTGCCCGAGCAGGATTGGAGCCGGCGCCTCGCAGTCGAACACACTGTGACATTCACGGGCGGAGGCGACCTTCCAGTCTATCTACGAGTGACGCAGAGCGACGGCCACCAAGCCTGGTCCAGTCCGATCTACCTGATCGCGTGATCGTATCGTCAGATCGGCGTCTACACCGGTCAAATCCTTAAGGGCGTGAAGCCCGCCGACCTGCCGGTCAAGTCTGCCAAATTCGAAAGCGGATTTTTGAATCAAGATTGCGCATTGACTTTTGATCTTGAATCAATGTTGCTCTGAGACCCCCGCAAAATCCCTTTTTCGACAGCATCGACCCGATTCGGACATTGGATCACCGGTTTCGGTTGAAACCGTTTGTAAAAATTGGTCAGTGTGTGTCCGCGCCGACCGGCAGGCGCACCGTAAACACTGAGCCTTTGCCCGGCTGACTTGTCACCGTCACGTCGCCGCCCATCATGCGCGCGAGCTTCCGTGATAACGCAAGGCCAAGGCCGGTCCCACCGTAGCGCCGCGTGGTCAGAGAATCCGCCTGGATGAAGTCCTGGAACAGCTTAGCCTGCTGCTCCGCCGTCATGCCAATGCCGCTATCCACAACCGCAAACTCGATCCAGTTGTGTCCGTCCACCACCTTTCGCACGTGCAGCGCGACCTCGCCCTGCTTGGTGAACTTGCAGGCGTTGCTCAACAGGTTGAGCAGGATTTGCCGCAGCCGCATCGGGTCCACAGTCAGGGCGCCGAGATTCTCCTGGGTTTCGACGACCAGCCGGTTTTCGTTTTGCTCGGCGAGCTGGCGCGCGGTGCCGACGACCTCGTCGACCAGCGGC
>Ga0307503_10000262_pt1 | contig 11994 bp, 10 predicted proteins | sample 17_S_MG_FD_194514 | JGI IMG/M metagenome (GOLD analysis project Ga0307503, IMG submission 194514) | Soil microbial communities from Populus trichocarpa stands in riparian zone in the Pacific Northwest, United States - 17_S | ecosystem: Environmental > Terrestrial > Soil > Riparian zone > Trees... | reverse complement strand
ACCGGCGCTTTATCTTGTGACCGGGCCATCTTTAGGAAACCCTTCTTGTATCTTTCTTATTACGCAATCAGCGATTGCTCTGTCTCCGTTTAATCTGTCAGTACACTGGTTGACATAGAGCACGTACTTATTAATGGCTGCTACCTGACCGCTGTTGCGTCTACGAAAATCCTTGAAGCACTTGCCATTGGTATTGGTACAACTGTCGATCCGTGCAGTAATCTTTGTAATCTGTACGGTATTTTCGTTGGTGTCGTTAGTGATGCTATGGATCGATCCGTAAAAGATTGCACCACCGACTAAGCCGAGCACGATAGCGATAGAGTTAACTACACCAAGAATGAAGATCCTCTGTAAGAACTCAGAACGTATCTCGGCAGTCTCTACCCTTTCATGTAGGTACTCTTCCTCTGTCACCGAAAGCCCTTACTTTTATCGCTTAGTTGATTGGACAGAATCTGACGTAGCATATCGAACGTGGCTTGATGCCGCTCTCGTGCTTCGTCATCATGGTTCGCAAACAACTCGACAAGTTGCTTGAGTTCCGCGTGTCCAGTTACTAAGTCTTTGATGCGTGCATTTTCGTCTACAAGACTGTTATTTTCTGCACGCAGTCGTTGAATCTCTAGATAAGACTTCTCATCCTTTGTCTCTAACTGCTCCACCCGCTTGCCGAGATTTTTGTAATACTTACCTCTAGTATTAAGTGTCCCGACGATAATAGCAGGTATGGTCACAGCCAGTAGGATGAAAAGTGCGATAGCACCTTCCACCGATACGGTCATCTGATCCTACTTGTCACCTTAGATGCATAGGCATTTATCGAAGGATAACTACCTTGGGGCGAGTTGCTACTACGTCGCGCAGCACCTTCTCCACCATACCAAGCCTTAGCCGCACCGGCAGCGCCATACTTGTTGAAGTAGTATGACAGTTTACTGCGTGCTACCCGCTCTTGTAAATTGGGGTTTTTAAGGAATTGCTGTGGTGTAATACTACGACCTAAAGCTTCCTTTGACCAGGATGCAATATTAGCCGGCATGATCTGGTACTTGCCGAGTGCGCCAGATGAACTGTTTACGGCCTTATAATTACCCCCGCTCTCCTGTTTGGCGATTGAGTTAATGAACTTTGTGAATGATGAACTACCGCCCTTGTTGCCTAACCCTGTGGCTTTATCCATTGGATTATAGGGCGCTGAGCCTTCAACCGATGCACTGCTGCCTACAGGGTTGCTAGTAGTCATCAGCATATCGGCAATTGTACGAGTGCGCTCACCTCTACGGGTGCGCGACTTCTTGATATATGACTTAAGCGTATCCTCGTAACTCACGGCCGTCTCACCCCTACCGCTTCGTGTACTCAAAGTGCATGGGGTCGGCAGACTTCCAAGTGCCACCCCAAGTAAGACCGAAACGGCGAGCAAGTTGGTTAATGTTACCCGGTAAGATACCTTGACGAGAACCGCCTCCACCAAGCCTATCTCCGCGGTTAGCCTGGGCGTCTAAGTCGATAGCGTTACCCCAAGCGTGCTGAGACTTAGTGCTCGTCCCTGCAATATTACGGTTGCTGACAGAACCTAAATCCTTCCAGTGATAGCCCTGATTCCAGAGAGCACTAAGGAATCCACTGAATGCTTGTGCGCTGTTCTTGTGAACCGTAATCTTCTGGCCGTTAGGGGCCTTAATAGTGGTCAGGTATTGCGAGGCAAAACCAGAAGAATCAGGGTTGCCCCACTTACGACCACTAGCAGAGCCACTATGTGCCCCTGTAGGCGATGGAGTAGCCGAAGCGACACCACCATTTCCACCACCACCGCTAACCACAGGAGCAGAGTTATTAGCATCAGAAGATAGAAAAGATTGGATGATAGAGTCGGCATTGGCACGCCTCTGCTTAGACCTAGACACGTAACGATCTAGGGTAGTCTTATAATCTGTCATCGGTCAGCCCACCCTAAGTCTCGTCGGGTAGATTTACGCTGCGTATTGAGGATATCAATAAGCCGCTGTAACTCGCCCGCCTGCCGCTCTGGCGTGTTCTCGATCGTACCACCGGCGAAAATCTTGTTCAAGGATTCCGGTGAGGATAAGCGGTCGTCCACTGCCCCCTGAGAGTTATTGCCGTTAATTAGGTTAGCAATAAACGCAGTCTGCGGACTCTGTTGCGTCAGGTAATCAGTCTTATCCTTAATGTCACGGTTACCAAAGAACTGATGCCCTGTCGCCATTTCAACAGGAACCCTAAGTAACGGATTAGACATACCCAGTAAAGCTTCAATCTCACCCTTGCCTGTCATGGCATCCTGCGGTGTGTTTCCCTGCCAAGTACGAATGGTGTCATTAAAGGGGTTGGAGGGATCGAAGAATACTGTATTGCCGTTGTGAGTATAAAGAGGTACGGCTCCACGATTACGAATCCAGTCGGGGATGACGGCATCACTATTTGGGAACAGCGGATCTGTACCGACCTCAAACCCCATCATCTGACTAAGAGCACCCATAGTCTTAGGGTACACACTAATGGCACCAGGCTTAGCAAACAGCATCTCTGCCATTAAAGGTAGAGACTTGCGCGTCCACTTGTAGAAGGGGATAGCCCGCGTAAGAACCGAACGCTCGAAAGGAGTGAAGTCGGTGTAGTCGAAATGGAACTTCCTAATCTGCGCGGCAGCGTTGGCAGCAGCACGCTCAAAGGAACGCTCATGCAGAGCCTCGCGTTGTAATACGTCAATGAAATGCGCGAGCCTGAACCAGTCCTCACGACCCTCACTCATACCCCTAACAGCATCGTTAATTACACTCGTACCAGCACGGACACCGCGAGTACCGGAGAGAATCTTACCGAACTCGGATGCCGTGAACGCCTGCTTAAGCCCGTACTTGAGGTACATTCCCCATACTTGCTCAGCCGTAAGTTCCTTGCCAATACCACCAGCAAAGCCGGGGCCATGCAAAGTAAGAACGACCTTGCCTACACCTGCGCCAGTCTCTTCTCCACCCATCATAGCGATACGGGTAGCAGGATCTAACTTCTCCCACTTAACGCTACGCATCGTCTTAATAGCAGCCCTATGAGACTTCATGGCGCGAGACATTCCGTGCTTACCGATGAACATACCGTTCAGGTAAGACACGAACATATCACCACCTGCGTTACGAATGTGGAACGCCGGGTTGTAGACAGTGACAGCACCCTTCCATAAGTTGAGTGCCCTGTCAAAGCCTCGCAAAATATCTGCATGCTTAGCCTGGTCGTCTACCAATTCAAGCAAACGAGTTAAGTCACGCTGCATATCAGGAGAGAACACAACGTTCTCATCGAAGCCCTTAACTGTCTTATAGTCGTGATTATTGGCAAGCATATTGGAGAAGGTAGCGTCACCGCTAGTGCCATTCTTAGGAACGCCGAGAGTGTTCTCGATGCTCTTAACTAAGTCAGCCCGAGCAATCATCTTCTCCTTGGCAATACGGAGTTGGAATTGCACCTCAGCAATATCCGTAGCGTTCGACTCACGTAATGCCAGATGCCACCAGTCGGGGCTTCCTACAGGAAGGCTGGGGTCGTTAACCTTAACCAACTTAACGCGATTCTTCGGCAGCCAGCGGTTAAGGTGAGTCCAGTCTGTCTTGCCTAACACTTCCTCCATAGAGCCGTCGATAAACTTACCGAGATCCTCTAACTCACGATCGAAGTCGTTAAGGTTCTCGACAAACTCATCGCCCATACCCTCAGGAGGGACGCCCTTAGTCCACGCCTTAAAGATAGCGTGACGGTCAGCCTTCTTGACCTTGCCCCAACGGTTACGTAAGTCCTTGACGTGCAGCGACTTAAGCTCCTCAGCCCGTCCAGCAGTACGTAAACGTTCAGCGTTAATGAACGGGTCCAGTGTACCACTAGCCCGGAACGCCTTATCAAAGCCGATCATAAACTTGTTGTAGAAACTGAGCGCGCTCTTGTCAAAGCCCACAGTAGCGTAAGCCTCACTAGCCTTACGCATGATATCAGGAGCCCTGAACGTAGCCAGAACTGCGCCACCACTACCAAACATGCCACCAAAGCGGACCTGAATGAGACGCTGCACGTTAGGGTCAATATTGCGTAACGCAATCTCCGATAACGTAGCAGTAGCCTCGTCCACAGCCTGCGGTTTAATGGTCCTGAGGCGTTGCTCTAACTCAGCAGCTAATGCCCTGTTGTGAGCCTCTGCGGCAGCAGCCTCAGCGTGGTTAGCCTTCTGCCATTGTACGTCAAAGATGCGCTCGTCAGGAGCCTTATCTCCAACAGGTACACCAAACTTCTCAGCCCGGTAAATCTCATCATCTAATTCGTGACGCTGGTTTCGTAAGGCTAAAATCTTCTGCTGCACATCTTCGGGAAGGTCCTCAACAGTGTGTACCTTGGGCTTATAGACCTCACCAGACTTAGCCGCAGCATCAAAACCTTCTTCGTATGCGGCCTTATCCAACTTAGCGAGTTCGCTATTGGTAAGTTTAGTCTCTTTAGTCTTAAGTACCTTCTTCTCCTTGGCAATCTCAGCCTTGCGTGCCTTCAACTTACCAGGGTTGATACGCCATTTGGCGGGAAGTTTCTCCACTAAGGGCACGTCTACAAACTTCTTGCCTTCTTGCGCCATAGTCTTAAGCATATCAGCCGCAATAGTAGACTCGACTGACTTGTACATATTAGCCGCACTCTTCTTCAAGAAATCGGGGTGTCCCACGACCTCAAGTGCAGCCTTGGCTACGGCGTTATTCTCCTTAATAGCAGCCTTCGATGCGTGAGCCAGGTAGTTCTCAGCCTCCGCTAACTGTGCTGAGATAGCCTCACGCGATACAGGAGCACCGTTCTTGTTACGGGCACCCATAAACATCTTGGTGACCTGTTCACGCCGGATATCACGGTCCTTGGCTAACTTACCAACGACACCGCTATCCGTAGCGTCAAGCGTCTTGTAGCCCACAGCATCAAGGTCAAGGTCAAGCAAATGGTCAATCTGCTTGTGAATCTCCTTAGCCTCTGCTACGGCGTTACGGCCACCCTTAACTCCGCCAATCTTACCTAACTTACCCACACGACCAGTGCCTTCGACAACATGAGCGAGAGCACCGACGCCAAGATAGGTAGTAGGATCAAGGAAAATATCGGCGGCTAAGCCTGTAGTGAACTTAAGTATAGGGTTGATATGCCCTTCCCCATGCTTAATCTGTCCAGGCGTTTTACCTGCATACGCAGCATGGGTAGTGTCGGTGATATCCTGAATAACAGTTGAGAAAGTGGTCTTTTCTTTACCACTAAGACCCTTCCAGAAGCCCTTACCCATCTCCGCAAGTGCGTCATCAACGCCCCCGCCCTTAAAGTCTTTGCCACCGTAAGCAAACTCTTTGAATCCACGGTTAGTCATATTAGCCATAGCGTAAGTACCGCGTGAAAGTACGTCCATCACATGGTCAAGTACGCTAGTATGGGACTTGTGAGCCTTACTACCCATCTCTTCAATGTCCCACTCAGACTGCTTTAAGCGGTCATAGAGTGTGGCATTTTCAGGAGTAAGATCCCAGTATTTAGTCCCCTTGCCCTTCTGTCCCTTAGGCGTAGCACGCACTAAGTCAATAACAGCGCCCTCTTGAATATTAGCAAAAGACGCTGGCAGGCCCTTAGTGGACCGCTGAGTAATAGGCGTGCGGGAGTCTTGTTGGCTTCCTACAGAGCCGCTGCTGATTAACGCCTGGTTGAGACGAGCAGTACGCTGGGCCATATCTTCCGTGCCGGCTAATGTACTAGCAAAGGCCGAAGCCTGCTCATTAGCCAGTTTGCGGTCGCCCTTAGCGATCTGCTTGAATACCTTATTCCAGTCTAACTGGATGGTGTTGGCGTAGTTAGCAGTCGATGATACCTTGGGCCAGATACCCTTAACTTGGATACCGCCAGCCGCATCCGCCAGACCTACCGCCTTAGACTTAACGGCGCTATTCTGTCTCTTGGGTGCAGCCTTAGCCACTATGTACCACCAAACTTGCCGAAGTATGCCGAAAGTGCGTCAGCAAGAATCCGTCGATTAGCCGTACTGTCAATCCCCCAATTCTTCAACTGCTTAGTCGTGATATTGAGGATTCGACCGTAGTTACCGTACTTTGTGGAGTCGTACTGCCGGCCAGGATTATGCCGGGTACGGCCCTGATTCTGTACGGTACGCAGGATACTCTGTAACTTGGAAGCCTCACCAGGAGTACGTGCCGTCTTGGAGATAACGTCCAACGCACCTGTGATTCCTGTAGGCTTATAGTTAGTGCTAGCCGCAGAAGTCTTGAGTTTAGTAAGCCGATCCAGAGCGTTTTGCTCGTTTTGGTTAGCCCTATCCGTAGCCTTATCGGCTAACTTAGCCTTCTCTAACCGCACACGAGCACGGCGTTCTTTAGCAGTCTCCTTGAGTTGCCCCTGCTGGTAGTTAGCCGTGTTGGTTAACTCAGCCTGCTGTAAGCCTAACTTACCTTGCAGAATGCTGTTCTCAAAGCCCTGCTGGTTCTGCTCCATTTGCTGCTCATATCGCGTCTGAGCGATAGTATCGAGCATCTCTTGTAGCATTGAGCCGCGCTTACTGGCAACCTCTCCCCGATGACTTTGCAATCCAGTGATAGTTTGGTTACCTGCACGCTGGGCTTGAAGGATAGCATCCTGAGCAGCCCTTAATGCAGTGCTCTTTTGTGACGCACCCTCTGTCTGTACGCCACCCCCAAGAAGTGCCTGTAACATACCAGCATTAGTCTGAGCCTGTTGCCCAGCAGCACCAGCGTTAGCCTGATTGGTTTGAGCAAGGCCAGTAAGAAGGCTCGCATCATTCTGTAGACCCTGGGTAGAAGTAGCGCCAGTCAGACCCATCCGTGCTAATTCAGAGCCAGCAGCACCCTGCGTAGCCTGTCCCATACCCTGTTGGTTAGCAATCAGAGTATCGTACATAGCCTTGACAGAGTTATTGCTATTGGTCATATCTGTATTGGCGTTAGTGTTCACGCCTTCCAGATACTTACCAAGACGCTCATAAATAGCAGTCAGATCGCTCTGAGTACGTCCACTAGCAGTGTTGATCTGATTAGTCTCATCAGTCAACCCTGTTCGTGCAGCATCAATCTGCCGGATATACTCATTGATCTGAGGATTAAGTTGAAGGTCTACAGACCGATTAGCCTGGGCTAAGTCTGTTGCAGATTGAGATGGACCCTTAGCGGCTGGGGTTGTAGCATTAGGCTTATTAGTAGCACCGCCACCCTTACTACCTTTATTCCCCTTGCTCGGGCTCCGGCTAGGGCCTCCGCCCTTCGCAGGGGTGGGGGGGTTACCTCTGTTGTGGGGATTGGCCCTAGCCGGAGGCTTATTCTTGGCAGCCGGTCTAGACGCAGCAGCCTTCTTGTGTAAAGTCTTAGTAATAGCCCTACCGCTACGCTGAACCGGAGGATTAGGCTTATTCTTCTGCTTGGCGTAGTCACCAACGGTACTACGATTCTTCTTGTTTAAGTCGTTGTTTTTAGCATCTGTACGTAACTGGTCAATAAGCTGCTTACCAGACGTAGGCTTAACTACAACCGGCTTATTCTTAGGGTTAGCGGGCTGCCTAGCCTGAGCATTCTGCTTATTGATAATACGAGATACCAAGGTTCCGGCATTAGACTTTTTCTTGGCGGGCTTATTCTTGGTACTTGCGCCCTTATTCATAGGGATTGCCATTAGTACCTCGCCCATGCCTTAGCGATATCGGGATGGTTCTTAAGGAAAAGTCGTAACTCAGCAGGGTTACCCAACTTCGACTTAAGGACCGGGTGATCCTTAAGGAAGTCTGCCCTAGTCGGGGCCTTAGCAGCAGCAGGTTTAGCAGCAGGCTTAGGTGCAGGCGCAGCACCACTGTAACCCAGCAAAGGAGTCGCAGCGGGCGCAGCCTGACCAGCAGGATCAACGTAATTCGGATCCAGATTTAGATTGCCAGCCTTAGCAGCAGCACGATTAGCCTGCTCAATACCAATGTCTCCAAGGCGCTGTAAGAAAGCCTGCTGAGCAGAAGAGTTGGCTTGGTTGACACCCACGGCAGCATTATTGTAGCCGGTGTCAATGTCGTTCTGAGCGCCTAGGATATCTCTATTAGTATTAACAACACCACGACCATAACCGCTACTATAAGCCATGCCTCTGCCTGAGAACCCATTGATAAGGTTCCTGAACATGAGAGGGATATTCTGATCCAACTGGTTCTGTTGGAGCAGTTTTTGTTGTGCGGCTTGTTGCAGTTGAGTAGTGTTGTTAGCAACTTCCTGATTGTACTGACCCAAATAGCCAGTGCGCTGTTGAGTCAAATCTAAATCAACAGGTAAATCCAGACCAGGAAACTGCAACGCACCAGTCGGAGATGATGCAACTTGAGCAACTTGCTGAGGCAGTTGTGCGCCAGCATCAATTTGCTGACCATTAGGTAACCCAACAGGAGAGTTTTGTAACGGCCCAGCGGCTAACCCTGAGCGTGTGTCAGATTGTCCATCTGCACCGCCCTGATACATCTTACGCCGACGCTCTAACTCCCGCGTGATGTAACCAAGAGGGTCAACTGTCCCTGTTGTTGCGGAACTAGAGCCGTCCCCGTAAACCGTGTTGAAGGGCTGAGTGCTCATAGACACACCTTACTAGGATCGCCTACAGAAAGCAAGGATTACCTACCACGTAACGCTGTCGTCATAATAACCCAGATCGGCTGGGCCGACAGTAATCGAAGGATATACGTCGTGTGCTTCCCACTCGGCGTTATCCTTAAGTTTCTGGACACCCACCTCAAAGCGATTCATCTTGCGCTCGTAGGTGTCGCCGTCATCGTCTAACTCAGCCGCCTGAGCGATACAGTATTCCACAATTCGGTTGTGATACTGTGCTGGTAACTCAGGCGTGTTACCTACTGCGGTCACCTCTGTAGGCGTCCGCGTGTACTGCACCAACAGATCATTAGGGTCATTCAGATTAGGTGTCGGGTACAGTGTCAACACGTTTCCGAATAACCAGAAGTGGGTAGGAATACCTGTAGGTACAGCCGACCCATCAGCCTGAAACTCGTCTGCCTCGGTCTGACTAAGACCTGTAAGTTTACGGCCTTGGAACTTAACGCTATGCAGCGTTAAGATATTAGACGGCACCTGATACTCAGCCTGACCGTTGACAACAGCCGCAGTTGCCTTTACGAGAAAGAGGTTATTCGCAACTGCGATATCACGCATCGCGTCATTAACCCAACGCATAACTCTGGCGTCAGTAATAACACCGCCCTGGTCATCACCAAACTGATCCTTGATGCGAGTTGCAATCTCGGATACTAACACGCTAACTCACTCTCTTAGGCCCAAGGAGTTGTAGGCTTGACCTGTTCGGTCCAGATGCTTGCGTTAGGTCCTGTTCCAGTGTAAACTGTAGCGGCTGGAATTACGGGCGTCATAGTTGTGGGGTTGGGTATCGGTACTGGCGTCCAAACGGCTTGGAAATATACGTCCCAAACTAAGTTGAGATCCTTACCTACAGACTGCTGTACCTTCCAAACTAACGTAAGATCCTTGTTAGACTTAGTGAGTACGTTCCAGATAAGTTGTAGTGCTACCGCTACCTTAGCTATAACATTCCACTGTAAATTGAGGTCCTTACCTGCAACAGAACGTACATTCCAGACTAAGCCTAAGCTCTTACCTACTACAAAATTGCTGAACAGCACATTCCAAATTAAACCTAGACTCTTACCCACAGACTGCTGTACGTTCCAAACTAACTGTAGATCCTTATTGGTCGAAGTACGTACATTCCATTGTAAAGACAGATCCTTATTTACCTTACTATTTGTATTCCAGATCATCTGTACAGCCTTACCTACTGCTGCTCGAATACTCCAGATAGTCTGTAAAGATTTACCTGCGGCAGTACGTATGTTCCATAGTAATCCAAGATCCTTATTTACAGGAGTGCGTACATGCCATACCAATTGCACGCTCTTATTTATTGCTGCTCTGGTATTCCAGATTAGACCTAAATCTTTACCAACAGCAACAGGTCCGCTAGGAGGAGGCCCAAATACAGGAGATGTGCCAGGTTGAAATCCTACTCGATCTGCTGTATGGGCTTCAAACTCATCGCATGATGCCCAGTATATAGCTAGTCTAGCCCACTTAATACCTAAACCTGTAGCGATAGTGGTAGTAATAATAAGTTGTTGTGGAGTAGTCGTATCTGTAATTATATCACTACCTGCTATATCAGCAAACGCGCTTGGTTCTGTATCTGTGTACTGTAATAATCTTAAATGTACATCACGACCAGCTAATTCTGTAGATACATCAGCGCAATAAGTATATGTCTGTCCTTCGATAATAGGAAACCATTGACCAGGATCAATACCTGTACCTACATACATATCAAGAAAATCAGTAGATGTAAAAGCCCAGGTATGCGTACCATCACTAGGATGTATCGTAGATCGTGAAATAGTATATGCAGGGTCACCCGCAAACCAGTTAGGTGTAGTAGCGCCCTCAGCACTAGCGGTATCCGCATCAACCATTTGCGCGTTAGCCTCAACACGCCAATCAAGTTCTAAAGCCTTACCTACCTTAGCCTTAACCTTCCAAAGAAGCCCTAAGTCTTTACCTACTGTTGCAGCGGCAGCAACTTCACGTAACCTAACGTAAAGACCACAACCAGCCCAGTTAGTAGTAGTACCAGTCAAAGTAATGTTATGGGTGATAGCAAGGTTTACTGTACCTGTATTTACTGTAGTTGAAACAATATGTCCACCGATATCGTTACCCGCAGTATTAACTGGGTTATCAATAATGTTCAAAGTGCCAAAAGTAACTCCGGCCATAGTGAACGATTCTGCACCAAAAGTAGGTAACGTATCAGTAGGTGCAGCAATACCGTTAAGGATAAAGTCACCGGGAGCCAAGTTCAAAGGAGCAGGACTAGTGGTGGCCCAACTACTAGCGGCAGTAGCATCGGTTTCGTTGGCTAACGCTACAGCTATATCCGCTGCTGTATAGGTAAGATAGAAAATCCTAACCCAACACGTTGAACTAGCGGAAGCTGATAATGTGATTACTAAGTTACCTGTATCAGAAGGTTGTGCTCTCTTTGACCACGCTTTAACAGATGTTTGACCAGTATCCGTACCGAAAGAACCTGTACCTCCTGCAACGTTTCCATGATCTGTCCATGCAGCAGGTAGGTTAGGGCCAAGCGTAATGGGCTTGTAACCCATAAGGACAACCCAAAACCCCTTAGCCGCTGTTTGTGACGGAAAGGGTACAGTAGCCGTAGTACCATTCGAGGTGAATGTAAGGCCACTGCTAGTAGAAACGTGAGAGATTGTCACTTATTCCTACAGAGAGTCGCCTTCAACTCGAACAGTTACACCGTCGTTGGACACCGCGGCTGTATTAGCGGCAGTACGCCTAACCCAAATACCTTTGACTTGACCGTTAGGGAGATCCCCAAGAGCAAGTCCTGTACCTTTAGTAGTAGGCGAAGAAAACGACTGTGTAGCAGGGGCCGTATTCTCGTCAACAATAGTTTTCATCTGAGTCGAGCCAGAAGCAACAGCACTGGCCGCTGTAGTGTCAACACTGATAGCAGCAACAGCACCACCAGCAACTTCCGCACTCAACCAAGCCACCGGCGCAAGCCAAGTAAGGGAGCCATGATTGTTATGGACAAAGTAACCACGGTACTCAGCCTCACTGGCCGCGTTCTCATCACCTGTTACGTCATCAAACAGGTTATTAAGGGTAGCGTCCGTGATCTGCGTCGTACTGATCTGATCCCCAAGAGAACCCGCAGCAGTACCGCCAGTAGTGTTACCCGCAGCAGCAGCAACACTGAACTTATAGAGGATATCCGTACCGGCGATAGCCATTAAATCTCATCCCATCCAATAGGACCAGTAGGCTCACCAACAGAAACCTCAACAGTGAACTTATCAGGAGT
>Ga0307503_10000261_pt1 | contig 12008 bp, 9 predicted proteins | sample 17_S_MG_FD_194514 | JGI IMG/M metagenome (GOLD analysis project Ga0307503, IMG submission 194514) | Soil microbial communities from Populus trichocarpa stands in riparian zone in the Pacific Northwest, United States - 17_S | ecosystem: Environmental > Terrestrial > Soil > Riparian zone > Trees... | reverse complement strand
CTCGGCCGCGCTCGATGCGGCGCAGGACCGGGCAGCGAACCAGATCATCGGCTGGGTAGCACAGCACTCCACGACCCGGATCGGTCCACGAGGTCGGCAGGTCCAGGTGCCGGTGGAGCGAATCGAGGCGGCCGTGATCCGGCACTACACCTCCCGCGCCGGCGACCCCCACCGCCACCTCCACCTTCAGGTCAACGCCCGCGTCTGGGCGGCAGGGACGTGGCGGGCTCTGCACTCGGTCGGCGTTCGGGACAGCATCGAGGCCTTCAACGGGATCGGCCACGCCGCCGTCGCCACCGATCCGGAGTTCCGGACCGTCCTCGCGGCGCACGGCTTCACCATGGAAACGGAGTCCGGCGAGATCCGCGAGCTGAGGCCGTTCGTGGGGGCGTTCAGCGCCCGGACGGCCCAGATCCGCCGGAACATCGACCACTACGAAGCGCAATGGCGCCGCGCCCATCCCGGTGAGGAGCCACGGGCGCGGCTGCGCGAGGTGTGGGACCGACGGGCCTGGGCGCAGGCGCGGCCCGACAAGGTCGTCCCGCAAGACGGTGCGGATCTCGTGTCGCGGTGGAACGAGGAGCTGCGATCCCTCGGCGATGTCGGCCCCGCTCGACTGTCCACTACAGCCAAGGTGGCCGGACCCAGGATCGGCGAGATCGACCGAGACCTCGCCACCGAGGCCGTGCTCACCAAGCTCGGCGCGAAGCACTCGGCGTGGAACTCCGCCGACATCCGCGGCCAGATCGAGCTCCTGCTTGCCAATCTGGACCTCGTCGCCGATGCCCGCACCCGGACCGAGCTGGCCGAGGACCTCACCGACCGAGCCATCGACCAGTCCATCCCGCTGCTGGCCCGAGGCGACGTGCCCGAGCACCTCCGAGCCCTGACCTCAGCCGACGTCCTCGAGGTCGAGCACGACCTCGTCGACCGACTCCACCGCCGCAGCACCCAACCGGCCCGGTTCGCACGGCTGCACCGGGTCCTCCGATCCCGGCTCGACGACAGCCAGGCGCGGGTCGCCTCCGCGCTGGCCGGTGACGCACGACTGTTGGTGGTCGAGGGCGCGGCCGGCGTCGGGAAGACCACCACCATCGCCACCGCCCGACACCTCCTCGCCCGCCGGCGCCGACGGCTCCTGGTCGTCACCCCCACCTTGAAGGCCGCCGAGGTCGCCGCCGCCGAGACCGGTGCCGACGCCCATACCGCGGCCTGGCTGATCGGCCAGCACGGCTGGAGCTGGGACAGCCACGGCCACTGGCTCCGCATCCCGCGCGCCCCCGTACCTGCGGCGCGGCTGGGGCCCGGTGACCTGCTCCTGGTCGACGAGGCCGGGATGCTCGACCAAGACACCGCCCGGGCCCTGCTCACCATCGCCGACGAGACCGGCGCCAGGATCGCGCTTCTCGGTGACCGGCACCAGCTTCCCGCCGTCGGCCGTGGTGGAGTCCTCGACCTCGCCGCCACCTGGGCCCACCCGACCGCGGTCCTGAACATGGACACCGTGCACCGGTTCGCCGACCCCGCCTACGCCGACCTCACCCTTGCGATGCGCACCGGGACCGGCACCGGAACCGGCACCGAAGCCGGCGACGTCTTCGACACCCTCCACCGGCGCGGCCAGATCGTGATCCATCCCTCCGAGGTCGAACGCACCGCGGCCCTTGCTGAGATCGGAGCCACCACCCGCGAGCTGGTGGTCGCCGACACCCGCGAGCAGGTCGCCCAACTCAACGCCGCCATCCGCGACCACCGACGCTCCACCACGGCCCGAACCGGACACACGGAACAGGCAGGGAGTGTCGCGACCGCGCGTGGCGAGCAGATCAGCCTCGGCGAGCGGATCGCCACCCGCCGCAACGACCCGCATCTGGGCGTCGCGAACCGGCAGACCTGGCCCGTCACCCACCTTGGTGACGACGGATCACTCCGGGTCAACGCCGGGGTCAACGCACCTGGACGTGACCGGCGACTACCCGCCGGCTACGTCCACCAGCATGTCGAGCTGGCCTACGCCACCACCGTCCACGGCGCCCAAGGCGAGACCGTCGACCGAGCCCACCTCGTCATCGGGGAGACCACCGGAGCAGCGGCCGCGTACGTCGGCATGACCCGCGGACGCGAGAACAACACCGCCCACCTGGTCGCCGACAGCCTCCAGGCCGCCCGGGCGCAGTGGATCGACACGTTCAGCCGCGACCGCGCCGACCTCGGCCCCGCGCACGCCAGAACCCGAGCGATCGACGACATCGACCGCTACGGACCCGCCGCCACACCACGGCAGACACGGCGGTCAAGGCAGGTTCCCCCCTGGCCCGACCCGCGTTCGGCACCGTCCCAGGAACCCGCGATCGGGCTGTGACAACCCCCTGCCGAGGACGAGTGGGGGGAACCTGTTGACCTGCACAAACGCAGGTTCCCCCTCCTGTGATCGCAGGTTCCCCCCTCCACACGGGGCGAAAGCGGCGTACCTGACAGCCCATGCTGACCAACCGAACACACCATCCGCGACCAGACCCAGCAAGGAGCAACGCCATGACCGCATCACCCACGCCCGCCAGTGCCGCCCGGCAGCAGCCGATCGAGAACCCCGGCGACGAGATGCTCACCCTCCAAGAGGCCTGCCGGTTCCTCCGCGTACCCGAAGGCACCATGCGCTACTGGCGTCACCTTGGAGCCGGACCACGCAGCTTCAAGCTCGGACGCCACGTCCGCTACTGGCGCGCCGATCTCGTCCTCTGGCTCACCGAGCAGACGAGCCGTCCCCAGCACCGCGACTGATCCGTCGCAACCAGCCGGGATCGAAGGCAGGATGGACCATGGCCAGCATCGAGAAGAGGCTCCGTCGAGACGGGCGGACCTCCTGGCGAGCTCACTATCGGGCGCCGTCCGGAGCTCAGCGGAACAAGACGTTCGACCGCAAGGTCGACGCAGAGCGGTTCCTGGCCGGCGTGGAGCACAGCAAGATCGTCGGCTCCTACGTTGATCCGATGCTGGCCCGAGTCACGGTCGGCGAGTGGGCAGCGCGTTGGCTAGCAGGGCAAGCCCACGTGAAGCCATCGACCCACCAGCGATACGCCGGCATCTTGCGCAACCAGGTCCTGCCGAGATGGGAGTCGACGAAACTCAGCAGCGTGTCCCACGCCGAAGTGCAGGACTGGGTGACGTCGCTCTCGAGGTCACACTCCCCCGCCACGGTGCAGAAGGTCCACCGGGTGCTGTCGCTGATCCTCGACTTGGCCGTGAAGGACGGCCGGCTCGCTCGGAACGTGGCCCAGGGCGTGAACCTCCCCCCGGTCACCAAGCACGAACATCGCTATCTCAACCACGACCAGGTCGACGACCTGGCACAGGCGACGGGGTATCCGGCCGATCCGAGTAAGCACAGCAGCTACGACACGAGGAACAACGAGATGTACCGGCTCGTCGTCCTCTTCCTCGCCTACACCGGGGTCCGGTTCGGGGAGATGGCGGCGTTGCGCGTGGCTCGGCTCGATCTTGCGCGACATCGTGCGGTGGTCGCTGAATCAGTGACCCCGGTCCAAGGACAGGGTCTGGTGTGGGGAACACCCAAGACCCACCAGCGCCGCGACGTCCCGATCCCGCCGTTCCTCAGCGCCGAGCTGGCCGTGCTCATCCGAGACAAGGAGCCCGATGACCTCGTCTTCGGTGGCATCCGTAACGGCCAGCCTCTGCGGGTCAGCACCTTTCGCGGTTCCTTCAGCGTGGCCGCGGCCGCCATCGGTGTGCCGGACCTGCACCCGCATCAGCTGCGCCACACGGCTGCCAGCTTGGCTATCGCCAGCGGTGCCGACGTCAAAGTCGTCCAACAGATGTTGGGCCACGCCTCGGCGGCCATGACGCTGGACACGTACGGTCACCTGTTCGAGGACCGGCTCGACGAGGTCGGCACCGCCATGGACGCAGCGAGAGCGGCCGTTCAACAACGTCGGGCAGCGCTTCGAGCCGTTCCTGCTGTTGCCAATGTGTTGCCAACTACCTCTGAAGCCGAAAAAGAAGAAGCGGTCCCTCCTGGCGTTACCGCTGGTCAGGACCGCTTCTCGACTGGGTACCCCCGACCGGATTCGAACCGGCGCTACCGCCTTGAGAGGGCGGCGTGCTAGGCCGCTACACAACGGGGGCAAGCACGTGAACACGCGAGGAGAGACTTTAGCCAAGCCCCACCAGACGCAACAAATCCCGGCTGGGAGCCGGGATCTTCGCTGGGGTACTAGGACTCGAACCTAGACTAACTGGACCAGAACCAGTCGTGCTGCCAATTACACCATACCCCAATGGTTGACCGGCTTTCGTGCCTCTGCCACGCCCCGGGAAGCGGGCTGGCGGGCACTCGGCCGACCGCCGGGAAACCTTACACGCGGCTGCGCGGGGCCTCCAAAATGCGCCCGTCGGTGGTGTTCCCGACACCCATCCGGCGGCAGAGCAGCACCACGAGCCCGAGGTAGACCAGCGACTGGGTGAGCGTCACCGGCAGGCTCCACCAGCTGTTGCAGGTGGGGTTGAGGGAGGCGCCCATCTGGTCGAAGATCGCCGCGAGCGCGAGGCTCAGCCAGTTGTTCAGCGTGTGCATGGCGATGCCGGACTCGAGCCCACCGGTACGGATCACGAGGTACCCGGCCACGAGCCCGAACGCGAACCGGCTGAGGAACACCGGCAGCGGCTGACCCGCGCCGTGGAAGATCCCGAACACCACTGCCGTCAGCAGCACCGGCACCCAGGCCCGACGGCTGAGGGCGCCCAGACACTGGGTGAGGTAGCCGCGGAACATGAACTCCTCGCCGGACGCCTGGAACGGCGTGAGCACCAGGATCACCAACAGGTAGGCCACGGCGGTGTGGGTGAGATGGGCCTGGCCTCCGGTGTCGTCGCACTGCTGCGGCATCAGCGCACCTACGACGACGGTCGCGATCAGCGCGACGACCGCCGCGCCGACGCAGACCAGCAGCCAGCGCCACCGGACACGACCGGCGACCGACAGCAGCCACTTCGGTCCGACCCGGTGCAGCATCCAGCTGAGCAGGATCGCCACCGGGATCAGCGTCGTCAGCACCAGGTCGATGTAGGCAAGGCTGGTCGGCGTCGGGTTGGCCGAGTCGGCCAGGGCCGTGATCGAGTCAGCGACGTTGTCGCCGCGTACGGCGTACCAGATGGCGAACGGGATGGAGACGAGCAGCGCGGCGAACAGGGCGAGCCACGCGATCATCAGCAGGATGCCGACCGCCTGCCGCCACCAGCCGGGTCTCCCGGAGAGCTGGATCAGGTGGTAGGGCAGGCCCTCCGGAGCGTCCGGGCCGGCGGTGGCCCGCTCCGCCCCGGGCACGGTCATGCCAGGGCCGCCCGGAGCCGGCCGAGCGAACGCTCGCGGCCCAGCAGCTCGAGCGACTCGAACAACGGCGGGCTCACCCGGCTCCCGGTCACGGCGATGCGGACCGGGCCGAAGGCGTTGCGTGGCTTGAGCCCGAGGTCGTCGACCAGTGCCTGCCGGAGTGCGGCCTCGATGGCGGCGGTTCCCCACTCGTCGAGCGCCGAGAGCGCGTCGTACGCGGCCCGGACGACGTCGCGTCCGGCCTCGTCGATCTCGTCGGTGCGGGTGAAGGACTCCTCGTCGGCGAACAGGAAGCCGAGCATCGCCGGGGCCTCGGTCAGCTTGTTCATGCGTTCGGCGACCAGCGGCATCGCCTGCTCGAGCAGTTGCGCGTCCGCGTCGCGCACCGGGTCGCCGACAACGCCGGCCTCCTTGAGGAACGGCAGCACCCGGTCGGTCAAGTCGTCCAGCGTCAGCATCCGCATGTGGTCGGCGTTGATCGCCTCTGCCTTCTTCAGGTCGAAGCGGGCCGGGTTGGGGTTCACGTCCTTGATGTCGAAGGCCTCGACCATCTCCTCGATCGTGAACACGTCGCGGTCGGGGCCGATCGCCCAGCCGAGCAGGGCGAGGTAGTTGAGCAGGCCCTCGGGCAGGAACCCCTGCTCGCGGTAGGCGACCAGGTGCGCCTGCGGGTCGCGCTTGGACAGCTTCTTGTTGCCCTCGCCCATCACGTAGGGCAGGTGGCCGAAGCGGGGCACACCCTTGGCGATGCCGAGATCGACCAGAGCGGCGTACAGGGCGAGCTGCCGGGGCGTGCTCGACAGCAGGTCCTCGCCGCGGAGCACGTGGGTGATCTCCATCAGTGCGTCGTCGACCGGGTTGACCAGCGTGTAGAGCGGGTCGCCGTTCGCCCGACAGATCGCGAAGTCGGGCACGAACTGCGTCTCGAAGGTGATCTCCCCGCGCACCAGGTCGTCCCAGGTGAGCGAGCCGTCCGGCATCCGGAACCGGACCACCGGGTTGCGGCCCTCGGCCCGGAACGCGGCGACCTGCTCTTCAGTCAGCTCGCGGCAGAAGCCGTCGTAACCCTGCACCTTGGAGCCGGACGCCTTGCGCCGCGCCTCGACCTCGTCGTTGGTGCAGTAGCAGTCGTAGGTGTACTGCGACTCGCGGAGCCGGGCGAGCGCGTCGCGGTACAGGTCGCCACGCTCGCTCTGGCGGTACGGCGCGTGCGGGCCGCCGACGACCGGCCCCTCGTCCCAGTCGAAGCCGAGCCAGCCCATGACGTCGAGCAGCCCCTGGTAGGACTCCTCGCTGTCGCGGGCGGCGTCGGTGTCCTCGATCCGGAACACGAACGTGCCGCCGTGGTGGCGCGCGAAGGCCCAGTTGAACAGAGCGGTGCGGGCTAGGCCGACGTGCGGGGAGCCGGTCGGGGACGGGCAGAACCGCACGCGGACACTCGGGTCGCGGTCGGACATCTGGGGTGAGCTCATCTCTTCACCACCGTGTTGGTCAGCGCGCCGATGCCTTCGATCGAGACCTCCACCTCGTCACCGGGCTGCATCGGACCGACGCCCTCCGGGGTGCCGGTGAGGATCACGTCACCGGGCAGGAGCGTCATCACGGACGTGATGTGGGCGACCAGCGTCGGGATGTCGAAGATCAGGTCCTTGGTCGAGCCGTCCTGCACCAGGTCGCCGTTCAGGTAGGTCTGGACGGTCCGTCCGTCGGCGAAGTCCTGCGGGTCGAGGTCGGTCTCGATCCACGGCCCGAGCGGGCAGAACGAGTCGAACCCCTTGGCACGCGTGAACTGGACGTCCTTGTTCTGCAGGTCTCGTGCGGTCACGTCGATGGCGATGGTGTAGCCGAGGATCACGTCGGTGGCCTGCTCCGGCGGCACGTCGCGGCAGATGCGCCCGATCACGACTGCGAGCTCGCCTTCGTAGTCGACCCGCTCGGACTGCGGTGGGTAGAAGATCTGGTCGCCCGGACCGATCACCGAGGTGTTCGGCTTGAGGAACATCAGGGGCTCCTCGGGCAGCTCGTGGTCCAGCTCGGCGGCGTGGGCGGCGTAGTTGCGGCCGATCGCGACGACCTTGCTGCGCGGGATCACCGGTGCGAGCAGTCGGAGGTCGGCCAGCCGGTGCTCGGTCTGCGTCGGCTGGATCCCGGCGTACAGCGGGTCACCGACGAGCTCCACGACGACGCTGTCGTCGGCCGGCTGCCCGAACTGGTCCACCTCGCCGCTCACCACGCCGTACAGGGGGTCGTCACCCGTCGAGAACCTCGCGATACGCACGGGTGCGAGCCTAGCCACCGGTCGGGGTCGTGGATCATAGGCCCGTGGGCGACCTTCTGGAGACCGGCGGCGAGGGCGTCCAGGTCCGCGACGAGGACTGGTACGGCGAGCAGGTCGGCGCGGTGCGCTTCGTCGACTGCGTGTTCACCGACGTCGACCTCACCGAGGCGACGACCGACGGGACGACGTTCGAGGGCTGCACCTTCCACACCTGCCGCTTCAACGCGTCCACGCACCGCGCGACCGCGTTCGTCGGCTGCGACTTCCGGCGCTGCAGCTTCTTCACCGCGACCCTGGACGGCTGCAAGCTGACCGGCTCGGTGTTCTCCGGGTGCACGCTGCGACCGCTGCGGACGGCGGGTGGAGCCTGGCGGTCGGTGGTCCTGCGAGGCGCCGATCTGAGCGGGGTCGACCTGACCGGCGTCGACCTGCGGGAGGCCGATCTGTCGATGGCGGACCTGACCGGCGCCGTGCTCGGCTCGGCGAGGCTGGACGGCGCGACCGTCCGCGAGGCCGACCTGACCCGCGCCGACCTGCGGAAGGCGTCGCTGGACCGCGTGGACCTCTCCACGGCGACCCTGAGCGAGACCCGGATCGACCTGCAGGCCGCGGTGACGCTGGCGGAGCTGCACGGTGCCGTGGTCGATCTCGGAGAATGAGGGGATGAGGATGTCGAGCGAGGGGTGGTTTCGAGACGGGCGCAGAACGCCCTCCTCAACCACCGGAGACAATGGGCGCAGAACGCCCTCCTCAACCACTGATGCGGAGGCTCATCGCGCGCGGTTGGCGCCGTACGTCGAGCCGCACCTGGCCCGGCGCCGGGCCGGGATCCCACACCCGGTGCACGACTTCCTGTTCACCTACTACTCCTTCTCCCCCGCCAAGCTGCTCGACTGGCAGCCGGGGTGGCCCGACTCGGGGTCGGCGGACCTGCTGGCCAGGCGGCGGGCGCTCGTCGCCGACACCCTCGACCTGCTACGAGCCACCGCTGCTCGAACGCCGACGTTCGCGTGCTTCGGGCTGCACGAGTGGGCGATGGTGCACCGCGCGGACCGGACGCGGCACCCGGTGCCGCTGCGGCTCGGAGCCACCGGCACCGACCAGGTCGTGGAGTCGCACCGGATCGCCTGCTCGCACTTCGACGCCTACCGCTTCTTCACGCCGTCGGCCGCGCCGCTGAACACGCTGCGTCCCGGCCGCGACGACCGCCCGGCGTACGAGCAGCCCGGCTGCCTGCACGCGACCATGGACCTCTACAAGCACGCCTTCCGGCTGTGGCCACTGGTCGGGTCGGACCTGGTCGCCGACTGCTTCGTGCTCGCCTGGGACGTGCGCACCGTCGACATGCGGGCTGCGCCGTACGACCTGACAGGCACCACGCTGGACCCCGTGGGCGAGGCGTGGACGCCGATCCGGATCGAGACGCCGGACGGCAAGCAGGAGTACGCCGCCCTGCAGCGCGCGTTCGCCGAGCGTGCCGCGCCATTGCGGGATCGCCTGATCCACGGCTGCGATCGGCTTGTTGCGGCCGGCGCATGAGGCGCGACCCGTCGTACCGCCACGGCCGAAGCGACCTAGGGTGGGAGCCGTGGAAAATCGGGTCCTGTCCAACTTCCTGACCGAGGACGGGCGGCTGCGCACCATCCCGGCCAAGCACAGCAAGCTGCTGGTGGTGCTCGACCACCTGGCGCAGGAGTTCGAGCCGGGACGCACCTACTCCGAGCCGGAGGTCAACGAGAAGCTGCAGCGCTTCCATCCCGACTTCGCCGCACTCCGTCGCTACCTCGTCGAGAACGACTTCATGACCCGCGAGGACAGCATGTACTGGCGTTCGGGCGGCACGTTCGAGGTCTGAGGCGAGGGCTAGTCCCAGCCGTGTGGGTGGCGGTCGACCCACGGCGAGGCGGTCTCGATCTGAGCAGCCAGGGAGAGGAGGAGGTGCTCCTCGGCGGGGCGGGCAGCGAGCATCACCCCGACCGGCAGCCCGGACGGCGTCCAGTGCAGGGGTAGGGACACCGCCGGCATCCCGGTCACGTTCCAGGCTGACGTCCAGGGGGTGAAGGCCTTCTGCGCCTCGAAGTCAGCCGCGGGGTCGGCGTCGTTGCGCAGCGCTCCGACCGGAAGCGGTGGGACGGCGAGCGTCGGCGTCAGCACCGCGTCGTACGGCGCGAGGGCGGTCACGCAGGCGGCGGCGTAACGACGCATGGCGCCCAGCGCGAGCCCGAACTCCGGCCCCGAGACGGCCCGGCCCCGCTCGGAGAGCCACCGGGTGAGCGGCCGCAGCAGGCCCTCTTTCTCCGGCGGTACGACGGACAGCGCGGTCAGCACCGCCCAGCAGGTCTCGAAGGTCGGCACCGCGTCACGCGGCATCGGCACCGGGACGTCCTCGACCTCGTGCCCGAGCGAGGCGAGCAGTGACGACGCCGCCTCCCACGCGGCGACGCACTCGGCGTCCACCGCGACGTCGGCGATCACCGGCTCGACGAACCGGGCGATCCGGAGCCGACCCGGCTCACGGTCGCACGCCGACAGGAACGAGGCGGACGGCGGCGGTGCCCAGGACGGGTCGCCGACGCGCGGACCGGCCAGCACGTCGAGCAGAGCAGCGGCGTCGCGGACGGTCCGGCCCAGGGTGCCGGCGGTGGCGAGTCCGGTGACCTCGCCGTACATCGGGGAGCCGCTGACGCGGCCGCGGGTCGGCTTCAGCCCGACCAGCCCGCAGCACGAGGCGGGGATGCGGATCGACCCGCCGCCGTCCGAGCCCTGCGCCACCGGCACCAGGCCGGCGGACACCGCGGCCGCGGCTCCGCCCGAGGATCCGCCGGCCATCCGCGTGCGGTCGTACGGCGTCACGGCCGGGGGCAGACCGTCGGGCTCGGTGTAGCAGGGCGAGCCGAACTCCGGCGTGCTGGTCTTGCCGAGGCTGACCAGCCCGGCTGCCTCGATCGCCTCGACCACCGCGTCGGAGATCTCCGGCACGAAGGCCGCGAACGCCGCGGAGCCGAACGTCGTCCGCACCCCGGCGGTCAGGTTGAGGTCCTTGATCGCGGTCGGGACGCCGTACAGCGGGCCGGCGTCGTCGGGCACCGGCAGCATCCGGTCTGCGCGGGCCAAGGCGAGGTCGGGCGTTGGCGTCACGAAGGCACCGACGTCGTCGGAGCGGTCCAGGTAGTGGCCCGCGAGCTCTCGCGGCGACAGCTCGCCCCGTCGTACGGCGTCACCCTGCTCCAGCGCGGTCAGGTCGTGCAGCTGCGTCACCCGGCCGACGCTAGCGGGACCTCACCCGCGGAGCCGGCGCAGGCCGAAGGTGAGACCGTCGAGCAGCGCCTCCCACGACGCCTCGATCACGTTCGCGCCGACGCCGACCGTCCACCACGACGACTCGCCGTCGGAGGTCTCGATCAGGACCCGGGTGATCGCGTCGGTGCCGTGCCCCTGGTCGAGGATCCGCACCTTGTAGTCGATCAGCTCGAACTTCGCGACCTCGGGGAAGGCCCGCACCAGCGCCTGCCGCAGCGCCTGGTCCAGCGCGTTCACCGGGCCGTTGCCCTCGCCGGTCTCGACGTAGCGCACGCCCTCGGCGACCAGCTTCACCGTCGCCTCCGAGATCGCGGCCTCGTCCGGCTGGGCGTGGGTGAGGGTCTCGGTGATCACCCGCCAGGACTCCACCGTGAGGTACGACGGGCGGCGGCCGTCGACCTCCTCGGCCAGCAGCAGCTCGAACGACGCGTCGGCAGCCTCGAAGGTGTAGCCACGTGACTCCAGGTCCTTCACCCGCGCGGTGACCCGGTCGACCAGGCCACGGTCTCCCGACAGGTCGTAGCCGAGCTCGCGGCCCTTCAGCTCGATCGACGCCCGTCCGGCCATGTCGCTGACCAGCAGCCGCATGTCGTTGCCGACGCCGACCGGGTCCATGTGCTGGTAGAGGGCGGGGTCGACCTTGATCGCGCTGGCGTGCAGGCCGGCCTTGTGCGTGAACGCCGACGCGCCGACGTAGGGCTGCCGCGACGCGGGCGGCACGTTGGTGACCTCGGCGACCGCGTGAGCGATCCGGGTCGCCTCGCCGAGCAGTCCTTTCGGCAGCACCGACCGGTCGAGCTTGAGCTGGAGGTTGGCGACGACCGCGACCAGGTCCGCGTTGCCGGTGCGCTCGCCGTACCCGTTGATCGTGCCCTGCACGTGGGTGGCGCCGGCCTCGACGGCGGCGAGGGTGTTGGCCACGGCGCACCCGGTGTCGTTGTGGCAGTGGATGCCGACCCGCCCCGCGGTCGTCGAGGTCACGTCGTGCACGACCTCGCCGACCCAGCCCGGCAGCATCCCGCCGTTGGTGTCGCACAGCGCGACCACCTCGGCACCGGCGCCGTACGCCGTCCGCAGCACCTC